>CAJICQ010000445.1_pt1 | contig 15150 bp, 12 predicted proteins | sample 9199721 | NCBI WGS metagenome assembly CAJICQ01 (sample SAMEA7708344, study PRJEB35096) | sediment metagenome | biome: marine neritic benthic zone biome [ENVO:01000025]; feature: sediment [ENVO:00002007]; material: shallow marine sediment [ENVO:03000034] sea grass bed [ENVO_01000059] ...
GCCGCCGCCGAAACCTACATGGAAACCATCGGCGCGCTGGGCAAGAAACTGCTGCCGGTGTGGGCGCTGTCGCTCGATCTGCCGGAAGATTACTTCCAACCGATGTTCGTGGACCACTACACCTATTTCCGCATGGCCAAGTATCCGCCCAAACCCGACCTCGAGATCGGCGAGATGGGCGTCAACGCCCACGTCGACACCGGCTTCATGACCTTCCTACCACCGGCCAACGAGGAAGGCCTGCAGGTCCTCGATACCGACGGCACCTGGTTCTGGCCCGAGTTGCCCGAGGGCGCGCTGATCGTCAACGCCGGGCAGTTCCTCGGCCGCTGGACCAACGACCGCTTCCGCGCCACCCCGCACCGGGTGGTGCCGCCCATCGAGAACGACCGCTACTCGCTGGCCTGTTTCATCAACCCCAATTTCGAAGCGGTCGGCGAATGCTTGCCGACCTGCACCGGGCCTGGCAACCCGCCGAAGTACCCGACCCAGACCTACCGGGAATTCTTCACCTGGTACATGACCAACACCTTCACCCATTACGGCAAATTGAAAGCGCAAGACGGCGAGGCGGTCGAGGCCTAAACCGGCCGTCGCCCGACGGTAGGCGCGATAGTTACGGAGTCCGAAATCCGTGGTCAAATTACTGCGTTCCGACATTCTCACCACCGAAGTGCTCGAGTGGAAAGGCTTGCACCTGTTCCATTTCATGGGCTCATCGTGCTCGCAGAAGACGCGGATCTTCCTCAGCGAGAAGGGCGTCGAATGGGAATCCCACCCCGTCGATTTGGCGACCCACGAAAATTTCACCGACTGGTATCTTGGCATCAATCCGCGCGGGCTGGTGCCGACGCTGGTGCACGACGGCGATGTTCACATCGAGAGCAACGACATCATGCGCTATGTCGACGAGACCTTCGCGGGACCGAAGCTGTTTCCGCAAGACGAAGAGGCGCTGGCTTATGTAACCCGGTCGGCCACAGCGGAAGACGATTTGCATCTGCACCTGCGCGCGCTGACGTTCCGCTACCGCGCGCCGACCGAGACCCTGCGCAAGGACCCGCAGGCGCTCGAAGTCTACGAGAAGGCCGGGTCGGGCCAGGTGGCGGGCCACGCCGACGCCCGCAAAGCCGTCGAGATCGAGTTCTGGCGCAAGATGGCAATCGACGGTATTCCCACCGAACAGGCGATCACCGCCGTTGCCGCCTTCGAACCCCATTTCAGCGAGCTCAACGCACGGCTCGGCGAACATGAATGGCTGATGCCCGGCGGGTTTTCCGTGCTCGACATCATCTGGTGGATCAGCGTTCACCGGGTCAGGTCTCTCGGCTACCCGCTCGAGCGGTTCCCCGAGCTTGCGGGGTGGTACGCCACCCTGGCCGAGCGGCCCCACTTCTTGAAGGAAGTGGCGGTGCCACCGGAGCGCGCCGAGACGGTCAAACGCCATCAGGCGGAAATGGCCCGCGCCGGCGAGAGCCTGTCGCAGATCATGGCCGCACACGGTTTCTAAGACCGGGAGGAATGCAGCTCAGCCTCATGCTTCGAGACGCCCGCCGTCGCCTCCGGTTGCGGCGGGCTCCTCAGTATGAGGATTTCTTTATCGGCTAAACCAAACCCTCACGCTGAGGAGGGACCGCAGGTCCCGTCTCGTAGGGTGAGGAGGCATTGGGTAATTGCGAATTGCCGCCGCCCCCTTACATGCGCAACAGCTTCTTGGCGTTACCGTTGAGGATCTTGTCCTTGTCCTCGTTGGACAGGTGCAGGCTTTCCATCCACGCGGTACCCGGATCGTTGGGCACGAACGGCCAGTCGACCGAGAACAGGATCCGGTCGACCCCCAGCTCCTGAATGCTGCACAGCAGCGCCGGGTCGGAAAAGTTGCCGCTGGTGGTGATGTAGAAATGTTCGCTGAAGGCGTCGCGGAACGACAACGGTTTGTTGCCGGGTCGCGACAAGGCGCTGTCGATGCGCCACAGCAGGAACGGCAGACCTTCGCCCATATGGCCGAGGATGATCTTGGTATCGGGATAAGCGTCGAGAACGCCGCTGAGGACGATGCGAATGCCCGCGGTGGCGGTCTCGACCGTGAAGCCCCAGCCGGCGGTCAGAAATCCCGGAAAGTCTTCGATATACTCCTTGTAATAGGCATCAACGACGGCCGGATGGGGCAGCGCCGGGTGAATGTAGAGCGGCACGTCGAGCGCTTGAGCGCGCTCGAAGACCGGCCAATAGCGTTTGTCGTCGAAGAAGACACCGTCAGTCAGCCCGTGGATCATCGCCCCCTTGAAGCCATGTTCGGTGACCGTTCGCTCGAGCTCGTCGGCCGAGGCTTTCGGATCGGGGGTCGGCAGTGTGGCGAAGGCGGCAAACCGATCGGGCTGCGAGGCCACCGTATCGGCCAAACGGTCGTTGACCCGGGTCGCCAGCGCGACCGCGGTTTCCGCATCGAGGCGCTGGGCCGCCGGCGGCGCGTGCGAGAGCACCTGAATATCGATCCCTGCCTCGTCCATCTCCTTGAGCCGCAGCTCGCCCATATCCTCCAGGCGCTCGCGCAGCGGGCCGGGGCGGGCGCCGTCAGCGGCGGTGTAGCGTTCGGATAGCTCGAGATCCCAATAATGTTCTTCAATCGCGATGACCTGCTGGCCGCGTTGTGTCGCCATGTCGTCTTCCTCTGTTCCGGCGGAATGCCGTTGGCGACAAGTCTAGCAGCTAGCACGCGCAACGCCAGGTGCAGGGTCGCAATAGGTGGTAGCGGCAGACCAGCTTCAAAAATCGGTGTTGGCGTTGGCGTGTTTGGCGCGTATCGCGTCGGCGCGAGTTTCCATCGCGAAAGCGTCGGCACCGCGGTCCGTCGCGCGAAGTAAGGCGGCGTAGTTCTCCAAACTTAACGCGACCTGGGGGTGCTCGGGACCCAGTCTGCCCTCTTGGAGCGCCAGGGCGCGCTTAAACAGAGGCTCCGCTTCCGCATAACGACGCTGCGCGAAACGCGACAGCCCCAGGTCGTTCAAGACGATGCCAACAGTGGGATGGTCCGGGCCCACGCTCGCTTCCAAGATGGTCAACGCTTTCGTGAACAGAGCATCAGCCTCGTCGTAGTTGCCTCGTTCGCGAAGAACTACCGCCATGCCGTTCAAGGAGTTTGCCAGACCCGGATGTTCTGGACCTAGAGCGTTCTCCAAGATCGTCAGCGCACGCCGAAAATTCAGTTCGGCTTCGGCGGAGTTGCCCTGGTCCCAATACAGCAACGCCAGATTATTAAAGCTGGTGGCCAGTTCCGGGTGGTCCGCTCCCAACGCCGATTCCAGGATCGCCAGCGAACGCCGATAGAGCGCCTCGGTCTCCGCATAGCGGCCTTGCGTTCGGTAGAATTGCGCCAGGTTATTCAGACTGCGCGCCAGTTCCGGGTGGTTGAGGCCGAGGGCTTTTTCGCGTATCGCCAACGCCCGCTTGACCAGCGGCTCGGCGTCGGCGTACCTGCCTTGATCCTGGTAAAGCGCAGCAAGAACGTCGAGGCTGACGGCCACTTTTGGATGCTCGGGGCCAAGCGTATTTTCCTGGGTTGCCAACGTGCGCTTAAATAGCGGTTCCGCGTCGGCATATCTGCCTTGCGAATAATACAGATATCCCAAATTCTCGAGGATCGCGACCACCTGCGAGTGTTCCGGTCCAAGGGCATTCACGGTGATTTCTAATGAGCGCAGGTAGAGCGGTTCGGCCTCGGCGTGGCGTCCCTGGTCCCGGTAGAGCCGAGCCAGGTTACTCAGGGTCGCCCCCACGGCCGGATGGTCCGGCCCTAAGGTTTTCTCGCGGATTACAAGCGCCTGCTTGAGCAGCCGGCCGGCGTCGTCGTAGCGGCCTTGAGCCAGATATATCACCGCCAGGTTGTTGAAGCCGAAGCCCATCTCGGTATGCTCCGGTCCTAGATTACGCCTGATAAACTCCAGATATTGTTCATAGAGCGGTTCGGCGTCGTCATAGCGGCCTTGCGCCTGATAGATGCGGGCCAGGTTGGTGAGGCTCGAAGCTATACGCGGGTCGTGCGACTTGAAAGACGCAGCCTGGTTGAAAGCGGCCAATAAGTGCCGCTCAGCGACCCGGTAATCGCCGCGCTGGTACGCCGTACGGCCTGCATCGATGAGGCTCTGCCAACTGCGCTGCGGCGGCGGCGCAGCAGCCGGGACAACCGCCTTGTCGCGAATTGTCTCGGCGCGCGAAGCGAACTCTTCCGCCTCAGCTGCCCGGCCTTGTGCGCGCGATACCATTGCCAGGTTTTCGAGGTGGCCGGCCGCGCTCAAATGGTTCGGCCCTAAGGTCGCCTCGACGATCGCCAGCGCTTCGCGATGAAGACGCTCAGCGTCGGCGTAGCGACCCTGGGTGCTGCGCAGTTCCGCGACCTTGCCGAAGACGACGCCGGCCAACGGATCGTTGGGGCCGAGTTCCTCTCGCGCAAGTCTCAAGGCACTCTCAGCGTGGGGTTCGGCTTCGGCGTATCGGCCTTGCTCGTACAAACTGCTGTAGGTGGTGAAAGCTTCCCGCAGCTCGGGCGACTGGCCAGCGGCCAAGTCGGGAAATTGAGTCACCCACAGAAAGGCGGCGGCAATGCAGACAATCGTGCGTCGAACATGCATGGAGTTCGGCCTTTCAGCGGTCGGTATCGAAACCGGGTGGCAGTACTGCGTAGCTGACTTTAACGATAAGCAAGAATTTTCGATCCGTCAGTTAAGGCCTGGGAAAAGGTCCAATATCGACCGTGACCGCACGTATGATCGACGTCGTGAATGGGCGGCAAAGAGGTTTCCATTAATTACGCCACGCATGCGGCCTCGCAATGATCGAACTTCGCAACACGCGGTGGGCCGCGAGTTTAATCGATCGAGGCCGGTTTTGCTGGCGCAGTTACCAAATTGTGATTGCTGATCCGGTGGCCGGCGACACGAGCTTTCTACGGCGCCCTGCCGTGCTGCGCCATCCATTCCTTGGCCTTGCGTTCGGCCTCGGCCTGTTGCGTCGGCGTCATGCGCGAGGCGACGACATTGCGCAACGCGACGTTGGTTTCCAGCTGTTCGACTGGCAGCTGCGACAGCGCGATGGTGTACCACATGTAAGCCAGCGAATCGTCTTGCGGCACCCCGCGCCCGCTATCGTACTTTAGGGCAAGATTGTATTGCGCCGCGGCGAAGTCCTGCTCGGCGGCATTGCGGAACCACTTCGCCGCTTCGACGTCGTCCTGCTCGATGCCGCGCCCCTCTTCGTACATATATCCGAGGTTGTTCTGCGCCTCGGCAAGGCCCTGGACCGCCGCTCGGCGATACAGGCTGACGGCGGCTTCATCATCCTGCTCGACGCTGCGGCCCTGTTCGTACATGAACCCCAATCGGTTCTCGGCAAACGCATCGCCCTGCTCAGCGGCCTTGGTGTACCATTTGAACGCCTCGTCGTCGTCGGGGGCGACCCCCAGCCCGGCCTCGTACATATAGCCCAGGTTCGACTGGGCGCCGGCGATGCCGTCCGCGGCCGCCATGCGGAACCATTTCACCGCTTCGGCGTCATTGCGCGCCACGCCAAGACCGTTGGCGTACATCAAACCGACATTGTATTGCGCGGCGGTATCGGCGCGCTCGGCAAGCGGCAGCCAGATGCGAAATGCCCGGGCGTAGTCGCCATTTTCATAGGCCTCGACGCCGTCGCCGAACTCCTGCGCCCAGGCAACGGTGGCGACCAAACATAGGCAAATAGTGAAAAGCAAACGTCTCATGGCGGCAAATTTAGCACCACTGGTGGGCGCGCGTTAAGGGCTCAGCGCGTCAGACAGGGTTACCATTGAACTCCAAGATATCGAAGCCAGCGTTGCGGTCGAGCAGGTAGATCAACCCGCGCTCGTCGACGCAAACGTCGTTGCTTTGCGGCGCGTCGAAGCCAGCGCGCGGCGCCGGGATGAATGAGCCGATCTCGGCCGGGCTGAACGGGTCGGCGACGTCGACGATGCGCAAGCCGCCCGAAAACCAGGTGCAGTACACGATCGTGCCGTCGATCCGCTCGTGAAACTGATGGGCGCCGAACCGGCTGCCGGTTCCAGCCCAGGGCGAATCCAGCTCGGAGACATGAAACGATGCCATCGCCTGGATATTGGCGAAATCGGTGACGTCGAAGACCCATAAATTGGCCGGCGCCTGTCCGGGGATACGGGTGTGCTCCTCGTCGATCGCCACCGCGACACGGTGGCCCTCGACCGGCTGCGGCAGGGGCAGCACCGTATGCGTCGGTTCCTTGAACGGCGGGTGGTAATTGTGCGCAGCGATGGTGCGGGGGTTGGCAATGTCGGAAACGTCGATCACCCGAAAACCGGCATGCCAGACCGCCGCCCACATCTCGTCGCCGACCCGCAGCGCGTGGTGAAGGCGGTTTCTGGTGCCGCGCCAGCCGGGTTTCTCGCCGCCGTCGACGTGCTGGCCGGGCATCCACCAGCGCGAGACTTCCTGCGGGTCTGTCGGGTCGGCGAGATCGTAGATCACCAGGATATTGCCGACATAGCCGTCCATCTCGGTCGACATATAGGCGTAATTGGCGTCCATATCGAAGCGGTGAACCCCGAAACCATGCGTCCGCACATAAGCGATTTCGCGTGGCGCCGATTTGTCGCTGATGTCCCAAACCTTCCAGCCGCCGTCGCGATAGCCGCGCGCCTGGGCTTCCTCGAGCATCGCGATGTCAGATTCTTTAATACCGAGCTCGGCTGCCACAGCGGCGTCGCTGGGGCTTTTTCGGGCCTCGGTCAGCGCTCGGCGAACCTCGCCAAGGCGGTCGCCGAGGCGCAAGAAATGCCGGTTGTTCTGCTCGACATTGGTGATCATGAGATCGCCCGCGACCCGCACCTTGTGGGTGTGCGAATAGGGTCCGTCGGTGGGGATTTCCGCCACCACCGTCGGCGCCGCGGGGTCGGAAACATCGACGATGGTGGTGCCGTGGGGCGGTTTCATGTGGCCGACGAAGGCAAAACCATCCTGCACCACGACCTGCCCGCCGCCCGGGAGGTCCAAGCCGCCGAGCCGTTTGACCTTGTTCGCAACGCAACTGTTACGGCCAGCCGTCATCGCGCCGCCCGCCGCTCGCGTAGATAATCGAGCACATAGGGCAGCCCGACCGTCACCGCCAAGGCGAGCCACAACACGTTGCCGATGTTCGACGAGAACAACACGGTGAGATCGCCGTTGGCCATGCGGATAGCGCGCAGGAAGAATCCTTCGAGCAGCGGCCCCAGGATGATCCCGATGAGGATCGCCGCGACATGATAATTTGTCCGCCGCGCGATATAGCCGAGTACGCCAAAGGCCAGGGCGAGACCCATGTCGAAGCTGAATTCCCGCGGCACGAACGAGCCGACCAGGGTGAACGAAATGATCACCGGCGCCATGAACGCCGTCGAGACGATGGTGACCTTGGTCATGTAGCGCGACAGCGGCAGGATGGTGAATATCATCAGCAGATAGGTGACCGCCATGGCCATGAAGATGCCGAAACCGATCTCCGGCCGTTCGCTGAACAGCTGCGGTCCAAAATTCACGCCGTGGAACTGCAGCACCACCAGCATGATGGCTGCGGTGGCGCCGCCCGGCAGGCCGATGACGATCAACGGCACCAGGGTCCCCGAGGTCACGCCGTTGTTGGCCGATTCCGGCGCGATCAATCCTTCCGGATGCCCGGTGCCATAGAGCTCCGGGGTTTTGGAGAACGAGCGCGACTGCTGATAAGCAACGAACGAGGCGATACTGGCGCCAGCGCCGGGGATCACCCCGATGACGAGCCCGATGAGGCTGCACCAGGTAACGTGCCACCAGCGCCGGAGACACATGCGCACGCCTTCCAGGGTCGCCCGCCAACTGGGATTGGCCATCAGCTCCTGGCCGCGGCGGGTGAGAATCGATTCGCCCTCGATCACCAGAAACGCTTCCGATATGGCGAACAGGCCGACCAGCGCCGGCACCAGCGGGATACCGTCGTACAACTCGAGGAACCCGAACGTGCCGCGCGGCGTCTCATAGACGAAATCTGTGCCGACAGCGCCGATCATCAGGCCGAACAGGCCGGCGATGAGCCCCTTTAGCGTGTTCTTCGCCGCAATGGTCGCGATCAACGAAATGCCGAACAACATGACGACGATCATCTCGACGCTGTGCATGAAAAAGGCGACCTGCGCGAGCCACGGCATGGCAACCAGCGCGATGATCGTCGTCAGCAGGCCGCCGGCGGTTGACGCGACGAACGACATCGCCAGCGCCTGCTGGCCGAGGCCCGCGCGCGCCATCGGATAGCCGTCGAGCGGCGTCGCCGCCGCGCCGGCGGTGCCGGGGATATTCACCAATATTGCCGGGATGCCGGCGCCCATGCGCGACGACGCGTAGAGCGCAACCATGAACACAACGCCCTGCTCGACCTCCATGGCAAACGTCAGCGGCAGCAGGATGATGATGGTGTTGGCGGCGCTGAAGCCGGGTATCGCGCCGACGATCAGGCCCAGCAGCATGGCTGGCACGATGATCCACCAGAATCCGAGCGTGTGCACGAACAGCCCGAAGAACATCTGGAGCGAAACTTCCTCCATCTCACAAAATTCCGTTCATCAGGGTTTCGAACGGCCCTTCGGGAAAATTGGTATCGAAGGCGACGATGAACAGCAGATACCCGCCGACCGACAAGATAGCTGCGAGCGACATCGACAGCTTGGCACGGCGGCCGCGGTTGAGCAGCAACATCGCCAGAAGCAGAAACAGGAAGGTGGTGATGGTGAAACCCAGGAACGAGATGACGGCGATGTAGCCGACGGTGAGCGCAAACAGGGCGAGCCGCAATCTCACATAGTTGTGCGGCTCGAACAGGGTGTGAAAGCTCCAGTCGCCTTCGCCCTTGGCGACCCAGCGAAACGTCAAAGCGATAAAAATCAACACCAGCACGATGAGGATCGTCCCGACGAAGAAGGCGCTCGCCTGCGCCGTCCAAGGCGAATCCAAGATGGTGTAGAAGTAGTAGAGGGTGAACAGCAGCGCGGCGACCGGAATCACCAATTCGGCCCCCAGGGCCCGCTTCCTGGGCTGGCTCGCGTCAGTTTCGTCGTGCATGGAACAACACTCCGGGCCGCGGCGGCACCTTCTTCAGGTCCGCCGCCCCGTCCCGTAACCCCTTCGTTCGCGTTAGGCTGGCTTGCCCGTCAACAGCGGCTTGAACTTCGAGCCCACCTCTTCGATGCCTTTGAGGTACTTCGCAGTGTCGTTCATATCGCCATAGTTGATGTACTCCCAAATACCCTTGGCCTTTATGACGGCCGCTTTGTATTCGGGATCGTCGAACACCTTTTTGATCGTGTCGTTGAGGATCTTGAACCGGTCGGGATGATCCTTGATCACGCTGGTGTGGATGGCGAAGGCGCGCGACGACAGCATCGGCGGCAAACTGGTGCCGAAATGCTGGTTCATGGTCGGTGCGTTATTGAGCCGCTCGCCGGCCACATTCTCGTCATTGAACACCAACAGCGTCCGCAACGCGTCGCCTTTGGCGGCAACCGAACCCGACGTCAACGTACCGAGATCCATCTCGCCAGTCACCACGCCGGCGATCGTGTTCTTGCCGCCCGACAACGGGATCAGGTTAAACTGCGCGCCGGTGTGTTCCCCGAGCGCCAAGAGTCCAACCGACGCCGGATGGGCGAGGCGGCTGGTCGAGACGTTGAGGGTACGCTTCTTTCCTTCCGCCACGACGTCATCGATGGTTTTGAAGGGACTGTCGGCGCGCACGAAAATCGCACCTGGATCGGTGTCGACGCGGGCAAAATAAGTCAGCTCCTCGAGCGGAAACGTCGGCGGCTTGACGACCCAATTGAGGAACTCGGGCCCCATGTTGCCGAACAACAGATTGTGGCCATCGCGCTCTTTCTTGCCCATGTAAAATTCATAGCCGACCCGCCCCGATGCACCGGGCTTGAAGTCGGGCTTGAAGGTCGTATCGAGGTATTTCTTCCAGATGCTGGTGAACGCGCGCAAGTTCCGGTCGGCGCCGCCGCCGGCGCGTGTCGGAACGGTTACGCTGATATCTCTCTCCGGAAATCCCGCTGCAAACGCATTGCCGAACGGCAAGCTTGATACCGCGGCCGCACCAAGGACCGCGGCCGAGCCGCCTAACATCGTGCGGCGGTCGAATGGTTTGTCGAATAGGCTCATGATAGCCTCCCTTTGGGTTTCAATGCTTTGTTGTTGTTTTGAAAACTGTAGGGACAGCAGGCGACGGCGACAACCGTATATAAGTCGTCTTGACAAAACTTAGGGACGCCCGGCCAACGCGCCGGGCCGCAAGGTCAACGCCGATTTATCGCTCAGCCGGTATAGATCGGTTCCGGTTGGGTCAGGAAGGTGTGAAGAATCTGGTAGGCCATCAGATAATTCTTCTGCTGAAAACTGGCGTGGGAAATGCCTGCCATCACCTTGAACTGTTTGTCGGGGTTGGGCAGCAGCCGGAAGAAGTCCAGCAGGTCGTCCATCGAGGCGATGCCGTCCCATTGGCCGCGCATGATCAGCGTCGGCATGGTCAGCTTCTCCGGGTCGACCACCGGCAAGTCCTCGCACATATCGACGTAGGTGCCGTTGGGTATCGAATCGTCCAACGCGCAGATCGCCGCGGCGAAGGCTTCGACAACGCTGTCCTCGGCGCAACCGGGATGGTCGCGCGAAAAGATGGAACGCACGAAATCGAGGTCGATCGGCCGCCGGTTCTGCGCCTTGAATTCGGGCAATTTCTTGCGCCGGTTTTCCAGCGTTGGACTGCCGGCGCCGGTCCACACCATCGCGTCGAGCGCCAGCCGGGAAACGCGCTCGGGGTGCCGCTGCGCGAACAGACCGGCGCGCAGCGCGCCCGACGAAATGCCATACATATGAACCTTATCGATGCCGCGGGCCTCGCAGATGTAGTCGCATGCGGCAGCCACATCGTCGGCGCCGTTGGAGATGTCGAAGTTCGAGTCCCGATCCTTGTCGGAGCGGCCATAGCCCTCCATGTCGACGCACCAGGTGTCGAACCCCTGCACCGCAAACCAGTTCATCGCCGAGGAGAAGGGGCGGCCCTCGACATGCAGATCGAAGGTCGGCTGCGAGGCCATCGACGATCCATGGACAAACACCAGGGTGCCGATATCGTCGCTCGGCCGGTCGACGAACTTCTCGCATAGAAACAGGCGGGTGTCGCCCTTGTGGGTCCAATGCTCTTCGCCGATGACGTCGTCTTCGCGGCGGCCGGTTTGCGCGTTCACTGCCTCACTCCTTCAGGTGACATCCACACACGTCCATAGTTTAGATTACCGCCGGTGCGCGCACGACACATCAAACGCGCGCGGACTGCCCGCGCCCGGAAAAAACGACAAATACCAGCGGAAGTCAGGTCACGGTCTTGAACTGGACGACCGAAACCCACATTTTGTCGTTGGAGATATTGCGGAAGAACTCGAGATCGGCGCTGGCCTGGTCGGCGCTTTCGAACGCCCGCAATGCCTCGACGCTGCCGTCCGGCCGGCTCAGGCACATGACATGGATCGGCGTGGGTTCGCCATCATCGGCGCTGTCGCCGCCATTTTTGTCGGTCGGAAAGAGCGTGACTGGCGATAACCAGAACTTTTCTTTGGCGATCTTTTCCGACAACGCACAATCGGCCGCAGCCAGCTGCTCGTTCTCATAGATCCGCAGCGCTTCCAATGACCCCGTCTTGGTGCGTCCGCACAAGGCAATGACGGCCTTGGTGCCATCGACCAGTAATTGTTGGCTCAGATCGGCTGCGCCGGAACTCTCGCTCAACGCTGACGTCGGTGATACTGGCGTCGCAGGAGTGCTCCCTGCTTGCGGCGCCGCCGTCGAACCGCCGTTTGCAGACGGTACCGGCGATGGTTCACGACTTTGTTCTACTGGCTGTTCTTCCTGCATTTCGGGCTCTTCCTCCGGGGTATCGTCAACGCTTTTAAGGGGTGGGGGAGGTACGGCAACCGGCGCTGCCGGCGCTGCCGGAACTTGGTCTTCCAATTTGGTTTCAGATGCCGCCAACACCGTTCTGGGGTCGACGCCAAGCTCGCTGCACAGGCTTTTGATTGGCTCCAAATCGACCGCGCCGGCGGCCGCCTCGGTATCGGCCACGGCGAACGCGATCCTTGCCAAAAGCTCTGCCTCATCGGTGTCACTCGCGCCCTTGCGCACGACGTCGAGCGCCCGCGCCCGCGCCTTGCGGGGGCTTACCCGAAACTCGTCGACGAAACGGTCGAACATTTCGACGAACTCGTTTGCATCGAAAACCTTAAGGTCCGGCAGACTATCGAGGATATGATCGATGCGGACCCGGGTCGCGAAGCTGACCTTGCCTTTCGGCGCCGCGACAAGAGCACAAACGGCTATTGTCGCCTCCCAAAACGCCCGGCGTTGATGCCGGCCCATGCCCTGGCGCAGTGCTTCTAACATCGAACCGCACCCCCAATGTTCGTGTGTGTCCAAATTCAAGCGGCAGAGTACTGCAACCGCCACCGCCTGAAAACTCCGGGACGCCGAGATTTCGGCGAATTCCCGCCATAAACCGAATTTTTTTTCCTGCTGCCTGCGGGCCACCCCGTTTCATCGACTATGAACCGAGCGTAAAACTTGCGTTCACCAATGCACGCTATATTTTGGCTATAAGGTGAGTCGTCTCAGGATTGTACTTGGCCCAAGGGTGTACGGGCTTTGACGCGAGCATCCGCCTGACCTGACGCTTTCACGATCGGTCATTCAATTACAGCCAATTAAAGCAGCCGACGACCTCAAATGGAGAAGCCAATGCCTCGCCTCCTCGCTGTGTTAACCGCCGCCCTGTTCATCCTATTACCAAGTTCCGGCGCCGTCGCCGACCAGCCGGCGCTGCTGGCGCAAAACAACACCACGGTCGAAAAAGTTTTTAGCGCTGTTGAAAGACGCGTAATCCGCGAGGTCCTCGCCGCGGCGGGCGTGGAAGATCAAGAAGACGAGAAGGGCAAAGGCGGGAAAAAGGCGAAGGGAGCGAAAGGCGCGCCGCCTGGGCTGGCCAAGCGTGACCGTCTGCCGCCCGGCCTGGAACGTCAGCTCCAGCGCAATGGCCGCCTGCCGCCCGGACTGGAGAAAAAACAATTCCCTACCGAGTTGCGGATCCAATTACCCGCGCCGCTGCCAGGGACCGAACGCGTAATCATCGGCAACGATGCGGTGCTGATCGACAAGGCAACCAACATTGTCCTCGACATCATCCGCGACGTGTTCGTGAAACGCAATTAGGGCGCCATGCACATAATCGACCGATCGAACCGATAACGGCGAAGCATGTCGACTTCGCGGTTTCGCAGTGCACCGATTGCTCTTCTGGCGGCTCTGGTGGCATTGGCGGCGTGCACCGAGGTTAAAGAAACCCTGCAGGCCGCCGACGACAAAATTCACGAACTGGCCGGTAGTCCGCCGCGACAGGGCGAGGACAGCACGTCACAAACCAAAGATGCCGACGACGCCATCAGCGCCGCCGACGCCGATGTCGAACGCGCGGTTCGCCTCATGGACGGTGACGGCGTTGCCCGCGACCCGGTGCGCGCGGTCGAACTGGTTCGTCCCCACGCCGAAGCCGGTCATGCCGAAGCCCAGTTTGTGCTCGGCCTCGCCTATGGCAGCGGTCAGGGTATCGCGAAAGACCGTACGGTGGCGGTTGCGTGGTACCGCCGCGCCGCGGCGCAGAACCAGGCTCACGCACAGTTCTTATTAGGCCTCGCATTACTTCGCGGCGACGGCACGGCCAAGGATTTGTCCGAAGCGGCCGGTTGGTTCGAAAAATCCGCACAGTCCGGCAACGCCGGCGCGCAGTACCAACTCGCCATCGCCTATGCGCGCGGCCAGGGTGTCGCACAAGACATCGCGGCATCGACCCAATGGTTCGAACGCGCCGCAGAGCAGGGCCACGCCGAGGCCCAGTACATGGCCGGGGAGGCCTATCAGATCGGCCGCGGCGTTCCAAAGAACCGCGCTTGGGCGACGCGCTGGTTTGCCAAGGCCGCCCTTCAAGGAGTCGCCAACGGACAATACATGACGGGTCTGGCCTACGCCGCCGGATCGGGCGTGCCACAAGACTTCGCAACGGCCTACCGGTGGCTGTGGATCGCGGCCGATCACGGCTCTGAAAAAGCCGGCCCCTACCGCGACCGCATTGGCGACCGTTTGACCGAGGACCGACGTGCGGCAGCGCGCGCGGCGGCACAGAGATGGACGCCACGCGGCGCGCAGGCTGCGACCAGCTTCGACGACGGTCCTTCGGTCGCCTTCGCGCAGTACACGTTAGCCAAGCTTGGGTTCGATCCGGGTGTTGTCGACGGCAAGTACGGCCCCAGGACACGCGGCGCGGTCGAGGCCTACGAAACGGCGCAGGGAGTGCCAGTCACCGGCGCGATGACGCGCGATTTACTGATGCGGCTGAAGAACGACCCGATCCACGCAAGCTGACCGGAAGGTTCCCGGCGGCGAGCGACCAAATGTTCGGCTGCGGCCCTATTCTACTTCTTCGTCTGCAACGGGTTTATTCTCAACGTCGAGCAGCGCGTTGACCTCGTCCACTACTTCAGCGTCGACAACGTCGGCACCGGCTCCCTCGTTGAAGCTTTGTTCGAACGACGACTTGTTGGAGATCGCGCCCAACGCTGCGCGCGCTTCGTCGGCGGTCATCTGGTCGGCCTGCTCGGCGTAGGCGGCCAGCAATCCGACCATCGAATTCGCCGCCGCGTGTTCGCGTGCGTTCGGTGAGGCATGGGCCGCGTTGAGATTACCGAGGGCGGTCTTCTTGACACCATCGCCGTTCTCGTCGGCGTCTGCATGGTGACCTTTATGGTGACCGTTGCCGCGCGCCTTCTCGTGGCCAAATGCGTTACCGTTTTTGCCGCCGGCCTCTTCTAGGCCGTTGCCGTCACCGCTTTTGCCATGGCCGCCGCTTTTGCTGCTTTTGCTGCCTTTGCTGCCTTTGCTGCCGCCTTTACCACCACTGCCTTTTCCTTTGGCGAACGCGGATTCGATTTCGAGCGTGAAATTGTAATCGAGACCGACGGGGGCAGCAGCAAACGCAACGGCGACCATGCCGGCAATTGCGAGCGAA
>CAJICQ010000323.1_pt1 | contig 15039 bp, 11 predicted proteins | sample 9199721 | NCBI WGS metagenome assembly CAJICQ01 (sample SAMEA7708344, study PRJEB35096) | sediment metagenome | biome: marine neritic benthic zone biome [ENVO:01000025]; feature: sediment [ENVO:00002007]; material: shallow marine sediment [ENVO:03000034] sea grass bed [ENVO_01000059] ...
ATCGTGCCAGTTTCAAATTTTCCCGTGTCCGCGCAAATGGCGCAGCCCGGCGGCGATGGCGCACGCGTCGGGGCGATGATCGGTCTCGCGCTTGACGCTCAGCGCGCGGCTCCCAATATTTTGTGCAGTGCAACGCTGCGCAATGGCCGATAACGGCGGGCGGTCAAAAGTCGACGCAGCGCCCGTCGCGCTCCCAATCGCCATAGCGGGTCGGCTCAGGCCCCTTGGGGCCGCCGATTTCTTTCGGCGATTTTGTGGCCGGCGCTGTCGGTGCCACATCGGGCTTCGAATCCGCCGCATTTTCGGCCGATTTTGCTGCTGGAGTTGCTGCGGTCGGCCGCGGGCGGTGCTCGGTAAAAGGCGGTTGCGGCGCCGGTTTGGCGGGCGATGCCGAAGATATCGAGGGCTGGTGAACTTTTTCCATGACCTTGATATGGCGGCAATTGCGGCTTTTGCCAAGGCTATAACGACGCAGCCGAACTGAAAGGGTAGATACCGTGTTCAACTATGTGCGTACTGCAATTCTACTCGCCGCGCTGACCGCGCTGTTCATGGGCGTCGGCTTTTTGCTTGGCGGCACCTCGGGCATGGTGATCGCGCTCGCCATCGCCGGGGCGATGAACCTGTTCGCCTGGTGGAACTCGGGCGACATGGTGCTGCGCTACTACAAGGCGCGCGAAGTCACCGCGCAGAGCCAGCCGGCGTTTTACCGGCTGGTCGAAGAACTTGCGCGGCGCGCCGAGCTGCCGATGCCGCGGGTCTACATCATCGACAATCCGCAACCCAATGCTTTTGCGACGGGGCGCGGACCCAACAACGCCGCTGTCGCGGCGACAACCGGCTTGCTGCAATCGTTGAACGAGCACGAAGTCGCCGGCGTGATGGCGCACGAATTGGCGCATGTACGCAACCGCGACACGCTGATCATGACAATCACCGCGACCATCGCCGGCGCCATCGGCATGCTCGCCAATTTCGCCCTGTTTTTCGGTAATAACCGCAACAATCCGCTGGGTATCGTCGGCGTCCTGGCGATGATGATCTTGGCGCCGTTAGCCGCGTCCCTGGTGCAACTGGCGATCAGCCGCAGCCGCGAATACGAAGCCGACCGAGGCGGGGCAGAGATTTGCGGCGACCCCCATTGGCTCGCCGATGCGTTGGAAAAGCTCCATCGCGGTAGCGAACGCATCGATAATCCGGCCGCCGAAGGCAATCCGGCGACGGCGCACATGTTTATCGTCAATCCGCTGCACGCCCACGCCCGCGACCGGCTGTTTTCGACCCATCCCAACATGGCCAACCGGGTCGCGCGGCTCCGCGCCATGGCGCCGGGCGGCGGGAATATTGCAGAAATTTCAGAGGGTTCAGCCCCCGGCCCGTGGTCGGGTGGAGACCCCTCGAGCGGCAGCGCAGCGTCGCGACGGCGCCGCGGACCCTGGGAATAATGACCGGCGAGCAGGTAAATTGACCCCCGACTACCCCCAAGATGTGGATAGTCTATCAACAGAAAATTCCACATATTGTGGTCGGCACAGCATTTTGTGGGCTTGCCCAAAAAAGTCACATGATCTAGGTTTTGCTCGAACGAGGGGGCAAGAGCCGCTGGCTTTGTCTGGATTTTTGGCCATTCGTAAACAGAAGGTGGACGAACATGGCGTGGACTGATGATCGTGTTGCAATGCTTCGGGAGCTCTGGTCGAAGGGGCTGAGTGCCAGCCAAATCGCCGTGCAGTTGGGCGGCGTCAGCCGTAATGCTGTGATCGGCAAGGCGCACCGCCTCGGCCTGGAAAGCCGGCCGTCGCCGATCCGCGGCGGCGGTGGCGGCTCGCGCAGCCGGCGCAACCGGGCGATCAGCCGGGCGCTCGAGGCCCGCGCCTTGCGCGGCACCATGGCGGACGAGGAAATCGGCGGCGAAAAGGTGGTGCCGGAGCCTGGCGAAAAGATCGTGGATCAGCCGCTCGCCCCGCCGGCCCGGCCGATCAGCGACGTCAAGGAATGTCTGTGGCCGATCGGCGATCCCGGCGAAGAAGGTTTCGGCTTCTGCGGCAAGGATACCGCGCCGGGCCGGCCTTACTGCGCCGATCACTGCGCGGTCGCCTATATCCGCAAGGAGCGGGCAGCTTAGCGCTCGATTGCGATTCCGTTAGCGCTGTTCAAGTTCCCGGCCCTAGACTGGGCCGATGAACACTTCTGCGCCAAAAGACGAGCGGGCATCTGACGCCCGCGCCGCCGCACTCGACCTATTGGGATCGGTGCTCGACCGCGGCACCCCGCTCGATGCGGCGCTCGCGCAATCCACCGCTCTGGCAAATTTGTCTTCGCGCGACCGCGCCTTTGCTCGCCTTCTGGTAACCACGGTACTGCGGCGGCGCGGCCAGATCGATTCAGCGATCGACGAAAAGCTCTCCCGGCCCTTGGCGAAACGCCAACATCAGGTGCGCAACGCCCTGCGCCTTGGCATCGCGCAACTGGCCTATCTCGGAACGCCGGCGCACGCAGCCGTCGATAACAGCGTCAATCTGGTGCGCCAACGCGGCCGCGAAGGCATGACCGGTCTGGTCAACGGGGTTCTGCGGGCGATCGACCGCGACGGCGCGGCTGCGCTCGCGGCCACCCCCCAGGCCGAGCAGCGCAATACGCCGGACTGGCTGGCGGAAAGCTGGCGCGCCGCCTACGGCGCCGACACCACCGCCGCCATCATGGCCGTCCATAGTACCGAGCCGCCGCTCGATCTCACGCTGGCCCCAGGTGAACCGGCGGCGACGTGGGCGGAGCGGCTCGATGCGCAGATCCTGCCGACTGGGTCGCTGCGCCGGTCGGGCGGCGGCCTGGTGAGCGAACTCGACGGCTACGCGGCCGGCGCCTGGTGGGTGCAGGACGCCGCCGCCGCCCTGCCGGCACGCCTGTTCGGCGATCTCGCCGGACGCCGCGCGATCGATTTATGCGCCGCGCCGGGCGGCAAGACCGCGCAACTTGCCGCAGCAGGGGCGACGGTCACCGCAGTGGATATATCGGCCGAGCGCCTGCGCCTGGTGAGCGAGAACATGGACCGCCTGGGGCTGGCCGCTGAAACCATATGTCGCGATGCCCTCGAGTTCACGTCCGCCGCACCGGCCGACGCGGTGCTGCTCGACGCGCCGTGCTCGTCGACCGGCACGATCCGCCGCCATCCCGATATCGCCTGGCTGAAGTCGCCCGACGACGTGGCAGCAGCCGCCAAAATCCAGGCGCGCTTGTTGCAGGCAGCGGTTGCCATGCTGGCGCCCGGCGGAACCCTGGTCTACGCGGTATGCTCGCTGCAGCCGGAAGAAGGGCCGGCGCAAGTCGACGCCCTGCTCGCCGGCGCAGCGGATATCGTGCGGGCGCCGGTCACCAGCGACGCGTTGCCCGGCCTCGACGGCCTGTCGCCGCCGGCGATTACGCCCGAGGGTGACCTGCGCACCCTGCCCTGCCATTTTGCCGACGCCGGCGGCATCGACGGATTCTACATCGCGCAGCTGCAACGCCTGTGACGAGAGCCCGGCCTTGCGGCGCAGAGTTCAAATCGGGTACCAAAGTTTCATGGCTGACTTGCCGGTTCTGCGCATTGCCCCATCGATCCTAGCCGCCGATTTTGCCCAGCTCGGCGATGAAATTCGTGCGGTCGAGGCAGCGGGTGCGGACTGGATTCATATCGACGTGATGGATGGCCATTTCGTGCCCAATCTCACGATCGGGCCGGCCGTGGTCAAAGCGCTCAGGCCCCACACCAGCCTGCCCTTCGACGTTCACTTGATGATCAGCCCCGCCGACCCGCTTATCGAGGCATTCGCCGATGCCGGCGCTGACATCATCTCGGTACATCCGGAAGCCGGCCCCCACTTGCACCGCACCCTGCAGACCATTCGCGGGCTCGGCAAGCGCGCCGGCGTGGTGCTGAACCCGGCAACGCCGGTCGACGCGATCGACCACGTGATGGACATGGTCGATCTTATTCTGGTGATGACGGTCAATCCCGGCTTCGGCGGACAGAAGTTCCTCGCCAGCCAGCTGGATAAGATCAAAACCTTGCGTCAACGCGTCGACCACCACACCGCCGCCGGCGGCGGGCCGATCGACCTCGAGGTCGACGGCGGGGTCGACGCCAGCACCGCGCCGCTGGCAGCCGGCGCCGGCGCCGATGTTTTGGTTGCCGGCACGGCGACGTTCCGCGGCGGGCCGAGCGCCTACGCCAAGAACATAAGCGCCCTGCGCAGCGCGGCAGAAGGCGGCCGATGAGCGTCGCCCAGCTGCACAACTGGCGCTACAACGTCAGCAAGCTGCTCTATGCGACCCCGGTCTACCGCTACACGCTGGTTAGCCGCGCGCCGCGCGATCTGGCTTTGGTGCCGCCCGACGCCTGGCCGGGCAGCGCCGATCGGGGTGCGGCGCTGGTGAGCGGCGAGTTCAGTTTTTTCGGCGAAACCGTGCGCGGCGGCCTGCGGGCCTGGCGGCCGGGCGGCATGAGCGATGCCTGGCTCGCCGAGCTCCACGGCTTCGACTGGTTGCGCGACCTGCGCGCGCTCGGCGGTGATGGCGCCCGCCGGCAGGCGCGCGAGTTGGTCGGCGACTGGCTGGTGCGCCAATCGAACTGGCACGAAGTCGCCTGGCGGCCCGATGTGTTGGGCAGCCGGCTGTTTGCTTGGCTCGGCCAACACGATTTTTTCTGCGCGTCTGCCGACGATGCCTACCGCCGCGACTATCTCGCCAGTCTGGTACGCCAAGCCAAACACCTGTCGCGGGTGCTGCCGCGCGGTGTGGATGGCGCCGGCCTGATTCTCGCCGCCAAGGGCCTGGTCGCCGCCGGCCTATCGCTGCCCGGTCACAGCGGCTGGGTCGCCCAGGGATTGAAGCTGCTCGAACGCGCCTGCGCGCAGCAAATTCTCGCCGACGGCGGACATATCTCGCGCAGCCCCGTGGTGCAAACCGAGGTGCTGCGCCACCTCGTCGATACCCGTAGCGCGTTGCTCGCCGCGCAACAGGAAGTGCCGGCTTATCTGATGGCGGCGATCGACCGCACGGCGCCGTTTTTGCGCATGCTTCGCCACAACGATGGCGGGCTCGCCTTGTTCAACGGCAGCAGCGAAGGGCAGGGCTGGTTGATCGACATGCTGCTGGCGCAAGCCGACTCCAGAGGCCGTCCCCTTACTTCGGCGCCCCATTCCGGGTTCGAGCGCATTGTCGCCAATCGCACCATCGTTTTAATGGATACCGGGGCGCCCGGCGCCGGGGCGGCTAACGCCACCGCACACGCCAGCACTTTGGCGATGGAGGTTTCGATTGGGCGTGAGCGGATAATCGTCAACTGCGGTGCCCGCCCCGGCGCGCGGGAGCCCTGGTCGCAGGTGCAACGGTCGACCGCGGCCCATTCGACGGTGGTCGTCGACGATACCAATTCCTGCCAATTCCTGGCGAATGGCCGGGTGGGCCGGCATCCCAAGAATATCGTCATCGAGCGTAACGAGGAGGACGGCAATATATGGCTTACCGCAAGCCACGACGGCTACGGCCCCTTGTTCGGCCTCACCCATCAACGAAGCCTATATGTCGATGCCAGTGGCGAGGACATTCGCGGCGAAGACCTGATCGTGCAGGAGGGCGGCGGAAAGCGCCCGCCGCGCGGCTACGCGCTGAGGTTCCATCTTCACCCCAGCGTGCAGGCCTCATTGGTTCAGAACGGCAGCGCAGTTTTGCTGCGGCCGCCGGGCGGCGTCGGTTGGCAACTGAGGGCGGAGGGCGGCACGGTTTCCCTCGCCGAGAGCATTTATCTGGGTGGCAATGAAGAAATTCGGCGCAGCGAGCAAGTTGTCGTATCGGGCGCCTTCGACCCGCCCGATGGCGACGGCGCCATCGCCCGGGTGAAATGGGCGCTGAGGAAGGTGCCGAAGAAGTCGTAGGATCATTATCCGCGGCGCTCGTTACCAATCTTTAACGATAACCGGCGACGATAACCCCCGAATTGCACACGCCAAGGTCGGGGAATTACACGCGTGCCGAAAGTTTTAGTAACCGGCGCCGGGGGCTTTATCGGCTCCCATCTCGTTGAACAACTGGTTTCGCAGGGCGCCGACGTTCGCGCCTTCGTCGAGTACAACTCGCTGGGCTCCTGGGGGTGGCTCGAGCAAACGCCGCCGCAAATCCGCGACAATCTCGAAATCTTCGCCGGCGATGTCCGCGACAGCCATGCCGTGCGACAAGCCGTGCAGGGCTGCGACACGGTTTATCACCTGGCTGCTCTGATCGGCATTCCCTATTCCTATCTGGCGCCGGAGAGTTACGTTGATACCAACGTCACCGGCACCATGAACATTGTGCAGGCGGCGACGGATTGCGGCGTTGCCCGCGTCGTCCACACATCGACCAGTGAAGTTTACGGAACCGCCCAGCAGGTTCCCATCGACGAGACGCACCCGCTCAATCCGCAGTCGCCCTACGCCGCAACCAAGGTCGGCGCCGATCAGATCGCATTATCTTACTACCGCTCGTTCGGCACGCCGGTTACCGTCGTTCGCCCGTTCAATACATACGGTCCGCGGCAATCCGCGCGCGCGGTGATTCCCACCGTGATCACTCAACTCGCCGCCCGCAGCAAGGCCGGACACCCCGGTTGGATTAAACTGGGCGCGACGCGTCCGACCCGCGATTTCACCTTCATCAGCGATACCGTTGCCGGTTTTCGCGCGGCTGCAAAATGCGACGCCGCGTTGGGTGAAGTCGTCAACATCGGTACCAACTTCGAAATATCGGTCGGCGACACCGCCGCACTGATCGCCGAAATCATGGGGGTGTCGCTGGAGATCGAGACCACCGACGAGCGCCTGCGCCCCGACGCGTCCGAGGTCGAGCGTCTGTGGTGCGACAACAGCAAGGCCGCCGACTTGCTTGGCTGGTCCCCTTCCTATAGCGGCCGCGAGGGGTTCCGCCGCGCACTGCGCGAGACCATCGAGTGGTTCACGCGCGGCGAAAACCACACTGCCTACAAGGCCGACATCTACAATGTCTAGGCCGGCATTAGTCGTCGACGCCCTCACCGCGGGGGCGAACAACGATCCGTTTACCGCCGCCGTACTCGAACGCATGGCGGCCGTTTTGCCGCCCGAAGATGGTCCCTATCCCTTGCACGAACCGAGGATCGAAGGCGCGGCGTGGTCTTACGTGAAGGACTGCCTCGACTCCGGCTGGGTCTCCTCGATCGGCGAATATGTGCGTTGGTTCGAAGAAAAACTGGTCGACGCCACCGGCGCCGGCCACGCCGTCGCCACGGTGAGCGGCACCGCCGCCCTCCATGTCTGCATGCTGCTCGCCGGGGTTGAGCGCGACGACGAAGTGCTGGTCCCCCCGCTGACCTTTGTCGCCTCGGCCAACGCCATCCGGTATTGCGGCGCCCACCCTCACTTCGTCGATATCGAACCGGTCAGCCTGGGTGTCGATCCGATCGCCCTGGAATCGTACCTGGAACGCATCGTAGAGATGCGCGGCGATGTTTGCGTCAACACGGTGACCGGACGTCCAATCCGCGGCCTTCTGGTCGTCCATTGCTTTGGCCATCCCGCCCGTGTGACCGAGCTTGCCGAAGTGGCCGACCGCTTCAACATCGCCTTGATCGAAGACGCCGCGGAGGCGCTCGGCACGACTGCCGGCGATCGCAGCGCGGGCTGCCATGGCAAGTTGGCCGCGCTGAGCTTCAACGGCAACAAGACGGTCACAACCGGCGGCGGCGGCGCCATTCTGACCGACGATGGGGAACTGGCCGAGCGGGCCATTCATCTAACGACGACGGCGCGGGTCGATGATCCGTTTGTATTGGCGCATGACATGGTCGCGTTCAACTATCGGATGCCGAACCTCAATGCCGCGCTGGGCTGCGCCCAGCTCGAACAACTGCCGGACTTTCTGGAATCGAAACGGCAGTTGGCGGCGCGTTGGCGCGAAGCGTTCGCGGGCCTCGGCGGCATGCGGTTCGTCGACGAACCGTCCTGGGGCACCAGCAATTTTTGGCTGAACGCGCTCTATCTCGACCCGCCCTACGCGGCCCGGCGTCCGCAGTTACTCACGGCGCTCGATGACGCCGGATATCGCTGCCGGCCCTTCTGGACACCCTTGCACCGGCTGCCGATGTACCAGGACCAGCCCATGGCGCCGCTGCCGGTGGCCGAAGATCTTGCCGCGCGCGGCTTCAATCTGCCGTCGAGTGCCGGCTTAATCTAGAAAAAAATCTGCCCCCGAAAACCGCCGTTTTTATCGTTAAAATGGCGGAAAACCGGCGCGGTCAACCAATCCTTAGCATTTTACGTAAATGCTGGGTTTGACGTCATGACCACCGCGCCAAAGATCTCTACAGACCCCAGTACCGACCCGTCGGAGGCGGCATCGCTGCGCCTGGTCGAGGCGCCGCAATCGCTGCTCCAGCAGTGCTTGATCGGGCCCGATACGACCATTCACACCCTGATCGAACGGTTCAATAGCCGCGCCGAACAGATCGGCATCGTCGTCGATGAGCAGCGGCGGTTGCTGGGAACGGTCACCGACGGCGACCTGCGGCGCGGCATTCTGCGCGGGGTCACCACCGACGCGCCGGTGCGCGAAATCATGAATACCGCACCGCGGACGCTGTCGATCGATCAGCCGCGCGACGATATCACCGGTTATATGCGGCGCGAACGGGTGCGCCATTTACCGATCGTCGATTTTGCCGGCCGCCCGGTCGACCTGGTCTCGCTCGAAAAGCTGCTCGGACCGACCGCCCAGCCCTATCCCGTGATCATCATGGCCGGCGGTGAGGGGACGCGGCTGCGCCCGCTGACGGAGCACACGCCCAAACCCATGCTCGACGTGGGCGGCCAACCCATTCTGGAAACCATCATCCGGCGCTGCGCCGCTGGCGGCTTCAGCGAGTTCCACATATCAGTCAATTACCGCGCCGACGTCATCAAGCATCATTTCGGCGACGGACGCCACCTCGGCGTCGAGATCAACTATCTACACGAAATGACGCCTCTGGGAACGGCCGGGCCGCTCGGCCAGCTGCCGCCGGACATCACGTCACCGGTGCTGGTCCTCAACGGCGATATCCTGACGAAAATGGATCCCGCGCGCCTGATCGAGTTTCACCGCGACGCCGGCGCGGCGGCGACGATGGGCGTGCGCGAGTACGAGTTCCAAATTCCCTATGGCGTCGTCGACATCGACGACAGCGAAATTCGCGGCCTGCGAGAAAAGCCGGTGTCGCGCCAGTTCATCAACGCCGGGATTTACGTGCTCGACCAGCGCGCCCTCGACCTGCTGCCCAAAGACGCCGCCTCGGATATGCCGTCACTATTCACCGCGTGCCGCGCTGAAGGATTGAAAACCCTCGCCTTTCCCATTCGTGAGTATTGGGTCGATATCGGACATCTCGACGATTACCGCCGCGCCAACGAAGATTATCCGGTGATCTTCTAGGCCACCTTGGTCAGAGCTGCCAACGCCGCAGTGCCGGCGGCAGAGATAGAGTGCGCCACATTCCTTTGATATCGCCAATTACCGCGTCGGGCGCGGCGAGCCGGGTGAGGTCCGCCGCTTCGAAGTCCTCGTATTCGCGGTGCCGCACGGCGCCAATCACCGCGTCGTAGTCGCTGGCGCCATCGAGGCTGGGCAACAGATCAATGCCGTATTGGGCCTTCGCTTCTTCGACGTCGGCGTGCGGGTCATGAACATCGACGCGATGGCCCCGTTCGACGAGCGCGGAAACAACGTCGATGACTTTCGAATTGCGCAGGTCGGGCACGTTCTCCTTGAACGTCAATCCGAGCACCAGGACGCGGCCGTTACGGCGCGGCATTACCGCATCAATATTGCTGGCGATATAGGCGCCGACGCCGTCGTTGATGCGGCGGCCGGCGAGAACGATTTCCGGATGATGACCGGCCGCCTCGGCGGCGTGCGCCAGATAATAGGGATCGACCCCGATACAATGACCCCCGACCAGCCCAGGACGGAATGGCAGAAAATTCCATTTCGTATTGGCGGCATCGAGGACGTCTTGCGCATTCAGACCCATGCGCCCGAGTATCATCGCGACTTCATTGACGAAGGCAATATTGATGTCGCGCTGCGCATTTTCGATGACCTTGGCCGCTTCGGCGGTGCGAATGTCTGGCGCGCGGTAAATGTCGCCGCCGTTGGCCGCACCGTAGATCGCGGCGAGGCGGTCGGCTACTTCCGGCGTTTGGCCTGCGACTATTTTGGTGATGCGATCTATGGTGTGGTCGCGGTCGCCGGGATTGATGCGTTCGGGCGAATAACCCAGGAAGAAACCCTTACCGCATTCGAGCCCCGAAGCGCGCTCCAAAGCCGGTCCGCAGATGTCTTCGGTTACCCCCGGATAGACCGTCGATTCGTAGACGACGATGGCGCCCGGTTTTAATGCGCGGCCAACGGTCTCGCTCGCCGCGAGGACGGCGGAGAGATCGGGCCGGTTGTCGGCCGCAACCGGCGTCGGCACGGTGACGATCAAGATGTTGCTACCGTCGATTTCGGCTGGGTCGTCGGTCAACGTGAGGTCGCCAGAAGCTAACGCTTCGGCCGACACTTCGGCGGTTCGATCGTATCCGCGCTTTAATTCCGCGATTCGCTCACTGCTGATATCGAAACCGAGCACGGCACCGTGCTTGGCCAAGGCCACCGCCAACGGCAGGCCGACATATCCAAGACCGACGACAACAACTGGCCCTTCGCCGCTCATCATCACCTCTGTTCGCTCTCGGCATGGCCGGCGGCCGGTAAGGAAGGTTTGCCGCCAATAAGGCTCTTAACCGAGGAAAGGTTGCAAGAAAACCGCATATGCGCGTATACGCGATAAATTCTCGCACCGCTATCGACAGGTCGGGTGTAAACAAATATTTCACCTGTGGCAGGGCACATCATGGTTTCTGCCATTCGTTGCTTTCCACTCAAGAACATTGGCTCCTATGAACCGTCTTGATCGCCTGGAAGCCCAAAGCGTCTACATTCTGCGCGAGGCCTATAAACACGCCCAGCCGCTGGCGATGCTATGGTCGATCGGTAAGGATTCGAACGTCGCCATCTGGCTCGCCCGCAAGGCGTTTTTCGGCTATGTGCCGTTTCCCGTGGTTCAGTTGGACACCGGCATGGAGCTCGACGAGGTCTATGCTTACCGGGACAGGTACGTGCCCGAGTGGGGCCTCGATCTCATCGTCATCGACTGCCCGCCGGAATCTGAGATGGACCCCGAGCTGCCGCCGATGACCCGCGCGGCGGCGCGCAAGAGCGCCGGGTTGCGTAAATTGCTGGAACGCGGCGGTTATACCGGGATCATCGTCGGCATTCGCCGCGATGAAGAAGCAACGCGCGCGAAGGAACGGGTGTTCAGCCCGCGCAGTGTCGAGGGAGCGTGGGAGTTCCGTGACCAACCGCCGGAATTCTGGGATCATTTCATGACCCAGCCGCCGCCCGACACCCATCTGCGCATCCATCCGCTGCTGCATTGGACCGAGGTCGATGTGTGGCGCTACACCGAGCGCGAAGGCATTCCGGTGAACCCGCTGTATTTCGCGCGCGACGGCAAACGCTATCGCTCGCTGGGCGAGAAGAACATTACCGCACCGGTGGCCAGCGAGGCGTCAACGATCGAAGAGATCATCGCCGAACTGGAGACCACCCGCACGCCCGAACGCGCCGGGCGTCTGATGGACCACGAGGCCGAAGATTCGTTCGAGCGGCTGCGCACGTCGGGATACATGTAGTGAACAAGGTGACCAAACCGGCGATGCTGGAAGTCGATCGCCCGACCTCGAAGGAGCAGTTGCGCGTCGTCATCGTCGGCCATGTCGACCATGGCAAGTCGACCCTCGTGGGTCGTCTGTTTCACGAGACCGGCATGCTGCCCGAGGGCAAGTTCGAGGCCATCGAAGAAATGTGCCGGCGCCGCGGCATGCCGTTCGAATGGGCGTTCCTGATGGACAGCCTGAAAGCCGAGCGCGACCAGGGTGTGACGATCGACACCTCGCAGATTTGGTTCCGCCACGGCGAGCGCGAATATGTGCTGATCGATGCGCCGGGCCATCGCGAATTTATCCGCAACATGGTGACCGGCGCGGCCAACGCCGACGCCGCGCTATTGCTCATCGACGCCGACCAGGGCGTGCGCGGCCAATCGCGCCACCATGGCTATCTGCTCCAGCTGCTCGGCGTTCACCAGGTGGCGGTTGTGGTCAACAAGATGGATCTGATCGGCTACGACCCGGAGCGATTCCGGGCCATCGAGGCCGAGTACCGCAGCTATCTGGAGGGCATTGACATCGTGCCGACCTGCGTGATCCCGGTTTCGGCGCGCGACGGCGACAACATCGCGACACCGTCCGACAGATTGGCCTGGCACAGCGGGCCGACGGTGCTCGAGGCGTTGGCCGGGTTCGCCCCGCCGGCGGGAAACGACGATGCGCCCCTGCGCCTGCCATTGCAGGATGTCTACAAATTCGACAACCGGCGAATCTTGGCTGGGCGCATCGAAAGCGGCCGGCTGCAGGTTGGCGACGAGCTGCTGTTCTCGCCGAGCAACCGGACTGCCCGGGTCGCGAGCATCGAGGCCTGGAATGCCACGACACCGATCACCCAAGTTAGCGCCGGCGCCTCGGTCGGCTTCACCCTCGACGAGCAAATTTTCGTCGAACGCGGCGAAGTGGCCAGCCACATCGAAGATGCACCGATCGAAACCGATGTTTTTCACGTTCGCCTGTTCTGGCTGGCGGCGCGCCCGCTGACCCCTGGCGATACGGTCAACCTAAAAATCGGCCCGGCGTCGGTGCGCGCGACGGTCGAACACATCGAACGCGTGGTCGACATCGACGCGCTGACCGATCGCGCCGCCGACCGGGTGGAGCGCGACGAGATCGCCGATATTGTCGTGCGCACCGGCCGGCTCGTCGCCGTCGACGCGCACGACAAGCTGCCGCGCACCGGACGCGTGGTGCTTACCTACCGGCACGAAACCTTGGGCGGCGGCATTGTCTCGATGGGCCTGTACCCCGATCAGCGGAAAATGGTCACGGTGCGCGCGACCAATGTCAGCGCGGAGGCTCATCGGGTCACGATTCCGCAACGCATCGAGCGCAACCGGCACAATCCGGGCGTTTTGTGGTTCACCGGGCTGTCGGGCGCCGGCAAATCGACCCTGGCGATGGCGCTTGAGCAGCGGCTGTTCGATCAGGGCTACCAGGTCTATGTGCTCGACGGCGACAATGTGCGCGGCGGCCTCAACGCCAACCTCGGGTTTTCGCCCGAGGATCGGGCGGAGAACATCCGCCGCGTTGGCGAAGTGGCGGCCTTGCTGGCCGATGCCGGCATCATCGTCATCACTGCCTTCATCTCGCCCTACCGCGCCGACCGCGACCGCGCGCGCACCGCGGCGGGCGAGAATTTCCATGAGATCTATATCGAGGCCGATCTGGAGACCTGCGAGGCGCGCGATCCCAAGGGCCTGTACAAACGCGCGCGCAGCGGTGAAATCGGCGAGTTCACCGGCGTGACGGCGCCCTACGAGGCGCCCGACACCCCCGAACTGGTAATCGATACCGCGGCAAACGACATCGACGCCTGTATCGACCAATTGGCGGCCTATGTCGCGGAGAACTTCCGGCGCACCAACGGGTAACCCGATTGAAGCTTCTAGCCCGGCTCAGCGGCTATGTGTCTCGAAAGGCCGGGCCAAGCAAGGCCCAGCCCAGCGAGAAACCAAAGGTAACGTTGGTAAAGTATTTCCGTACCGATCGATGCGACACCCACGACAATGAGCGCCGCAGCGATCCCGATCAGGACCGGATCTTTCTCCCACTTGCCGTTTCGCCATAGTAGAGCGCGCATCACAGCGAAATAAAACGCTGCGAACAAGGCCAGTCCGACGATACCGGTCTCGACGAGCAGCCAGAGCGGTGTCGCATGAATTTGGATGCCGCGCAGCGGATCATTGGAACTGCGATGGCTCCACAGAAATCCGCCCAGGCCGATACCCATTATGGGACGCGACCGCCAATCCTCGAGCGCGCGTTCCGCAGCTAACAAACGGTGGCTCAATCCGACGTCGGCCAACACGTCGCCGCGACCGAGATATACATAAGGATTACGCACCACTTGAGGATTAGGTACCACTTGAGGATTACGCGCCACTTGAGGATTACGCGCCACTTGCGTCATCGTTGGCTGGCCATCGCGTTGAACTGCCAGCTGCTGCTTCGACCACGGTAGTAGGTCGACGGTCAACAGATTGATGACGCCAGCGAGTAGCGCGGCGACCAACACCTCGCGCAGGGGTATCTGGCGAAATGCCGTGAGAAAGAGCAAGCCGGCAGCTATGCCAACCCAGGCGCTGCGCGATCCGGCGTAGACGAGAGCTAGGATCATCAACGCCAAACCGACGCGGAACCACCAAGGATGGAAAATAACCCCCGCCTTCATCAACGGCAACTGAATCGCAACAACCGCGGCGATCGATATGGCAAACGCATTCGGGTTGGCCGCCAGTCCCTGCGGCCGGATAAATCGTTCCAAGCTTACCAGATCGGGAAGCAACACGAAGGCCAAGAACCCGAAAAATCCGATCGCGCTGATCAACCATCCGACCCCGATAAATGTCGCCAGCGCCGGCGCGGCCAATTGCTGTCCCCGCTGCGCCACCCAAAGTCCGGCAACGAAATAGCCAGCGAGCACAAACCAACCAAACCCCTTGTTCAAATAGGCCCAGCGAATCCACTCTCCGGTGGTAAGCCGCCCGACGACAAGGGATACCGCCATCCATGCGGTAAGGCCAATCAGCCAAAGCCACCACATTCTGAGCCTTGCCTCGGGTAGCTGGAACCCCGACGCGATCCAATCGATTGCAACCGCTAGCAACAGGATTAAAAGTACCGGATCGGACAGCGAAAATCTCACCGTCGATCCGGCGAACTCGACCGGATTGCCGAGCATGATGCGAAGGCCCGTATCGGTCGAGACGACATTGACCAGAACATGCAGCAGTGCGGCAAG
>CAJICQ010000077.1_pt1 | contig 14940 bp, 15 predicted proteins | sample 9199721 | NCBI WGS metagenome assembly CAJICQ01 (sample SAMEA7708344, study PRJEB35096) | sediment metagenome | biome: marine neritic benthic zone biome [ENVO:01000025]; feature: sediment [ENVO:00002007]; material: shallow marine sediment [ENVO:03000034] sea grass bed [ENVO_01000059] ...
GCCGGGTTAGGGATTGCACCTTATTAACCCTCTCCCTCCGGGAGAGGGTGGCGAGCGTTAGCGAGCCGGGTGAGGGGACAAACAGTCAAGTAATATCCTGTGCGTGTATCCGAATATCGGCCAATACGCCGTCGATATTGCTCAGGATTTCTCTGTTCCAGTAGCGCAAGACGCGATAGCCAAAATTTTTAAAATATTGGGTTCATTGTTCATCACGATCGGCGTCGCTGGAATGCTGGCCACCATCCAGTTCAATCGCTAATTTCTCTTCTTCGCTGCAGAAGTCGGCAATGTATCGTCCCACGGGATGCTGGCGCCGAAACTTCATACCAGCCAGCTTGCGATGGCGAAGATGCTGCCAAAGTAGTTTTTCTGCGTCAGTCGTCTCACGCCGCAGTTCGCGCGCTTGCGAAACACTCATTTCCCCTCACCCCAACCCCTCTCCCGAAGGGAGAGGGGCTTTGCGCCGAGCCTTGGCAACGGGCGTAAACCCGTAAGGTGAATAGCTCATGTGTCACCTGCCTCCACCAAATCCCACGCATTATGCGCCAGCTGGCGGGCGAGGTCGCGGCGCAGCAGGGCCTCGGGCGAGGCGGCGTTGCCTTGCAGGCCGCGGTAGTAGACGCCCTGGATGATGGCGGCGAGGCGGAATAGCGACAGCACCAGATAGAACGTCCAGTTGTCGATCTCGCCGCGCCCGGTACGTTCGCAGTAGCGCGCGACGTAAGCTTGTTCGGCCGGAATGCCGGGAGTCGACGGGTCGAGACCGCGCATGTCGCCGAACGATTCCTCCGGCCAGTGATACGGCAGGCAGTTATAGGCGAGGTCGGACAGCGGATGGCCCAGGGTCGACAGCTCCCAGTCGAGCACCGCGATCACCCGTGGCTCGTCGGGGTGGACGATCAAATTCTCCAGGCGGAAATCGCCATGGACGACGGTGGTCTCGCTGTCGTCGGGCATGTTCGCCGGCAGCCATGCCATCAGCTGGTTCATCTCGGCGAGTTCGTCGGTCTTGCTGGCTTCGTATTGCTGCGACCAGCGGCGCACCTGGCGGCCCATATAGCCGCCGACACGGCCGTAATCGTCGAGGCCGACGGCGGTGAAATCGACCTGGTGCAGGGCAGCCAGGGTCTCGCCCATGGAATCGTAGACCGCCGCGCGGTCTTGTGGCTCCAGGTCGGGCAGCGAGGGGTCGTGGAACACCCGCCCGGTGGCGTGCTCCATCAGGAAGAACTCGGTGCCGACCACCGAGGGGTCTTCGCACAGGCCCAGGGTGCGCACCACCGGCACCGGCGTGTCGGCGAGCGCCGTGGTGATGCGGTGCTCGCGGTCGACCGCGTGCGCCGACGGCAAAAGCTCGCCGGGCGGCTTCTTGCGCAACACATAGCGGGCGTAAGCCGCGTCGGTAATCAGGAAGGTCGGGTTCGACATGCCGCCCTGGAACTGGGCGATCTCAATGGGACCCCGGAATCCTTCGACATTGGCTTCCAGCCACACCACCAGCGGGCCGGTGTCGAAGCGGTGCTGGTCGAGCACCGGCACCACCTGATCGGTGCGGGAGAAGGTGCGCTTGGCCGTGCTCATGAAGGATCCGTTCGGTTTCAGCTTACGGATAAATAAGGCGGATGGTCTGGGCGACCACCGCCGGGCGTTCGCTACCCTCCAGCTCCAGCGTCCCTTCCATCACCAGGCGCACGCCGTCGTCCTTGGTTTTCTCTGCGCTGGCGATGGTCTGGCGCAGGCGCACTCGCGAGTCCACCGGCACCATCGAGGTAAACCGCACCCGCTCGAGGCCGTAGTTCAGGGTGTAGCTGTTCTGCTCGACATGAAAGAATTCGCTGGTCAACGCCGGATATAGCGACAGCAGCAAAAATCCATGGGCGATGGTTTTGCCGCCAGGCACCTCGCGCGCCGCCCGCTCGGGATCGACGTGGATCCACTGGTGATCGCCGGTCGCGTCGGCGAACGCGTTGATCGTGGTCTGGTCGATGTCGTGCCAGCCGCTGACGCCGATTTCCTCGCCGATGTGGTCGAGCAGGTCGTTGGGATGGGTAAAGTTCATGAAACCCTACTTCGTTTGACGGCGTTCTTCGACGCCTGCATCATGGCAGTGTAATACAGGCGAACGCTGTTCACACCCCAACGGAACGGGTCGCCGGCAGGGGGAGAAAATTATCATGTCCGAAGTTGTGCATTACGAAGTGCGCGGCCGCATCGCCGTGGTGACGGTCGACAATCCGCCGGTCAACGCGCTCAGTCTGGCGGTGCGCGAGGGACTGATGGAGCAGATCGACCGGGCGGCGGCCGACGACGCGGCCGACGCCATCGTTTTGATCGGTGCCGGGCGCACCTTTCCCGCCGGCGCCGATATCCGCGAATTCGACCAGCCGACCCGCGAGCCCCACCTGGTGGTCATCGTCGATCATTTCGACACCATCGAAAAACCCATCGTCGCGGCGGTTCACGGCACGGCGCTGGGCGGCGGGCTGGAGCTAACGCTGGGCTGCCATTTCCGCGTCGCGGCGCCGGGCGCGCGAGTCGGCACCCCGGAGGTCAAGCTGGGCATCTTCCCGGGTGCTGCCGGTTGCCAGCGCCTGCCGCGGGTCGCCGGCCTCGACCATGCGCTGGAGTTGATCGTGCTTGGCGAACCGATTGGCGCCGCCACGGCGCTCGACTACGGCATCGTCGACGAGGTCGTCGAGGGCGATCTGCTCGACGGCGCCATCGCCTTTGCTGAAAGAGTACTCAATGAAAAACGAAATCGGCGCATCTCCAGCGAACCGAAGGAGGGGATCGGCTCGCCGGATGACTTCGCCGAGGTGATCCAGAAATACCGCGATATTGCAAATCGGCGCATGCGCGGCCAGGAATCGCCGCATGAGGCAATCGGCAGCGTGATCGACGGGCTCGAGATGCCCTACGCCGACGCGGTCGCCGCCGACCGCGAGCGGTTCAAGCGCTGCAAGGACAGTGAGCAGTCGAAGGCGTTGCGCTATGCCTTCTTCGCCGAACGCGAGGCGGCGAAGATCCCCGGCGTCGGCAAGGAAATCCAGCCAAGGCCGGTCGAGACCGGCGCGGTGATCGGCGCCGGCACCATGGGCGGCGGCATCATCATGTGCTTCGCCGACGCCGGCATTCCGGTGACCGCCATCGAGACTTCCCAGGAAGCGCTCGACCGTGGCCTGAAAACGATCCGTAAGAACTATCAGGGCATGGTCGACCGCGGCCGCATCGACGAGGCCGAGATGGATCGCCGCCTCGGTTTGATCTCGACCAGCCTGGACTACGGCGCGCTAGGCGAGGCCGACCTGATCATCGAGGCGGCGTTCGAAGACCTCGAGCTGAAGAAGGAGATCTTCGCCAAGCTCGATGCCGCCGCCAAGCCGGGCGCGGTTCTCGCCACCAACACCTCGTACATGGACATCAACCAGATCGCGGCGGCGACCGGCCGGCCCGAAGACGTCATCGGGCTGCATTTCTTCGTGCCGGCGAACGTGATGAAAATGCTCGAAGTGGTGCGCACCGACACATCGTCGCCGCAAGCGATTGCGACCGGCATGCGGGTCGCCCGCACCTTCGGCAAGGTCGGCGGCCTGGCCGGGGTGAGCCACGGCTTCGTCGCCAACCGCAGCCGCTTGCCGCTGGTGCGCGAGGCGATTTTCCTGGTCGAGGAGGGCGCCAGCCCGGCGCAGGTCGACCAGGTGTTGCGCGACTTCGGCATGCCTATGGGGGTGCTGGCGGTGAGCGATTTATCGGGCATCGACGTGAGCTGGCGCATGCGCCAATCTCTCGCGCATTTGCGCGACCCCGAGGAGCGCTATGTCCATCTCGCCGACCGCTTGTGCGAGCTAGGCCGCTTTGGTCGCAAGACCGGCAAAGGCTGGTTCAGCTATGGCGAGGGCGGCAGCCTGCCGGTGCCCGATCCTGAAGTTGATGAAATCGCCGCTCAGGTCGCCGCCGAGCAGGGCATCGAGCGCCGCCAGATCGACGATGGAGAAATCCTCGATCGGTGTTTGTACGCAGCGGTCAACGAGGGGGCGAAAATCGTCGAGGAAGGTGTCGCCCTGCGCGCCAGCGACATCGACATCATGTGGCAGTACGGCTTCGGATTTCCGCGCTGGCGCGGCGGCATCATGTACCACGCCGACCAGGTGGGCTTGCCAACGGTGCTGGCGCGGGTCGAGGAATTCCACGCCGCCCACGGCAAGCTGTGGCGGCCGTCGGCGCTGTTGCGCGACCTCGCTGCTTCGGGCGGTTCGTTTACCGGCATATGAGGCGCTTGCGCCCGTGCGGCGATCGCCCGGCTTCTCAGCGAGCGGGGCTGGCGGAATTCAACGCCGGCATCCGCTCGACCGTGTAACCGCGCTGCTCGAGTAATCGCAATATGCCGACTTCATCGGGTAAATGCAGCGCGCCAACCGCGATCAGGGCGTTGCCTTCGCCCAGGCGCGGCAAGATTCGTTCCACCATTCGGCGGTTGCGACCCGCAATCAACTCGTCCTCGAAAAATTCCTGCAGCCCGGTCTGTTGGCCGGCCGAGAATTCTTCCATCACGCGATAAAAATCCGTCAGGTCGTGCGCCAGATAGGCGTTGACGAGCCGTGCGAATATTTGGTCGATGAGATCACTTTGCTGAACGGCAAGGCGGAGCATATCGACCTGTTCGGCTTCGGCAAGCCCGTCGAACAGGCTGAGCTGCTCGTCGATGGTCTCGATCCCATACAGCGCGATCTGATTGTTAGCAGCATAGGACTGTAAGATTTTCTCTGAATTGAGGTGTCCTGCCGCTTGCGCGCGAAGTTCGGACACCGGCAAGCTCAGGGTTATCGCCAACGCCCACGGCTTGAACCGTTCCAGAACGGTCGCGTTCAATCCATAGGGCGCGGCGGAGGCGACGGTCTTCGCGAACAATCGTGCCCCGACGCGCTGCGATAGAGGTGGGCCGCCCAAGGAAAACATCCGCTGGGCAGCCGCGGCCATCGCTGCAGGTGTTTGCAAGATTTCCAGCGAGATGCTGTCCAGCGGTGCAACGGTCTCGAGCATGTCTTGCACAACCGCTTGCACCCTCGGATCGCTGATATGAACGGTTCCGAAGACATAGCTCACGGCCGCAGTCGGGCTCTCGACGCGCCAGAGCAAGCCCTGCGTGTACGCTCGCGCCTGCTCAGCGGACGCCGGCGGCGCCCACAGCCAAACGAGCGCCAAGAATACGAGGGAAAATCGCCGCATTGTGCATCCTAATGAGTTGCTGGCTGTATTCGCAATGATTGGTTATGCCGTCATCGCCGCTACCATCCTATGATCGCGCCATAGCATTTCAAGGAGCTTAATGGGACAATGGGCTATGCTTCGTTTTCCCCATTGTCGCAGGCGTGGGTGATGCGCGTTATTTCGTTGGTAATCATGTTGCAATCCCCGGCGCTGTTGCGCGACCGCACCGGCTTGGCTGGCTCGTTTGCCGGTTAGGCGGCCGCGCCGATGGTGAAAGTCGTTCGTTGCCACGAATACGGCGCGCCCGACGTGCTGCGCATCGACGAGGTCGCGCCGCGCGATCCGGGACCCGGCGAGATCCGGGTGCGGTTGCACGCCTGCGGGATCAATTTCCCCGATATTCTGCTGTGCGCCGGCACCTATCAGAACAAGCCGGCGTTTCCCTTCAGCCCGGGCTTGGAGGCCGCCGGCGAGATCATCGACCGCGGCGCCGGCGTGAGCGAGTTCGAAATCGGCGACCGGGTGATGCTGTGGTGCGGGCCCGACTATGACGGCTATGCCGAAGAAGTAACCCTGCCGGTCGAGCGCGCCTATGCCGTGCCGGCAGGTATGGACGATATCGAGGCGGCGGGGTTCATGCTGGTCTACGGCACCGCCTGGCATGGCATGGTCGATTGCGGGCACGTGCAGGCCGGCGAGACGGTGGCCGTTCACGGCGCCTCGGGCGGTGTCGGCATGGCGGCAGTGCAGGTCGCCAAGGCGCTCGGCGCGACGGTGATCGCCAGCGCCGGCAGCGACGAAAAGCTCGAGATCGTCGCGGCGAACGGCGCCGATCAAGTGATCAACTACCGGCGCGAGGATTTGCGCCAGCGTATGAAGGACCTGACCGAGGGCCGCGGTGTCGATGTCGCGTTCGATACGGTCAGCGGCGACGCCTTCCGCGCCTCGCTAAGCGCCATCGCGCCGGAAGGCCGCATTCTGATCGTCGGCTTTACCAGCGGCGACCATGCGCAAGCGCCGACCAACATTATTCTGGTCAAATGCGCTTCCGTGATTGCCGTTCGCTTCGGTCGGTTCGCGCTCACCTATCCCGGGCGCACCCACGAAAACCATGCCCGCCTGCTGGCGCTATACGAGGCCGGCAAACTCAAACCCCATGTCGGCCGCACCTATCCGCTCGACCAGGCGGTCGACGCGCTCAGGGCGCTGCAGAACCGCGAAGTCGCTGGCAAGATTTTGCTGACGACGTAGATTGGCAGGAATGTTTTCCCCGAACTATGTGCTCGGCGGTAAATCAAGGCACGGGTAGAAACCCTCTCCTCGGGGAGAGGGTGGCGAGCGTTAGCGAGCCGGGTGAGGGGAATAATACGGTTGGACGCCCTGACAAATTTGTCCCCTCACCCCAACCCCTCTCCCCAAGGAGAGGGGCTTGCCGGCTGTGTCCAATCCGCATCTGAATAGCCCTCAATACATCACCAGGCCGGCGGTCATGTTGATGTCCTGGCCGGTCATGGCGCGGCCGTCCTCACAGGCGAGGTAGAGCGCCATGCGCGCCACGTCGAAATTGTCGGCCATGCGGTGCAGCGGCGACATCGACAGCAATTGCTCGCGCACCCGGTCCTCGCTGAGGTCGCTCGACCCGGCCATCATGGCGATCACCTCGTCGCAGCGTTCACCCTCGGTGGGGCCGGGGCTCACCGTATTGACGCGGATATTGTAGGGGCCGAGCTCAAGCGCCAGTCCCCGCGTGATGCCGACGACGCCGAGCTTGGAGGCGGCATAGGGCGAGCGCTTGACCATCGGGTACTTGCCGTTGAACGAGCCGATATTGACGATCGAGCCCGACCCCTGCGCCATCATCGGAGTGAGCGCGTAATGAATGCAGGCCCAGGTGCCGGTCAAGTTGACGTCGATCACCTCCTGCCATTCCTCCGGCTCGACATCGCGCAGCAGTTTCGACGGGCCGGAGATTGCTGCGCTGTTGACCAACACGTCGACAGTGCCGAAGGCGGCGACGGCGGCATCGATCAGGTTCCTGCAGTCGGCGACCGCGCCGACGTCGGCTTGCACACCGAGTGCTGTTCCGCCGGTTTCGGTTATCTCCGCGACCGCGCTATCGAGGCGCTCTTGCCCCCGCGCGGCCATCACCACTCTGGCGCCATGGGCAGCGAAGTCGACAGCGATCTGCTTGCCGATGCCGCGGCTCGCCCCGGTGATGACGGCGATCTTGCCGTCGAGTTTTTTCTCGCTCGCCATTGCGGATCCTCCTAGGCGGTCAGGAAGTCGAGGCTCAACCGGTTGAACGTCGCGGCGTCCTCCCACTGGGGCCAATGGCCGCAATCTTCCATCACGTGGTATTGGGAATCAGGGATCAACTCGGCGATCTTTTCGCCGATCTCGACGGCGCCCTGGGGATCGTGGCCGGTCCAGATCACACACGACGGCGCTTGAATCGCCCGCAGCTCGTCGTCGGTGACCATCATCGCCTTGCGCCGCTCAGGCGGCACCAGAATGCAGCAGATCCGCTCCATGGCGTCGACGAAACCGGGCTGGCAATAGATGCGGTAGCGGCTTTCGACCAGATCGTCGGTGACGTCGGCGGGGTCGTGCATCAGCCATTCCAGACGCTTGCGCACGTTCTCGCGTGACGGTTCGCGCACCGCCGTCATGCTAAGGTCATAGATGCGCTGGTTCGCCTCGATGTTGAAGGTGCGCCCGCCTGGCGTGTTGAGCACCAGCTTGCCGACCCGCTCGGGGTGGCGCGCGGCCAGGCGCATGGCGATCCAGCCGCCGAGAGATTCACCAGAAATGCTGATGCGCTCGCGGCCAATGGCGTCGCAGAAATTCAACAGATGGGTGATATGGGCGTCGATGTCGTAATCGAACGGCGGCTTGCCGGTATAGCCATGGCCGATCATATCGATGGCGTAGATGTGAAAATGTTCGGCGTGCGCCTTGATGTTGCGCATATAGGCTTCGAAATGGCCGCCGGTGCCGTGCAGCAACAGTAGCGCGTCGTCCTTGTCGTATCCCGCCTCCAGACAGCGGGTCGGCACGCCGGCGGCGTCGATCCAGCCGACGCGGTGTTCGATATCGGCGATTTCCGGCCACAGCGCCATCGCTAGCTCCCCCATTTATTGTTGCCGTAGACCCTGCAGGCCGCTGTTCGTTTCCGCTACAATAGCGGCGGTAAAAGAGCCGTCACAAGTAGAACGTCGCGGAGGACGTCATGGCGATACGAACCGGCGCGGAATACATCGCAGGTATTAAACAGCGCGCGCGTGAGGTTTGGCTGCGCGGCGAGCGGGTCGAGAACGTCGCCACCCATCCGGCATTCGAGGCGCCGTTACGCCAGATCGCCCGCCTCTACGACATGCAGCACGATACAAAGCTGGCGGAGGATTTGACCTATGCCTCGCCGACGACGGGCGATCCGGTCGGCACCGCCTTCATGGTGCCGCGAACGCTCGACGATCTGCAGAAACGCCACCGCGCCTTCCGCATCTGGGCCGAGGCGACGCTGGGACTGATGGGACGCTCGCCCGATTTTCTCAACACCACCCTGATGGCGTTCATGGAGGCCAAGGACGTGTTCGCCCGCAAGGGCCAGCAATATGCCGACAACGTGGTGAACTACTACGAATATATCCGCGAAAACGATTTGTTCCTGACCCACGCGCTGGTGACGCCGCAGACCGACCGCTCGAAGGCGTCATCCGAGCAGGCCGATCCTTTTCTACATCTGGGCGTGGTCAAGGAGACCGGCGACGGCCTGATCGTGCGCGGCGCGCGCATGCTGGCGACCCTGGGGCCGATCGCCGACGAAGTCCTGGTTTATAACCTTCCCGGCCTGAAGAGCCCTGACGACGACCCCTACGCGATGGTCTTCGCGCTGCCGCTCGACGCCCCGGGCCTCAAGCAGATCAGCCGCGAGCCGTTCGACGAGGGCGGCCGCTCGCCGTTCGATCATCCGCTGGCGGCAAACTTCGAAGAGCCCGATACGCTGATCATCTTCGACGATGTCCTGGTGCCGTGGGAGCGGGTGTTCGCCCACGGCGATTCCGAGCATGCCAACCGGATCTATCCCGACACCAACGTGCGCCAGCACACCGCCCACCAGACCGGCGTGCGCGGCGTTGTTAAAATGCAGTTCGCCGTCGGCCTGGCGATGGCGATCGCCGAAGCCGTCGGCGCCAACCGGTTCCTCCACGTGCAGGAAAAACTCGGCGAATGCCTCAACTATGTGGAGCTGATCGAAGCGGCGATCCTGCGCGCCGAAATCGAGCATGAGACAACTGAGTGGGGCACGGTGCGCGCCAAGTTTCGGCCGCTGCAGACGACCCGGACCACCTTGTCCCGGTTCTATCCGCGCATCATCGAAGTGCTGCAGACGCTGGGCGCGGGCGGCCTGCTGATGATGCCGTCGGGCGCCGACTTCGACAGCGAAATCGGCGACATCGTCGACAAATACTACACCGGCGTCGGCGGCATGGCGTCGATCGACCGGGTGCGGCTGTTCAAGCTGGCCTGGGATTTGTGCGGTGATGCCTTCGGACAGCGCCAGTTGCAGTACGAGCGCTATTATGCCGGCGACCCGGTGCGGCTCCTCGCCGGGGTCTACCTCACCTACGAACGTGAAAAGATCGACGCCTTGCTCGAGACCGCCATCGAGCTTGCCGGCGAACCCGTTGCACGCCGCGACGAGGCGGCGGAGTAGCGCGCCGGGGAGTTTACGATGGCTCAGATCGTCGCGGCCGGTGCACTGGCTCATAGTCCGCTGATCAACAAGCCGCCGCCGGACAAGGACGCGCCGCAGATCGCGGCCTATCGCGGTTATGCGGCGGAATTGGGCCGGCGGATCATCGCGGCGCGCCCAGACGTTGTGCTTATCTTCGGTCAGGATCATTTTCGCACTCTGTTTTACGACATGATGCCGGCCTTTCTGGTCGGCACCGGCCGCATCGACGCCTGGGGCGATTGGGACACCCCGACCGGCCCTTTCACTACGACGGCCGGTCTGGCCCGCCATATCCACCGCTCACTGTTGGCCGACGGTTTCGATCCGGCGTGCTCCTACGATCTGAAGGTCGATCACGGCATCACCCAGCCGCTGCAGTTGTGCGACTTACCCAAAACGCTGCCGCTGGTGCCGGTCTTGATCAATACCGCCGCACCGCCGATGCCGGCGCCTGAGCGCTGTTACGCCTTCGGCGTGGCGGTCGGACGGGCGATCGCGTCTTATTCCGACGCGTTGCGGGTCGCCGTGATCGGGTCGGGTGGATTGTCCCATGCGCCGCCCAATTGGGATGTCGAAAGCGACGATCCGGCCGATCGTGAAACCGTCGAGCGGCTGATCCACGGCCGCGCCCAGGTCGTGACCAATGCCGCCGCCCGCGAGGCCAATTTGGTCGACAATTATCAGAAGTTCGTCCACGCCATCAGCCCCGACTGGGACCGCGCCATGCTCGACCGATTTGCTCAGGGCGACGCCGAAGCCCTCGCCGCAGAGCTGGACTCAGACGCTATCGAGGCCGGCGGTGGCTATGGTGGCCAAGAAATCCGCACCTGGCTGGCGATGGCCGGTGCCGCCGGCAATCCGGCGATGGAAGTCTTAGGCTACGAACCGATCGAGTTTCTGGTTACCGGGATGGCGGCAGTGGCGGCAGAACTCGTGGCGTAAAACAGATAAACGGGGAGCCGTCTAACCGCCCGCGACATTTTGCGCGAAAGCCAGTATATGATCGTTTGCCGCCCGGTGGGCGCTGTCCGGGTCGTTGGCGGCGATCGCCTGACAAATGAGCTTGTGCTCCTCGTAGGCATCACGCAGGCGGCTCATCAAAATCGTACCGCCGAATGTCGAGCTGGTAATGAAGTCGCTGTGGTCCCACATGAAGGCGGCAATGGGGGTAAGCATGTCCGATCGTGCCAACATGTTTAGTTGGCGGTGAAAGTCACGGTTCAACGCGCGGTAGCGGCGTGCGCGCTCTTCGTCGTCGATGTCGTCCGTTAGCAGCTGTCCGATGCGTTCGTTGGTTTCGGCCAACTTCACCACATCGGCTTGATCAGCACGCTCTGCCGCCAGCGCGGCGCAAACCGCCTCGGTCGCCGCGAGCATCCGGTAGAAGTCGAGCCGCTCCTCTCGTTCCGGAACGACCACACGGACGCCCACTTGCGGAATGATCTCAATAAAGCGTCGCCACGCCAGCCGTTTCAGCGCATCCATCACCGGTTGGCGGCTGATCCCCAACTCGACGACAAGTTCTTCAACCGATATTCGGTCGCCGGCCTTGTACTCGCCGTTGAGCAGCCGCTGCTTGACGGTTTCATAGGCTTGTTCGGTTAGCTGGCCACGCTGCGGCATCATAGTCGCCCGTTGCCTGGGTTGTTCGGTGGGATGGAATAGGTGCCGGTGGCGTGAGCGATCGGCTCGTCGTCGCCCTCGGAAAACAGCGTCGCTTCCAGCACCGCCAAGCGTTTGCCCAGTTTAAGCACACGGCAATCGGCAATAATATCGGCTTGTCCTGGTCGTCGCAGAAAATTGATATTGAGGTTCGTCGTCACCGCCAGTTCGACCGGACCGATCGCCCCCATGAGCGCGGCATACATGGCGAAATCGGCCAGTCCCATCATCGCCGGGCCGCTGATCGTGCCGCCGGGGCGCAGCATGGCATCGTCATAGGGCATCCGCACGGTCGCGACGCCGTCGCCGATCGACTCGGCGCTGAATCCCATTTGGAACGCCAGCGGCAGCTGTGCTTCGGATAGGCGGTTAAACGCCTCGGGGCTCATTGCAGTCATGGCCAACAGTCGATGAATCGCCAATAACGGGAATTATCGCTCCAAAAATAGTACCACCGTCAACCTATTTGTCTTCATGTTTCCACCCCCTCTCGGGCAGGATTGCAATAATACCGCGGGCATTCGGTCTTCGCAAAGCCACGCGAACGGGGCACGCGATACTATCGATCGACCCAAACTCCTGGTGTCTTAAGGCTTGACGTTAGGCCAATCGTCATGCCGATTCAGTTTTATCCTTGGTCGCCATTGGTACCGTTGCCGGGGTTAGATGATAAGGAGACGCGAGAGCAATGACCGGACTGCACTTTTCGTTCGTCGGCTACCAACCGCCGACATCGGTCCATACGCGCGCGGCTCAGATATTCGGGCAAGCGTTAAAGGCCGAACTGGGCGGTGATGTGGCGTTCGATCTCGAAAACAATGTCGCCGAAAGCGGGATGAAGGCGGCAGATTGCCTGTCGCTGGTCGAAAACGGCGACCGCTCGTTTTGCTATTTCGCGTCGAGTTACTCGGCCCATCGGTTTCCCGATATCGCCATTCTCGACCTGCCCTTTGTGGTGTCCGACCGGTTTCGCGCCTATCAAGCGCTCGATGGCAGTTTCGGCGAGGCAATGAAAGAAATCGTCCGGGCGAACTCGGACTACGAATTACTGGGGTTCTGGGACAACGGATTCCGCCATTTGTCCAATCGCGTCCGCCCGATCCGTTCACCTGGCGACTGCGCCGGGCTGCGGATCCGCACCGGCGACAGCAAACTCCATCAGGATACGTTCGCCGCGCTCGGTTTTGAGCCGACCTTTATCGATGTGGCCGATCTGGCGGCGGCGGTCGCCAGCGGGGAGGTGGATGCGCAAGACAATCCGCTTTCAAACATCTTCAATTTCGGCATCCACCAACATCATCGCTACATCACGCTGTCGGGCCACTTTCTGGGCTTCGTCACGGTGCTGTGCCACCGCCCGAGCTACGAAAGTTGGAATACGCAGACGCAAGCAGCGGTGCACAACGCGCTTGCCCAGGCGACCGAGGCGCAACGGGGATTCGCGCAGGCCGAGGATGACCGTGTCTTGAGCGAACTAAGCAAAACGGACAACGAAGTTGTAGAACTCACGGACGCCGAGCGGCGTTCGTTCGTCGAGGCCGTCCAACCGGTGATCGACGCGCAGCTGACATCCCTCGATGCTCGGCTGGTCGACCTCTATCTGGGCGCGTCCACGTAGTGTGTTCAAATAGCAATGGGGCACCCGAGCGGACCCGGGTACCCCGATAAACTTCTGCTAAATAAGCTCTAGGCCTTTGCCTTCCTCCGCGCTTCGATGTGTTCTTGGGTGGCCTGTTTGCCTTCCTCGGTCTCGGGCTCCCAGACGTTCTCGTGCGCCAGGAATTCCTCCTCGTCCCACTTATGCGAGGCGTCGCCCATATAGACGATGAACACTTCGCAGCCGTCGGGATACTCGTAGGGACCGTGGGGAATATCCCAGCCGAACACGTAGTCGCCGGCGCGTAGGTCTTTGCCGGCCACGCACATGCGGCCCGACAAAACTAGAATCGAATGCCAACTCTCGTGGGTGTGCCGCGGCTCGACATAGCCTTTGGGGAAACGCTGCTTCATGTCGAGGCGTTTCATTTCCGGGTCGTAGTTCAGGACCTTGACCTGCACGCCTTCGGGCAGGGTCAACAGTCCGCGCACGTCATCGCTTTCCCATTCGACCTCCTCGTCGTGGATCGCCTTGAAGGTGTGATCGTATTTATCTTTTGCCTGTTGTTCGCTCATGAGTTCCTCCAGTTTTTCGGGTGACTGCGGCTAGGTTCAAACCTTCTCCCAATTGCCGCTTTTAGTGGATTTGCCGATGGCTTCGAGCACCGCCACGTTGTCGATCAGGTGCTGGTTTGAAAATCGGTAGTCGCCGCGGCCTTCGACCGCGTCCGCCCATTCTTCCAGATTGGCTTTGACCGCGTTTTTCGGGCCCAGGGTTTGCGCTTCCTGGGCGCCGTCTTTGGCGCAGGTGACGACATGGGTCTCACCGCCCTGTTGCGGATGGCCGGTGTCGCGGACCTCGAGCCACGCCTCGGTGCCGAATACGGAGAAGCGGCCGTAATAGGGCGTGGTCGCCATGTTGCACATGAGGCCGGTGGCGCCGCTGGCGAACTTGAACTGGATGGTGATGATGTCGCCGTCGACCCACTCCACCGCCTTCTTTGCGGTCTGCGCACAAACGGAGTCGATCGGCCCGAACAGCCAGAGGTATAGATCGGTCAGGTGAATGCCCATTCCCGTCATCGGTAGCGAGGGTCCTTCACTTGGCGACACGCGCCAGCTATCGAGGGGGAGATCGGCCAGCAGATTGTGCGAGAAGTTGGCTTCCAGATGGAGCGCCGTGCCGAGTTTTTCTTCGGCGACGAATGCCTGGGCAGTCTCCATCGAGGCTTCGTAGCGCCGCTCGTGACCGATGCCGGTGACCAGGCCCTTTGCTTCTGCCGCCTGGACCATGCGCTCGGCGCTCGCCTTCGTCAGCGTTAGCGGCTTCTCGCAGAATATCTGTTTGCCGGCGTTGATCGCGTCGAGGAATTGCTGTTCGTGCTGGGTATGGGGCGTACACAGGATGACGGCGTCGATGTCTTTGTTCTCGAGGATTTCCTCGTAAGTCTCGGCCAGGGTTACGCCTTTCTCGTCGGCGAAATCCTTGTGCCTGGCCGGATGGCCCGAGGTCACGCTCAGGACGTTAATTTTGTCGCTTTGTTCGAGGGTGTTGACCAGATTACGGCCCCACCAGCCCATGCCGACGACGGCTGCGGTGAACATGTTTGGCCTCCCGTTCGCTCCAGGGTCGAGTTGTTGCCGGTTTCTTAGAGACTCTGAAGTTGCGCGGCAACCTAGCAGCAAATCGCCGGCGCCAACAACGCCCCGTTAGCAAAGTAGGCGCGCGCACC
>CAJICQ010000483.1_pt1 | contig 14880 bp, 9 predicted proteins | sample 9199721 | NCBI WGS metagenome assembly CAJICQ01 (sample SAMEA7708344, study PRJEB35096) | sediment metagenome | biome: marine neritic benthic zone biome [ENVO:01000025]; feature: sediment [ENVO:00002007]; material: shallow marine sediment [ENVO:03000034] sea grass bed [ENVO_01000059] ...
GTCCAGAACGTACCGAAGCGGCTGCGCGTGCAGGCCCGTCAGGTGTATGTATTCAGCCACGCGCACCTGCTCGGCTGGATGCCTCCGCCCGGCCAGGTGTCGCCGCTCGACGCCGCCACCCGCGGGTTCGAATTCATGACGGCGCATTATTGGCGCGACGAGCCCGGCGGATTCGCCTACGCCGTCGACCGCACGGGCGTGGTCACCGATCCGCAGGTCGGACTCTACGAGCAGGCATTCGCGCTGTTCGCCTGCGCCTGGTATCTGCGCGCGTCGGGCGACGACCGGGCGAAGATATGGGCCGAACTCGTTTTAGAGTTTATCGACGGCCATTTAGCCGATAGCGCCAACGGCGGCTATTTCGACAATCTGTCGCGCGACCTGCCGCGCCGGCAAAATCCCCACATGCACCTGCTCGAAGCACTGCTGGCGATGCACAGCGCTACCGGCGGCGAAGATGCGCTGGCGCGGGCCCGTAACCTCGTCGCGCTGTTCCGCCGGCGCTTTTTCGACCCCGCTGCCGGCACGCTGGGCGAATTCTTCGATGCCGCGTGGCAAACCGCCGAAGGAACGGCGGGAGACATCGTCGAGCCGGGCCACCACTATGAATGGATCTGGCTGCTCTATCACTATAGCGCGGCGGCCGGCGACGATATCGAGGGCGAAGCCGATGCGCTCTATCGCTTCGCTGAACGGCACGGCATCGACCACGAACCGGGGCCGACCGAGGGTCTGGTCTACGATTCCCTGCTGCGCCGCGGCGTCGATCTCGACGACAATAAGCGCCTGTGGGGTCAGACCGAGGCGATCAAGGCGCAAACTGCACGGATCGAGTTCATCGGAGATGAGGCTGCGCGTGCGCGTTTAGACGACTTGCTCGATCGCCTGTTCGCCTGCCATCTGATAGGAAACACCGGCCTGTGGCGCGAACACTTGGCCCGCGACGGCACGCCGCTGCGCGACACCGTGCCGGCGACGTCGCTGTATCATCTGTTTCTTGCTTTGACAGAGGTTTTGCGCGTGCGCGACGGTGTAATGGTGCTCTAGCGCCATCTTCATGGCTTTGCTAGAACCGCGCCGCCCGTAACGGCCCCAACGAGTCGAAAATGCTACCCGCGAACCCGGTTTTTGTTGCCCTCGATACGACCGATCTGGACCAAGCCATCGCTTGGGCAGATGCGGTGCGTCCCTCTGTCGGCGGCGTCAAACTGGGCCTCGAATTCTTCAACGCCAATGGGCTCGCCGGGGTCCGCCGGATTGTCGATCTCGGCCTGCCGGTGTTTCTCGACCTGAAGTTTCACGACATTCCCAACACGGTGGCGGGCGCGGTGCGCGCGGTCGCCGGATTGGGTGCGGCGATCATCAACGTGCACGCCAGCGGCGGCCCGGCGATGCTCACCGCGGCAGCCGAAGCCGCCGCCGAACACGGCGCGAACCGGCCGCTGGTCATCGGCGTTACTGTGCTGACCAGCCTCGACGACGACGACCTCGCCAGCGTCGGCCAAGCCGGTCCGGCAGCCGCCCAGGTCGAGCGCCTGGCGCGACTGAGTAAATCGTGCGGCCTCGATGGGGTGGTCTGCTCGCCCGCCGAAATCAACGCTTTGCGCGCCGCATGCGGCGATGTGTTTCGCCTGATCGTCCCGGGTATCCGGCCAGCCTGGGCGAGCGCCGGCGATCAAAAGCGGATCATGACGCCACGCCAGGCGCGTGATCTGGGCGCCGATGTTCTGGTTATCGGACGACCGATCACCGGTGCCGACGACCCCGAGGCTGCGGCGTCGCGAATTGCCGACGAATTGGGAGTCACCCGATGACGGTCCGGGCGAAAATATGCGGCATCAACGACGCCGCGGCGATGCAAACGGCGGTCGCCCACGGCGCCGGTTTCGTCGGCTTGGTCTTCTACCCGCAGAGCCCGCGTTCGATCACGCCCGGTACGGCGGCGAAACTGGCAGCGCTGGTGCCGGAGGGCGTGACCAAGGTGGGCCTGTTCGTCGATCCCGACAATGCGCAGATCGCCCGCGTGCTCGACGAAGTGCCGCTCGATTTGCTGCAGCTGCACGGCGAGGAAACCCCGGAGCGCTGCGCCGAGATCCGCCGGCACTTCGGTCGGCCGGTGATGAAGGTGATCAAGGTCGAGACGCTGGACGATGTGGAGAGCACCAATGACTATGTCGACGTAGTCGACTGGCTGATGTTCGACGCCAAGGCGCCGACTTCGATGACCGATGCGCTGCCGGGCGGCAATGCCTTGCCGTTCGATTGGACGTTGCTGGCCGGCTGGTCGTGGCCGGTGCCGTGGATGCTCGCCGGCGGTCTCACCGCCGATAATGTCGCTACGGCGGTGGCCCAATCGGGTGCGCCGGTCGTCGACGTGTCTTCTGGCGTCGAATCGGCGCCCGGCAAGAAAGACCCGGCCGAGATCGAACGATTCCTGGAGGCGGTGGCGGGGCTGTCGGCGTGAATTCGCCAATTGGCTTATGTCCTAGCCGCACCTGCTGATGTATAACCCGGCGCACCATGACAATTGAACGCCCCAACACTTACCGGGCCGGCCCGGACGAGAAAGGTCATTTCGGCATTTTTGGCGGCCGCTATGTCGCCGAGACCCTGATGCCCCTGGTTCTCGAGGTCGAGCAAGCCTACGAAGCGGCGAAGGCCGATCCATCCTTCCAAGCCGAGCTCGACGACTATCTCAAGCACTATGTCGGCCGGCCGAGCCCGCTCTATTTCGCCGCGCGCCTGACCGAGCATCTCGGCGGCGCCAAGATCTATTTCAAGCGCGACGAGCTGAACCACACCGGCGCCCACAAGATCAACAACTGCATGGGCCAGATCTTGCTGGCGCGGCGCATGGGCAAGCGCCGCATCATCGCCGAAACCGGCGCCGGCCAGCACGGCGTGGCGACGGCCACCGTCTGCGCGCTGTTCGGCCTCGACTGCGTGGTCTACATGGGCGCCACCGACATCGAGCGCCAGGCCCCCAACGTGTTCCGCATGAAACTATTGGGTGCGGAAGTGCGGCCGGTGACCAGCGGTACGGCGACGTTGAAAGACGCCATGAACGAGGCGCTGCGCGACTGGGTCGCCAATGTCGACGATACCTACTACCTGATCGGCACCGTCGCCGGTCCTCATCCCTATCCGGCGATGGTGCGCGACTTCCAATCGGTGATCGGCGCCGAAGTGCGCGAACAGATGACGGAAGCGGAAGGGCGGCTGCCGAACACGCTGGTGGCATGCATCGGCGGCGGCTCGAACGCGATCGGCCTGTTCCATGATTTTCTCGACGAGGCCGATATCGACATCATCGGCGTCGAAGCTGCCGGCCACGGCATCGAGACCGGCGAACATGCGGCGTCGCTGACCGGCGGGCGGCCGGGTGTCTTACACGGCAACCGGACCTACCTGCTGCAGGACGGCGACGGGCAGATCCTCGACGCCCACTCCATATCGGCCGGCCTCGACTATCCGGGCATCGGGCCCGAACATTCGTGGCTGCACGAAACCGGGCGGGTAACTTACGTCTCGGTCACCGACAAGGACGCGCTCGCGGCGTTTCAACTGTGCTCGCGTCTCGAAGGGATCGTCCCGGCGCTCGAGCCGGCGCACGCGCTACACCACGTCACGCAGATCGCGCCAGATCTGCCGGCCGATCATCTGTTGGTCATGAACATGTGCGGGCGCGGCGACAAGGATGTGTTCACGGCCGCCGAAGCGCTCGGAGTCAAACTGTGAGCGGATCGTCTGTCGAGGCCACCAGCGGCCGCATCGAGGCCCGATTTGCCGAATTGGCGGCGGCCGGGCGCGCTGCCTTCATCCCCTTCATCATGGCCGCCGACCCGACGGTCGATGCCAGCCTCGCGATCATCAAGGGTCTGCCTGCTGCCGGCGCCGATCTGATCGAGCTCGGCGTGATGTTTTCCGATCCCATGGCCGACGGCCCGGTGATCCAGGCCGCCGGTTTGCGCGCCAAGGCGGGCGGGTCGAGCGTGCGCCAGACCCTCGCCCTCGTGCGGGCGTTCCGCGAGGATGACGATACGACGCCGATCATCCTCATGGGATACTACAACCCGATCTATATCTACGGCGTCGACGCGTTTCTGAAAGACGCCAGGGACGCCGGCGTCGACGGTCTGATCGTCGTCGATCTGCCGCCCGAGGAAGACAGCGAATTGTGCTTGCCGGCGCTGGCCGCGGGCATGCACTTCGTCCGCCTGGCGACGCCGACGACCGACGATAAGCGCCTGCCGGCGGTGCTCGCCCACACATCGGGATTTCTCTACTACGTATCGATCGCCGGCATTACCGGGACCGCGTCAGCGACCGAAGACGCCATTCACGCCGCCGTCGCCCGTTTGAAAAACCATACCGATCTGCCGGTCGCCGTCGGGTTCGGCATTAAAACACCGGAACAGGCCGCCGCCGTGGCGAGGGTGGCCGACGCGGCCGTCGTCGGGTCGGCGATCGTGCAGACGATCGCCGATAACCTGGACGATAGCGGTCAGCCCACCGCACAGCTGGTCGCTAACGTGCTCGACTACGCCCGATCGCTTGCCGACGGCGTGCGCAGCGCGCGCCAGCAAGCGGCCGATTAGAGCAGCCGATGAGTTGGCTCACCAATTTCGTCCGCCCGAAGATCCGCGCCCTGGTCGGCCAGAAGGATGTGCCGGAGAACCTCTGGCAGCGCTGCCCATCGTGCGAGCAGATGCTGTTCCATCGCGAACTCACCGAGAATCTACACGTCTGCCATCATTGCGGATGCCACATGCGGATCTCCGCCGCCACGCGGCTGGAGCTGTTATTCGACGACGGCGAATACGAACGCGCCAAAATACCTGCGGTGACCACCGATCCGCTCAAGTTTCGCGACACCAAACGCTACAGCGAGCGCTTGCGCGAGGCCGCAGGGAAGGCTAGCGAACCGGAAGCCATCGTGGTCGCCAGCGGTCACATGGGTGGCCTGCCGGTGGTCATCGCCGCCTTCGATTTTGCCTTCATGGGCGGCTCTATGGGCCAGGCCGTCGGCGAAGGCCTGATCGTCGCCGCCCGCCTGGCTTGCGAAAAAGAGGCTGCGCTGATCGCCATCCCCGCGTCGGGCGGCGCGCGCATGCAGGAAGGCATGCTGAGCCTGATCCAGATGCCGCGCACAATCATCGCCGTCGAACAGGTCCGCGAGGCCGGCCTGCCCTACATCGTCGTCTTGACCGATCCGACCACCGGCGGCGTTTCGGCGTCGTTCGCCATGCTGGGCGATATCCAGATCGCCGAGCCCGGCGCGATGATCGGGTTTGCCGGGCGCCGCGTGATCGAGGATACCATCCGCGAGGAACTGCCCGAAGATTTCCAGCAGGCGGAGCGAATTCTCGACCATGGCCTGGTCGACATGGTGGTGCCCCGCCGCGAGCTGCGCGAGACCCTGATCCGTATCATCTCGCTGTTGCGCCAAAAAATGCCAGACGATCTAGCGCCAGAGACGGTCGCCACCGGCACGGCGGTTACGGTCGCGTCCGAAGCCGATGCCGCGCACGGCGACTGAGCCGGTGGCCACGGCCGAGCGGCGTCACGACATTCTCGCGCGCTTCGACCGCTATCACCCGGCGCGGATCGATCTCTCGCTCGACCGGATCGTCCGGCTGCTGGCCGATCTCGGCGATCCGCAGCTTCGCCTGCCGCCGGTCATTCACGTCGCCGGCACCAACGGCAAGGGCTCGACGATCGCCTTTCTGCGCGCCATCTATGAAGCCGCCGGGCTGGCTGTCAGCACCTACACGTCACCCCATCTCGTCGATATTACCGAGCGCCTGGTATTGGCCGGAGAAACCATTACGCTCGACGCTTTATCTGACTTGTTCGATGAGGTGGACGGCATCAATGGTGGCCGGCCGATCACCGAGTTCGAGATCGTCACCGCGGCGGCGTTTCTGGCGCTATCGCGCACGCCAGCGGATATCGTCCTGTTGGAAACCGGGCTTGGTGGCCGCTATGACGCCACCAACGTTATCGACGCGCCGCTGGCGACGGTCATAACTCCGGTATCGCTCGACCATCAGGCATTTCTGGGTTCCGACGTTGCGGCCATCGCCGGTGAGAAGGCGGCGATCCAAAAAGCGGACGCGCCGTCGATCATCGCGCCCCAGTCGATCGAGGCCGCCCGCGTCATCGATCGGATCGGCGGCGAAGTTGGCGCCATTCCCTTCCGTGCGGGCACCGAATGGTCGTTCGAGCCGACTGATGACGACTTTATCTACCGCTCGCAAAAGCAAACGCTTTCGCTGCCCCGTCCGGCGCTCGGCGGACCGCATCAGGTCGTCAACGCGGCGACGGCGGTGGCCTGCATCGAGCGCTGCGGCCAGACCGAAGTCGCCAAAAAAGACATTGCCGCCGGCATCGCGAACGCGCGCTGGCCGGGCCGCTTCGAGCGCTTGCACGACGGGTCCTTGTGCCGCCGCCTGCCGGCCGGCTGGGAGATCTGGCTCGACGCCGGCCACAATGGAGCGGCGGGAACGGCGCTGGCGGCGGCGTTGCGCCAAATCAACGCGGATCGGCCGAAACCGCTGCACGTTGTTTTCGGCATGTTGGATGACAAGGATCCGATCGCGTTTCTGCGCCCGCTCGCCGGCCTCGCCGACACGGTGGCGGCGGTGCCGTTGGCCGGCGAACCGCGCAGCCATGAGCCGCAGGCGAGTGCGGCGGCGCTCAGGAAGGCGGGAATCATGGCCCGCTGCGCGCCTTCGCTCGACGCGGCTTTAGACGCATTGGCCGGCGTACCGGGCGGCGCACGGGTGTTGGTTTGCGGCTCCCATGTGCTGGTCGGCGCCGCCTTGCGCGACAATGGGCGGCCAGAATAGGATTCGGGTGATTGAGCGATGGCGACCGCAACCAAAGCACGGCAGCAACTGACCCGGGGCGATCGGATGCCCAACATCCTTCTGCCCGATCAGCGCGATGTCATTATCAGTACCAATGACAAAGCGCGCGGCGGTCCGATTTTCGTCCTGCTTTATCCGACGCAAAAGGACGCGCGCTGCGCCAGCGAGCTGGAAAGCCTGTTCGCGCTGGCGCCCCAGATGCTCGCCGAGGGCGCGCATCTCTTCGCTATCGGCGGCGACCCGGTGCCGCTGGCGCAGAAACTCGCCGCCCAGCACGAGCCTGATTTTTTTCTGCTCGCCGACGACGAGCACAAGGTCGCCGACGCCCTTGACGCGCGGGGCAAACTGGTTGGGTTCGTGCTCGATCCGGCACAAAAGGTCCAAAGCATCATCGCCCCGGGCTACACGTCGATTGCCGAGCGCGCCGCTGCCGAGCTGATGGCGCTGCGGCCGGCCGAGCCCTACCACCCGCGTTTTCACCCGCCGCTTCTGGTGATCCCGCAGGCCTTGCCTCGAGACTTTTGCGGCTACCTGATCGAGCAGTTCGAACAGCGTGGCAGCGAGACCAGCGGCACCTTTCGCATGAGCGAGGGCAAAATGATCCACGCCCCCAATACCGGCGTCAAACAGCGGCGCGATCATCACGTCGTCGACAAGGATCTGCTCGAGCAGATCGGCGGTTACATGGAACGGCGGGTGGTGCCGGAGATCCACCGGGCGTTTCACTGCCCGATAAAATTCGTCGAGGAATTCAAGATCGTGCGCTACGACGCCGATCCCGGCGGTTATTTTCGCCCCCACCGCGACAACACCACACCGGGCACGGCGCACCGCCGGTTCGCCATGACGCTGAACCTCAACGCCGAGGATTACGAGGGCGGCGAATTGTGCTTCCCCGAGTTCGACAACGCCACCTACAAACCGGCGACCGGCGAAGCGGTCGTGTTTTCCTGCGATCTGCTGCACGAAGCGACCGACGTGACCTCCGGCCAACGCTACGTGCTGTTGTCGTTCATGTACGACGAGCCGGGCCGGCAGATCCTCGAGAAGTACCGGAGCACGATGGCGCAACGGCAGGCCGGGGCGTGAATACCCGGATTCAGCAAAACAAAACCCCGCCAACAGGGGCGGGGTATTTTAGTTTGTTCCAGGCGACGCGGTTTAGAGGACCGAATCGACCCAATCGTAGATCTGGCTCTTCGGCAGGCTGCCCACCTTCATCGACGCGACCTGGCCGTCCTTGAACAGCAATAGGGTCGGGATCCCGCGCACGCCGTATTTCGACGGGGTCATCGGGTTGTCGTCGATATTGAGCTTGGCGACCACCAGATCGCCCGCCTTGTCGTCCGACAATTCTTCCAAGGTCGGGCCGATCTGCTTGCACGGACCGCACCATTCCGCCCAGAAATCCACAAGCACCGGCTTGTCGGACTGCAGAACGTCGGTCTCGAAGGAATCGTCGGAAATCGGTTTGCTGGGCATGTTGCTGTCCTTATCTCGCGTACCGCCGGCCCCTCAGGTCGCGGCTTCGGTTCGCGAAGAAAGTAGGGGCGACCCACTGGCGGGTCAAGCGACGGCGCGGTGAAAATCCGTTCACACCGGCGTGGGTGAAACGTCGGAATACAGATCCAGCAGACTATCCGGCAGCGCCATCAGGCGCGGCCCGTCGGTCCATAACAGGCAACAGGTGACAGCGAATCCGGGGTAAGCGTCGGACAGCAACGCCCGGTAGGCCGCCATTTGGCGCAAATAAACCGACGCGACGGCGTCGGCCGTCTCCGGCGGCGGCCGGTTGGTCTTGTAGTCGACGACGGTGACCGTACCGTCGGCGATCAGCAACCGATCGATCTGGCCCGACACCACCCGTTCGCTCCCCTCCCAGCCGCCGATCACCCCGGAGATCGGCACTTCGGCCAGGCTCGCCGGCGAAAATAAGCTGGCAAACGCGTCGTCTTTGAGTACGGCAAGCGCTTCCGCCGCCAAGCGGCCTTGCGCCTCGTCGGACAGTTCCAACGCCGGGCGCGCGAGATAACGCTGCGCTGCCATGGCGCGCTTATCCGGCGGCACCTCCGGCAGCCATTGCAGAAGGTAGTGAATGATATTGCCCCGTTTGAACCGGTTGAGATCGTCACCGGTGTCGACCGGCGAGCGCACCGGCGGGTCCTGTTCGGCGCGCGACGGCGCCAGCGGGCGCGACGGGCTCGGCTCGGGCGGTGCCGGTTCACCGGCCCAAGCGGGTAACGGTGGGGCCTCGATTGCCGCCGGTCGCGCCGCCCCGGCCTCCAGCGCATCGCGCTGCGCTGATTGCAGACGCAACACAGCGCCGTCGATCGGCTCGGGGTCGTTGGCGAGAAAGCTGCTTTCGACCGGTTGGGCAATATCCTCCATTGCGTCGCGAATAAGTTGGTACCAACAGTCGTCGGGGGCGCCGCGCGCGGTCTCCCAGCCGCAAATGTAGAGCCGGTCGCGGGCCCGGGTCATCGCCACATAGAGCAACCGGCGGTATTCCTCGGCCTGTAGCTCGCGGGCACGCTCGGCAGCCGCGGTTGCAGCCTCATCGCGGTCGTCGGCGCGCGGCGCCCACAGCACGATATCGTCGTCCTCGGGCCACAGCAGATGGGGTGCGGTGGTCGGCACCTGCAGGGTGTCGGGCAAGATGACGATCGGCGCCTGCAGCCCCTTGGCGCCATGAACGGTCATCACCCGAACCGCGCCGCCGGCCTGTTCGAGATCGCGCTTGACCTCGGCGCGGCCGGTTTCCATCCAATGGAGAAAGCCCTGCAGCGAGGGAATGTTGGTGCGTTCATAGGTTAGCGCGAGGGAGAGAAACTCGTCGAGCGGATCGGCGGCATCGGGGCCCAGGCGTGCCAGGATCGCCGCACGGCCGCCCCGGTTGAGCAGCTGAGCGTAGAGCTCGTACGGCCGCAGGAAATCGACGTCGCTCAGCAGGTGAGCAAGGTATTGGTGCGCGCGGTCGAATTGCGGATCGGCGGCGGCGCGCTGGCGCAGCGCCTGCCACAGGCTGCCGTCACGCTGGTGGGCGAGATCGAAAAGATCGTCGTCGGTCAAACCCAGCAGCGGCCCCTTCAACACCGTCGCCAGGGTAAGATCGTCCTCCGGCAGCAGCAGGAATTCACCGAGCGCCAGCAGGTCCATCACCGCGAGCTGCTCGTTCAGGACCATGCGGTCGACGCCGGCGACGGGAACGTTCAAGTCTTTGAGCGCGCGTACCAGCGCTTCGACGAACGGGCCGCGCCGGCGCACCAGAACCATGATGTCGGACGGTTCGATCGCCTGCCCGCGGCTTTCCAGGATCTCACCGTCGTGGATCCACGAAGCGATCCGCCGCGCCACCAGTCCGGCCAGGCGTTCGCGCGCGCCGGCGACGGAAACCCGTTCGACCGGCGGTTTCCAGGGTTCCGGTTCGGGCGGGCCGATGGGTTTCAACGGCGGCCAGATCTCGACCCGTCCGCCGGCGCCGGCGCGTATCGGCAGGTGCTGCAGCGGTTCCTCGCCGGCGACGACGCCGGTCCGTGCCGGCGCTCGGGCGAATACCGCGTCGACGGCCTGCAGCACCGGCCCGGTCGAGCGGAACGACACTTCGAGGCGCACATCGTCCCAACCGAGTTGGGCGTCGGTGACCCGCCGGTTGAAATAACGCCGCATCACCTCGAATTCTTGCGGCTGGGCGCCTTGAAAACTGTAGATCGACTGTTTGATATCGCCGACCGCGAACACGCTGCGGGCCGGCAAGCCGGCGTCCTCAAGCGCTTCGTCGCGCCGGCCATAGCCGGCGAAAAACTCATCCGCCAGCGCCGCCACAACCCGCCACTGGTCGGGGTTGGTATCCTGCGCCTCGTCGATCAGAATATGATCGATGCCGCCGTCGAGCTTGAACAGCACCCAGGCCGCGCGCCCGTCCGCTTCGAGCAGTTGACGGGTGCGGATAATCAGATCGTCGTAGTCGAGCAGCGCGCGCGCCGACTTGTGGCGGGTGTAGCTTTCGATGAGGGCCGCGGCGAGGCGCATGAGCACCGACGTCGCCTCGGCAACGTTGGCGCTGCGCAGCCGCGCGCGGATCGCGTACAACCGCATCGCCTCCGCCGACAGGATATCGCCGGCTTGCGCATCGCTCGCCAGCGCCGCTTTGGTGATGAGCGATTTACGTACCTCGCCGCGTTGCGTCAAAAACACGCTGCAATAGGCGTCGAACAGGTGACGCCGGTCACCGGGCGCCTCCAGCCAGCGGCCGATGGCGGCAGCGCGATCCTGGTCGGCGGCGCTGCCGTGCGTGAGCGCTGCCGCAGCGCGGCGCAAGGCGGCGCCATCGAACACCGCCTGGTCACAAGCGGCGGCGATAACGGTGTCGGGCGTCTCGCCCTCGTTAAGCCCGAGCGCGCGATAAATCTCCGCCACCAGGGGGCCGACACCGCCGTGCCGGTCAATCAGGTCGGCGATGCGGCCGCGCGCGGCCGCCAGTTCGGCCATCAGGTCGGGAAAGCGCAATTCATGGATGCGGCTGGTAATGTCGGCCATCGATGTTGCCAAGACGCCGTTGTCGGTTTGGGCGTGCACCATTAGTTCGAGCTGCACTGCCGCCAGCAGTTCGCTGGTATCGCGCTCATCCATCACCGCAAAATGGGGCACGACGTCGGCCTCGATGGGAAAGCGCCGCAGCACCGACTGGCAGAACGCATGGATCGTCATGATCTTCATGCCGTCGGGCACATCGAGCACCTGCGCAAACAGGCGGCGCGCCCGAGCACATTGGCGGGCGTCGACCGGCCCGCCGGTGAGCTTGACCAAGGCGGCATCGAGCTTCGGCTGTTCAGCGATTGCCCAATTGCCCAGTTCGGCGTTGATCCGCTGGGCCATTTCCGCCGCCGCTGCCTTGGTGAAGGTGAGGCACAAGATGCGCTGCGGCGCGACACCGGCCAGCAACAGGCTGAGCACTCGGTCGGTCAGAACCTTTGTCTTGCCCGATCCCGCCGACGCCGCCACCCAGGCGCTGGCGCGCGGATTGGCCGCCCGGCGCTGATTGGCCTCGGTCAGCCGGTAGAGCTGCTCGGGAACGGCGGCGACGTTCATGCGCCGTCCCCGCCGCCGGCACCCGGCGCCGACCATTCCTTGACCCGGGCGAGATGTTCGTAATCGGAATAGCGCGGCGCCCAATCGGCGCGCGGGCGGCTTTCGTAGGCCGTCGCCGGATCGTCGAAAGCTTCGATGAGATGGGCCAGGCCGGCCCGCGCCCGGGCCGCAAGCTCGTCCGGGTGGTCGCCGCCGACCGACGATACCGCGCCGACGATGCGCCCGCCGCTGAGCCGCCAATACGCCAGATCGCCGACCGCGCGCGGCGATACATCTTCGAACCCGCCGGCCGCGGCGATCGCTGCTTCCAAAGGCAATTGCGGGGCGAAGCCGGCGACCACTTCGGCGGCGCCAGGAACCGCACCGGTCTTGAAATCGATGATCGCCAGGCGGCCGTCGCTCAGACGGTCGATGCGGTCGGCCCGCGCGGTCAATTCGAACGGCCCCTGCGGGCCGGCCAAAACCAGGGTGCCGGAGACCTCGGTGACGGTTTCGGCGACGGTGGCGCGGCGCGCGGTTTCGGTTTCGAGAAACCATTCGGCGATACGCTCGAACCGCGGCCACCAGAAGGTCCAGACCGCCGGCAGCGCGCGGATCGGCGCCAGCATTTCCGCGCCGGCTGCGAGCAGTCGGTCGAGGGCATTTTCGGGCAGCGGCCCCGGTGGGCAACTGTTGAGAAAGCGGTCGAGCACGGCGTGAATGCGCGAACCATAGTCGGCGGCATCGGGCGCCTGGTCGAGCGGCGCCAAGGCGCGCAGTTTAAGGATATGGCGGGCATAAATGGCGTAGGGATCGCGCATCCAGGTTTCGATTTCGGTGACCGAAAGCCGGCGCGGTCGCGCAGCGACCGGCGGCGCGGGACGCGGCCGTCCGCGGTCGGAAATCGCCGGCGCCGCCGCCCCTTCGGGCAGCACCAGCGCGAGGTTTCGGTGCCAGGACAGCCAGTTTCCGCCCCGCGCCAGCATTTCGTCGGGTTCGAGACCGAGCGCCTTTGCGGCGAATTCGAGCCGGGTCAGCCAGCGCGCCGGCACGGTGGGCGATCCCTCGACCCGCAGCGAACGGGTCAGATAAACCTCGCCGGCGCCCAGCGCCTGGGTGAAGTCGTGGGCGCTCAAGCCGGTTCGCCGTTCCGGCTGGGGCAGGCCGAAATCGCTGCGCATCGGCCGGCTCATCCACGGATCGGCGGCGAGCTCAGGCGGCCAGGTGCCTTCGTTTAGGCCGCCGAGGATCATCACGTCATAACGCTGCAGCCGCGCTTCCAACGGCCCCAGGATGGCGAGCCGCGGGTGACTGCCATAGCGCGGCCGCACCGTGCGTCCGGTCAACAGCGCCTCGAGCAACGCCGGATAGCGCGCTGCCGACACCGGGCCGAGAACATGGCCGGCATCGGCCAGATCGGTGACGAAGCCGGCGAGCGCCTCGCCGGCATCGCCGGCCCACAGGCGCTCGGCACCCGATTGGGTATCGCTCGCCGCCAGCGCTTCGGCGAAGCGGGCGTGCGCGTCGACGATGTCGCCGACCGGCCGCGCCGGACCTGCGAGCAGGCCGGCGAACCGCTGGGCTTCGGCCACCACGGCGTCGAGTATATCGGCTGCCGCAGCGAGTTCGGGATCCTGTTCCCCGGCGGCCTCGACGGCGCGGTGGGCGGCGGCGGCGAGCGCCGGCAGTCCAGGTGCCAGGCGAGGGCCTCGCAGAACGGCGATTTCGAGCGCCCGCACGAGGCCGCGAAAGGCGCCGGGCGCCAGCCCGCCTGCGGCCAAGGGATGCTTCAAGGCTGCCAGGAGCGGGAACGGCGCCGCTTCCTGTCCGATCATCTCGACGATCAACCGGAAGAAGACGCCGGGCGGCGTTTCCGCCAGGGGAACGCCGCCGCTGTCATCGACGACAATATTCCAGCGCGCCAGCGCACCGGCGACCCGGCGCGCCAACCCCCGGTCCGGCGTCACCAGGGCCGCCGTGCGGCCGCTGTCGCGGTCGTTGAGGACATCGCGCATGATGAGCGCGATCACGCCGGCCTCCTCGTCGGCGCCGGCGCAGTCGATGCGGGTCAAGCCTGTCAACGCCGCGGCGTCGATCGGGCCGATGTCCGCCCAATCGTCGGTCGCCGGGGCGGGCCGCAGGCCGGCGCTGACGAGCCTGGTCCGCGCGCGCTGACGATCGTCGGCCGGCGCCATCCCCGGCCAGTCATCGACGCCGTCGCGCGAGGCGCCGAGCCGAGCAAGCAGCTGGCGCAGGCCGAACTGCGGATGGGACGGCTCGAGCAGATCCCAGACCGCATCGTCTAGGTCGCGGTCGAGGCCCGGCAGCACCACCGCACCCGCGGGCAGCCGGCCAACGACCGACAACAGGTCTGCCGTCGCCGGGATGCTGCCGGTACTGCCCGCCGCGATGACCGGGGTCGGTGGTGGATCTTGCTGCCAATGGGCTGCACGCGCCGCCAACAAAAGGTTGCGCCGCTCGGCCGCGTCGATGACCCCCTCTGCGGATAACAGTGCCGGCCAGGCGCCGGTCAAAACTTCGAGGAACTGCAAGGTCAGCTGCCAGTGGACGGCGTAGTCCTCGGGCACCAGATCGGCCAAACGCTCGAAACCGAGCCGCTCGGTCTGCACCTGGTCCAACAGATGCGACAGCTCGCCGGCCAGATGTACCGCCTGGTCGATCGGTAACTGGCCGTCGCCGGTTCGCGCCGCACTCTCCCGCACCAGACGCGCCAACAACAGGCGCCGGCGCATATCGCCGATCGCGGGTGGAACCTCCGGCGCCGCCTCAGTTGTTTCCATTGCCAGCAAGTCGAGCGGCAGCGCATCTTCGTCGACATCGCCGATCGGAACCATGCGCGGCAGCAATAGGGCGCGGCCTCCGCTATGACGCAAAAAGGCATCCTGCAAGGCGCGGCAGGCCCGCCGCGTCGGCAGCAGAA
>CAJICQ010000428.1_pt1 | contig 14869 bp, 15 predicted proteins | sample 9199721 | NCBI WGS metagenome assembly CAJICQ01 (sample SAMEA7708344, study PRJEB35096) | sediment metagenome | biome: marine neritic benthic zone biome [ENVO:01000025]; feature: sediment [ENVO:00002007]; material: shallow marine sediment [ENVO:03000034] sea grass bed [ENVO_01000059] ...
CCTCGATGCCGTGGTAGAGAAAAGCCGAATGCATCGCCTCGCGCACCGGGTTGTTGCCGCGGAACGAGAAGGAAACGTTGGAGACGCCGCCGGAGACGTGACAGCGGGGCAGGTGCTGGCGGATCAGCCTCGTCGCCTCGAAAAAGGCGCGGGCGTAATCGTCGTGGGCCTGGATGCCGGTCGCGACCGCGAAGATGTTGGGGTCGAAGATGATGTCCTCGGCCGGCAAGCCGACCTGTTCGGTCAGGATACGGTAAGCCCGGGCGCAAATCTCGAACTTGCGCTCGGCGGTCTCGGCCTGGCCCGCCTCGTCGAACGCCATGACGACGACGGCCGCGCCGTAGCGCCTGATCAGTTTGGCCTGTTCGAGAAACGGCGCCTCACCCTCCTTGAGGCTGATCGAATTGACGATGGCCTTGCCCTGGACGCATTTGAGGCCGGCTTCGATGACCGACCATTTCGAGGAATCGATCATGATCGGCACCCGGCTGATGTCGGGCTCGGACGCAATCAGGTTGAGGAACCGGGTCATCGCCGCTTCCGAGTCGAGCATACCCTCGTCCATGTTGACGTCGATGATCTGGGCACCGTTCTCGACTTGCTGGCGGGCCACTTCGAGCGCCGACTCATAATCGCCTTCGGTGATTAACTTTCGGAACCGCGCCGACCCGGTGACGTTGGTCCGTTCACCGACATTTATGAAACGGCTGCCGATCATGCCGGCACCGAAAACGCTTCCAGCCCCGACAGGCGCATCGCCACCTCGACTTTGGGCACCGCACGGGGCGGCAAATTCTCGACCTTCGCCTTGATCGCGCGGATATGATCGGGCGTGGTTCCGCAACAGCCGCCGACGATGTTCACCAGGCCGCTCGCCGCCCATTCGTGCAGTTGCTCAGCTGTGCTTTCAGGGCCTTCGTCGTACTCGCCGAATTCGTTGGGCAAGCCGGCGTTCGGATAGGCGCAGATCAACGTGTCGGCGACCTGTGAGATTTCGGCGAGATAGGCGCGCATTTCCTTGGCGCCCAAGGAACAGTTCAAGCCGATCGAAAAAGGCTTGGCGTGGCGCACCGAATACCAAAATGCTTCCGGCGTTTGTCCGGTCAACATGCGGCCCGACAGGTCGGTGATCGTTCCCGACACCATGACGGGAAGCTCAAAGCCATATTCTTCGAATAGTTCCGCGACGCCGAACAGGCACGCCTTGGCGTTGAGCGTGTCGAAAATCGTTTCGATTAGCAGTAAATCGACCTCGCCATCGATCAGGCCGCGCGCCGCTTCCTTGTAGACATCCTTGATCTCGTCGAAGGTAATCGCACGGTAACCGGGATCGTTGACATCGGGCGACAGCGAGGTGGTCTTGTTGGTCGGCCCGATCGCGCCCGCAACCCAGCATTGTCTGCCGGCATCCGCCGCCATTGCCGCTTCGGCCGCCGTGCGGGCAAGCCGCGCGCCGGTTTGGTTTATCTCCTGCACATAGTCCTGGGTGCCGTAATCGGCCTGCGATATCGATGTTGCATTGAATGTGTTGGTGGAGACGATGTCGGCGCCGGCAGCGAAATAATCCTCATGAATTTTGCGAATTATGTCGGGCGCCGTCAGGTTGAGAATATCGTGGTTTCCCTTGAGGTCCTGACCATGGTCGGCAAACCGCTCGCCGCGAAACGCCGTTTCGCTGAGGTTCAAGGCCTGAATTTGGGTCCCCATCGCGCCATCCAACACGAGGATGCGTTTTTGCGCCTCTTCGCCGAGCGCAACGATGCGTTCTTCGCGGGTCATCGCGCTGCCGCCCGTCCTTCGTCCGCCGGCGTTTCTGCCGCGACAATCCCCAGTTGCCGGCAAATGGCGGTGGTCAGCTCGGCACGGTTCAGGGTGTAGAAATGAAAATTGCGAACGCCGTGCTCGACCAGTTCGAGACATTGCTCGCAAGCAATTTTTTCCGCCACGCGCTGTCGCCCCTCGGGGTCATCACCGACGCCTTCGAAGGCGCGGGCCAGCCAACCCGGAACCGATGTGCCGCATCGTTCGGCGAACCGGCGGATGCCGCTGAAGTTGGTCACCGGCATAATGCCGGGCACCAGCGGCACGTCGATACCGGCTGCGGCAACGGCATCGCGGAAGCGCAGAAACACCGAATTATCGAAAAAGAACTGAGTGATCGCGCGGTTCGCGCCGGCATCGATTTTACGTTTTAGGTTATCGAGGTCGAAGGCGCTGCTCGGCGCATCGGGATGAACCTCCGGATAGGCCGCGACCGAAATCTCGAAATCCGCCACGTCGCGCAGCCCGGTGACCAGATCGCACGCATAAGCATAGCCGCCTTCGGTCGGACGATAGCTGGCAACGTCTTCCGGCGGATCACCCCGCAGCGCCACCAGGTGTCGAATGCCGGCATCCCAATATTGGCGGGCGACATCGTCGACTTCGCCGCGCGTGGCCTCCACGCACGTCAAATGCGCCGCAGAGGTGAGCGATGTCTCCTTGGCGATGCGGGTCACCGTCGCATGGGTGCGCTCGCGGGTCGATCCGCCGGCGCCGTAGGTCACCGATACGAAAGCCGGTTGCAGCGGCGCCAAACGGCAAACCGTATCCCACAACGCGGTTTCCGCGTCCGCGGATTTCGGCGGGAAAAACTCGAAGCTTACCGATACATCACCGGTCATGGCGGCGTTGTTTGTGCCGGACGTATGCGAAGGAGATCGCGCCATCGTCGGTATCGCTGCCTATGCCGCGTTTTGCGCCGCAGAGGGCCGCCGCGCGCGGCCGATCGCGGCGGGCCGCCGGCGCGCTTTCCAGATTGAGACGGTCAGCGGATCGCCATCGAGATCGCGCACCTCGATTACCTCGAGGCCGTTGTCGCGGCACCAACCGTCGACCTCATCGCAGGAGAATCCGAGCCTGCGATGAGCGTGCTCCTCGCGCAGCTCCTCCATTGCGTGGGGCGCAAAGTCGACGATAAAAAAGTGCCCCCCGGGCGCCAATGCGCGCGCCGCCTCGGCGATCACGTCGGCCGGCCGGTCCGAGAAATGAAGAACCATATGCAGTACCACCAGGTCGAACGATGCTTCAGCCACCGGCAACTGGTACATATCGGCTTGGCGCAAAGTACAGTGCGCGTAACGCGGATCCGCCAAATTGGCGCGTGCGACGGCCAGCATTTCGCGGGAAAGATCGACCCCCACGCCATGATCGACATGCCGCTCGAGGAGTTGCAGGACGCGCCCGGTGCCCGTGCCTATATCGAGCAGGCTCTTGATGGGCTCCTGCGGCAACAGCGCCACGAGCGCCCCTTCAACCTCGGCCTCGTCGACATGCAGCGCGCGAATTCGATCCCAGCTCGCCGCGTTCTCGCCGAAATAGCGATTGGCGCGCTCGGCGCGTTCGTCTTTGATGATTTGAAGGCGATGCAAATCACGCCTTATCGTCGAGTCGTCTACTGGTATATGGCCCACCAGCGTGCGTACCAGCTCAGCGCCGGGTCCCGACGGTGGAATATGGAAGAATGCCCAAGTGCCTTCCTGAACCCGGTCTAACAGGCCGGCCTCGCACAACAGCTTGAGATGACGCGAAACACGCTGCTGACTTTGGCCGAGAATACGGGTGAGCTCACTGACCGTAAGCTCGCCGCGCAAACACAAAGCCAGAATACGCAACCGCGTCGGCTCTGCTGCTGCGCGTAATCGTGTGAGCAATTGATCCATCTTAATCTATCGCCACGACTCTCCAGTAACGGCTCGCTAATTTCGTAATTAAACATATAACAATATCTTTATATAATTGCCCACAAGAAAAATCGCCCTATCGCCAACGTTACTCTGTTGGTGGTGTAAATTTGCAACACTCATAGTGTCATAACGTTTTAACCCGCAACCTTGCTAGCGTTCGCGCAGCGCCTGTGGTAGCAGGGATACAGCTTTTTGGCGTTGCAATTTTCCGATTCGTGGCGCGGATTAACGTTCCGTCAACGCGGCGTCGGCAAAGTGCGGCTCCCACGCAACAGGGGTATGCGTGAATGTGGTGCCATAGCGCCAAAAGCAGGTGGTTTGAGCAGGGGTTGTTAATGCCGTTTTTAAAGCGCGGATTTGGCCGTTTATTCGGCATTGCGTTACTCGCCGGAGTTTTGACAGCGTGCGCGACAGCGCCCGACGGATCGATTCAGTTGGCGTCTTCGCATGACGCCGCGGCGTCGGATGAGGTCGACGTCGTCAACGATCCCTTTGAGCTTCCCAACCGGTTCATCTTCGCCTTCAACGTCGGTCTCGATCAGCTTGTCCTGCAACCGGCTGCCGTAACCTATCGCGACCTTTGGCCCGACGAATTGAAGGTACCGTTCGAGAATCTCATCACCAATATGTTTATGCCCTTGAGCTTCGTGCACGCAATGTTGCAGGGCGATTTTGAACGGGCAGAAATGGCGGCTTCGCGGTTCGTCGCCGCCATACCAACGCTGTTCCTAGGCAATACGGATCCCGATAACCCGCCGGTCTTCGAAGATGCCGGTCAAACGTTGGGCGTTTGGGGCGCCGGTGACGGCCCTTACATAATGCTGCCTGTCCTGGGACCGTCGAATTTGCGCGACACCACCGGCACGGTCGTCGACTTCTTCATTGACCCCCTGGGTATCGCTTTGGGTTCGGAGGCGACGATCGGGCGGGGCGTTAGCTCTGCCGTCATACAACGTTCGCGCAATATCGAGCAGGTACGCGATCTGCAACGAAATTCCGTCGACTACTATGCCGCGGTGCGGAGCCTCTACCGTCAACGGCGCCAAGCGGAAATCAGAAACGGCGACATCGAGCCCACGAGTTTTGGTCCGACGATCGGGCTGGAATTCGATGACGAGCCGGCGCCCAAGCAGCGTTCCGACGCAACATTCCAGTAGACGTCATGGCCGTGCGCTGGTGGACAACCGCTGTTACGGGGCCTTTGGTCGCGCTGATTATCGCGGTGTCGCCGGCACACGCCGACGAGCATCTGTCAGCATCTTCCGATTTCATTCGCACTCTCGCCGATCGGGCGATATCCACGCTGACGGCGGCAGGAATAACCACGGAGTCGCGCCGCGATAAGTTCCGCGACCTGTTTCGCGAAAGCTTTGCCATCAACGGCATCGCGCGGTTCGTTCTTGGCCGCTATTGGCGCGGCGCCTCGGAAGCCGACCGCACCGAGTATATGGCTCTCTTCGAAGACGTTATCGTGAACACCTGGGCCGACCGGTTCTCCGAGTATTCCGGCCAGGAATTTACGGTGCAAGACGCCGTCAACGCGCCGAGCGCCCACCAGGCCGAGCGCGTGGCGATTGTCCGCAGCACGTTTTTCACCGACCCGACAACGCCGGTTCGTATCGACTGGCGGGTGGCGAGCCGCGGCGATATCTACAAGATTACCGACGTTTCGGTCGAAGGCATCAGCATGGCCAACACCCAGCGTGACGAATTCGCTTCGGTGATTCGCAAGAACAGCGGCGAACTCAGCGCGCTGTTGGATATATTGCGTCAGAAGCGCGACGGCTGACCGCGCGTTCACACCCCAGCAAGCGACGACTGTCGCAAGCCGCCGTTACGGCTGCAAGGGCTTGTATTTGATCCGGTGTGGCTGATCGGCCTCCGTCCCGCGCCGGCGCTTGAAATCGGCTTCGTAGGCTTCGTAGTTGCCCTCGAACCAGACCACCTCGCTGTCGCCTTCGAAGGCCAGTATGTGGGTGGCAATCCGGTCGAGGAACCACCGGTCGTGGCTGACCACGATCGCGCAGCCGGCAAAGTCGAGCAGGGCCTCTTCCAGCGCGCGCAGCGTATCCACGTCAAGATCGTTGGTCGGTTCGTCGAGCAGCAGCACGTTGGCGCCCGATTTGAGCATTTTCGCCAGATGGACTCGGTTGCGTTCGCCACCGGCCAATTGGCCGACCTTCTTCTGCTGATCGGACCCGCGGAAATTGAACCCCGCCACATAGGCCCGACTCTGGACCGTCCGCTTGCCCAGTTCGACGACATCCAGGCCGCTGGAAATCTCCTCCCAGACGGTCTTGTCGTCCGCCAGTGCATCGCGGCTTTGGTCGACATAACCGAGGACCACGGTCTCGCCGATCCTCAAGGTGCCGCCGTCGGGCGTTTCCTGGCCGGTCACCATACGGCAGAACGTCGTTTTTCCGGCGCCGTTGGGGCCGATCACGCCAACGATCGCACCGGGCGGAATCTTGAGGCTCAGATCGTCGATCAACATCCGGTCGTCGAAGCCTTTGCGCAGGTGTTCGGCCTCAATGACCAAATCGCCAAGCCGGGTGCCGGCGGGAATGGTGATCTGCTGCTTGTCGGGGGCGCGTTCGGCGCTTTCGGCGACCAGTTGGTCGAATGCGGTCACGCGCGCCCGGCTTTTCGCCTGGCGCGCGCGCGGGCTCTGGCGGATCCATTCCAGTTCCTGGCGGATCGTCCGTTGGCGCGCGGTCTCCTCCTTTTCCTCCTGGGCGAGCCGCTGTTCTTTCGCTTCGAGCCAGGCCGAGTAGTTACCCTCGAACGGGATGCCCTTGCCGCGGTCGAGTTCGAGAATCCAGCCGGCGACATTGTCGAGGAAGTAGCGATCATGAGTAACCGCGACCACCGTACCCGGAAACTCGGCGAGAAAGCGTTCGAGCCAGGCAACCGATTCGGCGTCGAGATGGTTGGTTGGCTCGTCGAGCAACAGCATGTCCGGGTTTGAGAGCAGCAGCCGGCATAAGGCGACTCGGCGCCGTTCGCCGCCCGACAGGTTTGCCACCTCGGCCTCGCCCGGCGGGCAGCGCAACGCATCCATGGCGATCTCCATACGCCGGTCGAGCTCCCAGGCGTCGGCGGCTTCGATCTGATCCTGCAGCTCGGCCTGCTCGGAGATCAGCGCGTCCATCTCGTCGGGCGTCAAATCCTCGCCAAATCGGCTGCTCACCTCGTTGAAGCGGTCGAGCAGCGACTTGGTCTCAGCGACTCCCTCCATGACGTTTCCTAGGACGTCTTTGGCGGCGTCGAGCTGAGGTTCCTGCGGCAGAAATCCGACCTTGATGCCGTCTGCCGCCCAGGCCTCGCCCTGAAACTCGGTATCCTCGCCGGCCATGATGCGCAGCAGCGTCGATTTGCCGGCCCCGTTCAGGCCGAGCACGCCGATTTTGGCGCCAGGATAGAAACTCAACCAGATATCCTCGACCACCGGCCGGCCGCCGGTATAGGCCTTGGTCAGCCCCTTCATGACATAGACGTACTGGGGATTGGCCATGGGCAGGCTCCGTCGACTCGTTACTTATGATGGCGACAGCACATAGGGCGCGCGTGGGCGAATTGCAATGGCCGGCTCGCCCTGCGCAATGGGCTGGTTTCAGCGGCCGCGCGCCAGATCGGCGAGCAGCGCCTCGATGGTGAAGCGGGAGATCCGGTGATCGGCATGGGTTTCGTCGAGCAGCACGGCGAACGACCCGCCTTCTGGCGTCTCGGCAACCGCCTCGCGGACCGCGTCCTCGTAGAGGCTGCTGCGTATGCCGTTGTAGCAGCAGCGGTCGTAGCGGTTGAAAATCTGCAACTGTCGGCGCCCCGGGCCGGCCGCCCCGAGCACGAACAGCTCGAGCTGGTTGGCAACGGCCAGCAACGGCGGATAATAGGGCGGTCCTGGGGTCATGACCTCTTGGCCGGTCCGCAGATAGTTCGGATAAACCCCGGCGATCGGGTAGCTGCGCGCGATGCGCGTCTCGATGGCGGCGGCCAAGGCCGTCAGGAACCCGCCCATCGAAAAGCCCATCATGTCGACCGAAAGGTAGGGCTGCGACTGCAAAGCGTGATTTATACCGACGACGACTGGCTCGAGATGAAAGCGCAGCGGCCGGTCGATACGCGTGAGGTCAAAAAACGCGTTGGCCGCGCGGTCCGAGCCGTCGTTGGGCAAGGCCGACAGAGAGTTGCCCCCGTAGCCAAGCGCGTTGAGCGCCAGGACGTCGTACCCGGCAGCAAGCAACGCATTGAGCAACGGCGTGGCGACTTTGATGCCGTCGCCAAAACCGTGATGGTAGATGACGAGCCGGTTATTCGGCTGCGGGGCGTGCAGGTAATGGACGATCGACCGAAGGTTGGCTTCCATCTCGACCCGCAACCGGTCGACCCGTACGCCCGCTGTCAGCCGCGGCCACAGATGATCGGATACGTCAACTTCGACGGTTTCCGGCAAGATTTCGGCGGGGTATCCATCGGCGCCCCACGCCAGCTCGACCAGGCGCGCGCGCACAGCCGCCGGGTTTTGCCGTGTGTCGGGCGAAATCAACGCGCGCGGATCGGTCTCGAGAAAGCGCGGATGAACTTCCTCGTAGACGTACTTATCGGCCGCCTTCAGGCGCTTGTAGATGACCCGGGTCGGATCGTAGTGGTGGATCGCGATCTCGACGGTGCCGCCGAGCAGCAACAGCGCCGCCAAGCTCACCAAGATAGACTTCCATCGGCGTTTCAACTGATTACGCATTCCCTAGTCGCGATCAAGCCTTGCGCCGGAGTTCTTAATGCCGGCCGCCGGAGCGCCAACGGTGGACCTCGATCCGCTCGTAGAGGCCCGCGCAGGTGTAGGGTTCATCGGCGAGGAACGTGTCGACCGCCGCGCGGTCGCGCAGCTCGATAACAAACTCGCTGCCGACCCATTCCGCGCCGTCGTCCGACCACAGCGGGCCGCGGACGATGAATTTTTCCTGGTAGCCGCGCTCGATGAAATAGCGGCGGTGGTCCTCCAGCAGGCTGTTCCGGGTGTCGCTCATCCCGGGCTTGCCGTGGCCGATCACGAGAAACCGCTGGTTATGCTCGGGATCGCCGTCGAATTGCCACATGGTGCGTTGCATCGCGTTGCGGCAGCGGCGAACCATGATCTCTGAATACACGCCCGCTTCGGCGAACGGCTCGTCGTAAGCGAACACCCGCGCCGCTTCGGCATCGGGCAGGTCGACCATGTGCATACTGCCGGTAATCGTCGTGCCGTCATCGGACAGGGTCGGCCCCCGGGCGATCATGGCGTCGTCGTAACGGTCCATGAACGCCCAGTGCGCCTCGACAAGTTCCTGCCGGATCGCCGCGCTGCCCGGCTTGTCGCGGCAATAGAAGAAGTACTCCATCGCTTAGCCGGCACTGACCTTTCCGCTCGCGCGGGCGGCTTTCTGCGCCTCGACGCCCTCCTTGCCTTCCTCGGTCTCGGCCTCCCAGACATTTTCGTGGGCGAGGTGCTTGCTCTCCTCCCACTCGTGCTCAGTGCCCTCGCCCATGAAGACGGTGAACACCTCACAGCCGTCGGGATATTCATACGGCCCGTGCGGGGCATCCCAGCCGAACACGTAGTCGCCACGGCGCAGATCCTTGCCGGCGACGCACATGCGCCCATCGAGCACCATGATCGAATGCCAGCTCTTGTGGCTGTGTTCGGGTTCGACATACCCGGGCGGGAACTTCACCTTCATATCGACCCGCTTCATGACCGGATCGTAGTTCAGGATCTTGACCTTCACGCCCGGCGGCAGGGTGAGCAATTCGTTGGCTTCCTCGCCTTCTTGCCACTCGACTTCGTTGTCGTACAAAGCGACAAACTCGTGCTTGGCCTTGCCAGCGGTTTCGGCTTGATCGGCCATGGTGCGGTCTCCCCGTTGTTGTTTATTGAAGTTCGAGCATAGCGCTCTGCCATTCGTTTTGCACATCGTCATCAGTCTCGGTGGGCAGCCGGGCTGCCTGACGTTGTGTGAATTCCTCACGCGACAGGAGACGCGAGAGCGCCCACACGGCGGCGCCACGGACCACCGGCGTCGGGTCGTCGAGAAGGGTCTCGACGACCGGCACGACCGTTTGATCACCCGCATTTCCCAATGCAATCAAGACGTTACGAATAAACCGGTCGCGGCCCGAGCGCTTGATCGCGGTCTTGGAGAAAAGCCGGCGAAATTCGCCATCGCCGAGCCGCGCCAGTTCGGCCAGGCGCGGCGCGGTCAACGCAGCGCGCGGCTCCAAGTCGGGGTCGGTGCCGGCACGCGCGAATTTGTTCCATGGACAGACCGCCAGGCAGTCGTCGCAGCCATAGATACGGTTACCCATGAGCGGCCGCAGCTCGCGCGCGATCGGGCCGGCGTGTTCGATCGTCAGGTAGGAGATGCAGCGCCGGGCATCGAGTTGATAGGGCCGAGGGAACGCATCGGTCGGACAAACGTCGAGGCAGCGCTGGCAACTGCCGCAATGATCGTCCGCCGGCTCGTCGGCCGGCAATTCAAGTGTGGTGTAGATCTCGCCGAGAAACAGCCACGAGCCGTGGTCGCGCGAGACCAGATTGGTGTGCTTGCCTTGCCAGCCCAGCCCGGCCTGTTGGGCGAGCGGTTTTTCCATCACCGGCGCGGTGTCGACGAAAATTTTAACGCCGCAGGAAAATTCCTCGCCGATCCAGCGCGCCAACGCGCGCAGCCGCTTCTTCACCACCTCGTGGTAGTCGCGGCCCTGGGCATAGACCGAAATGTTCCCGGTCCCCCGCTGCGACAGATTCGCCAAGGGATCGCCCTCGGGCGCGTAGGACAGGCCCAACACCACGACGCTGCGCGCCTCCGGCCACAATACGCAGGGATCGCCGCGCCGGTCGGCCTTGTCGGCCAGCCAGCCCATGTCGCCGTGATAGCCGCGGGCCAGATACGCGGCCAGATTCTGCCGGTCGGCATCAGACAGCGCGGCCGGCGCAAACCCGACGGCGTCGAAGCCCGCCGCTAAGGCCTTATCGCGCATTTCGGCGCGCATGCCCTCGCGGGTCGGCGTCTGTCTCGCGGCGACGGCCAAACCGTCACCCCCGGCCCCGGTAGGGCGCTACCCCCTGGTCGGGCAGCCACAGAGCCTCGGGCGGCTCGCCGGTCTGATAGAACACGTCGATCGGGATGCCGCCGCGCGGATACCAGTAGCCACCGATCCGCAGCCAGACCGGCGCCAGCGTATCCACCAGACGCTTGGCGATGTCTACGGTGCACGCCTCGTGGAAAGCGCCGTGATTGCGGAACGAGCCCAGATACAGTTTCAACGACTTGCTTTCGACGATCCACTCGCCCGGCACATAGTCGATCACCAGATGGGCAAAGTCGGGCTGGCCGGTGATCGGGCAAATCGAGGTGAATTCGGGCGCGGTGAACCGCACCAGATAGGTCTCGCCCTTCTGCGGATTGGCGACCCGCTCCAGCACCGCCTCGTCGGGCGATTGCGGCAGCGTCGCGTTACCGCCCAATTGGGTCAGGCCGGCGTAAGTATCATCGGTCATTGCGCCCTCCTATCGGCGCATTTCAGCAGCATCGCGTCCCCATAGGAATAGAAACGGTAGCGTTGCGCAATGGCGTGGGCGTAGGCGGCGCGGATGCGATCGGTGCCGGCGAACGCGCAAACCAGCATATACAGCGTCGACCGCGGCAGGTGAAAGTTGGTCAGCAGCAGGTCGACGGCGCGGAATTTGTAGCCCGGCGTGATAAACAGGCTGGTGTCGCCGGCGAAGGGATGCACCACACCTTCCTCATCTGCCGCGCTTTCAAGCAGGCGTAGCGACGTGGTGCCGACCGCCATCACCCGGCCACCGCGCGCGTGGGCGGCGTTGACGGCGTCGGCCGTCGCCGCCGGGATTTCGCCCATCTCGGCATGCATTTGATGCTGCTCGACGTCCTCAACAGTGACCGGCAGAAAGGTGCCCGCGCCGACATGGAGCGTTAAGGGGGCGGTTTCGATGCCGCGTTTGGCCAGCGCGGCCATCAGGTCCGGCGTGAAGTGCAGGCCCGCGGTCGGCGCCGCCACCGCGCCGTCGCGTTCGGCGAACAGGGTCTGATAGTCGGTCCGGTCCTTCTCGTCCGGCGCCTCAGGCCGCTTGATATAGGGCGGCAGCGGCGCGCTGCCATAGCGCTGCAGCGCTTTTTGGAAGTCCGCGCCGGTCGCCTCGAAGCGCAGCAAAATCTCTCCTTTTTCGCGCTTTTCAAAGACGTCGGCGGAAAAGTCTTCGCCGAAGACGATGCGATCGCCCGCCGCCAGACGCCGCGTCGGTTTGGCGAAGGCCCGCCAGATGCCCGCGCCGCCTGGCTTGTGCAGCGTGACGCTCACCTTGGTTTCGCCGCGCCTACCTGACAATAACGCAGGAATAACGCGGGTATCGTTGAATACCATCAGGTCGCCCGCTCGCAACAGGTTCGGCAGGTCGCGGACGGTCCGGTCGATCGGCCCGTTTTGGGCGTCGAGCAGCCGAGCGCTGTCGCGCGGTACGGCCGGGCGTTGCGCGATCAACTCGCGCGGCAGCTCGAAATCGAAGTCGGCGGTTTTCAAAACCGTGCCGCCGATTGACAGGCAAGCGTGCAGGCGGCACAAGGCAGCGCCATTGCTGAGAGATACCCGTCTGCCATGTCCGCCACGCCGCCGCCCGCCGGAAGCCAGATTTCCAGCCGCTTTTTCGTGATCGCGGTCACCTTCGTGGCGTGTCTCATCGTCTCCAACATTTCCGCCGTCAAACCGATCGATATCTCTGGTTTTATTCTGCCCGGCGCCATCATCATTTTTCCGATCACCTACATCATCGGCGACGTTCTGACCGAAGTGTACGGCTATGCCAAGGCCCGGCGGGTCATCTGGATGGGGTTTGCGGCCAATCTGTTCGCCGTCGCCACCTTCGTGGTGGTCGGTGCGCTGCCGGAAGCCGGTTTCTGGGAAGCCCAGGAGGCCTACGACACCATCCTCGGCGCGACGCCGCGCATCCTCGCCGCGTCTTTGCTGGCCTACCTGGTCGGCGAATTCGCCAATGCCTACGTTCTGGCGCGGCTCAAGATCGCCACCGAAGGGCGGTTCCTGTGGCTGCGCACGATTTCTTCGACGGTCGTCGGCCAGAGCCTCGATTCGGCGATCTTCATCGTCGTCGCCTTCAGCGGCATTTGGCCAGCCAAGGCTTTGCTCACAGCGATCGTTGTCCAGGCCGCCGCCAAAATCGCCTACGAAGCGCTGGCGACGCCGCTGACCTACCTGGTCGTGCATTGGCTCAAACGCGCCGAGGGGATCGACACCTACGACCGCGGCGTGCGCTTCAATCCGTTCGCTCTTACGGAATAGCGGCAACTATGGAAGCGCCGGAAAGGCCCCTCCGGAGCAGCGGGCGACGCCCGATTCAGTGACGTTAACCGCGCGTTAACCATCTTTCAGCACCATAGATGGACTATGCGCTTCCGCGACCGCGATCCCATCCCGCTGCAAACCACTCAGCTCTCAGACCGTGTCGAATGGAGCCTCGCCGAAACCCCCGTAGAGATCGCAGCCCTTGCCGACCAGCCACCGCTCGACCAGCTGCGCGCCGTCAACGATTACGTCACCCGGACCTGCGCCTATGTCAGGGAGGCAATCGACCACTGGCAGTCGCCGGCAGAATTCTTCCAAGCCAAGGGCGGCGACTGCGAAGACCATTGTGTCGGTAAATACGCGCTGCTGCGCAATCTCGGCTGGGCGGCGAACGACCTCGGCGTGCTGGTTGGCCGCGACGTCGACGGCGAAACCCATGCCTTGCTCGGCGCCCGGGTCGGCGACGATATCCAGCTCCTCGACAACCGCACACCGATCATCCGCCCCTCGGCCGAGGCCGCTTGGTTCGCGCCGTTCTACGGCGTCAACGAGAACTCATCCTGGTTCTATCGGGGCTGACCGCAGCGCCTCTTACTCCGCCGCTTCGGCGGCCAGCTTGCCGGTCTCGCGCCAACATTCGATCACTTCTTTAGCCTGCACCACCTGACCGAACCAGCGGTCGATATTGACCAGGGTGGCGTTGTGCATCTCCTCGGTCACCGTGCCGGTGCAGTCGTCGACGAAGACGATGTAATAGTCGTGGAAGAAGCCGTCGCGCGCCGTCGATTCGACGCAGCCATTGGTGATCGCGCCGGTCATGATCAACGAGCGGATGCCGTTGGAGCGCAGCACCATGTCGAGATTGGTGCCGATGAACCCGCCGTAGCGGTGCTTGTGGATGATCGGCTCGCCGGGTCGTGGTTCGATGCCCTCGTAGAAATCGCCGCCCCATCCATCCTCCATACACACCGGATACTCGATGAAGCGGCCCTTCCACTGGCGCAGCGATTGCTCGAGCCAGACGTCGGACATCAGGTTCATCTCGGCGTTGTAGATGGTCTGGATGTAGACGATCAGGCAGCCGGCCTCGCGCGCCTTGTCGATCAGGTCGACCAGCCGCGGTATCATCGTCTGGATGCGCGCCAGATCGAAGCCTTCGGTGTCGAGCATGCCGCCCTCGGCGCAGAAGTCGTTCTGCACGTCGACCACCACCACCGCCGTATGGTCCGGGTCGGTCTTGGCCTCCAGCGTAGTCAGCGCGCGCGCCAGCGTCTTGTCGATGTTGGCGCGCATCACCGGGGTAATCTTGTCCGGGTTGCGGTTCGAAAGATCACGATCTTGGTTTGCCATAGTGTCCTCCCCGTCGAGCGGCGGTGAGCCGGCCACCTGCCGGCGCCGCCTGGTTACCGTCGACAGCTTAGCAGCATTGGCGGACGAAGGCGGAGTCCTCCTATTCGCTGCCGCCGTCCGGCCGGCGGCCGTAGATCAGCCAGTAGACCAGCGCCACAAAAACACTGCCGCCGACGATGTTGCCCAGGGTGACCGGGATCAGATTGCCGAGGAACCCGGCCAGCGTCACGCCGTCGGCGTCGACCAGCGAACCCAGCACGATGAAGTACATATTGGCGATCGAATGCTCGAAGCCGAGCGCTACGAAGGCGGCGATGGGAAAGATGATGGCGAGGATCTTGCCGCTCACCGTGTGGGCGGCGAAACACAGCCACACCGCCAGACAGACCAGGGCATTGCACAATATGCCGCGGAAAAATGCTTCGCCGAGCGGCAGCGCCACC
>CAJICQ010000214.1_pt1 | contig 14572 bp, 11 predicted proteins | sample 9199721 | NCBI WGS metagenome assembly CAJICQ01 (sample SAMEA7708344, study PRJEB35096) | sediment metagenome | biome: marine neritic benthic zone biome [ENVO:01000025]; feature: sediment [ENVO:00002007]; material: shallow marine sediment [ENVO:03000034] sea grass bed [ENVO_01000059] ...
CATGAACGAGCCGGTCAGCAATTGGCCGCTGGCGCCGTCATAGACCACGTCCTCCATCAGCGCCTGGCCGGCGCCCTGGACGATGCCGCCATGGACCTGGCCCTTGACCAACAGCGGGTTGAGCATGCGCCCGCAATCGTCGACCACTACATAGTTGACGATCTCGACGACGCCGGTGTCGCGGTCGATCTCGACCTCGCAGACATGGCAGCCATTGGGAAAGGTCGGTCCCGGCGGCAGCACGATGGCGTTTTCGGCGAGCCCGATCTCCATGCCGGCGGGCAGCCGCGCGGCCGTGTAGGACGCCTTGGCGACGTCGGTCAGGGTGATCGTGCGGTCGGTGCCCTCGACGGTGAAGACGCCGTCGTCGAAATGGATGTCGGCCTCGGCGGTTTCCAAAAGGTGGGCGGCGATCTGCGTCGCCTTGTCGATGATTTTCTCCGACGCCCGTTTGATTGCCGCGCCGCCGACGCTGATCGAGCGCGAGCCGAAGGTGCCCTTGCCGTGCGGCACCACATCGGTGTCGCCATAGACAATGCTGATCTGGTCGAACTCGAGGCCGAGCAGTTCCTGGGCGATCTGGCGGTACGCGGTCTCGTGGCCCTGGCCGTGCGAGTGGGTGCCCATGGCGACGGTCATCCCGCCGTCGGTGCCGAAACTGATCGCGGCGCTTTCCTCGTTGGGAATCGGCAGCGGCCCGCCGGCGATCTCGATGACGCAGGCGATGCCGAGGCCGCGCAGCTTACCCTGGCTCTGCGCGGCCGCGCGCCGGCCCTCGAAGTCCGCCCGGGCGGCCGCGTCGACCGCCTTGTCCATGACCGCCTCGAAGTCGCCGGTGTCGTAGGTAAAGACGAAGCCGGTGTCGTAGGGCAATGCGTCGTTGGGGATCAGGTTGCGGCGGCGCAATTCGACCGGATCGATGCCGATCTCATGGGCCGCGACATCGATCAGCCGTTCGACCGCGTAGGACGCTTCCGGGCGGCCGGCGCCGCGATAGGCGGTGGTCGGGCTGGTGTGGGTGTAGGCGCCGCGCACCTCGGCCAGGATATGCGGCGTCGTATAAACGCCCGACAGGCCGCCCAGATTGTTGGTCGGCGAATGGGGCCCGGCGAAACTCAGATAGCCGCCCAGATTGCCGATCGTGCTGACCCGCAGCGCCAGGAACTTGCCGTCGGCGTCGAGCGCCAGCGCGCCAGAAGAGACATTGTCGCGCGCATGGTAGTCGGTTGCCAGCGCTTCGCTGCGCGTCGCCACCCAGCGAACCGGACGGCCGAGCCGGCGCGCCGCCCACAGCACCAGCGCGTGCTCGGCGAACGGCGCGCCGCGCATGCCGAAGCCGCCGCCCATATCCGGCGAGATGATCCGCAGGCGCGCTTCCGGCACCCGCAAGACGCTGCGCGCCAATTCGCTGCGCACCCGGTGCGGCGACTGCATGCCGGCATAAAGCGTATAGCGTTCGTCGCTGGGATCGTAGAAGCCGATGGCGCCGCGCGGCTCCATGGTGTTGGCGGATACGCGGCTGACGATGTACTCCAGCTTGACGACATGGGCCGCCGCGGCGAAGGCGTCCTCGACCGCCGCCTGGTCGCCAAGGGTGAAATAGAAACTTTCGTTGCTGGCGACGTCGTCCCAGACCTGCGCGACGCCGGGATCGAGCGCGCTGCCGGTATCGGTCGCCGCCGGCAGGACCTCATAATCGACGTCGAGCGCTTCGCCGGCGTCGATCGCCTGCGCCAAGCTTTCGGCGACGACAATGGCGACCGGCACGCCGACCAGGTTGACAGCATCGCGCGCCAGTATCGGGAACGGCGGTTCGACCATCGGCTGGCCGTCGCGCTGGCGCCGCTTGACGCTGCACGAAATGGTACCCAGCCCGTCGGCCTCGGCATCGGCACCGGTCAGCACCGCCAGGACGCCGGGCATGGCGGCGGCAGCGGCGCTATCGATTGCTTTCACCCGGGCGGCGGCATGGGGCGAGCGCACGACCGCCATGTGTGCCGCGCCGGCGACCTTGCGGTCGTCGGTATAGCGGCCGAGCCCGGTGAGCAGCCGCCGGTCCTCGACCCGCGGCACCGATTGGCCGATTCCATATTCACGCATTAATTTATATCCCCCGGGGAAACTCGCTTCCGTGCCGGCTCGCAACGCGGTCCCTATACAGCATACGTAAAGGAAACGCTGCCGCCAGCGCGAATTTCGTTGTGAAAAATCGGCCTGAAAAATCAGGTTGTATCGGATTCGCGGCGTAGTGCTACGGTGGCGCGAGCGTCGGCTACAAAAAGAGACAGTCTCCATGCGGCGAACCCGCAACGTAAAAGTGCTGGCGACCCTGGGTCCGGCCAGCGGATCACCGGAAGTCATTCGGCAGCTATTCGAGGCGGGCGCCGACCTTTTCCGGCTGAACATGAGCCACGGCAGTTACGACGATGTGGCGGCGTGGCACCGGGCAATTCGCGCTGTCGAACAGGAACTGGGTCGGCCGATCGGCGTCCTGGTCGACCTGCAGGGACCCAAGCTGCGGGTCGGCAAGATGGCCGATGGCGTAGTCCTGGAGGAAGGCCGGTCCTTTCGCCTCGACTTGGAAGATGTCGAAGGCGACGCCAAACGGGCTGCCTTGCCCCATAAGGAGATATTCGCCGCGCTCGAACCCGGCATGGCGTTGCTGCTCGACGACGGAAAAATCCGGCTGGACGTCACCGGCGTGTCAGCCGACGGCGCCGATACGGTGATCAAAGTGGGCGGTCCGCTGACCTCGAACAAGGGCGTCAACGTGCCCGACGCCATTCTGCCGGTGACGGCGCTGTCGGCGAAGGACCGCGAGGACCTGGATTTTGCGCTGTCGCTGGGCGTCGATTGGGTAGCGCTGTCGTTCGTCCAACGGGCCGACGATATCTCCGAGGCGAAAGACATTATCGACGGCCGCGCCTGGGTGATGGCGAAGATGGAAAAGCCCCGCGCGATGGATCATCTCGACGAGATCATGGAGGTCAGCGACGGCATCATGGTGGCGCGCGGCGATCTCGGCGTGGAGCTTCCGATCGAACAGGTGCCGGGCCTGCAGAAGGCGATCACGCGCGCGGCGCGACGCGCCGGAAAACCGGTGGTCGTGGCGACGCAGATGCTCGAATCGATGATCGAGGCGCCGAGCCCCACGCGCGCCGAAGTCTCCGATGTGGCGACCGCGGTGTTCGAGGGCGCCGATGCGGTGATGCTCTCGGCTGAATCGGCGGTCGGCAAATATCCGGTGGCCGCGGTCACCATGATGGACCGCGTCGCCCATTCGGTAGAAGGCGATCCACAGTACCGGCAAATTATCGAGCAGGCCGAAACATGGCCGGAGATGACCAGCGCCGATGCCATAACCTTGGCGGCGCGCCAAGTTGCCGAGACCATCGGTGCGGCGGCGATCGTTTGTTACACGACGTCGGGCTCGACCGGGCTGCGCGCCTCGCGCGAGCGCCCCGAAGTGCCGATCCTAATGCTGACGCCGAACCGCGATACCGCGCGGCGGATGGCTATTGCCTGGGGTATCCACTGCGTCGAGACCGAAGATGCCCACGACTTCCGCGACATGGTCGACCGCGCCACGGCGATCGCTGCGAGCGAAGAGTTCGCGCCGAAGGGCAGCCAGATCGTCATCACCGCCGGCGTTCCATTTGGCACGCCAGGCCGCACTAACGTTCTGCGCATCGCAGCTGTCAGATAGGCGCTAGGGCCGGCGTAGCCACATCAATAAAGTGAAGCTCGAAAACGCCAGAAACGCCGCGACACATAACTGGGCGACAACCGGAAACGGCGTGTCGGTGGGGAGCATGCCGGCCAGTTGGGCGAAGCCGGCGCCCACCGTCATCTGAATGAAAATCAGCAGCCCGGACGCCGACCCGGCGATCGTGGGATTTACGCTCACGCCGCCGGCCTGGGCGTTGGGCATCGCCAGGCCGTGGCAGATCGCCATGGCGGCGCCGGGCAGGAACAGCGACCACGGCGATGCATATCCCAACCAAAAAAGAGTTGGGATCGACAATCCGAACAATAAGCTGGTGCCACTGGCCAGCCGGATCATGGTGTCGATCCCCACATAGGGGGTCAGCCGCGTGCTCAAAAAAGTTCCAATGAGAAAGCCGCCCATGATCATCATGAAGAACAGACCGAAATCGGACGGCGCCCGGTCGAACAGGTTGACCATCAGGAAGGGCAGGCCGCCGGCAAAGGTCATGAACAGTCCGACACCGAAGCTGGCGTAGCCGGTGTAGGCCAAAAACGCGGGGTCCTTGAGCAGAATGGGAAACGCCGTGACCATCTCTCTGAGCAATCCGCCGCCACCGCTTGGCCGGTGGGTTTCCTGGTAGCCGGGGGCAGTGAAGGCGAAGGCGAGCAATCCGACGACGGTGGCGAAAATAAATACCGAGCGCCAGCCAAAATATTCGGTCAGCAAGCCGCCGATCAACGGCGCGAACAGCGGCGCCAGGATGATCGCCGACATCATATAGCCGATGACCTGCGCCGCCTCGTCCCGGCTATAGACGTCGCGCACGATGGCGCGGCTGACGACCATCCCGGCGGCGCCGCCGGCGGCCTGCACCACGCGGCCGAAAATCAGCACGTCGATGGTGGGCGACCAGAAGCACAGCAAGCTGCCGGCAATGAAGGTCGCCAGGCCGAACAACAGCACAGGCTTGCGGCCAAACCTGTCGGCCGCCGGTCCGTAGGCGATGGTCGAGACCGCCATCGCAACCAGACCCAGCGACAGGGTCAGCTGGCTGATCCCGCTGCCGCGGGCAAATGCGCGCTCGATCTCCGGCAACACAGGCAGCAGGATGTGTATCGAGATCGGCGCGAGGCCGGACATCAACGCGAGCAGAGCGATGAACCTGACGTTTCGGGGCATTAATTCAAACGTGCTGGGGCTGGGAAGTGGGATTTGGCTGGAACGGGCCGCTTCGGACGCTGTCCCTACTATAAGCCGAGACATTCGGACGCAGTGAAATAATCCAGCCTTTTAGGTAATGGGACCATGGTTTCGCTCGGATTTTGCGAGAATCACCGATAATCCACAGAAGCTGGTGTCGGCTCCCTATTTACATCGTCCGACTCAATCAGTTTATTGTCTATTTTAAGCGGGGTAACCGCACGCTATCGCCATGAGGCGACCAAAGGGGACAAGTGAAATGGCTGAATTGGCTGTGCCCATAAACGCGGGCACGCGTAACGCGAAGTTGCTCGCCTGGATCGATGAGATGGCAGCGCTCACCGAGCCGGACAGTGTCTATTGGTGCGACGGCTCGCAGGACGAATACGATCGGCTGGTCGCCCTCATGGTCGATGCCGGAACGATGATCCCGCTCAACCCGGAAAAGCGTCCGGGCTGTTACCTGGCCCGCTCCGATCCCGACGACGTCGCCCGGGTGGAAAATCGCACTTTTATCTGTTCGCGCGAGGAAGCCGATGCCGGTCCGACCAACAACTGGATCGACCCGGACGAGATGCGGCAGACCCTGAAGGGGCTGTTCACCGGCGCGATGCGCGGCCGGCGCATGTATGTGGTGCCGTTCAGCATGGGCCCGCTGGGCTCGCACATAGGCCATATCGGGGTGCAGCTCACCGATTCGCCCTATGTGGCGATGAGCATGCGCGTGATGACCCGCATGGGCCAAGCCGCGCTCGATGTATTGGGCGACGACGGCGACTTCGTTCCCTGCATGCACACCGTTGGCGCCCCGCTCGAACCTGGCCAGGCAGACGTCCCCTGGCCGTGCAACGAAACCAAGTACATCGTCCAATTTCCCGAAGAACGGTCGATCTGGTCCTACGGCAGCGGATACGGCGGCAACGCCCTGCTCGGCAAGAAGTGCTTCTCGCTGCGCATCGCCTCGGTGATGGCGCGCGACGAGGGCTGGCTGGCCGAGCACATGCTGATCCTCGGTCTGGAATCGCCGCGGGGCGAGAAAACCTATGTCGCCGCGGCATTCCCCAGCGCTTGCGGCAAGACCAATCTGGCCATGCTGATTCCGCCCGAAGGCTGTGACGGCTGGAAGGTCAGCACGGTGGGCGACGACATCGCCTGGATCAAGCCGGGCGACGACGGCCGGCTCTACGCAATCAACCCCGAAGCCGGCTACTTCGGCGTGGTGCCGGGGACCTCGATGAAGACCAATCCCAACGCCATGGCGATGATGGAGCGCGACACCATCTTCACCAACGTCGCGCTCACCGACGACGGCGATGTGTGGTGGGAAGGCAAAGACGGCGACCCGCCGGATCATCTGATCGATTGGAAGGGCAACGACTGGACGCCCGACAGCGGTACCTTGGCGGCCCATCCCAACGCGCGGTTCACCTGCGCGACCACCCAGTGCCCGAGCGCCGATCCCGCCTGGGACGATCCCAACGGGGTGCCGGTCAGCGCCTTTATCTTCGGCGGCCGGCTGAGCAATACCTTCCCGCTGGTCTACGAAGCCCGCGATTGGCAGCACGGCGTCTACATGGCGGCGACGATGGGTTCGGAAGCTACCGCCGCGGCGGTCGATCAGGCGGCGATCCGCCGCGATCCCATGGCGATGCTGCCGTTCTGCGGCTACAACATGGCCGACTACTGGCGCCACTGGCTGACGGTGGGCGAAAAACTGCCGAACCCGCCGAAAATTTTCCGGGTGAATTGGTTCCGCAAAGACGCCGACGGCAACTTCATCTGGCCGGGCTTTGGCGAGAACATGCGGGTCATCGAATGGATCGTCGAGCGCGTCAACGGCCATGGACACGCCGAGGAAACGCCAATCGGCATGATGCCCAATTACGAAGATCTCACATGGACAGGATTGGATTTCCCGGCGACCGCCTTCAGCGAAATCATGACCGTCGATCCCGATGCCGCGCTGCGCGAGGCCGATGCGCAGGTCGAACTGTTCAACGATTTCGGCAACCGTCTGCCGGCCGAGCTGGAGGCGCAGCGCCTGGCTTTCAAGGAACGGCTGGCGCAGTCTTGATGATCTTTGTGTAAGCGACCGCGCGCTTGATCGCGCCGGTCGGCAAAGGCATTGACTGGTCAGGCTGTATGAGCTGCCGGTGTGACGACTGGCAGGGATACGGCAACCTAAAGCCAAGCCCTTTACCTGCTATCGTCAAAAGTTATTAGGCGGCGCGGCGCGCGCGCTCTACGCTGCCGGAAGCTACACCGGCGACAGGCGCGCCGATAATAATCATCGGGGGGCTCGTGATGGAAGAGATCACCTTTTACAGCGAAGGGGTCGCTTGCAAGGGCGATCTGTTCGTCCCGGACGGGTGCGACGACGGTAATCCGCGCCCGGCGATCGTCGTTGGGCATGGTTTCAGTGGCGTGAAGGAAGTGTTGCAATTCCACGGCCAATATTTCTGTGACGCCGGCTACGTCACGCTGACCATCGACTACCGAACCTTCGGTCGCAGCGAAGGCGAGCCGCGCGGACGCTTGTTTCCGCAGTGGCAGGTCGAGGATTACAAGAACGCCATCACCTGGTTGCAGCAGCGCGACGACGTCATGGCCGACCAGATCGGCATCTGGGGCACCAGTTTTGGCGGCGGCATCGTGATCCAGACCGCCGCCTACGACCGCCGGGTCAAATGCGTGGTCTCGCAGGTGCCGATCATGAATGCGCGCACATGGATGCAGTCGTTGCGCACCGGCGTGCAATGGGAAGAGTTGCTCGACCGGATCGACCAGGATCGCATGCGCCGGGCGCAGGGTGAGGAAACCGCGCGCATCGATGTGGTGTGCCGCGGCAGCGAAGGCGAGTTCTGCGCCATGCCGTCGGACGACGATGTCGAACTGGTAACCCAGTGGATGAGTTCGGTCGACACCCACCAGCTCGACATCGCTATGGAATCGATGGAGAAGATCATCGAGTTCAATCCGTCAGACGCCATACATCTGATTGCGCCGCGGCCGCTGCTGATCGTCACCGCCGGCGGTTACGACGTGATCCATCCGATCGATCAGATCTATGAGGGCTACGCCAAGGCCCACGAGCCCAAGAAAATGATCGCCTACAATCACGATCAGTTCGGGTTTTACGAGGAGCCTGGCACCAGCGCCGGGCTCAAAGACGCCGCCGACTGGTTCCAGCAGTGGATTCCGATCGACGGCTCGCGCCGCCCGCCGAAGAAGACGCCGTGGCTGCAACAGGCGCACGATCGTCGCGGCAAGCTTACCTAGGTAGGGCGCAATGGGCGACGCCGCTATCACCAACGATGACGTTGCCTACTACAGCAATGGCCTCAAAATCGCCGCCCATCTATACCGTCCCGCCGATTGGAAAGCGGGTGATCGACCGCGGCCGGCCGTCGTTTGCTTAACCGGGTATTCGGGCCGCAAGAACATCGCCACGGTCGACATCCCCCGTCGTCTTGCCCGGGAAGGTTTCATAGCGTTGGCGCCGGACTATCAGGGCTACGGTGAAGCCGAAGGCGAGCGCGGTCGGCATCGGCCGCTCGAGCAAGCGCAAAACACCTACGATGCGGTGACCTATCTGGAAACCGTCGAGGGTGTCGATGCTGGGCGAGTTGGCGTCTACGGCTCCAGTTTCGGCGGCGCCAATGCGGTTTGGGCGGCGGCCTTCGACCCGCGCCTAAAAGTTGTCGTCTCCGCGGTTGGCGTGACTAACGGCGAGCGTTGGCTCAGATCGGTGCGTTCGGCTTACGACTGGTATAAGTTCCGCGATTTCGTCCGCGAAGAGGCGCGCCGCCGCGTGCTGACCGGCGAGAAGACGATGATTTACCGGTACGATATTTATCCCACGGATCCCGATGCTGTCGATAAGCCGACAATGACTGTCGAAGAACATGGGGCCGAGGACGTGACCCATGTGGATGTCGAAAGTGTCGAGGCATGTTTCCGTTATAAACCGGATTGGGTGGTGGACCGGATATCGCCGCGGCCGGTTTTATTTGTCGCGGCGGAATACGACTCGATCGTCCCGCCAGAGGAGATCGAGGCGACTTACGAGCGTTGCGGGGAGCCTAAGAAACTGGTGAGGCTACCCGGCGCGCGGCACAATCAGGTTTATGAATTCTCGAATACCGAGCATTTTGAGACAGTAGCGAGTGAAGCGGCGCAGTGGTTTCGGAAGTATCTATAGGGTTTGGCGGTTCAATCCAAAATTTGGAAAGAATGCGCCTTTGGGCGCAGTTGTCGATAATTTGAACTCGCTAACTATTGACGAGCCGTCACGAGACTGTTGAACACCGTCCAAATAAGTTAGTGTTGACCCCCTAAGCCAATCAAAACTAACAATCGAGCATATGAACTGGGAGGATATGATGTTCAAGATCAGAAATGGGTTAATTGCCGCGGCTGCCGCTGTCGGCTTTGCGGCTTCGGGCTTCGCGGCCAGCGCCCAAGAGGTTGTTATCGGTGCGGCTGGCAACCCCGGCGGGCTCGCAATTTTTGTTGCGCAGGAAAAAGGCTTTTTCGCCAAGAACGGTATCGATGCGAAAGTCGAAATTCGCAATACCGGCTCGGAGCTGTCGAAGGGCCTGCGCGCCGGTGAGTTCCATTATGCTCCGGCCGCGTTTACCAACCTGCCGGCCGCGCTCGAACGTGGTCTCGATGTTCGTGGCGTTGTTGGCTATGTCGGCGCGGCGTTCGAGAAGACCACGGCCGATAAAGTCGTGGCGCTTATCGCATCGAAAGATTCCGGCGTGAATTCAGTTGCCGACCTCAAAGGCAAGAAAGTCGGCGTTACCTTTGGATCGACCGGCGATGCCTGGCTGCTCCAGGCGCTCAAGGAAGCCGGGTTGGGCAGGAACGATGTCGAACGCATCAACACCCGTCCGCCGAGTCTGGTATCGGTGCTCGATACCGGCGGCGTGGATGCCATCGTGGGGTGGGAACCGTTCAATTTTCGGGCACTGAATAAGGTCGCCGGCTCCAAAGTGATCAAGCGCGGCGGTGACCTGGTCTGCTTCTGCGCCTACCTACACGGCAACCCTGATCGGATTTACGGTGACGAGGAAACGACTCAGAAACTGGTCGACGCCGTTTCCGAAGCGGCGGCCTTTGTGCGTAACCCGGCTAATCGTGATGAAGTTGTCGAAATCGGCGCGCGTTTTGCCAATGCGACCAAGGAAGAAGTACTTGCCGGGCTCGACTTCTGGGTATTCGATCCGCGTATCGGCGAAAATACGGCCAAGGCCTTCCGCTCGTCGGTCGAGCTGCTGATCGAGCAGAAGAAAATGAAGAACCCGTACGATCCGGCGCGCTATCTCGATTCGAAATTCATACGGTCGACCATGCAACGCCATCCGGAATGGTTCACGGACTTGGGTAAAGGCAGTTGAACCGCTGCTTCGTTTGAATGTTGTCATTGATACCTGTGGCGGACGCGGGGTAAGAGCTCGCGTCCGCCCGATTACTTGGAAGAAACATGTCGGGTGAAGCCAAGCTGATCATCCAGGAATTGTGTCATCACTATCCGGATGAATATACGGGCGAGTCAGTCCATGCTTTGGAGGGCATCAATCTCCAAGTTTATGAAAACGAATTTGTCGCGATCGTTGGACCCAGTGGGTGCGGCAAGACGACACTGCTGAATATCGTTGCCGGGCTGCTGCCCTATCGCGAAGGGCGCGCCATGGTCGATGGTGTCGAAATTCACGGACCCGGTCCCGATCGCGGCGTGGTTTTTCAAGAACACGCCATTCTGCCCTGGCGAACCGTATCGCGGAACATCGGACATGGCCTGGAACTGCAACGGGTGCCGAAGGAGGAGACGCGGCGCCGGGTGCAGGAATACATTGATCTGGTCGGTTTGTCGGGTTTCGAGGATCGTTACCCCCACGAATTGTCCGGCGGCATGAAGCAGCGGGTCGCTGTGGCGCGCACATTGTGTGCCGATCCGGTGATTATGCTGATGGACGAGCCGTTCGCCGCGGTCGATGCGCAGACGCGCATCACGCTGCAGGACGAGCTAAACCGAATCGTTATGGCGACCCACAAGACGATCCTGTTCATCACCCATTCGGTCGAGGAAGCTGCCTTTCTCGGTGATCGCTGTATCGTGTTTTCGCGCCGGCCGGGCCGTATCAAGACCGAGATCAAGATCGACATTCCGCGCGAGCAACGGCTCTGGAAGGATATGGCGAATAATCCGAGGTTCACGGAGGCGCGCGACGAAATTCTTCGCCTCGTGCGTCAGGAGGTGACCAGCGATGACGAGCATTGAACTACAACAGGCGCGTCGGCTCAGGTGGAAGAAATTTGCCACCGAAGGCGCCGGCCGGCTGATTATTTTTCTCGTTGGTGCGATCGTTTTATGGGCGTTGATATCGGCGTTTCTGATCGAACGTCCCGAGCGCTATCTGCCGTCGCCCCTCGCGGTTATATTGTCCTCGGCCGACATGCTCTACAAGGGCTCGCTGCTGAGTTTCTACTCGGACACGCTCACCCGCCTGGTGTTCGGTGGCGTGGTCGGCATCATCATCGGCATACCGGTCGGGCTGTTGCTCGGGTTGAACCGGACTGTTGCCGACATGTTCTATCCGTTGATGAATTTCTTCCAGTCGGTATCGGGCATCGCCATCTTCCCGGTAATCGTCATCTGGTTCGGCAACAGCGACACCACGGTTTTGATCGTCATTCTGTACACCAGCTTTTTCCCGATCGCCTTTAACGTGCTGTCGGGCGTGCGGTCGGTGCCGGTGCGCTATATCCAGGCGGCGCGAACCCTCGGCGCATCGCGGCTGCAGGTGGTCCGCGACGTGCTGTTGCCCGGCGCCATGCCGTCGATCGCCGTCGGCACACGCTTGTCGGTCGGTTTCGCTTGGCGTGCGGTTATTGCCGGCGAAATGCTCGCTGGCCGGCCTGGCCTCGGCAACATGATTTTCTCGGGCCAGGAGCTCGACAACTCGGCGCAGATTATTCTTGGCATGGTCATGATCGGTATTACCTGGATCGTGCTCGACCACTATCTGTTGCGGCCCCTTGAATCCGACACGATTGAGAGATGGGGGCTCGTTCAGCGATGACCGCGATCACCGAATTCTCCATCGCCATCCAACGGCGGGTCGGCCGTCAACGCCTGCGCAAAGGAATTCTGGGCGCTATTCCGTTCATCTGCCTGATTTTTCTGTGGGAACTGAATACTCATTTCGTCTGGTTAGACCCGGTCGAAATCCCGCCGATCGCCGATGTTTGGGGCGCTATCTTTTTCCTACAGTCTGATTGTCCCAGTTTCGTCGCAGCAATCGAAGGACACAATGATTGTCAGCTAACAAACAATGTCTTGTCGTCGATCGGCCGTGTCATTTTGGCAGCGTTCGTGGGTATCCCGCTCGGCATTGGCTTCGGCATTCTCGCGGGCATGAACCGGATCGTTTCCGGCTATCTCGAGCCGGTCGGCATTTTCATGAACTCGGTGTCCGGTATCGCGTGGATCCCGCTCGCCATCGTCTGGTTCGGTGTCGGCTGGGAAACCACCCTGTTCATCATGTTGAACACCATCTTCTGGCTGGTCTTCTTCAACACCATGATGGGCGTGCGTGCGGTGCCCAAGGTGCTGGTGCAGGGCGTGCAGACCTTGGGCGGCTCGTACTTGGATACCATCAGGCACGTCTATCTGCTGGGTGCCATGCCGTCGATCATTACCGGCATGCGCATGTCGCTTGGTTTCGGTTGGCGCGCGCTTATCGCGGCCGAAATGATCGGCGGCGATAGTGGACTCGGATTTATGATTTTCGTCTCCGCGGTCGAGTTCAAGACCGAAGAAGTGTTCCTCGGAGTCATCCTGATTTCGCTGATTTACCTGATTACCGACCGCTGGATGCTGGTCCCGCTGGAGAGGTGGACGATCGAGCGCTGGGGACTGGTCTGGAAGCCGACCTGATATGGCATCGCAGGAACTTGATGAGGTCCGCCCGTTACGAAAGCGGCGTGCCTGGTACCAACGCCGCGACGTGCTGTTTGTTGCCTTTGTCGCCGTAATCTGGCTGGGCGCCCAGGGGTACGGCCTCGTCACCGGTCCAACGCGGCTCACCGACGGCGTGAAAGCGGCGTTGGATGAAAATCCGAAATCGCTTGATTTACTGGTAACGGCTAACTTTCCGCCCGAGCGCTTCCACTCCAACGTCTACAACACGATCGGCGTGCAACGTGGCACGGAGGGATCCACCACGCTGCTGGTGCGGGTTAAACCGTCCAACGTCCGCTGGATCTCCGAGCAATATTGGATCAAACAGGTCGACCTGGCGCCGGCGGATAAGTAAAAGACCGCTTCCCTACGTTCTTTCCGAGATCATACGCCGGCGAGCCAGGCCGCGCCGCTGGTGTAGAGGGCGTCGACTTCCGGGCCGGTGAGGCCGGGCATATCGGGCTTAACGGTGAAGCCGGCGCTGGTTTGCAGATAGGCGAGGCGGCAGTAACCGCTCGGGAAGCGCGCCAGAAGTTCCGCGTCCAGCGCCACCGTTTGTGTCGGGTCGACCGGATCGAGCCGGTCTTTTTCGTAAATGCCCTGGCGGCGCACTAGCCCCCATCGGCCATCGCGCTTTTCGAATAAATCGTAAAAGCGAATGGTGCAGACCACGTCGCACACAACATCGTGCACCGGCGCCCGTTGGCCGATCGTCGCGCGCGTCTGCGCGACAGCGCGGTGGCCGTTTACGTCGACCGCAGTGCCCCCCAGAATATGTTGTGCGGTAATACCACGCTCGTGCGAGGCTCGGGCCCGGTCGATGAACGCATCCACCGGGCCCTGAAACATTGTCGCCATCATGACCCCGTCGTCATGCCACAGGGAGCGAAACCGTTGCCAATCGCCGGTATCGCGCCAGATTGCCCAGTTCTCGATCATTTCGCGGATCGCTTGGCGGTCTGCTGCATCGTTCGGCATGATTATCTCCGTTGCATCGCCGGGTTGCCACCTTGATAGGGTATGACGAGCGTTGAGACCACACATTGTCGATCGGCACTGTGGGCGCATTCGCGCAAGCATGGGGTTAACCAATACGCCAATACTTCCGGCCGGCCCGGCATCAGCGGCGATGATTGGAGGTCCCGGATCCACGCTGGGAGGTGTACCGACTTTGAGGCTATACGCCAGTGAAGCATGGGGGATATGGAGGGAATTGGTTAAGACGCGAGGTTCCTGCGTCGCCCCCTATGGTTAATCGCGCGATCCATGCCGATGTTGTCGAATGCGGTCTTAGTTCCTGACACTACGAATAATTTCATGGGCTTCGTGATTTCGCTAAGGGAAAATATAGTTAACAATATAAGGATAATGCGAGATTCGCCGAATATTATAGTTAATATGAAGAATTTTATATAAACACTCTTTTAATCAAGAATAAAAAAATGTAAACTCTTCACAAGTTTTGGGGCGCGGGTTCAATCGGCCCAGGAACTTGTCGAATACATAGCCAACATTGTCTCGCCGGGCCGGCAGGCAATCAACAAGGTCCAAGGTTGGGCCTGCTGTAATCCAGGAGGGTAAAATGTACGCTTTGACAAAACTTCAATCCTTGGCCCTGCGACTGCGCAAAGATAAATCTGGTGCCGTCGCAACCGAGTACGCGTTCTTGATCGCGTTTATTGCCATCGTCGCCG
>CAJICQ010000309.1_pt1 | contig 14512 bp, 13 predicted proteins | sample 9199721 | NCBI WGS metagenome assembly CAJICQ01 (sample SAMEA7708344, study PRJEB35096) | sediment metagenome | biome: marine neritic benthic zone biome [ENVO:01000025]; feature: sediment [ENVO:00002007]; material: shallow marine sediment [ENVO:03000034] sea grass bed [ENVO_01000059] ...
ATATTGGCCAAGCCGCCCTCGTAGATCAGGTCGACGATCAGTTTGACCTCGTGGACGCATTCGAAATAGGCCATCTCGGGCGCGTAGCCGGCCTCGACCAGGGTCTCGTAGCCGGCCTGGATCAGCGCCGAAAGACCGCCGCACAACACCGTCTGTTCGCCGAACAGGTCGGTCTCGCACTCTTCCTTGAAGGTGGTCTCGATGATGCCGGCGCGGCCGGCGCCGATCGCTGCGCCATAGCTCAGCGCGATGTCATGACAGTTGCCGCTGGAGTCCTGATAGACCGCGAGCAGTGACGGCACGCCGGCGCCGCGTTCGTACTCCGAGCGCACGGTGTGTCCCGGCCCCTTCGGCGCGATCATAAAGACATCGAGGTCGCTGCGCGGCTCGATCAGATTGAAATGGATGTTGAGGCCGTGCGCGAAGGCGATCGCCGTATTCTCGCGCATATTGGGGGCCAAATGATCGCGGTAGAGGTCACCCTGGAGCTCGTCTGGCACCAGCACCATGACCACGTCGGCCCAGGCCGCAGCGTCGGCCGAGTTCTTGACCTCGAACCCGGCATTTTCCGCTTTGGCGGCGCTGGCCGAGCCCTCGCGCAAGGCAATGACGATGTGCTCCGCGCCGCTGTCGCGCAAATTCATCGCATGGGCGTGGCCCTGGCTGCCGTAGCCAATGATGGCGACTTTCTTGCCCTTGATTAGATTTACGTCGGCGTCGCGGTCGTAATAAACGCGCATGGTTCTCAATCCCTGTCAGTTCGTGTTCTTGTCTGTGCGAGAGTCTGCATTCAGCGCTCGCGGGTTTTACAGGGCGCGGTGGGGTTTGCCAACGCAGGCGTCGGCCGCCGCACCCGAAAATCTAGCTCTCCCGGTGTCGCTTTTCACCGCGCATGATGGCAACCACCCCGGAGCGGGCGATTTCGACCTCGCCCAGATTGCGCATCAGATCCAAAAAACTGTCGATCTTCTCCGGCGAACCGGTGAGCGAAAAGACGAAAGAATCGACTGCCGTGTCGACCACCCGGGCGCGGAAGATATCGGCGATGCGCAAGGCCTCACGGCGCTCGGCACCCGCGTTGACGATCTTGACCATGGCGAGCTCATGCTCGACATGGGGCCCCTCCTCGGTCAGATCGTGCACGTCCTGCACCGGCACCAGACGCTCGAGCTGCGCCTTGATCTGTTCGATGATCATCGGCGTGCCGCTGGTCACCAGATTGATCCGCGACGACGATTCATCCTCGCTGATGGTGGCCACCGTCAGGCTTTCGATGTTGTAGCCGCGGCCGGAAAACAGGCCGACCACCCGCGCCAGCACGCCCGGCTCGTTGTCGACTAAAACCGCCATGACGTGGCGTTCGATGTCACTGCTGTTCGTCATACCTAACCGTTACTCCGTGCGCGGAGAAGCTTGATGGGAAACGGCGCGAGCGCGCCGGATGGGAACGCCGCGCCGGCGATCGGGCGGCGCTGCCGACGGCAGGCCGCCCCGATGTGTCTAGACCAGCACCATGCCGTCTTCCGATTGGGTCTGTTCCTGTCGGTCGTTGGCGCCGAGGAGAATTTCATTGTGCGCCGCGCCGCCGGGGATCATCGGGAAACAGTTCTCTTCCTTTGAGACGACCATATCGACGATGACCGGTCCGGGCGTCTCGAGCATCTGCTTGATAACATCGTCGACCTGGCCGGGCTCGGTCGCCCGCAAGCCAGTCATGCCGTAACTTTCGGCTAGTTTGATGAAGTCGGGCAGTCCGGCCGAATAGGATTCCGAATAGCGGCCGCCGTGCAACAATTCCTGCCATTGCCGCACCATGCCCAGCCACATGTTGTTGAGGATGAACACCTTCACCGGCAGATTATACTGGGCCATGGTACCCAATTCCTGGATGTTCATCATGGTCGACCCTTCGCCGGCGATATCGATCACCAAGGCCTCGGGGTGGCCGATTTGCACACCGACCGCCGCCGGCAGACCGTAGCCCATGGTGCCGAGCCCGCCCGACGTCATCCAGTGATAGGGTTTGTCGAACTTGTAGAACTGCGCCGCCCACATCTGATGCTGGCCCACTTCGGTGGTGATGAAGGCCTCGCGATCCTTGGTCAACTCGTACAGCCGCTCGATCGCGTATTGCGGTTTGATCTCGTCGGTCGGCGCCTGGCCCTGCTCGTAGCGCAAACAGTCGACGGCCCGCCACTCCTCGATCTGGCTCCACCATTTCTCCAGCGCCTTGCCGTCGATCTGGGGATTTTTCTTCTTCCACGAGTCCAGCATTTGGCCGATCACCGCGCCGACATCGCCGACGATGGGCACATCGACCGCCACGTTCTTGTTGATCGAACTGGGGTCGATGTCGATATGGATCTTTTTAGAGCCCGGCGAAAAAGCATCGAGACGGCCGGTCACCCGATCGTCGAAGCGCGCGCCGACCGCGACCATGACGTCGCATCCATGCATCGCCAAATTGGCCTCGTAGGTGCCGTGCATGCCCAGCATACCGAGCCACTGCGGCGACGAAGCCGGGAACGCGCCCAGTCCCATCAAAGTGGTCGTCGCCGGGTAGCCGGTCGCGCGGACCAATTCGGTGACTGCGGTACAAGCTTCGGTACCGGCATTGATGCAGCCGCCGCCGATATAGAATATCGGCCGTTTGGCGCCGGCAATCAGATCGACCGCTTCGGCAATGCGCGCCGGATCACCCTCGATCTGCGGCTTGTAGTGCCGGTGACCGCTTTCGTCCGGCGCCAGATATTCACCCTCGGCAAACTGAACGTCCTTGGGAAGGTCGATAACGACCGGTCCGGGCCGTCCGGCAGCGGCGATGAAGAACGCCTCGTGCATGGTGCGCGACAGATCGTCGACGTGCTTCACCAGATAATTGTGCTTGGTGCAGGGCCGGGTAATGCCCGTGGTGTCGGCCTCCTGAAAGGCGTCGTTGCCGATCAGGTGGGTCGGCACTTGGCCGGTCAGGCAAACCACCGGCACGCTATCCATTAGCGCGTCGGTCAACCCGGTTACCGCATTGGTCGCGCCCGGACCCGACGTCACCAGGACGACGCCGACCTTGCCGGTCGAACGGGCATAGCCTTCGGCCATGTGGACCGCCCCCTGCTCGTGGCGAACCAGGATATGGCGAACCGAATTCTGCTTGAACAATGCATCGTAAAGCGGCAATACCGCACCGCCGGGATACCCGAAGACAACCTCAACGCCCTGATCCGCCAGAGCCTTGATGACCATTTCCGCACCCGACATTCGGTTATCAGACATCACTAAACACCCTTCCAATCTCTATCCTGCGACCCGTCAGAGCCGCAATTCAACAGCGCCTGCCGACCAACAAGCCGGCGGACATAGCGCATACGAGGACGCAAGGCCAGCGCCAAACAGTCGCATGGCCGGCCGGTCGCCAAACTCGCACAGCCCAAGCCGGTACCAAGATTGAAACCGCCAGGGTCATCGCAATCGGTATCCAAGGAAAAAGACGGTCGCCCCGATCCTTGGTGCGGGTGCCTACCCGACACCGGCGCGCAACATAAGAGCGTAAAATAACCCGGTCAAGATATCTTTGAAAAGATTTCGGTATCGTTAACGAAAGAATATTTCAAAACTTTGACGTTGGGCCTCGCACCGGGATCGCGATCGGGCAGCTGATGGCGAAACCAGGTTATTTGTCGCTTGGCGTACCGCCGGGTCTGTTGCTGCGCCGCAGCAACTGCCGCCTCCAGCGTAGTGCGGCCGGCCAAATGGCCGGCCAGCTCGGCGTAACCCACCGCCTTGAGCACCGGCAGGCTGGGATCGAGGTGTTCGCGCTCGGCTCGCTTCATCAGCGCCGCCACTTCGTCGAGAACGCCCACTGCGATCATCGCCTCGAGCCGTTTGTCGCAGGCGGCATAGATCTCATCGCGCGGCGGCATCAACACGATCATGGTGAAGGGCAAGTCAGGCGCTTCCGTCGGTTCATCCTGCCACTCAGCCAGCGACCGCCCGGTTGCCTCGAGCACTTCCCAGGCGCGCATCAGACGTTGGCCATCGGCGGGTTCCAGGCGCGCCGCCATCACCGGATCGCGCGCGGCGAACTCGGCCTGGAACGCCGCGCCGCCGATTTCGGCGTAACGGGCGCGGGAACGGGCGCGGATGTCGGCGGGTATGTCGGGGATCGGTGCGATGCCCTCGATCAACGCACGCAAATAGAGCCCGGTGCCGCCGACCACGATGGCGCGTTTGCCCGCGGCGTTGGCAGCGGCGATCTCAGCCAACGCCAAGGCCTGCCAGCGTCCCGCCGAGCATTGCTCGGTAGCGTCGAGGAAACCGTATAGGCGATGGGGTGCCCGGCGTTCCTCGGCCCCGCTGGGACGCGCGGTCAGTACCCGCAGATCGCGATAGACCTGAATGGCATCGCCGTTGATGACGACGCCATCGAGGCGCTCGGCAATCGACAGTGCGAGGCTGGATTTGCCGCTGGCGGTCGGCCCGCCGATCACGATGACCGGTGCGTCAGCCATGAGCTTTCATGTCCGCTGCCCCATGGGCCCTCAATCGAGGGGGTAGGAGACCAGCCCGTCGGCAAGCTTGGGTTCGAACCAGGTCGATTTTGGCGGCATCACCTCGCCGGCGTCGGCAACCGCCATCAGATCGCTCATGCTCGTGGGATAGAGTGCGAAGGCAACCGCCCACTCGCCGCTGTCGACACGTGCCGCCAGCCCGTCGAGCCCGCGGATGCCGCCGACGAAATCGATGCGCGGGTCGGTGCGCGGGTCGCCGACGCCCAACACCGGCGCCAATACCAATTCGGTCAGCAGACCCACATCGAGACGCTGCAAGGGCGCCGCCTCGAGTCCCGGCGGCGCCAAGGCGGCAAGCCGGTACCAATGGCCGCCGAGATACATGCCGAACACATGGGACCGGTCCGGCCGCACCGGCGCGGCGGACGGGGTCACCTCGAAATCCGCGCCCAGGCGCTCGAGAAACGCCGCCGGCGAAAGGTCGTTGAGATCGCGGACCACCCGGTTGTAATCGAGGATGCGCACCTGGTCGGCGGGAAAGGCGACGATCAGGAACCGGTTGTAGGCCTCGTCGCCCCGGTGATCGGGGTTGGCGTCGCGCCGCAATCCGGCGACCCGCGAGGCAGCGGCCGAGCGATGGTGGCCGTCGGCAATATAGAGCAGGTCGAGCGCGCCATAAGCGGCATCCACCTTGTCGATTTGCGCGGGGTCGTCGACCAGCCACACCTGGTGGCCGACCCCGTCGGGGCGGGTGACGTCGTAGAGCGGCGGGGCCGCCGTAATCTCGTTCAGGACCGCTGCAATATCGTCGCGTGGCTGATGTACCACCAATACCGGCCCGGTCTGGGCGTCGACCGAATCGATCTGCCTCACCCGGTCGTCTTCCTTGTCGGGCCGGGTGAATTCGTGCCGACGCACACGGTTCTCGTCATAGGCGGCAACGGGCGCCGCGCCGACCAGACCAGTTTGCGAATGCGCACCCATGGTCAGCCGGTAGACGTAGTAGCACGGCGCGGGATCGCGAATGAGCACGCCGTCTTCGATCATCCGGCGGATGTTTTCACTCGCCTTGGCGTAGACCGCATCGGCGAACGGGTCGGTGCCTTCCGGCAAATCGATTTCCGGCTTCGAGACGTGCAGAAAACTGAGGGGATTTCCGCTCGCCTGCTGGCGCGCCTCGGCACTCGATAGGACATCGTAAGGCGGCGCCGCCACCGCGTCGGCGCACTCGGGCACCGGCCGCAGCGCGGCAAACGGATAGATCAGGTGCGCGTCGGCCGCGGTGGCATCGTTGGGGTCAGGCACGGAAAGCTCCCTGGCGTTTCGAACTCGCCGCGGTGATCGCACATCGTGGGGCACAAAAGCAACGTGGCGGCGCCCCAGCCCGATCGGGGGGGCGCCGCCACGTATTTGGCTACGTATATGTGTGAGGTTAGCTGGAACCAACCCGAACGGCGACGAAGCGCAGGTCGCCGTTGCGATTGACCAGCAGCAGTACCGAGCGGCGGTCATTTTCTAGCGCCTCGCTTACTTTGGCGGCGATTTGGCCGGGGCTGGATACCTCTTCCTGATTGACCTCGACGATGACGTCGCCGGGGCGAAGCCCCTTCTCGGCGGCGCCGGAGTCCGCGGTAACGCCGGTGATCAGAACGCCTTGGACGTCATCGGGAACGTTGAATTGCTCGCGCATTTCATCGGTGATCGCGGTGACCGCGACCCCCAGCGAGTCGATCTCGGCCTCTTCGGGTTCAACGGCGTCTCCGCGCGGTCCGGTCGATGCCAATACCGACAGCTCTTCCTCGAGCTCACCGACGACGACGTTGACGACGCGGCGCTTGCCCTTGCGCCAAACGTCGACCTTGACCGGCTTGCCGATTTCGGTTTCCGCGACGATGCGCGGCAGGTCGCGCATTTCCTCAACGGCCTTGCCATCGAACTCGAGGATCACATCGCCGGCCTCGATCTTGCCCTTTTGGGCCGGGCCGTCCGCGGTAACGTCAGCCACCAGAGCGCCGGCCGCTTCGTCGAGCCCAAGGCTTTCGGCAATCTCGTCGGTCACCGTCTGGATCCGCACGCCAAGCCAACCGCGTTTGGTCCGACCAAACTCGCGTAGCTGGGCGACGACCCGCTCGGCAATCGACGACGGTATGGAGAATCCAACGCCGACGCTGCCGCCGGTGGGCGAGAAGATCGCCGTGTTCACACCGATGACCTTGCCATCCATGTTGAACATCGGGCCGCCGGAGTTGCCGCGATTTATCGAGGCATCGGTTTGAAGAAAGCTATCGTAGGGCCCCTGGTTGATGTCGCGCTGGCGCGCCGAAATAATGCCGGCCGTCACCGTGCCGCCAAGGCCGAACGGATTGCCGATGGCGACCACCCAATCGCCGACCCGGGCATCGGTCGAATTGCCCCATGAGACAGACGGCAGATCGCCGTCGACTTCGATTTTCAATAGCGCCAAGTCGGTTTTCGGGTCGCGGCCGATCACGGTTGCCTCGTGGCGCGAATCATCGTGCAAAATGACGGTTATCTGGTCCGCCTCGGCAATTACATGGTTGTTGGTCACCACGAAACCGGACTTGTCGATGATGAAGCCCGATCCCAACGATGCGGCCCGGCGTGGCGCGCCTTCGCGCTGGTTGCGGTCAAAAAACTCTTTGAAAAAATCTTCGAACGGCGATCCTGGCGGGGCTTGCGGGATTTCCTGCCGCTGCGTCGTACGCACCACCTGCGAGCTGGATATGTTGACGACGGCGGGCAATAACTTCTCCGCCAAATCGGCGAACGATTCGGGCGCCGATCGCGCGCTGGCCGGTTGCGCACTTAAGGCAACCGCGAGGGCCAGCAGAAGGCCTAAAACAATGGCACTGATGGTTTGGGTCCGTCCGGCGGTCCATCCGACGACCGCGACCCTGTTTGGCGTTTGCTTGGGTAGCATAGTTCCGATTTCTCCTATTGACGCCTTGCCTGGCAACCGACCGGCTGCCGGAGGAGCATTTGGGTTTCGATTATGGTCGAAATAGGGCGCCCCCCTGGCGACACCACGGCGCCGCCAGCACAACAGATGACATATTCGTGAATAAACACATTACAGCCGCAACAGCCAGAGCAGGCCCAATCCGCCCACCGCGGCGATCAATCCGCCCGAGCGCAAGGTGTTGACGGGAACATCAACCATACGGGTCAGCAATGCCTTCATGCGGTCGGGAAACAGCGCATAGATGAGGCCCTCGACAATCAGAATCAGGCAGAAGCCAATGAACGCAAATGTCAGAACCTGTAATAGTTGCGCGGCCATCACAGCCTACCTCGGTGTTCACTATTGTGTCGGCGGGTTTACCGCTCCCGACTCACGCCGCGCCGGCAGTCCACCAACATCACCAAAATAGCGGAAGAAATCGCTGTTCGGCGACAGCACCATCCTGGTGCCTTCTCCAAAGGTTTCCCGGTAAGCCTCGAGCGAACGGAAGAATTCGAAGAACTCCGGGTCCTTGCCATAAGCCTCGCCGAGAATGGCGTTGCGCGTAGCGTCGCCGTTACCGCGCAACACTTGCGCTTCGCGCTGGGCCTCGGCGACGATTTCGACCTGCTGGCGATCGGCGGTGGCGCGGATGCGGCGCGCATTCTCTTCGCCCTCGGCGCGCAACAGGTTGGCTTCGCGCTCACGTTCGGTGCGCATGCGGTCGTAGACGTTCTGCGACACCGCCTCGGGCAATTCCGACCGGCCGATGCGGATGTCGACCACCTCGATGCCGAAGCCTTCGGTGTTGGCGGCAACGCTATCGCGTATGGTCTCCATAATATCGTTGCGATTTTCCGACAGCATGTCTTCGAGCGCCCGCTGCGCGACCACTTCCTTGACCGTCGACGTCAGGATATTGCCGAACCGGTTTTGGAACGTGGTTTCGGTACGCACCGTCTGGAAGAACCTGAGGGCATCGACGATCCGGTACCGCGCAAAGGAGTCGACGACAATTCGCTTCTGATCGTTCAGTAAAACCTCTTCGGCGTCCGGATCGACGCTGAGGACGCGCTTTTCATATGACTGCGCACTCTGCCAGAACCACTTGAATTTAATGCCCGGCTCTTGAACCGCGCGCTTAAATTCACCGAACTGCAGTACCAACTTCTGTTCGGTTTCACGCACGGTAAATATGGAAAGCATGGCAATGATGCCGATCACGATGAGAACGACGCCGGCGATGGCAAGTTTTCCTTGTGGCATTATTGGCCTCCCTGGCTGGTCGTGCGACCGCGGGACAATTCATTCAGCGGCAAGTAGGGAATGACCCCCTGCTCGCCTCCGGCACCCTCATCGATGATCACTTTTTCTGCGCGTGACAGAACGTCGCGCAAGGTCTCGATATAAAGGCGGCGGCGGGTCACATCGGGCGCGACACGATAGGATTCATAGATATCCGTAAACCGCGCGCCCTCACCTTGCGCTTCCTTGATCACCCGTTCCCTATAAGCGGTGGCCTCCTGAATGACGCTGGCGGCCTCACCGCGGGCGGTGGGGACGATGCGGTTGCTGTAGGCTTCCGCCTCGTTCTGTAGGCGCTCCTTGTCTTGGCGTGCCCGCTGCACGTCGTTGAAGGCGTCGATAACCGGCGGTGGCGGACTGGTGAGCTGCAATTGAATGCGCTCGATGCCGATGCCGGCGCCATAGCCGTCGAGGACATTTTGTAGCAGGATTCGCGTCCGGCTCTGCACTTGTTCGCGCGACGTGGTGATCAAATCGTCCAGCTTGGTCTGGCCGACCACCTCGCGCATGACGCTTTCGGCAACGATCTTCACCGTCTCTTCCTGGTCGCGGATGTTGAATAAATAATTCGCGGCATTGGAGATTCGCCATTGCACCGTGAAATCGACGTCGGCGATATTCTGGTCGCCGGTCAGCATCAGGCTTTCGCGCGGCACGTCGCGCGCCGCTGCTACCCGGCCGCCGAGGTCGCCCGGATCGCGGAAACCGACATTGACGCGATTGATGACCGTAACCTTCGGCGTTTGCACTTCGCCGATAATAGGCGGCCACCAGTGAAGCCCCGGCGTGACTATCGCGCCGTTCCATTTGCCGAACAGCAGTTCGACGCCCTGCTCATCCGGCTGGACGCGATAAAATCCGGAAATCGCAATCAGCAAAATCAGCCCGCCAACGATCATCGCAATGGCGCGGCCGCCGCCCATGCCGCCGGGCAGGAAGCGCCGCACCCGGTCCTGGCTGCGCCGCAGCATCTCTTCGATATTGGGTGGCGGCGCGCCAGAGCCACCGCCGCTCGGCGGCCATTGACCTCGCGGGCCACCGCCACCGCCTCCCCAGGGACCGCCGCCCCCGCTTCCCTGATTACTCCAAGGCATCAAACATTCCCCTGTTTCGTATGTCGTAACGCGTTTGTCGCAGCCTTTGCGACCCAATAGTGGTCACGTATGCGTGGGCGAGCAAATGCCCGAGCTTTTCAACGGGCGTTCACCGGCTTATACCACATCAAATTCGCGCTTGCTGCTGCAACGACGATTAATTTCAAGTCGATATTGTCTTTTAACCAAGAGATTTCAACCATGGCCGCCATCTCAGAAGCCGATGTGCGCAACGCGCTTGCAGCAATTATAGACCCTCGCACCGGCCAGGACATCGTCGCCCAGAGCATGGTCAGCGGGCTGGTGATCAAAGACCGCAATGTCGGCTTCGCCATCGAAATCGACCCCGCCGACGGCGAATCCATGGAACCGGTTCGCACGGCTGCCGAAGCCGCGGTGCGCGCCTTGCCGGGCGTCTCTTCGGTGACCGCGGTGCTGACCGCTCACCACCGCGCGCCCGAGACGCGCGAACCGCGCGGGCGGGCGGCACCGCAGACCCAGGCCAAGCGCGATCTGGCGCCGGACGTGAAGTGGATCGTCGCGGTGGCCAGCGGCAAGGGCGGTGTTGGCAAATCGACCACCGCGGCAAATCTGGCGCTCGCCCTGGCGGGCCTGGGTCTGTCGGTCGGCCTGCTCGACGCCGATATATACGGGCCGTCGATGCCGCGCATGCTGGGCATCAAAGGCAAGCCGCAACCGCTGCCGGACAAGCGCATCGCGCCGATGGAAAACTACGGCATCAAGGCGATGTCGATCGGCTTTCTGGTCGACGAGGAAACGCCGATGATCTGGCGCGGTCCAATGGTCATGGGCGCGCTCGAACAGATGCTGCGCGACGTCGATTGGGGCCGCTTGGATATTCTGGTGGTCGATATGCCGCCGGGCACCGGCGATGCCCAGCTCACGATGGCGCAGCGGGTGCCGCTGGCGGGCGCCATTATCGTCTCGACGCCGCAGGATATTGCCCTGCTCGATGCCCGCAAGGGCCTCAACATGTTCCGCAAGGTCGACGTGCCGGTGCTCGGGATTATCGAGAATATGAGCACGTTCGTCTGTCCCCATTGCGGCCATCAGACCGATATTTTCGGCCATGGCGGCGCACGCACCGAAGCCGAACGCCTGGGCTGCGATTTTCTCGGCGAAATTCCGCTGGATATGGCGATCCGCCTGACCTCGGATTCCGGCCAGCCGATCGTGATCGACCAGCCCGATAGCCCCCACGCCGCAGCATACCGGGCGATCGCCGCCGCGATCGCCGCCAAACTCTCCGGTCAACCGGCCCGCGCGGCACCGCGGATCGTCGTCGAATAGCGCTGAAACCGGGGCTCTGGCGGCCTCGCGCAATATTGATCTCCTGCGACAAATTCGTACCTTGCTAACGGCGGACTTGCGTACCACTTTTGACAGTGACGCAGCGTCGCTGCCCCAGCGTCGCTGTGCCGAGAAAGAACCGCCGGGCCATCATCGTGCCTAGCCCCGCAGGCCGCCGGCCTTCTGCCCCCCCCAATCGGCCGGCAACGATGTGTTGTTGGCCCGGCGGCCTCTTTTCTGACCCCAGATATCTTCCGAAAAAAATATCCACAGCCGTGGAATTAGACAGCCGCGGCGGTGTTTAACGTACACCGATTGCCACTTGTCGAATTGGAGGTTGTCATGTTTACACGTCCCAAACTGGTGGGCGCGCCGTTGATTATATTGTTGGCCTTGATCGCCGGCGTTATCGGATCGGCCGGGCCGGCCCTGGCAATCGATCCGGTTTTCAACGAAGGCGGCACGGCGATCCGCGGCTATGATCCCGTGGCCTATTTCACCCAGGGCGAACCGGCCGAAGGCAGCGCTGAACATGTCGTTGAATATAACAGCGCCCAGTGGCGCTTCACGTCGGCGGAAAATCGCGACCTGTTCGCCGCCGATCCGGAGAAATACGCGCCGCAGTATGGCGGCTATTGCGCCTGGGCGGTCGCCAACAACTACACCGCCTCGATCGATCCCCATGCGTGGTCGATCAGGGACGGCAAGCTGTATCTGAATTATTCGAAGTTCGTACGCGCCCGCTGGGCGGTCGACAAGTCCGGCAATATCGCCAAGGCCGACAAAAACTGGCCGGGCTTGCGCGACGGCAGCTAGTTTATTCTCCGCTTGCGGGGGCGGGCGCAGAATAATCGGAATATGCCCTAGCGCGTAATCCGCTCAAGAATCACGAAGCTGAACGCCGGGGTATCGCCCTCAGCCGGATGGTCGTCGCGCGACAGCTCGCGCCATTGCGCCGGGTCGAGCGGGGGGAAATGGACATCGCCCTCGGCGTCGATATGCACTTCGGTGAGATAGATCCGGTCGGCGCGCGGCAGCGCGGCAGCGTAGATCTCGCCGCCACCGATCACCATCGCTTCTTCGGCACCCAGGTCGGCGGCGATCTTTAAGGCTTGCGCCAGATCACCCGCCACCTCGACGTCTTCGGCCGCAAAGTCGGCTTGGCGCGTTACCACGATGCTGGTGCGCCCCGGCAAGGCCTTGCCGATCGATTCGAAGGTGCGGCGTCCCATGATCATGGGTTTGCCCATGGTGGTGGCTTTGAAAAACCGCAGGTCGGCGGGAATGCGCCACGGCAGATCGCCGCCGCGGCCGATGACGCCGTTCCGCGCCACCGCTGCAATGAGCGCGAGCCGCATGGACGCACCCGCTAGACGGCGACCGCCGCCGGTATATGCGGATGAAAGCGGTAACCCTCGAGCTGGAAATCTTCGAACTGGAACCCGAAGATGTCTTTGACCTCAGGATTGAGGGTCATTGTCGGCAACGGATAGGGTGTGCGCTGCAACTGCTCGTCGGCCTGCTCGATATGGTTCAGGTAGAGGTGGGCGTCGCCGAACGTATGCACGAACTCGCCGGGCTCGAGCCCGGTTACTTGCGCCACCATCAGGGTGAGCAGTGCGTAGGACGCGATATTGAAGGGCACGCCGAGAAAGATGTCGGCGCTGCGCTGATACAACTGGCACGACAGGCGGCCGTCGGCGACGTAGAACTGGAACAGGCAATGACACGGCGGCAACGCCATCTCGGATACGTCGGCGACATTCCAGGCACTGACGATCAGCCGCCGCGAATCGGGATTGGCCCGGATCTGTTCGATCAGATTGCCGATCTGGTCGACATGGCCGCCGTCGGCGGTCGGCCACGAGCGCCATTGGTGGCCGTAGATCGGTCCCAGCTCGCCGTGCGCGTCGGCCCATTCGTCCCAAATCGTGACACCGTTGTCGTTCAAATAGGCGATATTGGTGTCGCCGTTCAGGAACCACAGCAGTTCGTAGATTATCGATTTCAAATGCAGCCGCTTTGTCGTCAACAGCGGAAAACCGTCCGCCAGGTCGAAGCGCATCTGATGGCCGAACACACTGAGGGTACCGGTCCCGGTGCGGTCGGGCCGCTGGACGCCATGGGCGCGCACGTGGCGCATCAGATCTAGATATTGTTGCATTCTGGTCGGCTCGATTGCAGTGTCGGCACGGCCTCACGGCCCCGAAAACGGCCTCAGCGACCGTAGGGCCGAGACTATAACGGCTGGCGAGTCGCCGAAACCTGTGGAAAGCGCCACGGTCGGGGATAACCCGCCGGCATCTTCCAAATCACCCTTTTATTACCTATATATAGGGAGCCGGGTTCGCCCGGCTATGGTGATAAACGTCTTTCGCAATAAACGATGCGGACCCGGGGGCGGTACCCGGCGCCTCCACCAATTCCCGGCCTCGCCGGCACGGTGTTTTGGGGGCGAAATAGGATCGACGCGCGCGTAAAGGTCTGACTTTCACCCGGCATGGTACCGCCGTTATCGGACCAACACTATAGGTGCCAACGACAACGTTGAGCCCATCGCTGTTGCCGCTTAATAAGCGTCGATAAGCGCGGTTCGGGGGGCACCGGGCAACAGAAGCCCCCCACTCACTTTCTGCCTGCGACAATTTATTTTGCGGTTGCCCCCTTGATTCAGAGTCATTTCCGTTGACCTGCGCGCTCCACCACGCTTCCATCACACAGCTATGACTGAAAATCCTCTCAGATACGATCGCATGGTCGAAGACGCGTTGCGCGGCGTCGTGCGCGCGGCGTTGGAACACACGATCGCACACGGCCTGTCGGGCGACCATCATTTCTATCTCACCTTTCGCACCCAATCGCCCGGCGTCGTCATGCCGGACTTTCTGCGCGAGCGTTATCCTGAGGAAATGACCATTGTCCTGCAGCATCAGTTCTGGGATTTGACGGTCGACGACGAGACGTTCGGCGTCAGCCTGAGTTTCGATAACCAGCTTGCCGAGTTGCGCGTGCCGTTCGCCGCGCTGTCGGCCTTTGTCGACCCGTCGGTCAAGTTCGGGCTCCAGTTCAATGTCGAAGAGGGCAGCGGCGCGCCAGCAGATACATCCGCTGCGCCAAAGATCGGTGGGCGCGTGCCGGCGGTGCGTGAAACCGGCGACCTGGTTCCGGTCGCCGAAGCTACCGCCGCAGACAACGATTCCGACAAAGAGGACGGCAAGCCGTCCGCGGAAGTCGTCAGCCTCGAGACGTTCCGCAAAAAATAGCGGCGAAGTTCGCTGAGCGCCGATGGCCCGGGAGAATGAATTCGTCGCCCACGTTCATGACCTGTTGGCACC
>CAJICQ010000380.1_pt1 | contig 14096 bp, 14 predicted proteins | sample 9199721 | NCBI WGS metagenome assembly CAJICQ01 (sample SAMEA7708344, study PRJEB35096) | sediment metagenome | biome: marine neritic benthic zone biome [ENVO:01000025]; feature: sediment [ENVO:00002007]; material: shallow marine sediment [ENVO:03000034] sea grass bed [ENVO_01000059] ...
CGATCGTACCCAGCCTTTTTGCGAGCAAACGACAGTGACCTGCTCGCGTTCGATGATCGCTTCGACCGGCACCATGACCGGCTCGGGCGCGGCGCTGACCGTCGTACGCCGCCGGCCAATCTCGGTCTTGGATCCGAATTTGGCTTTTATGTCGGCGATTTCCGTGGCGAGTTGGGCGAGCCGCTTCTTGCGGTCGCGCAACAGCGCCTTCAGCGACTTTTGCTCCGCCTCGAGGCCGGTGATCTCTTCCTGGATGGCGATTTCTTCCAGCCGCCGCAAGGCGCGCAGGCGCATGTTCAAAATCGCGTCGACTTGGGCGTCGGTCAGCTTCCAGCGCTTCTTCATGACCGCCTTCGGCTCGTCTTCCTCGCGAATGATGCGAATGACTTCGTCGAGGTTGAGATAGACCACCATGTAGCCCTGCAGGACTTCGAGGCGGTCGGCGATCTTGTCGAGGCGGAACTTGCTGCGCCGCACCAGAACGTCGTGCCGGTGGTCGAGGAACGCCTGCAACACCTCGCGCAGCGACATCACCCGGGGCGTCTGGTCGGCGTCGAGAACATTCATATTCAAGCCGATGCGCGCTTCCAGCTCGGTTTGGCGGAACAGACTCTCCATCAACACGGCGGGCTCGACATTGCGGCTTTTGGGTTCGAGGACCAGGCGAATGTCTTCCGCCGATTCGTCGCGAACGTCGGCCAGCATGGCCAGCTTCCGTTGTTGCAGCAAATCGGCGATGCGTTCAACCAGCCGCGACTTTTGCACCTGATAGGGGATTTGCGTGACGACGACCTGGTACTGGCCGCGGCCCAAATCTTCGACTTCCCATTTTGCTCGGACCCGAAAGCTGCCGCGGCCGGTGCTGTAAGCCTCGACGATGGTCTCGCGGTCCTCGACCAACTCGCCGCCGGTCGGGAAATCGGGCCCCGGCATCAGGTCGACCAGCTTGCCGATGGTCGCCTTGGGCGTTTTCAACAGGTGCAAGGCCGCATCGCAGATCTCGCCGACATTATGGGGCGGAATGCTCGAGGCCATGCCGACGGCGATGCCGGTGGCGCCGTTTGCCAGCAGGTTGGGGAAATTGGCCGGCAGAACCACCGGTTCTTTGTCCTCGCCGCTATAGGTGTCGCGAAAATCGACGGCGTTCTCGTCGATGCCTTCGAGCAGCGCCGCCGCGATTTCGGTCAGGCGCGCTTCGGTGTAGCGCATGGCCGCGGCGTTATCGCCGTCGATGTTGCCGAAATTTCCCTGCCCATCAACCAGCGGATAGCGGACGGCGAATTCCTGCGCCAGGCGCACCAGCGCGTCGTAAATCGCCTGATCGCCATGGGGGTGAAATTTACCCATGACGTCGCCGACGACGCGGGCGCATTTCTTGAACCCTTGTTCGGGATCGAGGCGCAGCTGGCGCATCGCAAACAGCAAGCGCCGGTGCACGGGTTTCAGGCCGTCGCGTACGTCGGGCAGCGATCGCGCCATGATCGTCGAGACGGCGTAGCTCAGATAGCGTTCGCTCAGCGCGTCCTTGAACGGCTCTTCGCGGATAACGCCAACGGGTGCGGTACTTGCCATGTCACTCCTCTACGAGCGCAGCATGTTGTGGTTGGGACTGCTTGCTCGTCGGCTTGATAACTACTTCGATTCGGACCCGCCCTCCAGCAAATCCGTGAGGCGGTCGCGGGCGCTCGGCGGCGGCCGATTTAGCGGGTCGAACACATGACGGGCGAGAAAATAGCCGGTCAACCGGATACCATCGCGAATATCGGTGGGGGCAACGTCGATCGCAGCGCCGTCGGCGGGCGCCAAAAATGACGGCAAGCGGAGCAATTTGTCCTCATACGGCGCGCCCGCCTCGCGCGATACCGCCCGGCCGGTTCGCGGGCTCACAAAGATCAATTCATCGGTCTGGCCGGTCGCCGCGCACGCAGACAGATCCAGTCCGAAACCGAGTTCGCTGAGCAAGCCCAGTTCCCAGCGGATGTAGACCGCGGGCCAAACATCATCGCCGGTCTCGGCCAGACTGTTGAGCAAGGCCTCGGTGGCGTGAAACAGCGCCGGATGGGGTTCGCGTTCCGGCAGGGCGATTTCGGCGACCGCACATGCCGCGGCGAGCGCCGCCAACCGTGTGGGATCGTCCATCAGGGCCGCCGCGTAGGGACGCTCCACTTCCAGCGTGAGACGGCCCAGATGTTCCGGCAAACGGCCGCGCCAGGTGGCGTGGACGCGGTTGCCCGGCTCGACCAGCGCGCGCTTTGATTTGGAGCCGCCGCCATGCACCAGGCCGGCGTGGCGGCCGTGATCGCGGGTCAGCAGTTGCGCCACGGCGGCGCCTTCGCCATGCGGCCGGGCGGCCAATACAAACGCTTCGTCGGTCCATTCCATGGTGCGTTATCGTTCGGGTGTAGGATCCGGTCAGGCGTCGTAGCGCAGGCCCCATTCACGGTAGCGACCAGGATCGTTGACCCAGTTTTCGCGGACTTTGACGTGAATGAATAGATGTACCGGCCGTTCCAGAAGCTCGCTGAGTTCCTGCTGCGCCTCGCTGCGGATCCGTTTTATCGTCTGGCCGCCCTTGCCCAGAACAATGCCCTTTTGGGTTTCCCGTTCGACATAGATCACCTGGGCGACGCGCACGCTGCCATCCTTGAAGTCCTGCCAGTCTTCGGTATCGACGGCGAGCGCATAGGGCAGTTCCTGGTGGAGGTAAAGATAGGCTTTCTCCCGGGTCACCTCGGCCGCTAACAGGCGCTGCGGCAAGTCGGACAGCTGGTCTTCGGGAAACAGCCAAGGCCCCGGCGGCATTTTGGACGCCAGATAGGCCTGCAAGTCGTCGACCCCGTCGCCGTTGAGGGCCGAGATCATGAAAATCTCGTCGAACCGTCCGTCGGCGTTCAACTGCGCGGCCAGCGCCAACAGGGTCTCCCGCTTTACCGTATCGATCTTGTTGAGCGCGAGAACCGCCGGGCGGTTGGTCTCGTTCAGTCCGTCGACGATGTGGGTGACTTCATCGGTCACACCAGGCCGGGCATCGACCACCAGCACGACAATGTCGGCGTCCGCCGCGCCCATCCAGGCGGCGTCCACCATGGCTCGCTCGAGGCGCCGGCGGGGGGTGAAAATACCCGGGGTGTCGACATAGATCAGCTGCGTCGTATCGACGATGGCGATGCCGCGAATACGGCTGCGCGTAGTCTGGACCTTGTGGGTGACGATGGAGACCTTGGCGCCGACGAACTGATTGACCAGGGTCGACTTGCCGGCGTTGGGCACCCCGATCACCGCGACGACGCCGCACCGGGTCGGCTCAGCTGCCATCGCCAGGCTCCAGCTGGGCGAGCAACAGCGCGGCTGCTACCTGTTCGGCAGCGCGCTTGCTGCTGCCTTGCGCGTGCGCCGGCGGACTTCCCGCGACGGTCACTTCCACGGTGAACAAAGGCTGATGATCGGGCCCCTCGCGGGCGATTTCGCGATATTCGGGCAATCCCAGTCCGCGCGCTTGACTCCACTCCTGCAAGGCCGTTTTGGCATCGCGCGGCGGCCTGTCGGAGACTTTTATCAAGGGCGACCAGAACCGCTCGATGAAGTGCACCGCTGCAGGAAATCCACCATCGAGGTATAGCGCAGCGATTACGGCTTCGGTGGCATCGGCGATGACGCTGTCGGTGGCATCGCTCTCGGCATGGGTCAGCGCTGCGTCGATCCCCGCCGCGCGGCCAATGCGCGTTAAGGTTTCGGCACGCACCAACGCAGCGAAACGGCGCCCGATGTGACCTTCATTCTCGGTGGGAAAACGCTCAAGGAGCATTTCCGCCACCACCAAGCCCAGTACGCGGTCGCCAAGGAATTCCAGGCGTTCATAATTGACGTCGACGCCGGCGCTGGTGTGGGTCAAGGCTCGCTCTAAGAGCTCCGGTTCCCGGAATGTATAATCCAAGCTGACCTGGATAGCGCTGTACGAGCGATCGGCCGTCATCACTCGACGCGATTGAAGATGCGTGTAAACCGGGTCGCACTCGGCCACAGCCACGGTTGCAGCCAACCGGCGGTGCCGTCGGTGGAGAAGAACAGGATTTCGGCGCGGCCGACCAGGTTTTCAGCCGGCACAAATCCCCAATTGCGGCTATCGTTGCTGTCGTCGCGATTATCGCCCATGGCAAAAAACTGTCGTTCTGGAACGACGAACTCGCGGGTGTTGTCGACCGGTCCGGTGTCGCCGAGCGACTCGCGCACCGTATAGGATGGGCCGTTGGGCAGCGTCTCGACGTACTGGGGAATACTTCGGGTGCGGCCGCGGCGGTCGCGGACGACTAAATCGTCGATGCGGCGTTTGTCGACCGGCTTGCCGTTGAGGTGAAAGACCCCATCGATCATCTGAATGCGGTCGCCCGGGACGCCGACGATGCGCTTGATGAAATCGTCGCGATTGCTCGGCGGCTGCCGGAATACGGCGATGTCGCCGCGTTCCGGCGCACTGCCGAAAATCCTTCCGGAGAAGAAGCCGAGACCCAGCGGCAGCGCATACCGGCTATAGCCATAGGAAAATTTCGATACGAACAGGTAATCGCCCACCAGCAAGGTCGGGATCATCGAACCAGACGGGATGTTGAAGGGTTGGAACGCCAGAGTGCGAACGAAAAACGCAATGAGCAGAGCATAGATGATCGTGCGCAGAGTCTCGGCCCAGCCGCCCTCTTTTTTCTTTTCTTCTTTCTTTTCTTCGGTTTTTGCCATGCTCTTTTCTTTGTTGGTCATCGCACCAGGCGATCCTTCGGCTCACTCGGTATTTCAGCGCAGCGGGCTTTCTAGCGAGCCGCGCCGGAAATCACCAGTCACGAATGGGCAATTCGTAATCGGACGAGGGATTACAAACCATCGCCGCCGGTATCGGGTACCGCGGTAATGATAACGATTGCCTGGGCAATGGGACGCTCGTCGGTGAGCGACAGATCGATCACCGGCTTCATTCCCGGCGGGGTAATTTCGGCCAACCGCTTCGCCGCACCCCCGGTCAGCGCCAAGGTCGGCTTGCCGGACGGTAGATTGACGACCCCCATATCGCGCCAATAAACGCCGCGGCGAAAACCCGTGCCCAGCGCTTTCGAGCAGGCCTCTTTGGCGGCGTAGCGTTTGGCATAACTGTCGGCCCGGTTGGCACGCCGGTCCGACTTGGATCGCTCGATATCGGTAAAACAGCGCTGCACAAAACGCTCGCCAAAGCGGTCGAGCGTCCGTTCGATGCGCGAGATGTCGATGAGGTCGCTGCCGATACCGATAATCATGGCGATCCCGTTAGGCGTCCGGGCGCTGTGTGTGGGCGGTCATGCGCTGACGCTGCCCACGGCCTCGGCGCGCGCGGTATCCATTAACGAGCGCATGCGAATTATCGCGCTCTCGAGACCGCCGAAGATCGCTTCGCCGATAAGGAAATGGCCGATATTGAGCTCGACGATCTCTTCGATCGCAGCAACCGGGCCGACGGTATCGAAGGTCAGGCCGTGTCCGGCGTGGATTTCCAGTCCGATCCCGAGGCCGTAGCGGGCCGCCTGCGCGATGCGTTCCAACTCCGCAGCGGCCAGCGTTTCGTCGCCGGCGATCGCCGCCTCGCAATATGCCCCGGTATGCAGTTCGACGGCCGGCGCGCCGATCGAGCGCGAGGCATCGAGCTGGCGCGGGTCGGGTTCGATGAACATCGACACGATGACCCGGCTGTCGCCGAGCGCATCGACGAACCGGGCCAGATGGTTATGCCCGGCGGCAACATCGAGCCCGCCTTCGGTGGTGCGTTCCTCGCGCCGTTCAGGAACGATGCAGACCGTCTCGGGGCGATGCCGCAATGCAATATCCAGCATTTCGTCGGTGGCCGCCATTTCCAGGGTCAACGGCAAATCGAGTGCGGCCATCAGCCGCGCCAAGTCGTCGTCGGAGACGTGACGGCGGTCTTCGCGCAAATGGGCGACGATGCTGTCGGCGCCGGCTTGGGCAGCGGCGCGTGCCGCGCGCACCGGATCGGGATGGCCGCCGCCGCGCGCGTTTCTGATCGTCGCGACATGATCGATGTTCACGCCAAGGCGCAAGTCAGCGCTCATCATCACACTCCCCCAAAAAGCAGCCGCGTGAATATTTCGATCGTGCCATTTTCGACCTAGCTGCGCGCCCGATCGACCGAGCTCACGGAGCGGCCGCTGCGCAACGTGGTCATGATCTCGCTGAGATGTTTGTTGTCGTCGACTTCGATATCGACAGTCATGTCGAAGAAATCCGGGTTCCGGTTGGTGAATTTGAGGTTCGAGATATTGCCGCCCGACCGCGCGATCGTATTCGCCATTTCACCGAGACTACCCGGCTCATTGGCCAACGTAACGTTCAACCGGCTGACCTGTTTGGAGGCCGCCTCGTCGTCGACATCCCAGGACACGTCGACCCAGCGTTCGGGGCTCTCGGTAAACGCCTCCAGGGTCATGCAATCGATGGTGTGAACGGTAACGCCCTTGCCGGTCGTGGCGATGCCGACAATTCGATCGCCCGGCAACGGATAACAGCATTTGGCGAGGTGCACCGCCATGCCTGGAATGAGGCCGTTGATCGGCACCGAATGCTCGCTTGCTTTGCTCGACCGGCGGCGCGAGCGCCGCAACGAGAAAATCGAACCGCTACTTTTATGCCCGCCGTCCGCATCCTTGTCCGGGAACACCGTCCGCATCACCGAGCGTCCGGTATGAACGCCCTGGCCGACCAGCGCATACAGCTCCTCCACCGATTCGGCATGGAATTCGCTGAGCACGCTCTCGAGCTTCTCTTCGTCGAGTTTTTCGTCGTGGCGCAGAAACGCTTTCTCGAGGATGCCGCGCCCCAATTCGACGTATTGCATCAGTTGCTGATTTCGCAACATGCGGCGGATCCGCGCCCGCGCCTTCCCGGTGACCACTAGATGTTCCCAGTTCGGCGACGGCGTCTGGTTCGCCGACGTCAGGATCTCCACCTGGTCGCCGTTCTGCAACTGGGTGCGCAGCGGCATGTTTCGGCCGTTGATTTTGGCGCCGACGCAATGGTCGCCGACTTCCGTGTGCACTCCGTAGGCGAAGTCGATCGGGGTCGACCCCCGCGGCAACGCATAGACGTCGCCCTTCGGTGAAAAGCAGAAGACCTGGTCCGAAAACATCTCGAGCTTGGTGTGTTCGAGAAAATCCTCGGGTCCGGCCGCGTCGTCGAGGATGTCGAGCAATTCCTGCAGCCACCTGTATTGCTTGCCGTCGGCCACGCCTTCCGCCGATACCGGGCCGGCGCCAAACGTTTCATAACTCCAGTGGGCGGCGACGCCGCGCTCGGCGATATCGTGCATCGTACCGGTGCGGATCTGCACTTCGATGCGGTGCTTCTCCGGTCCCAGCACAGCCGTGTGCAACGACTGGTAGCCGTTCGGCTTGGGCGTCGATACGTAGTCGCGAAAGCGACCGGGGACGGCGCTGTAGCGCCCATGAATGATGCCGAGGACGCGGTAACACTCGGGCACCTCGTCGTATACCACGATGCGAAACGCGATGATGTCGGACAATTGCTCGAATTCGACCTGCTTGCGCTGCATTTTGCGCCAAATCGAATAGGGCGATTTTTCCCGGCCCGACACCTCGGCGGCGATACCTTCGTCGGCCAAGACGCGATTAAGCTCGGCGATGATCCGTTCGACCAGACTTCCCCCTTCTTCGCGCAAAAAGGTCAACCGGCGCAAAATCGAGTCGCGCGCGTCGGGGTTGAGTTCGGCAAACGCCAGGTCTTCCAACTCGTCCTTGATGTCGTGCATGCCGATGCGCTCGGCCAGCGGCGCGTAGATGTCCATCGTTTCGCGGGCGATACGCTGGCGCCGTTCCGGTTTATCGACATGTTGGATGGTGCGCATGTTGTGCAGCCGGTCGGCGAGTTTGACCAGCAACACACGAATATCGCGGCTCGTCGCGAGCACGAACTTTCTGAAGTTCTCCGCCTGTTTAGCTTTGTTCGATTGCAGTTCGAGCCGGGTCAGCTTGGTGACGCCGTCGACCAGGTGGGCGATTTCGTCGCCGAAGTTTTCGCGGATCTCCGATTCCGTCGTATCGGTATCTTCCAGCGTGTCGTGCAATAGCGCGGTGACGATCGACGCCCCGTCGAGGCGATAGTTCGTCAGAATACCGGCGACTTCCAAAGGATGGGAAAAATAGAGGGCGCCGGAATCACGGGTCTGGGTGCCGTGCGCCTTCCTCGAAAAGTCGTAGGCGCGATTGAGGACCGCCTCGTCGAACTTGGGGTCGTATGCCTTGACCCGCTCAACTAGTTCGTGTTGCTCGACCATCGTACGCCCGGTCCTAGCTCCGTCCGTGTTTTGGGACAAAAAGGCCTGGGCTCACATTCGCCAGCCCAGGCTCCCCTTGCCTCAGTTCAACATCACCCGGCCGCCAAGGGCAGGATACTTCGTCGGTCAGTCAATATCCTCTGAGCCGGCGACATCCTCGAATTGCATCTCCGGCACACTCTCGACGGTTTCGATTTGGCTGCTTTCCTGGTCGACCGGGAGACCTTCGTCGACCCCAGCCACATGGGTGTCGGATTCCAGCAATTCGACGAGCTCTTCGCCCTCTTCTTCCTCGGGAAGGTCGAATTCCACATGGCGCTGCTGGCTCTGCACCAACGAATCGCGCAGATCGTCCAATTTGACCGTCTCGTCGGCAATTTCGCGCAACGCAATGACGGGATTTTTGTCATTGTCGGCTTCAACGGTCAGGGCCGCCCCGGCCAATATCTCGCGGGCGCGCTGCGCCGACAGCATGACCAATTCGAACCTATTCGGTACCTTTTCAACGCAATCTTCAACGGTTACCCGAGCCATTTAGCTATTCTCCAAATCAAGGCTTTGAAATTTTCCTGTATATAAGGCGAAAAGTACTGTCTGCCAACAGGTTATGACGTATTTCGCCTAGCAATCGGCCGGATCGCATAATTGTACGTCGGCGCCGCCGTTCACCGCCCCGGCCAGTTCCCGGGCGCTCAGCCTCAATTGGGGATGAACCCAGCCCGGGTCGATGTCGCATATCGGGCGCAGCACGAAGGCTCGTTCGGCCAGGCGGGGATGTGGCAATAGGGGAGGCGTGTGTGTCCGGATCAGGTCGTCATAGGCAAGCAAATCCAGATCGATCTCGCGCGCGGCATTCGCCACCGTTCTGCGGCGGCCGAAATCGCGCTCGATGGCATGGAGCAGCGCCAGGAGCGCTTCCGGCGGCAGGTCGGTCGCAACGGCGGCAACTGCGTTGACATAGCGCGGTTGGTCCGACGACGGCACCGGCGCCGAACTGTACCAGCGCGACTGCTTAACGATATGAACGCCGCGGTTTTCCAGCTCTTCCAACGCCGCTTCGAGGGTCTTCTTCGGCGTCCCAAACCGGCCGCTCGACAGGTTGGCGCCGAGGCCAATTAGAATCACATTTTGCTCCAATTGCGCCCTATCGGCGCTCCAGCGGGCTAGGCAATAGACAACAACCACCAAGCACGCTAATTATTGGTCGGCAGCGCATTGGCGCAGCCCAATTTCTCAACCCTAATACTGTCATTTCCATTTCATAAATCATATTAGAAAAGGATACTAACGCCATGTTTTATAATAACGAACGCGTCGCGGTATTTATCGACGGTGCGAACCTCTATGCCACCGCGAAAGCGCTTGATTTCGATATCGATTACAAAAAACTACTGTCGCTATTCAAGTCCAAAGCGACGCTGGTCCGCGCCTACTACTACACGGTCTTGATCGAGGATCAGGAGTATTCGCCCATTCGCCCGCTGGTCGATTGGCTCGACTATAATGGCTATACGTTGGTAACCAAACCAGCGAAGGATTTTACCGATTCCACCGGCCGCCGGAGGGTGCGTAATTCGATCGACGTTGAACTGGCCGTCGATGTCATGGAAGTGGCCGGCAAGGTCGATCATGTCGTGCTGTTGACCGGCGACGGCGGCTATCGTCACCTGATCGAGGCCGTGCAGCGCCAGGGAACACGGGTCACGGTCATCAGCACGGTCTCGGTGAGTCCGCCGCTCGTCGCTGATGAAATTCGCCGTCAGGCCGATAATTTCGTCGATCTTGCCAGCTTGCGCGGAGAGATTGCCCGCCAGCACAGCGGCGGCCGTCCGGCGCGCGACGATGGCGACGACGAGTATGACGACGATGAATATGAAGACGATTACGACGACGAGTACGAAGACGACGAAATCGCCGAGTCGGCATGACGGCGGCGCTGGCGCCCGAAAATGACTGCGCTTTGTGCCCTCGCCTCGTCGAATTTCGAACGCAGAATCGGGCAAAATACCCCCAGTTTCATAACGCACCCGTACAAAGTTTTGGCGGCCTCGACGCGCGATTGCTGATTGTCGGACTGGCGCCGGGGCTGAAGGGCGCCAATCAAACCGGGCGCCCGTTCACCGGCGACTATGCCGGCGACCTGCTGTACGCGACCTTGCTAAAATTTGGCTTTGCCGAAGGCCATTACGGCGCGCGGCCGGACGATGGATTGCGCCTGCGCGATTGCCGGGTGACCAACGCGGTGCGCTGCGTACCACCGGAAAACAAGCCGGTCGGTGCGGAAGTCGCGGCGTGCCGGCCCTTCTTGCAAAACGAAATCGCCGCGATGACCAACCTGCGCACCGTCGTCGCGTTGGGTGTCCTCGCCCACAATGCGTTCCTGGCGGGGCTCGGAGTGCGGCAAAGCGCCTACCCGTTCGCCCATGGCGCAGTTCATCAAGTCGCTGCCGGCGATCGCGTCCTGTCACTAACCGACAGCTACCATTGCTCGCGCTACAATACCAATACCGGACGCCTGACGCCGCAGATGTTCGAGGCCGTGTTCGCCAGCGTCCGGGCGTCCTTCGATATCCTTTGACTGCAACCATTCGGCACGCGCGGCCGTGCGAGGCCGCCCTGCTTTCCGGACTTGCCCGGTCGTCAAAACGGGTGTGGGAATACGACGATAAATTTTTAGCGGCGGTACAGTCCGATCTGGTTGTCACCGATGGCGATATTCGATCGAACGACTGCTACGTCGCTGAGCAGGACGGCGACGTTGTCGGCTTTTATCTGATCGTTGGCGATAGCCTCGAGCGTTTGTTTGTATCGCCCGACCGGATGCGCCAAGGCATCGGCCGTGCGCTGTTCAACCACGCGGCGGTTCGATTAGGGCGGCGAACCTTGCGTATCGTATCTGATCCGTACGCCGCGCCGTTCTACGAACGAATGGGCGCCCGCTATATCGGGCAGGAAAATTCGACGCTGGTCCGGGGGCGTCGCCTGCCGGTGTATGAATACCGGTCTAGCGCGCACAAAACCGACGGCGTTTGCTAGGCCTGGATAACTTCCTGATCGATGGCGCCGAACACCGATTGTTCGTTGGCGTCGAACATCTCGATGGTCGCGCGGTCGCCGAATTGCATGAACGACGTTTTTGGGCGTCCCTCATCGATTTTTTGCACGATCCGCAGCTCCGCCAAGCAGGCGACGCCGGTTCCCGGATCCCGGTTCGAGATGGCGCCTGACCCAATGAGGGTGCCGGCGCACAGCGGTCGCGTTTTGGCGGCGTGAGCGATTAATTGGGGAAAATCAAAATCCATATCGACACCGCAATTGGGCATGCCGATCGGCGCCTGGTTGAACTTCACCAACATGTCGAGATGGACTTTGTGGCCGTCCCACGCATCGCCGAGTTCGTCGGGCGTCACCGCAACCGGCGATAACGCCGAACGGGGCTTGCCATGAAAGTAACCGATCCCGTGATTGAGCTCGTCGGGAATCAGGCTGCGCAAACTGACATCGTTGATGAGGACAAACAGCTTGATGTGTTGCGCCGCTTTTTCGGCGGAAACCGCCATCGGCACGTCATCGACGATCAGCCCGAGCTCGGCTTCCATGTCGATCCCGGCCTCGGCGTCGGCGACCGGGATGGCGCCGGTCGGCCGCAGAAAGCCGTCGCTGACCGCCTGGTACATGAGCGGTTGCTCTTGCAGCTTCGGCGTCAATTTAGCGCCGCGGGCTTTGCGGACGAGTTCGACGTGGTTTAGGTAGGCGCTGCCGTCGACGAACTGATAGGTCCGCGGCAGCGCCGATTCGAGGGCGTCGGGATCATAATCGCGCAGCCCGTCGGCGGTGCCGGCGTTGACCGCTTCGAACAACTCTTCCAAGCGTGGGGCGGCTTCGGGCCACTTCTCGAGAGCAATCAGCAGGGTTCGCGCCACCGCGGAAGCGGGGGCCATCTTGCTCAAATCGCGGGACACCACGGCCAGCGTTCCGTCGCGGCTGCCATCTTTCAAAGTCGCCAGTTTCATAACTGCTCCTAACCCGCTGAAAATACGCTAAAAAAGCGCTTCACAGGTACAAGTCAGCGTTGTCCACTGAGACAATGATACCGCGCAAAAGTTAGTCGGTCTTTAACACGCCACGGCGGATTTGATCTTCTTCGATGGCCTCGAACAGGGCGCGGAAATTGCCCTCGCCGAAGCCCTCGTTGCCTTCACGCTTAATCAGCTCGAAAAAGATCGGGCCGATGACCGTGTCGGTGAAGATTTGCAGCAACAGGCCCTGCCCTTCGGTCGGGGCGCCGTCGACCAGGATTCGGTTGCGGCGCAACCGCTCGACGTCTTGGCCGTGGCCGGGAAGCCGCTCGTCGAGCTTGTCGTAGTAGGTATCGGGGGTGTCGAGGAACTTAACACCACGTTCTGCTAAGGTTTCGACGGTGGCAAAAATATCGCCGGTGCCAAGCGCGATGTGCTGAATGCCCTCGCCGTGATACTCGCGCAGATATTCCGCAATCTGGCTTTTATCGTCCGACGATTCGTTGATCGGGATGCGAATCTTGCCGTCGGGGCTGGTCATCGCCTTGGAAACCAGGCCGGTCAGCTTGCCTTCGATGTCGAAGTAGCGCATTTCGCGGAAGTTGAAGACGTTCTCGTAGAACCCCGACCACATCTCCATGTTGCCCTGGTAAACGTTGTGGGTCAGGTGATCGATATAGGTGAGGCCGACATCGTGCGCCGCCATGTCGGCGCCTTCAATTGGAACGAAATCGACATCGTAGATCGAACCCCGATCGCCATAACGGTCGACCAGATAAAGCCGGCTGTGACCGATCCCCTGGATAGTCGGAATGTTCAACTCCATCGGCCCAACATGGTTGGGGACGGCGGTGGCGCCGCGTTCCAGCGCGAGCTCGTAGGCGCGGGCGGCATCGTCGACGCGAAACGCCATCGCGCAGGCACTGGGGCCGTGCTGGCGGGCGAAATCGGCGGCGAAACTGCCCGGTTCGTTATTGAGGATGAAGTTGACCTCGCCCTGGCGGTACAGCACGACATTTTTCGACCGGTGGCGTGCGACCGCGGTGAAGCCCATCAACTCGAACACCGCGCCGAGCTTCTCGGGCTCGGGTGAACAGTATTCGACGAATTCGAAACCGTCGGTCGCAAGCGGGTTTTCCCATAGATCTTGCGGGGGATTGGATTGCTTCGCGCCGGTCGTTGCTGTCATGGAGGTCTCCATCGTTGGCCTTGCGGCGGCCAGAGTGAGCCGGTTGACCCGGCGCCGCGATGATCCTAATTTTAGTTTCATATGAAACTATTTCAAGGGCGTTCGATGGACGCTGGCCAGGCAAGGTCCGAAAAGGACACGGAATCGCAATTGGTGCTGGAGCAGTTTTTGCCCTACCGGCTGTCGATTCTGTCGAATACGGTAAGCAATACGATAGCCCGCGAATACCGCGATTTGTTCGGCTTGAGCATTCCGGAATGGCGGGTCATGGCGGTTTTGGGGCGTTTCGGCCCATTGAGCGCGAGCGGAATTGGTGAGCGCACGGCAATGGATAAGGTAAGCGTCAGCCGCGCGGCTGCCCGATTGATCGAGCAAAAGCTGGTCAAGCGTGAAACCGATCCGAACGACCGCCGGCGCTCGATTCTGAAACTGACCGCGCGCGGCGCCCGCACCCACCGTCAGATCGTTCCGATCGCCCGAGGCCGCGAATCGGAACTGGCGGCGGCGCTCACCGAAGCCGAACTGCGCAGCCTCGATACCCTATTGGCCAAGCTGCAGCGGCGCG
>CAJICQ010000447.1_pt1 | contig 14064 bp, 11 predicted proteins | sample 9199721 | NCBI WGS metagenome assembly CAJICQ01 (sample SAMEA7708344, study PRJEB35096) | sediment metagenome | biome: marine neritic benthic zone biome [ENVO:01000025]; feature: sediment [ENVO:00002007]; material: shallow marine sediment [ENVO:03000034] sea grass bed [ENVO_01000059] ...
CAGGATTACGTGAAGGGCGAGATCGCGCCCTATAAATATCCCCGTGCGGTGGAGTTCGTCGATGCCTTGCCGCGCACCGAAACTGGCAAGGTGCAGCGCTTCAAGCTGCGCAGCGGCGGCCAGGAAGGCATGGCGAAACCATGAAAATAAACTGCCTCGGCGGCGGCCCGGCCGGCCTGTATTTCGCCATCCTGATGAAGAAGGCGCGCCCCGACGCCGAGATCCGTGTCATCGAGCGCAACCGGGCCGACGACACCTTCGGCTTCGGCGTGGTGTTTTCCGACGCCACGCTGGAGAACTTCGCCGCCGCCGACCGACCGACCTACGAGCGCATCACCGCGAGCTTCGCCCACTGGGACGACATCGCCATTCATTTCAAGGGCGCGGTGCTGACCTCGACCGGCCACGGCTTTTCCGGCATGTCGCGCAAGCTGATGCTGAGTATTTTGCAGGAGCGCTGTGCCGAACTCGGCGTGGTGCTGGACTTCGAGACCGAGATCGCCGACCCCGATGCCTACCGCGACGCCGATCTGGTGCTGGCCGCCGACGGCGTGAACTCGACCGTGCGCGCCCGCTACGAGGACAAGTTCGCACCGGACATCGACTGGCGGCCGAACTATTTCTCCTGGCTCGGCACGACGCGGCCGTTCCCGGCCTTCACCTTCTATTTCAAGGAAAGCGAGCACGGCCTGTGGCGCATCCACGCGTATCAGTACATGGACGGCTACTCGACGTTCATCCCGGAATGCACGGCCGAGACCTTCGCCGCCACCGGACTGGCGGTCGACGACGAAGATGGCACGGTTGCCTATCTGGAAGACTTGTTCGCCGATGAGCTCGACGGCCACGCGCTGATCAAGAACCGCTCGACCTGGCGCAACTTCCCCATCGTGCGCTGCAAGCACTGGCATTTCGACAATGTCGTGCTGGTCGGCGATGCCGTCCATACCGCGCATTTTTCGATCGGCTCGGGCACCAAGCTGGCGATGGAAGACGTCATCGACCTGGCGCAAGCGCTGGCCGACCATGACGCGGTGGACCAAGCGCTCGCCGCCTACGAGGACCGGCGCCGCCCGACCGTCGAGAGCACCCAACGGGCGGCGCAGACCAGCCTGCGCTGGTTCGAGACCATGGAGCGCTATTACGACAATCTGGCGCCAATTCAGTTCGGTTTTAGTTTGCTGACCCGCTCGTTGCGCATCAGCCATGAAAATCTGCGCCTGCGCGATCCCGATTATGTGGCCGGCATCGACCGTTGGGTCGCCGACCAAGCGGCCAACCAGTCGGGCGTGAATTTACCCGGCACCCCGCCGCCGCCGATGTTCACTCCCTATAAGCTGCGCGACCTGGTGCTGGCCAACCGGGTCGTGGTTTCGCCGATGTGCCAGTACATGGCCGAGGACGGCACCATCAACGATTGGCACCTGGTCCATCTGGGCAGCCGCGCCCTGGGCGGTGCCGGCCTGGTGATCACCGAGATGACCGACGTGTCGGCCGAAGCGCGCATCTCGCCGGGCTGCGCCGGCATGTACAAGCCAGAACACGTCGCCGCCTGGCGGCGGGTCACCGACTTCGTGCACACCCATAGCCCGGCCAAGATCGGCCTGCAGCTGGCCCATGCCGGCCGCAAGGCGTCGACCACCCGGCCCTGGGAGGGCGGCCACAACCGCCCGCTCGGCGAGGACGACTGGGAGATCGTGGCGCCGTCGCCGCTGCCCTATACCGGCGACAATCAGGTGCCGCGCGAGATGGACCGCACCGACATGGATGCGGTGCGCGACGACTTCGTACGCGCCGCCAAAATGGCCGACCAAGCCGGTTTCGACATGCTGGAGATCCATTTCGCCCATGGTTATCTGCTGTCGAGTTTCCTGTCGCCGCTGACCAACCGGCGCGCCGACGCCTATGGCGGCTCGCTGGAGAACCGCTTGCGCTACCCCTTGGAAGTGTTCGACGCGGTGCGCGCCGCCTGGCCGGCGCACAAGCCGATATCGGTGCGCATTTCCGCCACCGACTGGAAGGAAGGCGGTACCACGGCCGAGGGCGCGGTCGCCATCGCCGCCGCGCTCAAGGCGCACGATTGCGACATCGTCGACGTTTCGGCCGGCCAGGTGGTCGCCGATCAGGAGCCGGAATATGGCCGGCTGTTCCAGACCCCGTTCGCCGAGCAGGTGCGCCTGGAGGCCGATGTGCCAACGATGACCGTTGGCGCGATTTCCTCGTTCGAGGACGTGAATTCGATCCTCGCCGCCGGCCGCGCCGATCTCTGCGTGCTCGCCCGCGCCCATTTGTACGACCCCTACTGGACGCGCCACGCCGCACAGCTGCAGGACTACGCCATGGCCTGGCCGGCACCCTATGAGGCGCTCGAGGGCTTCACGCCCAGGCAGTAACGAGCTTTTCCCGGCGGCAAAAGCAACACCTCATCCTGAGCCTGTCGAAGGATGAAGAACAATCCCCCCTTCCCTAACCCTCCCCCTCCAGGGGGGAGGGAATATTTATTCGGATCGCTCGCTATAACTCCTTCCCCCTTGAAGGGGGAGCGATGGGGTGGGAGTGATCTGTTGTTTCTAATAGCTCATGCTTCGACAAGCTCAGCATGAGGATAATCTTTGTCCCCTCACCCGGCTCGCTCGCGCTCGCCACCCTCTCCCGGCGGGAGAGGGTTAACGGCGCGCCCTCGAATCACACCCCCAGCGGCGGGACGCCGAGCCGCTGCCGCGCCGTTCCGAGCACCTTCTCGAAGGCAAGCGCGATCGCCAGCGCGGTTTCGTCTTTGCCGAGCGGACAGATGATGTGCAGGCCGACCGGCATGCCCGCCGCGTCGAGGGCAACCGGCATGGTCACCGCGCACAAATCGAGCATGTTCACCGTGCTGGCATTGCGCGCGGTAGCCATGTTGTGGCGGTGGTAGCCCTTCGCGTCGGCAACATCTTCGACGGTCGGTGGGGTGATGGCGATGGTCGGCCCCACCACGGCGTCGAACCCCGCCAGTCTGTCGCGGGCCCGCGCGGCGAGTTCGAGTCGCCGGTTGCAGCGCGCCATGTATTCGCCGGCTTCGACACTCTCCATTTTCTCGAAGCGGGCGGCCACGTTGGGATCGAGGTCGTCGCGGAACGCCGCCATTTCGTTGTTGATGAAACCGGCGAATTCCGGCGCCGCCAGTCCGCCACGGCGAAACATCTCGTCGGCGTCCGCCAGTTCGGGAAGTTCGAGCGCCGATATCCGCGCGCCTGCCGCGGCGAACTCGTCGAGGGCCGCCTTGACGCCTTCGGCGACACCGGGGTCGCAATCGGCGAAGTACCAGTCGCACACGCCGATACGAAAGTCCGCGGGGCTGGCCGCCGCGAGATGCCGGCTGAACGTCTCGGTGGGTTCGCTCACCTGGGGATCGATTACGGCAAAGGCGAGCACCGCATCGGCAACGGTTCGGGTCAACGGACCGGCGGTATCGAGCGTCGGGCTCAAAGGCACGATACCTGCCGTCGACCAACGCCCTCTGCTGGTTTTGACCCCGACGGTGCCGGTAAGGCTGGCCGGCATGCGTACTGAGCCGGCGGTATCGCTGCCCAGCGCCAGCAGCGCCGAGCCCTCCCACAGGCTGACCCCAGCGCCGGCGCTGGAGCCGCCGGGCACCCGATGGTTCTCGCCGTCCCAAGGGTTGCGCGGCGTGCCCCAATGGACGTTGGTGCCGAGCGCGCCGAAGGCGAACTGGACCGTATGGGTCTTGCCCGGGACGGTCGCCAGCTGGTGCCGCAAGGCGCGCACCACCGGGCCTTCGGTCTGCCACTTCTCGGGCAGCGCGCGCGAACAGCCGGCGAAGGTCGGATAACCGGCGAGGCCGTAGAGGTCTTTGACCGAAACCGGGATGCCGTGCATCGGCCCCAGATCGATGCCGGCAGCGAGAACCGCGTCGGCTGCCGCCGCTTCGGCACGGAACCGGTCGGGCTCCCACGCTTTGTACGCGTGCAACACCTCGCCGCGGTCTTCATGGTTGGCGATCGCCCATTCGGCCAGCGCACTGGCGGAGGTTGACCCATTGCGCAATGCCGCGGCGAGGTCGGCAATCGAACTTGTGGTGATATCTGGTTCGCTCATTTTGTAGTTTTCTCCCCGGCTGCAGCGAATGTCGTTTCTCTCTTAACGATAGCCTTCGCTCCGCCGTCTGCAAACAGTCCGCGTCCGGCCCCTCCCCGTGGCGGGCAATTCCGGCTATGTTGCGGGATAGAAACAATTACCGAGCCGAGGAGAGACCATGCCCGACGATGCCAAATCCATGCAGCGCTTCACCCGCGCCGCGATCGAGGACTTCATGCAGCGCTGCTTCGTGGCGGCGGGGATGCCCAACGACGACGCCGGCACGGTGGCGCACTTCATGGCCGAGTCCGACATCATGGGCAAAGATTCGCACGGTATCTTCCGGCTACCCGGTTATATCGGCCGCTTGCAGGCCGGCGGCTTCAACAAGACGCCCAACATCCGCATCGAGGAGGAGCGCACGGCAACGGCGCTGGTCGACGGCGACAACGGCATGGGCCATCTTGTGGTGAACTACTGCGCCGAGACGGCGATCCGCAAGGCCAAGGAAACCGGCGTTTCCTGGGTCGGCGTACATCACTCCAACCATGCCGGCGCCGCCGGCGCCTACGCCATGCTGCCGCTCGCCCACGACATGATCGGGCTCTACGTCGCCGTGGGCAGCGCCAACCATCTGCCGCCGTGGGGCGGCACCGACATGCTGCTGTCGACCAATCCGATCGCCGTCGCCATCCCGGCGATGGAGGAGAATCCCATCCTGCTCGACATGGCGACCACGGTCACCTCGTACGGCAAGGTAAAGGTTCATGCCCAGCGCGGCATCCCCATGCCGGAAGGCTGGATGATCGACGCCGAGGGCAATCCCCTGACCGACGCCTCGCTTGCCGACAGCGGCTATCTGCTGCCGATCGGCGGCGCCAAGGGATATGGTCTGGCATTGGTCTTCGGCATTCTCGCCGGGACGTTGAACGGCGCGGCATTCGGTAAGAACGTCGTCGATATGAACGCCGACAAGGGTTCGGTGACCAATACCGGCCAGTTCATCATCGCGCTCGATATCGCCGCCTTCATGGACGTCGATGAATTCAAACGCCAGATGGACGACGTGATCGGGCAAATGCGCGGCTCGGCCACCCTGGCCGGCGTCGACAGCGTGCGCCTGCCCGGCGACGGCAGCCACGCCGCCATCGCCGACCGGGTGGCGAACGGTATTCCCCTGCCCACGCCCTTGCTCGACGGGCTGCGCAAGGTCGCCGACGATCTCGGCGTCGCGCCGTTCGACTGACGCAGAACCGCGTCGCCGCGCCATGGCCGACCTCCGCGACCGGTTGCACGATCTCGCCGATCCGGCGCTGGCGCCGCTGGCGCGGCTCTTGGCGTGGCTGGGCGTCAGCGCCAACCACATTACGGTCGCCGGCACGGTCATCAGCATTGGCGCGGCGTGGCTGATCGTCGAAGACCAAATGCTGATCGCCGGGTTGGTCTATTTGTTCGCCAGCTGCTTCGACGCGCTCGACGGTGTGATCGCCCGCACCCAGGGGCAGGCGACACCCTTCGGCGCCTTTCTCGACTCGACCCTCGACCGCATCTCCGAAGGCATCGTGATGGCCGCCATTGCGGTGCATTTCGCCGCCCTCGGCCAGCCCTGGAACGCCGGCGCAGTGGTGCTGGCGCTGCTCGGCTCGCTGCTCGTCAGCTACACCCGTGCACGCGCCGAGGGGCTTGGCGCGACTTGCACTGTCGGCTTCGGCACCCGGCTCGAACGGGTGATCATCCTGGGCGTCGGACTGGTCGCCGGCCTGGTCGGACCGGCCATCTACCTGCTGATTATTCTGACCGGCTGGACCACACTGCAGCGCATTTTCCACACCCGCCAGCAACTGGCCGCCGACCGGCGCCGGCCGGCCGGCTAACCGTTTCGCTGCGGCAAACCGCGTCCTTCCATGACCCCTTCCTCTGCCTCCGCCGAGAGCTCGTCGCCGCTGCTGGTTGCCGTCCTGTGGATGGTCGGAACCTTGCTGTCGTTTACCCTGATGGCAATCGCCGTGCGCGAACTGGCGGGCGCGATCCATGCGTTCGAGATCCAGTTTTTTCGCAGCGTCGGTGCGCTTATCATTCTCGCGCCGTTCGCGCTGGCCAAGGGCCGCGTGTCGCTGAAGACCGAGCAGCCGCGCCTGCAGATATTCCGCAATCTTGTGCATTTCGCCGCCCAGCTCGGCTGGATCACCGGGGTTATCCTGTTGCCGCTGTCGGAAGTGTTCGCGATCGAGTTTACCACGCCGGTGTGGGCGACGCTGATCGCCGCCGTGGTTCTGAGCGAACGGCTCAACCGCGGCCGTATCATTGCCGTGGTCCTCGGCTTTCTCGGCATCCTGGTGATCCTGCGACCGGGCGTAGCCACCATCGAGCCGGGCGCTCTCGCCGTCCTGGGCGCCGCCGTCGGTTTCGCGATTACCCTGGTTTCGACCAAGGCGCTGACCAGGACCGATTCGGCGATGACGATCCTGCTCTATATGTCGCTGCTGCAATTGCCGTTCGGCGCCGTTTTGGCGGCAATGACGTGGACGACACCGAGCCTGTTGCAGCTGTTTTGGTTGCTGGTGATCGGGGCGGTCGGGCTGAGCGCCCATTATTGCACGGCGCGGGCTTTGGCGTTGGCCGACGCGACTGTCGTCGTGCCGATGGATTTCATGCGGCTGCCGCTGATCGTCCTGGTCGGCTTCGTGCTCTATAATGAGACAGCCAATCCGCTGGTGTTGCTGGGCGCGGCGATGATCTTTGCCGGCAACTATTACAGCATCCGCCGGGAACACCGGCACCGCGCCAGCTAGTATTTTTAGCCCGCTCGTTACCCTGCGCCAGATCGGTTACGCTCGTTGGTCGCATGCCGGATCACGCTTGCAGGTCGAGCCCGACGTCGACGATATCGAAACTTTCGCCCCGTCGCCGTCGAAAGCCGCGGCTTTCCGCCAAGCCAAGCATGGCCCGGTTATCCGCCATGACCTGGCCCACCATTTCGCCCGTCCCCCGGTCGCGGCAGTAGGCGATCATCTTGTCGAGCAGCGCCGAGCCGAGCCCCTGACCTTTGAGATCCGAGCGTACGACGATGGCAAACTCGGCCCGCTCATTATCGGGGTCGGTGATGGCGCGGACCACACCCAGCGTTTCGGGCTTCCCGTGGCTGTCTATCGCGGTTGCGATGAATGCCATCTCCCGGTCGTAATCGATCTGCGTGTAACGCGCCATCTGCGAATGGGGCAGATCGTGAAACGAAGAAAAGAAGCGGAAGCGAATATCTTCCGGCGCGAGGTGGGACAGTAAATCGTAGTGCTGCGGCTCGTCTTCGGGGCGGATCGGCCGCAGCACGATCTGTCGACCGCCCCGCGCCACGGTCTCTTCGAGTTCCTTCGGATAAGGGCGTATGCACAGCCTGTCGGCGCCGCGGATTTTCGTCGAGTGGACGCGGATGCGCGCATCGAGCGCGAGCACGCCGCCTGAGTCGGCAATAAGCGGATTGATATCGAGCTCGACGATCTCCGGAAGATCGGTGATCAAATGGGCGACCTTGATAAGGGTCAGCGCGATCGCTTCGCGGTCGGTGCCCGGCCGGTTCCGGTAACCGTCCAGCAGGCTTGAGATACGCGTTCGTGCGATCAAATCCTTCGCCAACGCCATGTTTAACGGCGGCAATCCGACTGATCGGTCGGCGATTATCTCGACCGCAGTGCCGCCTTCACCGAATAGAATTACGGGGCCGAAGACCGGGTCTTCGCGGGCGCCGACGATCAACTCGAAAGCGTCCGGCCGGCGCGCCATGGGTTGGACGGAAAACCCTTCGAGGCCCGCCTGCGGGCGCAGTTCGGTCAAGCGCCGGCCGATCGCCTCGGCCGCGGCGGCGACGGCCGCATCGTCCTCGAGGTCAAGGGCCACACCGCCGACGTCCGATTTGTGCGTGATATCGGGTGACAGCACCTTCAAAGCGATCGGAAATCCGAGTTCGCGGGCGAGCTGTAGAGCGTGGTCTGCATCCCGGGCAATCCGCGTTTCCACTACCGGAATACCATAGGCAGACAGCACCGCCTTGGCTTCGGGCTCGTTCAACATCTGCCGCTTTGTAACAACCGCTCCGTCGACGATCGCCCGGGCGGCTGTGGAATCGGCCGCGAATTCCTCCGGCGTCGACGGCGGCACCTCCATCAGCGCCTCTTGATTGCGGCGAAACGTCACCATTTGCATATGCGCAGCAACGGCTGCTTCGGGTGTATCGAAAATCGGGATGTCGGCAGCAGCGCAAATCGCGCGTGGTGCCGCCGCCGCATGACCGCCTAACCAGCAGGTCAACACCGTTTGCTTCGCATTACCGATTACCGGCACCAAAGCCTCGGCGATGGTCGCCCCGGAAACAATCGCCGTCGGTGCATGTATCAGCAGAGTCGTCTGCGGCTCAGATTGCGCAAGTATGGTCTGGAGTGCCGTGACGAAACGCTCGGGCGGCGCATCTCCGATCACATCGATTGGGTTCCCGCGCGACCAGGTCGCCGGCAGCGTATTGCCGAGACTTTCGATTACCGCCTCGGGCAAATCGGTCAGCATACCGCCGCGACTGGCCAACGCATCCGCCGCCATGACCCCGGCGCCGCCGCCGTTGGTGATGATGGTCAACGGATCGCCCCGCTTGTGCCGATTGCGGCCCAAGGTTTCCGCCGCATTGAACAGATCCTGGATGGTGTCGACGCGCAACATACCCGAGCGTCGAATTGCCGCCTCATAGACTTCGTCCGCGCCGGCCAACGCACCTGTATGGGATGCCGCCGCAGCTGCCCCTTCAGCGGCGCGACCGCCCTTGATCAGGATCACCGGTTTGTTGCGGGCCGCCGCACGCGCTGCCGACATGAACTTTCGCGCCGACGTGACCTGTTCCAAATAGAGCAGTATCGCGCGTGTCTCGGCATCGCTGCCGAGATAATCCAGCAGGTCGCCGGCATCGACATCAGCGGCGTCGCCGATCGATAGGAAATGCGAAAAGCCGATATCGCGGGCGCGCGCCCAATCCAATACGGTCGTTGCCATGGCACCGGACTGCGTGATGAAGGCGATTTCGCCTTCGGCAGCAGCGGCCGGCGCAAAACTGGCGTTGATGCCGCGTTTCGAGCTCAACATGCCGACGCAATTGGGGCCAACGATGCGCATCAGGTACGGTCGCCCCGCCTCCAGCATTTGCGTCGTCAGGCTCTCGCCGGCGTCGTTGATCCCCTCGCGCAGACCGGCGCTAAGCACCACCGCAGCACGCGTGCCGGCCGCGCCCAAGGAGGCGATGAGGTCCGGCACCGTTTTCGCCGGCGTACAGATCACGGCTAGGTCTGGTACGACGGGTAAGTCGGCGATGTCAGGGTAGGCCAACACGCCGGCAACCGCATCGTATTTGGGATTGACCGGCATGATGGCGCCGGCGAATCCGCCGTCCAACAGGTTGCGCATAACCGTGGCGCCGACACTGCGCGGCCGCGTAGAGGCGCCCACAACAGCGATCGACTTGGGCTTGAAAAGCTTGTCTAGATTGCGGATCGACATGGCCGGTGCATCCCATTGCGCGCCCCGACGCCCACTCTAATGGCGCTCGTTTACGGCTGCGCGGCAAGGCATGTATTGGCGTCCCCGCTTCGGATCAACACCGGAGGAACAAGGTTTCTGCCTCATGCGTTCGCTTGCGCTGGCGCGGCACGACTTATGGCGAGGAAAATCCGATCTGGACTCTAACGCACATAGACGACGCGGAAGGTGCGCAGCACGCCGTCGTGTTCGGTGATCGACAGGTACTCTCCGGGGACGATCGTGTGCCGGTCGAGCTTGAACAGCGGCTCGTCGGGGTCGGCGTCGACATCTTCGTAGTGGAACGCCCAGCCGCTGCCGCGGTGGATCAAATGGCCGCGCTCGTCGCCCTCACCGAGCCAGAACCGGTGAACCGTGCATTGGTCGGCGCAGGTATGCCATTCCTCTCTGTCGAGGTGCCCCTCGGCAGTCAGGGGGGCGTAGAACTCGTACCCCCGCTCGGCGCTGCCGTCGGGGAATTCAGTGTCTCGCGCCAGTTCTAACTTTACCTTACGCAATGCCATCACATGCCTCGTGGTCGCTATGAATTACGATTGAAGAATCGACCCAATATACGTCGCAAGCGTTGACGCAAATCAATGTCGAAAGCCGACTTGTTGGAGAATTTCTCTCTATTGAATTTTTTCGCAACGCGCAATGGAGGATTGGAGATATGGCCTTGCGAGATCTGACCCCGTGGCGCAACCAATCGTTGAGGGAAAAGCTGCTCGAAGATAATCCCATTGCCGCCATGCACAACGAAATGGATCGTCTGTTGACCAATTTATTCGACGAAGATCGCTGGCCGGCCTTGACCAATGGAGGTCGCATGGTGGTGCGCTGGGACGTAGCAGAGACCGACGACGCGGTCAAAATCACCGCCGATTTGCCCGGCCTGACCGAAAAGGAAATCGACGTCACCGTCGCCGACGGCGTTCTGACCATCAAAGGCGAACGTAAAGCGGAGAAGGAAACCAAAGACAAGAAGACCCACTATCACCGCGTCGAGCGTTCCTACGGCGCCTTCGAACGGGCAATGTCGCTGCCGAACGATGTGGATGAGAGCAAGATTGCCGCAAGTTTCAAGAACGGCGTGCTCGAACTCACGCTGCCGAAGAAGCCGGAAGCGAAGAAAAAGATCAAGAAGATTCAGGTGAAGTCGGCCTCATAGCGTTCGGCAAATGCGCGACCGCTGACGCAGTTAACGTGGCTTAATCGGCGTTGGCGGCCGCCTCGACAACTGCCAGATCAGGCAGGACCACGTGCTGGGCTGACGGTAAATCGATCAGCCCTTCTTCTTTGAGCGTGGTGAAGGTGCGGCTGACGGTCTCGATGGTCAGTCCGAGATAATCGGCGATATCGCTGCGCGACATCGGCAGATCGAGCACCGCCGAGTCCCCCTCGTCGGGACCGTCGTGTTGGCGCGCGCGCAACAGCAAAAACGTCAACACTTTCTCCCGCGCCGATTTGCGGCCGAGCAGCAGCATCTGCTCCTGCGCTGCCGCCAATTCGTCGCGGCTCATATCGAGCAGGCGGTCGCGCACCGCCGGCATTTCGCGAAGCAAACGCTCGAGATCGATGATGCGCATGCAGCAAAGATCGACAGCGTCGATCGCCTCGGCGCCATAGGTGTAAGCGTCCTGTTTCACCAAGCCGAGAAAATCGCCCGGGCGCAGGAACCCTGTGATCTGCCGCCGGCCGTCAGCGAGCAATTTATAGAGACGTACGTCGCCGTTGGAGATGTTGTAGACATAATCGGCGGGTTCGCTTTCTTCGAAAATCGCCTGGCCCGGCGCATAACTGCGATGGCTGACGATCTGCTCCAGCGCCCCCAAATGTTCGAAATCAACCGCCGCGCACATCGCGCGGTGGCGCACGCTGCACTGTTCGCAGTGATGCGATAGCTGCGAAGAAGACCTCGCGCTGCTTTCATGCGCGTCAGTCATTTAAACTCCCCGAATGCCCGTCTCGCCGATATGCCGTCGAGCTTATATCAGACATTGTTTATATTATTGCCCCATTTGAGGCAAATCAATGATTTGGCCGAACGGGACAATAGTATCCATTCACCATGCCTAGCGAAAGAAATATCTCGGAAATTCGCACCTCCCGGTTGAATGCCGAAAGGATTGATCAGGCTTATCCGCTGGTTCGTGAATTAAGGGATAATCTGACGCTCGAGACATGGCGCGATTACGCGCAATCGTATTTGGGACCGGCGACGGCCCAACAGGGGCACCGGGGCATTATCATCGCCGATTATCGCGACTGCATCCGCGGCCTGCTTTGCTATGACGTGCTTACCGACCTGGTCGACTCGACGACCCTGGCCGTGCGCGATGTCGTCGTCCTCGGGCTCCCGGCCGGCCAACCGGTGGCGCGCAGTCTGCTGCAGCACCAGTTTGCCATCGCCGGCGCACACCGCTGCGCCACCATCCGCGTCGACCTGTCCGACCCGATGAAGTGGCTGGCCCGCGAATGGTCCGATCCGGAGGGTGAACTGTTCCGCTTTCCGGTTATTTGCTTCCTGCCGGGCTCCACCACCCCGGCCCCGCCAGGCGCAACCTGGCAGACGCAAACCGCCGCCCCCCTCACCTCGGTCGGGACCGAGCGGACATCGTGTTGACCGCTCAAATTTGGACCAGTTGGAAGGCGAATTGCGCGGTCTGAAAGAAGACAAAAAAAGCGCTGACGACAAACCCGACGACCGGAATCCACATCGGCAGGTCGATCGCCTCGGCCGGCGCCGGCTGGCGCTTCTTCAGAACGGCCAGCGCCAGGTTCACCAGCGCAAACACGATCAGGATGACCAGGGAGGACAACCGCGCCAGGTTTTCCAGCGGCAACGCCAGCGCGAACACCAGAACCGCACCGGTAACCGCCACTGTCGCGGTAACCGGCGTCCGCGTGGTCCGGTTGATGGTCGCGAAAGCAGCGAAGAACTGCCCCTGGCTCGCCAGTCCGTAGAGCACGCGCGAGCCCATGATGATTTGTATCAGCGCGCCGTTGACGACGGCGACCAGGCTGATCAGAGAGATCGGCAGGGGCGGCTTGCCGGTCGCCGCCGTGTATATCAGCGCGAGCGGCGCCTCCGACGCCGCGACCTGCTCGATCGGCAAGCTGAACGCGGCCACCACGGAAACCACCAGATAGATCACCGTGGTGATCACCAAGGTCAGGATGATTGCCTGCGGCAACGTACGGCGCACGTCGCGGATTTCCTCGGCGACATTGACCATGTCCTCGAACCCGATGAAGGCGAAAAAGGCCAGGATGACCCCCGACGCCACACCGAGCAGAACGGCAAGATCGAACGCCGGAGGTTGCGCCGCCAAGGCCGCGGGGACCACGGCGAACGCGTCGCGGCCGACCCACACGATTAGCAACAGGCCGACAATCTCGAGCAACGTTAAAACGACGGCAACCGTGACCGCCTCGCGGATGCCCCAGGCGGCGATCGCGCCGAGCACGACGATGATCCCGACGACGACCGGCACCGACGGCACCGTAACCAGAGTATTTAGGTAACCCGCGGCGCCAATCGAGATGGCCGCCGACGATATAATGCCCGTAAGCACGACCAACAGCCCGACAACGGTGCTAAGGCGGCGGTTGCGCAGGCCCTCGTTGACATAGACCGCTTCGCCGGCACTGCGCGGAAACCGCGCCGACAGTTCGGCGAAACTCAAGGCGCTGAACCCCGCCAACAGGGCAGCAAGCACGAAACTGGCCGGCGCCAACAGGCCGGCGGCGCCGGCAACCTTGCCGACGAGCACGTAGATCCCGGCGCCGATGGTGGTGCCGACGCCGTAGAGGGTCATCATCGGCAGCGATAACGTCCGCCGTAATTTCACTGCGGAGTGGGGCGAATCCGTCATCAACGGACCCTAGCACACCGATCCGCTCGCCAGCGCCGCCGCCTGCACAAACCAAACATGCGCCGCAAATCGGCGTTTAGTGAGCGAACAGCGTCGGCACCGTCATGTGGCGCAGGATATCGCGGGTGACGCCGCCAAAGGTGTATTCACGCACCCGCGAGTGGCCGTAGGCGCCCATGGCGATAAGATCGCAGCCCTCGTCCGAGACGGTATTGAGAATGGCGTCGGCGATCGAGACTTCTTTGACCACCGCGTCCTTGATGTCGACCTTGACGCCGTGGCGCGCCAGATAGGCACCGATCTCGGCCTCGCGGCCGTCGTCGGGGGGATTGGCCCGCAGCACCAGCACCCGGTCGGCCTTTGTCAGCAGCGGCAGCGCTTCGCGCACCACCCGCGTACTCTCGCGCCGGCGTGTCCATGCAACCAGGACGTTTTTGCCCACGCTGTCGTATTCGCCGACCCGCGGCACGGCGAGGACCGGCAGCCCGGCCGATAGCGCAATATCGCCGATCAGCGAGTCGGTCGCCGGTTCGTAACCTTCCTCGTGGGGCTGACCGAG
>CAJICQ010000107.1_pt1 | contig 13940 bp, 12 predicted proteins | sample 9199721 | NCBI WGS metagenome assembly CAJICQ01 (sample SAMEA7708344, study PRJEB35096) | sediment metagenome | biome: marine neritic benthic zone biome [ENVO:01000025]; feature: sediment [ENVO:00002007]; material: shallow marine sediment [ENVO:03000034] sea grass bed [ENVO_01000059] ...
AAGAACGTGTAGCACGTCGAGACCTCTCCCCTGGGGAGAGGGTTATTGCCAGGGTTACTACGACAGCAAATCTATGTGGCGCTCTGCACCGCCGCGACGGTCTCGGCGATGCGCTCGCGCAGCACGTTCTTGCGGATTTTGCCCGCCGGGGTGCGCGGAAAGGCGTCGACGATTTCGAGCCGCTCGGGATATTTCTGTCTGGCCATGCCGGATTGGTCGAGCGCCGCCACCATGTCGTCGAAACTCAGCGAGGCGCCGTCGGCGAGCACCACGTAGGCGCAGCCGGTCTCGCCGAGGCGCGGATGGGGCATGGCGACCACCGCGGCCTCGTAGATCGCCGGATGTTCGTGCAAAACGTCCTCGACCTCGCGCGGGCTCAGGTTTTCGCCGCCGCGGATGATCAGGTCCTTCGACCGGCCGGTGATCACCAGGCAATCATCCTCAGTTCGGATCGCCAGATCGCCGGTATGGAAATAGCCCTCGTCGTCGAACGCCTCGTTGTGCGCCGGGTCGGCATAGCCCAGGCACATCTCCGGCCCGCGGGTGACGATCTCGCCCTCGACGCCCACCGGCACTTCCGCTCCCGTCTCGTCGACCAGCTTGATCTTGTGGCCGACCACCAGGCCCTCGGTGGTCGCGCCGAGGCGTTCCTGCGCGCGGCTGTTGACGCCCAAGGTGACGGTCGGCGCCTCGGTCGAACCATAGCAGCGCGCGCACACGCAGCGCTCGAACGCCTTGTGGGCGCCGTAGATGATTTCCGGCGGCACCGGCGCGCCGCCGCACGGGAAATAGCGCAGGCTGGGCAACGGCCGGTCTTGCATGCGCGCGAACTCGGTCAATTCCTGCAGGAACACCGTCGCCGCGATGGTGAAGGTGACGCCGTGGCGCTCGATCAGGTCAGCGGCGGCTTCGGCGTTCCAGGTTTCCATCAACACCGCCGGCGCGCCGAGCACGAACGGCAGCTGAATGCCATACAGGTACCCGGTGATATGGGTGAGCGGCGACGGCATCAAAATGACGTCGGTGTGGTCGAGGCCGAGGAACTTGCTGAACGCCTGGTTCTCGGTGTCGATGGTGTTGTGGCTGTGCAGCACGCCCTTGGGCCGCCCGGTGGTGCCCGAGGTGTACATGATCAGCTTGACCGCGTTGGGATCGACGTCCGGCCGCTCGATTGGCGCGCCCTCGGCGAGCAGGTCGTCGAAGCCGACGCAACCAGGTGCCGTGCCGCGCACGGTGACGACGTGCTCAAGATCGGGCAGTTCGGCGCGGTGGCGCTCGACCATCGCGACGTAATCGAAGTTGCGGAATTCCGGCGTGATGAAAAACGCCTTGGTCCCGGCATCTTTCAAGATGTAGGCGACCTCGGCGTCGCGATAGATCGGAATAATCGGGTTGCATACCAGCCCGAGCATCGCTGCGGCTATGTCGACGACAACGGCTTCGGGCCAGTTGGGCAGTTGAAAGCTGATGACGTCGCCGGCGGTCAGCCCGCGCTGCTGCAGCGCGCCGGCCAAGGCGCGCGCCTGGCCGTCGATCTCGTGCGCACTCAATTGCCGATCGTTCTGAATGATCAGGGTCTGATTGGGATCGCGCGCCAGCTGTTCGTCGAGCAGATCGGTCAGGGTCTTGTTGCGCCAGATGCCGCTCGCCGTGTTCTCGGCGATCAGGGCGTCGGTCAGCCGGGTCTGCCAGCCGCTCACATCCTGGCGCATTCTCGGCCTCCCCCTGCCCGCCTACTTGTTCGCCAGCCGCAGACGGTTGGCGATGTTGTTCTTCTGGATCGCCGACGAGCCGCCGAAGATCGGCATAACCAGCGACTCGCGCACGTAGCGCTCCATGTCGAAGTCCTTGATGTAGCCGTAAGCCCCCATCACCTGCTGGCAGGTCAGCACGATCTCCTTGCCGGTATCGCAGACGAACAGCTTGGCCATCGAAGTCTCGACCGAGGCCGGCTTCTTCTGATCGAGCAGCCAGGCGGCGTGATAGGTCATCAGCCGGCAGGCGTGCAGCTTGGTCTTGCAGTCGGCCAGCATGTGCCGGATCGACTGGAACGCCGACACCGGTTTGCCAAACTGCTTGCGCTCCTGCGCGTAGTCCCAGGCATCGTCGAGCGCGGCGGCGGCGACGCCGAGCGCCAGCGCGGCAACTTCGATTTTTTCCACATCCAGCCCCGGCCCGACGATCTTCTGCCACCCGGTGTTCCAGCCCGCCTCGCCGCCGACGATGTTTTCCGCCGGCACCCCGACGTCTTCGAAGGTGACGTCGCAGGTCGCCGCGCCCTTGATGCCCATGGCGTTCTGCGGCTCGATGGTGATGCCCGGCGCGTCGGTCGGGATCAGCACCAGCGACAGGTTCTCGTAGCGCGGCGCATCGGGGTCGCTCTTGACCACGGCGTAGATGTAGTCGGCGATGTTGGCGCCGGAGCAAAACCGCTTGGCGCCGTTGATCACCACAGTGCCAAGATTGCCTTCGCGCCGCGCCGACGTGCGCACGCTGGCGACATCGGAGCCGGCATCGGGCTCGGTGATGCCGTAGGCGAACAACAGTTCGCCGGCCGCCAGCTTGGGCAGCAGTTCCTTTTTTTGCGCCGGGCTGCCGACCTCGTCGATATTCATGCCGCCGTAGCACGCGCACATGATGTAGGGCACGGCGACCGCCATCGAGCGGCGCGCCAATTCTTCGATCACCACCATGGTGGCGGTGATGTCGCGCCCGGCGCCGCCAAATTCCTCCGGCACCGTGAGCCCGGCGACCCCCAGCTCGCACAGCTTGGCGAAGACATCGCGCGGATAATGGTTGTCGCGGTCCCATGCCTGCGCCGCCGCGCGCGGCATCTCGGTGTCGACGAACCGGCGCAGCGTGTCGCGCAGAATGGCAATGTGTTCGGCTTCGTGGAATTGTTCCATGCTGTCCTGCTGATACGCTTAGCGGCCGGTGAATTTCGGCGTTTGCTTGTTCAGGAACGCCTGCGTGGCAATCTTGTGGTCTTCGGTCATCTGCGACATCGCTTCGAAGTTGAAGGCGGTGTCGAGGACCGCGTTGGCGACTTGTTTCAGGCCGAGGTTGACCGACGCTTTGGTCCACTTGATGGCGTTGACGGCGCCACCGGCGAGCCGGTCGGCCATGCCATAGACCGCCGCGTCGAGCTGGTCGGCCGGCAGCGCGTAATTGATCAGGCCGATCTCCGCCGCGCGGGTTGCCGGCAGCAAATCGCCGGTCATCAGATACTCCTTGGCCCGCGGATAGCCGATCAGTTGCGGCCAGATCACCGCGCCGCCGTCGCCGGCGACCAGGCCGACCGAGACGTGGGGATCGCCGATCTTGGCGCTGTCGGCGGCGTAGATGATGTCGCAGAACAGCGCCAGGGTGCAGCCCAGGCCGATGGCGTGGCCGGGCAGGCGCGCGATCACCGGCTGTTCGATATCGAGCAGGCTGTGCAGCAGCCGTTTGCCTTCCCACACGGTGCGCGCAAACGCCATGGGATCGCCGTGCATGGCGTCGATCCAGTCGAGGTCGCCGCCGGCGCAAAAGGCGCTGCCGGCGCCGGTGAACACCACAACGTCGGTCTCGCGGTCGGCGGCGACGTCGTAGAAGATGCGCGACAGCTCCTCGTGCAGCTCTTCATCGATCGCGTTGAGCTGCTCGGGCCGGTTCATGGTCAGCGTGAGCACCCGATCGCGGCGTTCGGCGGTAATCGCGTTATAGGACTCGTACGGCAAAAGGCCCCTCCCCTTATCCGGCAGCGCTGCGGGTTATCGCAGCTGCCGGCGCTATGGTGTCAGCTTAGGGGCGCGGCAATCAAGACCGACGTGGCGGTCAGGCCGACTTCGGCGTGCGCATTTTCAGTTTGAGGCCGACCACCTCGTAGATATCGAGGCCGGTCAGCGAGCAGATCTCGAGCAGCGGCAAACTGGTTTCTTGCAGCAATACCTTGGCATGGCTGTGCGGATTGCGCTTGGTGGCGTTGCGCCGGGGAACCCGGATCGAGTTGCGCTTGCCGTCCTCGCGGTCGAGGCCACGTTCGTAGGCCTCCGCCAGCGCCGCGTCGCGTCGCGCTTTGTCTTTCGAGGTCCAGGTGTCCATCAGATGGACGTAGCGCCCGACGTCGCGGGCCTGCACTTCGTGCGGCCCGCGGCGCGCCTTGATTGGCCTCTTGGGAAGCTCGGGCTCCGGGCCGCCCGTCGCGGCTTCCTGCAGCGTCATGCCGTGGCGCTTGGCCAACCGGTCGGCTGCCGCCAAGGCTGCCGCGCGTTCGCCCTTGAAGGGACTTTCGGCGGCAAGCTTGAGCAAGTTGTGGAACCGCGTGCGCTCCGACTCGTCGAACGGCCGCGGCTCGGCCTTGGCATCAGTGGCGTGGGCGTCGGTGTGAGTCATAACCGCGGAGTATAACACGGTTGGCGCGCGAAACCTTGCCTAGACCGCGCAGACCAAAAAATTTGTATGATGGGACCGAACGGCCGAAACAGCCCGCAAAAAAGCGGCGGGGCCCCCGCGTTAAAGGGGCCCCGCCTAACCAGCCATGGAGAGGAGGACTAAAAGGAAGACTGCGGTCAGACAACTGGGGGGGATCGGTCGTCCGGGTCCGCAGTTCCGCCGGCCTCAGGTTGGGGCCGACTAGTCACTGAAATCACTATAGGTGGAACGGAAATTCGATGGAATTTCTTTCAATTACAATTCGTTACAAATTAATCGACAATGCCGCGAATGGTGCTGAAAACCGCCGCTCACAGGGGGTTGCACCGCCGCGTACAACAACGGGAGACAGGCCATGAACAGACTGGAAGAAATGGTTGCCATCGTCAGCGGCGCCGGCGGCGGCATCGGCAGCGCGATCTGCCGGCGCTTTGCCCAGGAAGGCGCCGCGGTTGTCTGTGTCGACATCAACGACGAGACGGTCAGGAGGACCGCCGCCGGGCTGACCGAGAGCGGCGCCCGGGCATCCGCGCTGGCCGCCGACGTGGCCGAAGAGGCGACCGCAGAGGCTGCAGTACAGATGGCGCGGGACGAATTCGGCGGCCTCGATATCCTGGTCAACAACGCGGTGTTCGATATTCCGCACGGACCGTTGACGGGAATTTCCTTAGAAGATTGGCGGCGCACCATGGACGTAAACCTCAACAGCGCCTTTTTGATGTCCAAGCACGCCATCCCGGCGATGGTCGAGCGTGGCGGCGGCAGCATCATCCACGTCGCCTCACAGCTCGGCCGCACGGCGCGGCCTGGCCGGCCGTGGTACTGCGCCCAGAAGGCAGCGTTGATCAACCTCGCCCGGGCGATGGCGCTCGATCACGCCGAACAGAACATTCGCGTCAACAGCCTGTCGCCGGGTCCGGTGGAAACCGCCCGCTACCTGGCCAACTTTCCGTCCGCTGCCGAGGCGCAAGCGACCTCCAATACCCTGCTCGACCGCCTCGGCGAGCCCGACGAGATCGCCGCCGGCGCGGCCTTCCTGGCGAGCGACGACGCTTCGTTTATGACCGGCAGCGATCTGTTGATCGATGGCGGCTACACGGTGCCTTGAACTTTTTGTTGTGAAACGGCGCCAGCCCACTCCCCCACCCGGCCGCCCCAAGGATATGATTCCGTGGGCCGCCGGGTGGGGGAATGGGCTGGCGCGAAAACCATCGAAAACGTTATTGACGTTTTCGACATAAAATCTCGGTTGGAATTAGTTTCAAATGAAACTAATATTATGACCACGCTCCGAAAACCCCAGCGAGGGTGAAGATGGATACCGTCACCACCACCGAGCTCGAGTACCAGTCGGGCTTCGGCAACAAGTTCGCCAGCGAGGCGCTGCCCAATACCCTGCCGCGTGGCCAGAACTCGCCGCAAAAGGTCGCCCATGGGCTCTATGCCGAAGGCATCAGCGGCACCGCGTTCACCGCGCCGCGGGCGGAAAACCGCAGCACCTGGTGCTATCGCATCCGCCCCTCGGCCAATCATCCGCCGTTCCGGCAGATCGACAACGGCCGCTGGCGCACCGCGCCGCTCGACGAGGCGCCGCCGCCGCCCAATCAACTGCGCTGGGACCCGCTGCCCCTGCCCGACGCGCCGACCGACTTCATCGATGGCCTGATCACCATGGGTGGCAACGGCGACGCGGCGGGCCACACCGGTGTCGCCATCCATATCTATACGGCCAACCAGCCGATGGGCGACCGTTTCCTGCAGAACGCCGACGGCGAAATGCTGCTGGTGCCACAGCACGGCCGGTTGGCGCTGTTCACCGAACTGGGCGCGCTCGACGTGGCGCCGGGCGAAATCGCGGTGGTGCCGCGGGGCATCAAGTTCCGCGTCGATCTGCCGGACGGGCCAGCGCGCGGCTACGTCTGTGAAAACTACGACCAGATGCTGCGCCTGCCCGAGCTTGGGCCGATTGGCGCCAACGGTCTGGCCAACCCGCGCGATTTCTTGAGCCCGGTCGCCGCGTTCGAGGACCGCAGCGGCGCCTTCGAACTGGTGTTCAAGTTCCAGGGAAATCTGTGGGCCACCGAACTCGACCGCTCGCCGCTCGACGTCGTCGGCTGGCACGGCAACTACGTGCCCTACAAGTACGATCTCGCCAACTTCATGGTCATCAACACGGTGAGCTACGACCACGCCGACCCGTCGATCTTCACCGTGCTGACCTCGCCGTCGGGGGCGCCGGGAACGGCCAACGTCGATTTCGTCATTTTCCCGCCGCGCTGGATGGTCGCCGAGCACACCTTCCGGCCGCCCTGGTTCCACCGCAACTATATGAGCGAGTTCATGGGCCTGATCACTGGCGCCTACGATGCCAAGGCCGAAGGGTTCGCCCCCGGCGGCGCCAGCCTGCATAACTGCATGGCCGCCCACGGCCCCGACGCCGATACCTTTACCGCCGCATCCGAGGCCGAGCTGGTGCCGCAGAAGATCAGCGACACCATGGCCTTCATGTTCGAAACGAAATACGCGGTGCGGCCGACCAAGTTCGCGCTGGAATGCCCCCAACTGCAGGCCGATTACTACCAGTGTTGGGCAGGTTTGGACTCTCAATTTAGGCCGTAGCACGACTGAAGTCCGGGCTTACGCGGCAGCCCCTCACCATGCTCTCGTTCTTAACGAGAAAACCAGCTAGTCGGGTTTAACGCACCCGCTGCTCGGGTCCGCGGCCGCGGTAGGCGTCGATGAAGGCGGCCGCCGCGGCCGCATCGAACTTGCGCAGGCGCAGCAGCCGGGTCCAGGCGACCAGCACCACGCGCTGGCCGATACCGGGCATCGGCGTCGCGATGACGCCGTCCCACTGGCCGGTATAGAGCCCGGTCCATTCTTCGATGATTTTCCGGTCGGCGGGGTCGAGCTCATCGTAATAGATGACGATGTGGCCATGCTCCTGGGAGTGGACCAGACGTTCCGGCCATTGGGCCTCTTCGTAGAACCCGGCGCGCAGCGGTCGGGAATCGTGCGCGCCGGATGTGGGGAACGGCGTCGGGTAGGTGATCCGTTGGCCAATCGGCAGGTGATCGTTGCCGGCGGACGGCTCGGTCTGCACGCGATCGAGCGACCTGGCGCCGGCTGCCGCCAGTTCGTCGAACGCGCTGGTCGCCTGCGTCTGGCTCCACCAGTAGGCACCACCGCCAATGACCACAATGGCGGCAACGATCACGACGATCAGGCGGTCGCGGGTGCGCTGTTTGCGCGTGACGTTGGGGCCCCAATTGAGGCTGCGCGATTGGGTTTGGCGTTTCTTGCGGGTTTTACTCTTACTCCCGCTACCGCCGCGTTTCGCCTTGGCCATTGTTTTCCGTCTCGCCGTATTTCATTTCCGGCGCCATGATCGCCCGGCGCCCGGCCTGTTTCAACATTCGCTGTTCACGACCTGGTGATTCCACCGCCGCGCCATCGCGGTTAGGCGCAGTGTAGCAAACTTCGATGGCGACAAGGAGTTTCGAACAATGAAACCAAAGACAATGAAATGGTTGTTTCGCCCAACTGGCGGATTTTGCGGGCGAATGCTTTATTAATTAGCTACTATTGGTACCTGCGAGGGTTGAATCCTAATTCTGTCGGTCCAGGTGGCTTCCAGCACTGCTAAAGAGAAGAAAAGCCCAGGGTCGTAACTGTCAGCAAAAACGGGAGAGTCTCAAATGCCTAGTTTATTGCGGTATGTCACACCGGTCTGGTTGGTCATCGTGGGCGCACTGGTTGCCAGCCCCAGCTTTGCCGAGTCGGCGGCACAAGTCGACAGCAAGGTCACCGCGGCGCTCGAAAGCCTGTACAAACAGGTTCCGGAAGCGAAGGATTTGGCAAAAACGTCCAAGGGCATATTGGTGTTTCCAGAGGTGCTTAAAGCCGGGCTGATCGTTGGCGCCCAAGGCGGCAACGGTGCGCTGCGCGCCGACGGCAAGACAAAGGGTTACTACCAGACCGCATCGCTTTCCGCCGGCCTGCAGGCTGGCGCACAAAAGTTCGGCTACGCCATGTTCTTCCAAACCGACGAAGCGCTTGCCTTTCTCGACCGCAGCGGCGGCTGGGAAATCGGCACGGGCCCCAACATCACGGTCGTCGATCGAGGCGCTGCCGCTTCGCTGACAACAACCACGACGCGGGACGAAATCTACGTCTTCTTCTTCGATCAAAAGGGTCTGATGGCGGGTATCGGACTGGAGGGTTCGAGGATCGCCAAGTGGACGCCGGAAGAGTAAGCAGACCTGAGGGTCGCTCCTCACCCAGTCTGAGATGGCCCGCCTTCGGCGTTTGCCGAAGAGCTGTTGCCGCGCGCCGGAGCCAAAGATTGACGTTGGCCCCGATGCGCCGCGGAGCCCACAACCCGAGTTTCTGATCTGCGATGTGTAGGGGACTAAACTCCTAGTCCCGCGATGGTTTCTGGACGTACGCGGGTACCGAATGGACAGCATTTTGCGCCTATACTCGACCGATCAAACCGTCGAACGCCTAAGGAGTTCCGCTATGAGCGACCGGATCGACCCGAAGTCCCGCGAGGAGATATCCGATATTGCCATCGACGTTGCCATTCGCGTCGGTCTGCTATCTCTGCTCGCCTTCCTTTGCATATTCGTTGTCGCGCCGTTCATCACCATTCTGTTGTGGGGCGTTATTCTGGCGATTACCCTCTATCCGGTGTGGGAGTGGATGGCCGCGCGGCTCGGCGGCCGTGGCGCCATTGCGTCGACGCTCATCGTGCTCGTTGGCCTGATGGTCATCCTAGGCCCGGCGAGCGTGCTGGGCGCCAAGCTGGTGGATAGTGCGCAAACACTGAGGACCGGCTTGGCCGATGGCACCATCCTGGTACCACCGCCGCCCGTCAGCGTCGCCAAATGGCCGATCATCGGCGAGGAACTCTCGAACGTTTGGTGGCTCGCCACCACCAACCTGCAAGCAGCGCTGGCCGAAGTCCAGCCTCAGACCAACGCGTTCACCCGGAGCCTGCTGCGGGCGAGCGCCGGCGCCAGTCTTGCCGTCCTACAATTCGCCGTGTCGCTGATCATTGCCGGGCTGCTGTTCGGGCCGGGCCAATCGTTGGCGGCGACCGTGCAGGCGTTCGAGGAGCGGGTCCTGTCGGAACGCGGCCACCGGATCTTCCACCTGGTCCATGCCACGGTGAACAACGTCGCCCGCGGGGTCATCGGCGTCGCCCTACTACAGGCGACCCTCGCCGGCATCGGCTACCTGGCAACCGGCTATCCGTTCGGCGCCGCCATTACGCTGTTGGTTCTGGTGCTCTCGATCCTCAACCTTGGCGCCACCATACCGGTACTCATAACCGTTATCTACGCCTGGACCTTTATGGATACCTTGCCAGCGCTGCTCTTTACCGTCTACATGATCCCGGTGGGACTGTTGGACAATTTCCTGCGGCCGATCATCGTCGCCCACGGCCTGCCGGTGCCGATCGCCGTAATGTTCGTCGGCGTTATCGGCGGCGCCTTGACCGGCGGTCTGCTCGGTCTGTTCATCGGACCAGTCGTGCTGGCGATAGGCTATCAGTTGTTCAGCGCCTGGATTGCCGAAGGCGCTCAAATAGCAAGCGAGACCGGGATACAGGAGGAAGGCGCAGAGTGATGTGCGCTTCGGCCTTGTTACCGGCCTACACGCCGCTACCCGAACGGGCGCAGAAACTCCTCGCCGAGGGTGCCGACGCGAGCAGCGAGATGGCCGCAGTGCTGGCCGAAGTCGCCAACCTCGACATCGCGCCGCTGCCGCCCAACGGCGACGGCGACACCGAGGATGTCGGCGGCCTTACCGTGACCCACCGCTTCGTCGAGGCGCCCGGCGACGTCGAGATGGTGCGCTGGCATTTCGTCGAGGCGGGCGCCGGCGAACCATTGGTCCTGCTGCACGGCATCCCGCAATCCTGGTGCATGTGGCGGCCGATCCTGCCGGCGCTGGCCGGCCACTTCCATTGCATCGCCCTCGATCTCAAGGGCTACGGCCAATCGCACACCGAGCGCGGCGACTACCGCCACGAAGGGGTCGCGCAACAGGTGATTGCTCTGCTCGATACCTTGGGGATCGAGTCCTTCTCGCTGTTCAGCCATGACCGCGGCACGGTGCAGGCGGACCATCTGGTGGCGCGGATCGCGCCGCGGCTGCGCCGCTGGGTGCGCGGCTCGCAGCATTTGTGGCACTACCACCCGGACCTGTCGCCGCAGGAGCATCTGTTCTCCGACCCGGAGACCCGCGCCATCCTGCAGCAGCCGAAGCAATTGCTGTCGCGCTTCTTCGGCTGGCTGTGCAAACATCCGATCCCGCGCGATGCCGTCGTGCGCGCAATCCAGGAGTTCGGACGGCCCGGCGTCGGTTTGGCGGTGGAGCGTTATTTCCAATCGTCGACCTTCCGCCAGGAATGGCTCGACCGGCGCACCCGCCTGATCGACGCCTGGCAATGTCCCACGTTGATCCTCCAGGGCTCGGACGAACCGACGATGCCGCGCGAATTCTACACCGATGAGGTTGCCGCGCGGCTGCCCGATGCGCGAATCGCTTTCGTCGACGCCGGCCATTTCTATGTCGAGGAAAACCCGCAAAGCACCCTCGAGGCCGCGCTCGATTTTCTGACCGGCCGCGATGCATGACAGGACCATAAGCGCCGGCGCGATCGGCCGCTGGATCGACGAGACGATCTTCGATCTGGGCCGGCAACTGCGGTGGTCCTACCTGCCGCCGCTGATGGTCTACCTCGCCGCCGGCGTTTCGGGCCTGACCGCGATCGTCGGCACCTTTTTCGTCAAGGACTATCTCGGCCTGTCGGCGGCGTTCCTCGCCGGGCTGACCTTCTGGGCCGGCCTGCCCTGGGTGTTAAAAATGCCGATTGGCCATCTGGTCGACTTGATTTGGCGCTGGAAGGCGGTGCTGGTCTACCTCGGCGCCGGGCTGATCGGCCTCAGCATCATCATCATGTATGGCCTGATTGCGCAGACCGACATGATGGCGGCGGTGATGCCGGTCGAGGCTTGGTTCGTGTTGGCCACGCTATTGTCGCCGACCGGCTTCGTCGTCCAGGACGTGGTCGCCGACGCCATGACCGTCGAGGCGGTGCCGCACGTCGACGAGCGCGGCGAGCCCTATTCGGAGCAGGCCATCAAGTCGATGCATACGACGATGCAGACCCTCGGCCGCTTCGCCATTATCGGCGGCCTGGCCGCGGTCGCTGCGCTCAACATCACCATGTTCGAAGGCGTCGAACTGCTGTCGGAACCCGAGAAGGTGGGGATCTACGGCAATATCTATCTGATCGCCCTGGCGATTCCAGTGATTTCGGTGATCGGCGTCATGCTTGGCGCCGTGTCGCTGCGCCACCGCGCCGACCAGTTGCGCCAGCAGGGTTTCGATCGTGCCGAAATCGACCGCATGCTCTACCAGCCGGCGGAAAAAACCGAGCCCAACTGGTGGATCTTCGGCGGCAGCCTGGTGTTCGTCGGATTCACCTTGGGCATGGGGCTGGGCCAGGTGCCGTTTGCGCAGGAGATCGTCTTCGCCGGCTCGATGGCGATTGTGCTGTTTCTGATCCAGCGCCTGCTGCTCGAGCTTGAACCCAGCCAGCGGCGCGCGCTGATCGGCACCGCGATCATTATTTTCGTCTTCCGGGCGGTACCGCTGCCCGGCCCCGGCGCCACGTGGTTTGAGATCGACGTGCTGGACTTCGACCAGCAATTTCTCTCGGTGCTGTCGCTGATCACCTCGGTCCTCGCCCTGGTCGGCATGCTGCTGCTGCGCCCGCTGATGGCGCACCGCTCGATCGCCTATGTCGTCGCCCTTCTGACGATTGCCGCCGGCATTCTGGCGCTGCCCAATATTGGCCTGTTCTACGGCCTGCACGAGTGGACCGCGAGCTGGAGCGCCGGTGTCATCGACGCCCGCTTCATCGCCATCCTCGACACCGCCATCGAATCGCCGCTCGGACAGATCGCCATGATTCCCATGCTCGCCTGGATCGCCAAGAACGCGCCGGCGCATCTCAAGGCGACTTTCTTCGCCGTTATGGCCTCGTTCACCAACCTCGCCCTGTCGGCCAGTAGTCTGGGGACCAAATACGTCAACGAGATCTTCACCGTGACCCGCGAAGTTCGCGACCGCATTTCCGGCGCGATCGAGGTCACCGCAAACTACAGCGAACTCGGCGTCGTGCTGATTACGGTGGCGGTTATCGGCGTCGCGCTGCCCCTGCTCACGATAATGATCATCCAGCGCTCTGCACTGCAGACACAACAGTAGCGGTTTGCTAAAAACCACTTATGCACCTGTACCGCGGCTATCGATTCGAAGGGCTGGCCGTTCTCGTCATTTGGACGGCGTTCCTTGTCCTTGTTTTCATTTTCGAGGACGGCGCGCGCCAATTGCTGCCGTGGGCTTTCATACTGCTGATGGTGATCGTTATCGGGCTTTGCGTCGCCGGTGAGTACATCCTTTATCGAATAAGCACCTTGTCATCGCAGCGCCGAACCTGAGCGGACACCGGGCGTCTTACTTGCGCACGAGCCCGTAACTGAAGCCTGTCACCAGATGCTTCTGGACGGCGAACCCCAGAATGATCAGCGGCATGATAGCGAGTGTGCCGAAGGCGGCCTGGTGTCCGAGCAGCCCCTCGTAGAGGCTCAGCTGGACAGTCACGGTGGTTAGATTCTGCCCGGCCAGGGTGGTGGCAAGCAGGAACTCGCTCCAATTCAATATGAAAACGAAGGCGAACGTGACCGCCAGTCCGGGCCGGATGAGGGGAATTACCACCTTGCGCAAAATCTGCAGGCGGTTGGCGCCCATCATGCGCGCGGCGTATTCCAGCTCGTGGGGCACCTGTTGCAGAAAGCTGAGCATCAACCAGACGGCATAGGGCACGGTGATCAAAACGTAGAGGATGATCAGCGCCAGATAGGTGTCGTACAGAGCGCCGCGCCACCACGGCAGCGTGAAATAGGCCAACACCGGAACCGCGATGACCACCGGCGGGATCATCCGGATCAGCAGCAGAAAGTTCGCATAGTTTTTGCCGCCCGTGCCGAACCGGCTAATCGTGTAGGCCAGCGAGGCACCGAGCGTCACTGCGATCACGCTGCTGCCGGTCGCCACGATCAGGCTGTCGCGGATCGGCGCGATGGCGCTCAACACCAGCCGGGCGAGGCCGGTTTCCGGATTTGCGACGCTGGTAGCGAGCTTGCCGAAGGTCAAAATCTGGCGGTAGTTGTCGAGGGTGAAATCCGCCGGCAGCCAGTGCGGCGGCCAGGCAAACCACCCCAGCGGCGGCTTGAACGACGTCGAGACCATCCAGAAGATCGGGAACAGGGTGACCAGCAACCAGCCAACCAGGAACAGGTAGCTGACGACGATGGCGGTCTGGGATTTATAGCCACGCCGGGCGCGGCGGCGATCGATCATGGCGCGAGCCTAGCACTGATCTTCGTTTGGACAGAAATCGTGCCCTCGTGTAACTAAACCACTGATCCTGTGGTTCATGGACACCC
>CAJICQ010000148.1_pt1 | contig 13927 bp, 13 predicted proteins | sample 9199721 | NCBI WGS metagenome assembly CAJICQ01 (sample SAMEA7708344, study PRJEB35096) | sediment metagenome | biome: marine neritic benthic zone biome [ENVO:01000025]; feature: sediment [ENVO:00002007]; material: shallow marine sediment [ENVO:03000034] sea grass bed [ENVO_01000059] ...
GCCGATTCCACCTCGGTGAACCTGTTCAAGCTGTTGGCGGCGGCGTGCGGCTTGCGGCCCGGCCGGACCACCATCCTGAGCCAGGCCGACAACTTCCCCACTGATCTCTATATCGCCCAAGGCCTCGCCGGATTGTCCGGCGACCGCCTGCAGCTGCGCACCGTGCCGGCCGACGCGATCGCCGGGGCCATCGACGAGGATACCGCGGTGGTCATGCTGTCCCATGTCGACTACCGCACCGGCGCGCTGCTCGACATGACGTCGCTGACCGCCGCGGCGCACGCCAAGGGCGCGCTGGCGCTGTGGGACGTCGCCCATTCGGCCGGCGCGCTGCCGGTCGATCTGAACCGCGCGGCGGCCGATTTCGCCGTCGGCTGCGGCTACAAGTATCTCAACGGCGGACCCGGCGCGCCGTCGTTCCTGTTCGTCGCCGAACGGCACCAGGCAGAGGCCCGCTCGCCCCTGACCGGCTGGATGGGCCACGCCGCGCCGTTCGAATTTTCGCCCGACTACCGGCCGGCCGACGGCATTGCCCGTTTCCTGTGCGGCACCCCCGTCGTGATCGGCATAGCCGCGCTGGAGGCGGGGCTCGATCTGGCGCTGACGGTCGACCCGGCCGCGTTGCGGCAAAAGTCGCAAGCGCTCGGCGATCTTTTCATCGCCCGCGTCGATACGCTGTGCGGCGACGACGACCTGGCGGTGGCCTCGCCGCGTTCGGCGGCCGCGCGCGGCAGCCAGGTATGCCTGACCCACCCCAACGGATATGCGGTCATGCAGGCGCTGATCGAGCGCGGCGTGATCGGTGACTTTCGCGCGCCGGATATCATGCGGTTCGGTTTTGCGCCGCTTTACCTGCGCTACGCCGATATCGCCGAGGCCGCCCGAATATTGGCCGAGCTGCTGACCACCCGCGCCTGGGATCAGCCGAAGTATCATCAACGCGCTGCCGTGACCTGAAATCGGAGAGACTGCATGACCGGCCCGAACGACGCCCCTGAACCGCCCGAAAGCGGTGCCCATACCGATTTCCAGGCTGCGGAAACCTACAGCGATTATCTGCGCCTCGACGCCCTGCTCGCCTGCCAGCAACCCAAGACCGACCACCACGACGAGATGATGTTCGTCATCATCCACCAGGCGACCGAGCTGTGGATGAAGCTGATCCTCCACGAAATCTCCGGCGCCACCGCGTGCGTTGCCGCCGGCGATCTCGACCAGGCGCAAAAGATGCTCGCCCGGGTCTCGCGCATTGAAGCGCAGCTGATCCAGTCGTGGGACGTGCTGTCGACCCTGACCCCGCCGGAATATCTCGGTTTCCGCGACCGCCTGGGACAGGCCTCGGGGTTTCAGTCCTGGCAGTACCGCATGATCGAGTTCGCGCTGGGCAACAAGAACGCCCGCCTGCTTGCCGCTCACGCCGACCGGCCGGAAATCCATGCCCGCGTCCAGGCCGCGCTCGCTAAACCCAGCCTGTACGACGAGGTGCTGCGCCTGCTCGCCCGGCGCGGCTTCGATATTGCCGCCGACCGGGTCGAGCGCGACTGGACACAACCCTATGCGGCCGACGACAGCGTGCACGCGGCGTGGCTCGCCATCTACGGCGACCCGGCGAAGCATTGGGAGCTCTACGAATTTGCCGAGAAGCTGATCGACGTCGAGGACTGGTTCCAGCAATGGCGCTTCCGCCACATGAAAACGGTGGAACGCATCATCGGCTTCAAGCGCGGCACCGGCGGCACCGCCGGCGTTTCCTATCTGCGCCACGCCCTCGACATCTATTTCTTCCCCGAGCTGTGGCAGGTGCGGACGGAACTATAGCGGCTCGCCTATTCCGCGACCTGCGCTGCGCCTTCCCCGGCAAACACGGCGCGCAGGCGCTCGCAGGCATGGCGTTGCGCCGCCTTGCCCTCGTCGAGCAGCGGCGCGAAGGAAAAGAACCCGTGGATCATGCCAGGCCAGTCGACATGCTCGACCGGCGTGCCGGCCGCCGCCATCGCCTCGGCGAACGCCACCCCTTCATCGTGCAGCACGTCGCATTCGGCGGTGATCACCAGCGCCGGCGGCAGACCCGACAGGTCGACCGCCTTGAGCGGCGACGCACGCCAGTCGGCGATGTCCTCGGGCCCGCGCAGATAGTGATCCTGAAACCACAGCATGCCAGCCTCCGACACCGGCCCATAGCCGACCCCGTAGGTCTTGTAGGAGGGCGACTGGCAGGCGTAATCGGCGACCGGGTAGACCAGATGCTGGGCGACCAGTGCCGGCCCGCCACCATCGCGCGCCCGCAGCGCCACCACGGCGGCGATATTGGCGCCGGCGCTATCGCCGCCGACTGCGACCTTGTCCGGATCCGCGCCGAGCGAGGTGGCATTTTCAGCCAGCCATTGGGTGGCGGCGTAGCTGTCGTCGATCGCGGCGGGAAACTTGTGCTCGGGCGCCAGCCGGTAATCGACCGAGGCAACCAGACACCCGGCGCCGGCGCACAGCACACGGGCAACCTCGTCGTGGCTGTCGAGGCTGCCGATCACATGGCCGCCGCCGTGGAAAAACACCAGCAGCGGCAGGCTACTAGCGCTTGCTTGCTCCGGCCGGTAGAGCCGCACCCTGATGTTGCCAGCCGGTCCCGGCACACTGACCTCCTCGATCGCGCCGACCGGCGTGCGCTCGCTGTCGCGCTTGGCCGCCAGGGTGTCGAATTGGGCGCGGGCTTCGGCCGGCGTCAATTCAAAGACCGGCTTCAGGTTGGCCGCCGCCATGTTTTCCAGCAGCGTGACGACTTGTGGATGCAGGGCCATTGTGGCACCCCCTGTTATGATAAACCGGCCGATCACCGCCGGTGGCGGTAAGCTTAAAGCGATATCCAGCCAGATCAACCAAGGGACGCGCAACGTGCACGAGATCAACATCCCCGACGTCGTGGCCGAGGTCACGGCCGCTCATAACCGCTACGAACAGGCGCTGACGGAAAATGACGTCGCGGTGCTCGACGAGCTGTTTTGGGACAGCCCCCACACCCTGCGCTTCGGCATTACCGAAAACCTGTACGGACACGACCAGATTGCCGCCTTTCGCGTCGCCCGTTCGACCGACAATCTCGCACGCGATGTGCGCAAGGTGACGATCACCACCTACGGCCGCGACTACGCGACGACCAACGTGGAATTTACCCGGACAACGACCGAGCGCATTGGCCGCCAGAGCCAGACCTGGCTGCGTACGGACGACGGGTGGCGCATCGTCGCCGCCCATGTCAGCCTGATGGTGCCGCCCGCCGGTTAGCAGGAATATCGCATTCGCTTTGCGGTGGAATTCCTCATCCTTCGAGACACTCATTGTCTTCACCCTGAGGAACCCTTTCGCCTCGCCCTTCGCGGGTCCGGTGTGTCGATTCAGCAGTATGCGATTGCAAAACCGTGATCGCTGCGCTTTCATGGGCGCCATGTCGGTGGAAGAAAACAAAGCCGTCGCGCGGAACTTTTTCGAAGAGTTTTCGAAAGACAATCTGCAAGGGGTTGCCGACCTGATGGCGCCCGACCATGTGTTCCACTTCCCGCTCGCGCCAGGCCCGCAAGACAAGGCGCAGCACGTCGCCAGCCAACAGCGCATCAAGAGCATCTTTCCCGATTACCGGGCGGAAATCGTCGACCAAATCGCCGAAGGCGATATGGTGATGTCGCGTTTGATCGTCCGGGGCACCCAGCAAGGCGAATTCATGGGACAACCGGGCACTGGTCAGACATTCGAGATCACGACGATCAACATCATGCGTATTCGCGATGGCCTGGTCGTCGACGAATGGGACGAATTCGATACCCTGTCATTTCTCGCCCAGTTGGGGGTCGTCGAACGGCCTTAGACCTTTATTTGCCCCAGCGCAGCGCCAGTGGTTCCAGCGGTCTGGCCAACGCCAGCAGTCCGGCACGGGTCGCCTCGTCGAGCGGCGCGAAGGGATGGCGCACGGCGTCGCTAGCGATCACCCCGCCTTCCTTCATCGCCGCCTTGGCCGCGCGCAGATTGCACTGGCGGTTCTCGAAATTGATCAGCGGCAGGATGCGCGCATAACCGGCATGGGCTTCGTCCACGCGGCCGGCGGCGTAGTCGTCGACCACCGGCTTGATGAGATCGGGCAGCAGCGCGCTCGGCATGGTGCCGGTGGCGCCGGCGTCGAGATCGGCCATCAGCGTGATCGATTCCTCGCCGTCGAACGGCCCGGCGATGGCATCGCCGCCGGCGGCGATCAACGCGCGCAGCTTGGCCGCGGTGCCGGGCATCTCGATCTTGAAGTAGCGCACCTGCGGGATCTCGCGCGCCAGCCGGACGAAAAAGGCGACGCTGAGGCTGACCCCGCTCAGCGGCGCGTCCTGCACCATGATCGGGATGTCGGCGGCGCCGGCGACAGCGGCGAAGTGCTCGAACATGCGTTCTTCGTCGGCGCGCAGCAATGCGCCGTGGTAGGGCGGCATCAGCATCAGCGCCTGCGCCCCGGCGGCGGCGGCGCGGCGCGCCCGCTCGACGACGATGCCGGTGCCGTAATGGCTGGCGGTGACGATCACCGGCACCCGCCCGTCGACATGCTCAAGGCAGAGATCGAGCAGGACCTCGCGCTCACTGTCGGACAGCGCGAACTGTTCGGAGTAGTTGGCGAGGATGCAGATGCCGTCGACCCCCTGGTCAACCATGCAGTCGAGCACCCGGCGCTGACCGTCGAGATCGAGATCACCGGCGTCGGTGAACGGCGTCGGCGCGATGGGGAAGACGCCGGCAAACGGCTCGGGGGCGGTTAAATCGGTCACACCAACGTTCCTTGATAAGAAAGCACGTTTCTTTTGAGTGACAACTTATAGAGCGGGGCGCCTAGTGGAACGACCGACGATGGCGAAATCGGGCCGCCGCCAGTAAACCGGGCGGGTCGTCAGGACTGGCTCGCCGCATTCCCGATGGCGTTGCCGAACGCGGAGAAGTAATCGAGCAGTCCCTGGCCGAGTGTGACCATGCCGATAACGGCGGCGATGGCGATAAAAGCGATCAAAAACGCGTATTCGGCGGCAATCGCGCCGGCGGTTTCCCGTTTTATGGCAAAGAGGACCTGGTGAAGATATAAAAGGGTTTGCATTCTTAATCTCCCGGGATCCGCATTGTTTGACTATAGCACAGGCAGAAAATGTCAGTATGTAGAATTTTTATAGTTAACAAACATTTATCAGACTTATTTGTTCGCAATACCAGCTCGCACCTCAGCGATCTTCATTCGCCGATAAGCCTGTAAATACCCGCACCCGTGATGAGTACTGTGCGCTTCAAAATGACTCCGGTCGGCGATTGGCGGGGATATCAAACCGCACAAAAAATCAGACAGTCACCCCTTCTTCGTCCAGGGTGGCTCGGGCAGTGCCAGATAAGCATCGCGCAGCGCTTCCGACCATTGCCTATGGATGGTTTGGAAATAGGGATCGTCTTCGTTAACTCTTAACTGGACCTCGGGTTCAAGGCCGTCGCGGCGGTAGACCAATAAATCGACCGGCATCCCGACGGTGAGATTGCTGCGGATCGTTGAATCCATCGAGATCAGGCACAGCTTGGCGGCGTCGTACAGATCGATATCGTAGGCGCCGGCGCGGTCGAGAATCGGTTTGCCGTATTTGTGCTCGCCGACTTGCATATAGGGCGTGTCTTCGGTCGCCTCGATGAAATTACCGGCCGGGTACACATTGAATAGCCGCACTTCGCGTCCGGCGATCTGGCCGCTCACCAGCAACGACACATCGAAATTGATGTCCTGCGCCTGCAATGCCTCGCCATCGATGGTGTAAATCTGGCGGATCGCCTTGCCGGCTAGCTGGGCGGCGCGAAACATCGTCGGCACGTTGTAGAGGGTTTCGATCTCGCCGGTCTTTTCGTTCTCAACACCTTCCTCAAGCTGATTGACGACGGCCTGGGACACCGCCAGGTTGCCCGCACTCAGGACACAAATCATGCGTTCGCCGGGGGTGCAGAACAGGTGCATCTTACCGAACGACGACACGTAGTCGACGCCGGCGTTCGTGCGCGTATCGGAGAGCATCACCAGGCCGTCTTTCAGGCGCATTCCAACGCAATAGGTCATATTTTTCTCACAGGTATTCGGTGGTCCGGATGGTGGCAGACAACCGCGGGCGGGCCAAGCCGCGGCGGCCGTTCCAGACTGCTTCACACGATATCGTCGAGCACCTGGACTGCCTGCACACTGACCTCGACCGACATGTCGATGAAATCTTCCGCCTGTCCGTCAAACGATCCGGACACCGGCAACGCCTGGCCGGGTTCGCGAGCCACGGCGATCGGCACCAGATTGTGCCCGCCATGGGATCCGTTGGTGGGATCGAACTCGATCCAGCCCGCCCCCGGCAAATATACCTGGACCCAGGCGTGCGTGGCGCCGGCACCGCGCACATCGGACTGCGCGCCGTCGATTTGCGGGTCGTAGAGGTAGCCACTGACAAAACGCGCCGCCAGGCCGACGCTGCGCACCGCCTCCATCATAAACACCGCAAAGTCGCGGCAGGTGCCGGCGCAGCGCGACAGAGTTTCGACCGGGCTTTGCACGCCCGGTTCATAGCGCTCCTCGTAGGTGAATTCGTCGCGGATCGCTTCGGTAATGGCGATCAGGAAATCCTCGGTGTCGGTCGGGCCAGCGTCATTGAGAAAGCGCCGCGTCCATTCGGTGACCGCGCGCTCGGAATCGGAATAATGGCGCTCGATGGTGCGGCCGAGATCGGGGACTTCGCTTGCGGGATAGCTGAATGGCAGAGAGCGCGCAAACCGCTCGATGGGAAACTCGATCGCGTCGAGCGGATAGCGGTCGAGGACAATCACCGACTGCAAAAACAGCGTATCGGCAGGCTGCTCGAAGGAGGCGACGGCGACCGAATTGCCGAATACGTCGTGCATCCAGCGCACGCTGGCCTGGGGTGCGATTGTCAGGCGGGCGTCGAGCAAGCGCAGATCGTGGCTGTCGCGCGGGCGAAACATCAGCCGATGCTCGCCGAACGAAACCGGCTGGCGGTAACGATAGGTCGTCTTGTGGTCGACGGTAAGCCGCTGCAAGCACGCCACTCCGTAATTGGACGCGCCCAGCATCCAGGACGCCGTTGTTGCTAACAGAGAGACTCTCTACCGCGCAACGCCAAATAGCGATCTAGTCGAGGCGGAAGTAGTGCTCGGCGATTGCGCTGGACACCTGGCCCAAGGCGATTTGCATTTCGTCGAGGAATTTGTGCAGCCGCGCCCCGGAAATGCGCGACCCGGGCCCGGTTTCCAGCCGGAAGGCGAGCGACCTCCGGGCCTCTTCCACCGCCGCATGGCGGCGGTGCCCGTGGCGGGCCTCCAACTCTAAAAGCCGGGCGCTCAACCGGTCGATGCACAAGCCGACCGCACGCGGAAACTCCTGGTCGTAGAGCAGGAACATGGCAACGTTGTGCGGCTCGGGACCCGACGGATAGCGGCCGCGGAACGCGTGGTAGCCGGCGACCGACCGCAACAGCACGTTCCAATGGATCGCGTCGAGCGCCTCGATGCGGGTGTCAGCGACGCGCGAAAACCCGATATCGAGCACGCGGGTGCTCTGGTCTGCACGCTCGATATATTTCCCAAGCTGGTAGAAACACCAGGCCTCGCCGCGCAGGAAGGTGCCCTCGGCGATGCCCTCGAAGGTCTGGCAGGCTTCCTTCATTTCCGCGCATAGCTTGGCGACATTATTCAGCCGCAGGTCGCGCTGGGTCAGTCCCGCCATACGGTTGTGGAACATATTGAGATGGATCCACATCTCGGTACTGATGAGATGGCGTAAGGCGCGCGCGTTCTCGCGCGCCAGCCGCACCCCAGCGGCAATCGACGTGGGGTTATCCCGATCGATGATGTAGAAGTTCAGTACGTTGGCGGCGCTCGCCTCTTCGTACCGCTCGAAAAATCTGCCGGCGTCGGCATACAGCTCGAGCACCCGCAGCCAATCGGAATCGCCAACGCTGCCATGCGCATAGGTTTCGTGAATATCGAGAATGCGCGCAACGTTCTCGGCCCGCTCCATGTAGCGGCCGAGCCAGAACACGTCGCTGGCGAAACGGGCGAGCAGACTAGCCAACGACCCAGGTATCCTTCGAACCGCCGCCTTGCGAGGAATTGACGATCAGCGAGCCGCGGCGCAGGGCGACGCGCGTCAGCCCACCCGGCAACACCCAGGTGGAATCGCCGGTCACCGCGAACGGGCGCAGATCGACGTGGCGCGGCTCGACGGCGCGGCCGACCAGTGTCGGGCAGACCGACAATTTGACCATGGGCTGGCTGATAAAGTTCGCCGGGTCGGCTTTCAGTTTTGCGCGCAACTGCGCGAGCGCGCGCTTACCCGCGCGGGGGCCGACGACAACACCATAACCGCCCGCCTCGCCAACCGGCTTGGTGACCAGCTCGTCGAGCCGGTCGAGGGTTTGCTGCAAGCCTTTGGGCTCGCGGCAAATATTGGTTGGCACGTTGGCGAGGATCGGATCCTCGTCGAGGTAATACTTGATGATGCGCGGCATGTAGGCATAGACCGCCTTGTCGTCGGCGACGCCGGTGCCGACGGCGTTGGCCAGCGTCACATTGCCCTTTAGGTAGGCCTCGAACAGGCCTGGCACACCAAGCATGCTATCGGGACGGAAGGCCAGCGGATCGAGAAAATCGTCGCCAATGCGCCGGTAGATGACATGCACCGGTTCGCGCCCGCGCGTAGTGCGCATATAGACGTGCGCGTTCTCGACCAGCAGATCCCTCCCCTCGACCAGCGCGGCGCCCATCTCTCGGGCCAGGAATACGTGCTCGAAGTAAGCCGAGTTGTAGACGCCGGGCGACATCAGTACGACATTCGGCGATGCGACATTGGATGGCGCCACCGCGCTCAGCGCTTTCGCCAGTTGGCGACCATAATCGTCGACATCTGCGATCTGCAGACCCTGCGCGAGGTCGGGGAAGGCGCGCATCATCAGGTGGCGGTTCTCGATCACGTAGGACACGCCGGAGGGCGTGCGCGCATTGTCCTCGAGCACCCGCAGCCGTCCGGTTTCGTCACGCACAATGTCGGTACCGCAGATATGCACATAGGTACCCTGGGGCGGATCGAATCCTTGCATCTCGGGGCGGTAGTTGGCGTTGCCAAGCACGAGTTCTTTAGGGATCACGCCGTCTTTGAAGATTTTACCGTCATGGTAGATGTCGAACAGGAACAGGTTGAGCGCGGCGACGCGCTGCTTTACGCCGCCCTCTATGGTCTGCCAGTCTTTCGGCGACAGGACGCGCGGAATAACATCGAACGGCAAGATGCGGTCGATCGTCTCACGGCCGGAATACACCGTGAAGGTGATACCCAGATTGAACAGCTCGTTCTCGGCATCGTGGGCACGTGCCCGCAACTGCGCGATTTCGAGGTCCGCCAGCCGGTCGCGAATGAGGCGCGTATGACCCAGGCGCCGGCCGCCGGGGCGCCCAAACATCTCGCAAAAATACTCGCCAGCGTCATAATCGCTGATCGCACCGTCACTCGACATGCAATGACGTTACCAGAAATGATCTCGAACGGGATATAGGCCGGCCCGCTCAATGGGCCATCAACACCGGCACCTCGGCGTGGCGCAGCACATGCTGCGTCACCCCGCCCAGGATTATCTCGCGGAACCGGCTGTGCGAGTAGGCGCCGATGACGACGAGATCGGCCCCGACCTCGCGTCCCTTCGCCAGAATGGTATCGGCCACTGGTCCTTCCTCAGGTGGTATCTCATCGACCTCGGCTGCAATCCCATGCCAGGAGAGCAGCCGGGCGGCGTCCTGCGGCGAGGGACCTTCCTTGGCGCCGGTGGCAATCGACAGGATGACGACCCGGCTGGCCCGTGTCAGGAAGGGCAAGGCCCCGATCATCGCCCGCGCCGATTGCGCCGACCGGTTCCAGCCCACCAGAACGGTCTCGCCGACCGTCTCGATGTCGGTCGACGGCGCTATGAGGGCCGGCCGGCCGGCTGAAAAAAGCGCCGCTTCTACGCTGGGGCGCCAGTCGGCATGCGCCTTGCCGACGGGGTGGGCGAAAATGACGGCGTCGTAAACGCTCGCGCGCATGCGCACGATGTCGGACATTTGCCCCTCGTTCACGTGCAACGTGGCCGACGGCGCTCCGGCCGCCTGCGGTTCATCTTGCACCGGGACATCGAACAGCGCGGCGATCTCATCGAACGTGTTGTGGGCCTGACGAATGTGGGCCGCCATTTGTTCGCGCGCCCGGTCGGCCAATTGCACCCGCAGATCCTTGTCGACCGCTGGCAAAAATTCCCGAACTTCGACTTCAATATGCGGTTGGACGAAAACCGCATCGGCATGACCTTCGAAGCGGCGGGCAATCGTCAATGCCACGCGCACTGCCCGCCAGCCTTCGTCCGTATCCGTGACTGGCACCATTGTCAGCTTCATAACGCCTTCCTCGACCGAATTGAGACATGAAACATTAGCTTATCGCAGCCTAACGGCCACCGCTAACGGCAGACGAAAACCAGCCTTTGATAGATTGCTGGCAGGCCGGCGGCAGCGCGGCCGCCGGTCCGCAGCACACCCGATCCGCGCGTCATTCGAATATCCGGTCGCCGTCCAGGTCGATGATCTGCTGGCCCTTGGAGATCGAAAACTCGACAGCGCTCGTCCGATCGGCGTGGAGGTCGCTGCGAATAAATTTGTGCTCCTTGAGCGTACCGTCGAAATCCTTGGCGATGACGCCCGCGGTCAGCCATTGCCCGCCTTCCTTTTGCGGCGTCGCCTGGATCGTGTAGCCCTTGTAGTCGACCGGTGCTTCGGCGGCCGGCCGTATTTCTTGTTTTTTAGATGCGCCCATAAACAAAAACCGCAGCGACTCGCCGATGCCTGGTGCCATCGCTATCCTCGCTCGCTATAGGGAGAATTGGCGGTTCGGCTGGTCACGCATCGCGTTACCTGCCACCGACAGCTTGATCGGAAGAATCAGCCTCAAGATCGGCCGTCTCATGCTCGTCGAGTCGGTCGATCCTTACGCGTTCGACCCGACGGCCCTTAATATCTTCGACCGTGAAGCGGAAATTTTGGTCTTCCACTTCGTCACCCGGCTCCGGGATACGCTGCAATTTGCGCATCAGCAGTCCCGAGATCGTATTGGCTTTGTACTTGTCAGGCACCGTGAAACCGGTCTGCCGCTCGATATCGGCAAGCGAGGCCAATCCGTGCGCCACCCAGTGATCGCCCACTTCCTCGACCGGGAAGACACGTTCGGAGACATCGGTTTCATCGGCAATTTCACCAACGATTTCCTCCAGCAAATCCTCCAGTGTGACAATGCCCACAAACGTTCCATATTCGTCGATGATGCACGCCATATGCGCCCGTTCCTGACGCATCAAATCGAATAGCCCCGACACTCTCTGGGTTTCCGGCACCACCAAAGGCTCGCGCACGAAATTGCGGAGGTCCGTCCACGGGGCTTCCTCGCCGGCGAACAAGGCGCGTGTCAGGTCTGCCATCAGGACAATACCCACAAGATCGTCTTTTTTTCCCTCGATCACCGGAAACCGCGAGTGCCCGCATTCGCGCATGACTTGCAGGTTGGTTTCGACCGGGGCATCCAGGCGCACTACATCGGCCTCGATTCGCGGGATCATGACACGGGCCACCGAGCGTTCGTCGAACATGAACACGTTGTGGATCATCTCCGCCGTATCGATATGCATGTGACCGTGCTCGGTCGAGACATCGACCAGATTGCGAATTTCAAGATCGGAGAAAACGTCGCCATGGGTGGCTTCGGCGACCCCGAGCATCCGCAAGATCGACGCCGAAGCCTTATTCAAGACCCAGGTCAACGGGAAAAACAGCCAATAGGAAAACTGCAGCGGGTAGGCGATGGCCAGCGACATCGGTTCCGCTTTGCGAATGGCCATTGTTTTCGGCACCTGTTCGCCGACGACGATATGCAGCGATGAAAAAACCAGGAACCCAACGAGGAAGGCAACGGTGTGCACGGTCGCATCGCTCAGCCCCAGCGGTTCGAGCAACGGCTCGAGGAGCGCCGCAACGGTCGGCTCACCGACCCAACCGAGCCCCAGGGAGGCCATGGTAATGCCAAGCTGGCACGCGGCGAGATAGGGTTCGATGTGCTTTTGAATATGAACCGTGAGCCGCGCCGCTCGGCTGCCCGACGCCGCGGCTTTTTCAATGCGAAACGCCTTTGCCTTCACCAACGCAAATTCCGCAGCAACGAAGAAACCATTCGCTACCAGCAGCAGAAAGGCCAACACCAGGTTGGTAACGGCAATGTTCATAATCTGGTGGCTCTCCTCACGCCGAGTCTCGTAACACCAGCCTGCGCGCGCTTTAACCATACGCCGCTGGCCGGAACCTGTAATAGTGCGCTATTTCGACGGCTTATTCCACCGTCGCGACCAAATTCTGCGACGGCGGGCCGAAGCCCAAAGATGGTGGCATGCCGTCGCTGGCCCTTGGTTGGGCAGCGGTCGACGCGGGGCCGGCTGACATGATCGACGAGTATGGCGCGCCCGGGAAGACTCGAACTCCCAACCTCCTGATCCGTAGTCAGACGCTCTATCCAATTGAGCTACGGGCGCTTTGGCGAAGCTGCGTCGGTCGGTTCCCGCGTGACAACGAACAACCCACCTGGCAGCGCGCGCGAAAGTAATCAAAAGACCGATTGATAGCAAGCGCGCGACCGACCGCTGGCATGGCCTTGCCGAAATTCACCGAATCGTAGCAAATGCCCGGTAAATGACCTTGCCGCGAGTCTTACAGATGGTTAACATCGCGCGCAAATATCTGGGGTTGCTTGAAAATTCGCGCGGTGGCCTGTCTTGGCCGCGATTTAAGAAGCAAGTTCCGTTACTGAGGGGCAAAGTGTAGATGACTGGCAAACGATCGTGGGCCACCATTGCTGGCGCGGTAGTTCTGCTGGCCGGTTGCGAATTTGTTGACGAGGCGTTGGTGCCAACGCTGGCCGGCGAAGATCCCGCCGCTGAAGAGGCCGAACCGCAACAGGTCGCGATTCCGGCCAGCGCAGCCGAGGCCAACACGCAGCCGACGATCTCCGGCGCCCCGCCGCAACTCGGCGAAACCCGTTTCGAGCCGCCCGGCGTCACGCCCGGCGAGGTGACCGGTACGGCGATCGGCCGGCGCGTCGAGCGCTTGCGCAGCGACCTAGTCGACATGCAGCAGAACGTGCGCGCCGACAACACCGAATTGCAGAGCCTGCGCCAGCAATCGATCACCAACGCCAACCAGTACCAGCAACTGGTTGCCGGTATTCAGGCCAAGCTGCAGGTCGGCACCACCCCGGGCAACCCCAACCTGGTGCGCGCGTGGAACGGCGCCCAGGCAACGCTCGATCAGATTTCCAACAACATCGGCCAGATGAACAACCTGGCGAACAAAGTTGCCAATGACAGTTCGCTGGCCTCGTTCATTCTCGAGTCGGTGCAGGCCACCTTCGGCCTGACCGGCGCGGTCGACGCCGATCATGCCCAGCTCACCATTCTCGAAGACGACACCAACCGCACGGTGGTGCTGATCGACCGGCTGCTCAACGAATTGAACGAAGACATTTCCCGGCAGACCAACTATGTCGGCCGCGAACGGGCCAACTTGACGGTGCTGAGCCTGGCGGTGAAGAACGGCGAATTGTTCGGCACCAGCCTCGCCAACCGCGCCTTCTCGTCGGCCGGCGGCGTCGCCAGCCAGCCGCAGCGCGTCGGCAATCTGGCGAACCGGCGCCCGCTCGTGGTGATCCGTTTCGACCGGCCCGACGTGCCGTACGAGGAGCCCCTGTTCACCGCCGTCAGCGAAGCGCTCAACCGGCGCCCGTCGGCCGCGTTCGACCTGGTGTCGGTAGTGCCCCAGCGCGGCA
>CAJICQ010000367.1_pt1 | contig 13878 bp, 10 predicted proteins | sample 9199721 | NCBI WGS metagenome assembly CAJICQ01 (sample SAMEA7708344, study PRJEB35096) | sediment metagenome | biome: marine neritic benthic zone biome [ENVO:01000025]; feature: sediment [ENVO:00002007]; material: shallow marine sediment [ENVO:03000034] sea grass bed [ENVO_01000059] ...
GATCCGCAACTATCTGGTCGTTTGGACCGATTTCTCCGAATACACCGACCAGGTTCAAACCCAGTCGCTGCAACGTCCCTGGGAAGCGTTGGGGAACAGCGCGTTGATCGCCGGTCTCGCAACATCGCTGGCGGTGCTGTTCGGTTCGGTGCTCGCCTATGGCGTCTCGCGCTACCAGATATTGTCCGAGGCGCGAATGTTCCAGCTGCTCATGCTGCGCATGGTGCCACCCATTGTGCTGATCGCGCCGATCTCGCTGTGGTACCGCCAGATCGGCCTGCTCGACAGCATACCGGGACTGGTCATCCTGTATTTCCTCACCACCCTGCCCTATGCGGTGTGGATGAGTAAGAGCTTCATCGACGAAGTACCGCGCGAGATGGAGCAGGCCGCCGAACTTCTCGGCGCCAGCCGCTTCCGCACCATCTGGGAAGTGGTGCTGCCGCTGGTGCGTTCGGGCCTGGTGGCGACGTTCCTGTTTATCCTGATCCTGACCTGGAGCGAATACCTGCTGGCGCTGCTGCTCTCGAAGACCGAAGTTTTGACCTTGCCGATCGAGCTATCCAAGTATCAGGGATCGACCGAGGGTCGGGTTTACGGACGCCAGGCGGCGCTGTCGGTCGGCATTACACTGCCGCTGATCTTCGTCGGATTGATCATCCGCAAGCACCTGGCACGCGGCTTTAGTTTCGGCATGGTAAGGCGCTAAACGCAGCAGGACGATTTTGCGACGCTTTTGCTCGCCTCGACACCTCAATTGCCCCCATAATACTCTCAACAATTAAGGACCTAATGGGAGGAAACGGTGATGGCCAAATACGGTGTCGGACAACCCGTCCGGCGGACGGAAGATCCGCGGCTACTAACGGGCCGCGGCAAATTCAACGACGACTATATCGTCGACAACGCGGCCCATGGCTACGTTCTCCGCTCACCGCATGCCCATGCCGAAATCGTCTCGATCGACACGGCGGCGGCAAATTCCGCTCCTGGCGTATTGGGGGTGTTCACCGGCGCCGATCTGGCCGCCGACGATATTGGCGGCTTTCCCGGACCGCCGCCTTTCTTTGCCGCGCTGACCAAACCCGATGGCTCGCCGCTCAGCTATCCGCCGCAGTTCGCGCTGACTTCGGACCGCGCGCGCTATGTCGGCGACCCGATTGCGTTCGTCGTTGCCGAAACCCTCGACCAGGCGCGCGACGCTGCCGAACTGATCGATGTGAGGTACGACCTGCTGCCGGTGGTGACGGATACCGCGGCGGCGATGGCGCCCGGCGCGCCGCAGCTGTGGGACGAGGTACCGCAGAACTTCCTGTTCCAGGCGCGCATCGGCGACCAAGCAGCAACGGACGCGGCGTTCGAAGGAGCCGCGCACGTGGCGCACGTATCACTGGTTAACAACCGTGTCGTCCAAAATTCGATGGAAGTGCGCGGCGCCATCGGCAGCTACGACGCCGGGAGCAGCCGCTACACCCTGTACACCTCGAACCAGAACCGCCACATGCTGCGCGACTGGATCGCCAATAGCTTCCTCAAATGCGACCCGCAATCGGTCCGCGTCCTGGTCGACGACGTCGGTGGCGGGTTCGGCATGAAGACCCACCCCTATCACGAACAGGTTCTGGTGCTGTACGCGGCCAAGAAACTCGGCCGCGGCGTGCGCTGGATCAGCGACCGCACCGAAGCCTTCTTGAGCGATCTGCACGGCCGCGACCATATCTCCGAATGCGACCTGGCGCTCGACGCCGACGGCAAGTTTCTCGCCGTCCGGGTGGCGACGATCGCCGCGATCGGCGCCTATTCCTGCTCGGCTGGAGTCGCCATTCCGACCCAGGTCGGCCCGAAAATTCTCACCAACGTCTACGATATTGCGGCCGCCGACGTCGAAGTTAAGTGCGTCATGACGAACACGGCGCCGGTCGGCCCCTACCGGGGCGCCGGCCGGCCCGAGGCGATATACGTCATGGAGCGCCTGGTCGACGTCGCGGCGCGCGAGCTGGGCATCGATCCCGTCGAACTGCGGCGGCGCAATCTGATCCGCCCCGATCAACTGCCCTACACCAACGCCATGGGCACCACCTACGACAGCGGCGAGTTCGAGGCCAACATGGACGCGGCCATGAAACTGGCGGACTGGGACAATCACGAGGCGCGGCGCCAGGCGGCGCTGGCGAACGGCCGGCTCAGCGGCATCGCGTTGTCACAGTATATCGAGACCACCGCGGGCAACCCCACCGAATCAGCGGAAGTGGAAGTCGCCGAAGATCAGGTCATCGTGCGGGTCGGCACCCAGCCGATGGGGCAAGGCCACGATACGTCGTTCATGCAGTTGATCTCGGAAAAACTCGGCGTCGAATTCGACGCCGTCGTGGTCGATACCAGCGACAGCGACAATCTGCCGAGCGGCGGCGGCAGCCATGGCTCGCGCACCAGCCATATCGGCAGCGTGGCGGCGCTGAACTCGAGCGATGAAGTCATTCTCAAAGGCACCCGGATCGCCAGCGAACTGCTCGAGACCGCGACTGACGATATCGAGTTCGCCGACGGGGCATTCCGCGTCGCCGGCACCGACCGCACGGTCAGCCTGTTCGACGTCGCCCGCGAGGCGCGGACCTCAACCACCCTGCCGGAAGAGCTGCGCGGCCCGTTGAGCGGGTCGGACACCCATACGATAGAGAACTGGAGCTACCCCAACGGCTGCCACATCTGCGAAGTCGAGGTCGAGCAGGATACCGGCGCGGTTCACGCGGTGCGCTATTGCGCAGTCGATGATGTGGGCCGGGTGATCAATCCGCTGCTGGTCGCCGGCCAGGTTCACGGCGGAGTCGGCCAAGGCATCGGCCAAGCAGTGATGGAGAACACGGTCTACGACCCACAATCCGGGCAGCTGCTCAGCGCCTCGTTCATGGACTACACGATGCCGCGGGCCGACGATATCCCGTCGATGGACATCGACACCAACGAGGTGCTGTGCAAGACCAATCCGCTGGGTGTGAAAGGCGCCGGTGAGGCCGGCGCGCTGGTGGCGCCGCCGGTAGTGATCGCCGCCATCGCCGATGCGTTGCGCGACTATGGCGTCACCCACATCGACATGCCGGCAACGCCGGAGCGTATCTGGCAGGCGATGCAGCGCCGCGAGGCGGCCGAATAAGGCGTACGTTCAGGCGCCGAGGTAGTAGGTTTTAACCATCTCGTTTTCCCGCAGATCGGCGGCGTCTTTGCTGGCGAACGCGATTTCGCCGTGCACGATGATGTAGCCCCGATCGGCGATTTTGATCGCCTGATTGAAGTTCTGTTCGGCCATTAATACCGTCAAACCCTTACTGGCCGGCAATTCGCCAATCTTTTCGATCATCTGGGATACCAATATCGGCGCGAGGCCGACCGACGGCTCGTCGATCAACAAAAGTTTCGGATCGCTCATCAGCGCGCGGGCCACGGCGAGCATCTGCTGTTCACCACCGCTCATGCTGCCGGCCTGTTGGGTTCGCCGCTCGGCCAAACGGGGAAAAATGGCGAAGCACGATTCCAGAGCCTCTTCGCGCTTTCCACGCGCCTCCTTGCGATAAGCGCCCAACACAAGGTTGTCTTCTACCGTGAGCAACGGGAATAACCGCCGTCCTTCGGGGACAAGAGCGACCCCGTGTTCGACGATTTGCTTTGGACTGCACTTGGTCAAATCGATCTCTGCATCGCCATCGCGCAGCGTGATGCTGCCGCTGGTCGGCCGGATCAGCCCGGCGATACAGCTCATTAATGTGCTTTTGCCATTGCCGTTTGTGCCCAGCAACGCGACGGTCTCGCCGTTGGCGACATTCAGGGAAGTCTCGTGCAGGACACTGACGTTGCCGTATCCGGCGACCAAATTTTCAATGACGAGTTCAACCATTGTCAGGCACCGAGATAGGCTCTTTCCACGCCTTTATCCTTTACGATTTCGTCGGGCGTTCCTTCAGCGATCAGTTCGCCGGCGTCGAGGCAAATAACCCGGTGCGAGAATTGCATAACGGCGCGCATGATGTGCTCGATCATGATGATGGTCATGCCCTGCTCATTGAAATTAATCAGGATTTCCAGAACCTCATCGACTTCGTTACCGGTCAATCCAGCCATTGCCTCGTCGGATATCAGCAACTTCGGCTTTGCCGCAATCGCCCGCGCGAGTTCGAGCTTACGGAGCTCGATCTGGGTCAGGCCCCCGGTTTCTTCGTGCGCTTTTTCAGTCATCCCCATGGTTTCGAGGATCGACATCGCCTGTTCGGCGATCGCGTCTTGGCTGGCTCCAGTCCCGCTCACGAATTCGATCGGGATTTTCAGATTGTCCATAACGGTCATGCTATGGAACGGCCGAGGTATCTGGAAGGTTCGCGTTATGCCGGCTGCGGTTCGCTTATGCGCCTTCATGCCGTTGAGGTCGTGACCGTCGAAAATAATACTGCCGCCGTCGTTATGCAGCACACCCGAAATACAGTTGATCAGCGTCGTCTTACCCGACCCGTTCGGGCCGATCAGGCCGAAGCGTTCTCCAGTGAGAACCTCGGTCGTAACGTTCGACAGGGCGGTAAAGCCGCCGAAGTTCTTAGTGACTGAGTCAATTTTGAGAAGTGTTTCAGACATCGCCTAGCAGTACCTTGTTTACACCTAATTCTTCTTCATGAACCAGCCGACAAGGCCGTGCGGCGCGAAGGTTACAAAGCCCACCAGCACGACGCCGAGGATCAGGAGATTGAGTTCCGACGATATGGTCACGATGGATACCTGCTGAACCGTGCCGAGCAGAAGGCCGCCCAACACCGGGCCGATCCAGGTAAACGTTCCCCCGATCATCGGCATGGCCAGGGAATACACCGCAAACTCCAGATTAAAGGCGGTGAGAGGATCGATGAACGTCAGGTAGCTGGGGAAAATTGCCCCGGCCGCCCCCATGAGCGCCCCGCTGATCGTGGTGGCGATCAACTTGAGCCGCAACGTCGGCACACCCATGCATTCCGCGGCTTCCTCGTTGTCCTTGATCGCGTTCAGGCCGCGCCCGAGCTTACCCTTCTCGATGGTCCGGGCGACCCAAACGCTGAAAATCGCCATGCCCGCAATCAGGAAAAACAGAAACTCTTTGTAGTTTCCGAAGATGCCGACTTTGCGGTCGACGATGATGGCACCCAATAGTTCCGGCTGGCGGGTCGGCAGAATCGATATGCCGGCGGCGCCGCCGACGAAATCCCAATTGTTGACGACCGTTTCGAGGACGATCGCCAGAGCGAGGGTGGCGATGGCGAAATAGACGCCTTTAAGGCGCAGGGTAAAGTACCCGATAAAGAGACCGAGAAAGCCGGCCAGAGCCGCACCAATGAGAATCTGTGGGACGATGGTAACATCGCCCCACTGGATCAGCGCGATCGACGCGTAGGAACCGACGCCGAGAAAGCCGGCGGTACCGAAGTTAATGTAGCCCCCGTAGCCGCCCAGAATGTTCCACGCGGTCGCGATCATAATGTATTGGAGGACCGCGAAACCGGCGAAATAGAAAAACCGATTAAAGGGCAATTGGGCGACGATAAACGCCAGCACCAATACCAGAACGCAGCCGATCTCGAATTTATATCGCAATACCATTGTCATTAGCGGGTATCTCCGACGCCGAGCAATCCGGTCGGTTTGAATGCCAGTACGCCCAAGAGGATCGTGAACGAAACCGCCGGCGCCCACGACGGACCAGCGAAGGTCGACACAAGACTTTCGGCAATGCCCAGGATCATGGCTGCGATCAGGGTGCCGCTAATCGACCCCAAACCGCCCAGGACGACGATCGCGAAAACGTTGCCGATAAACAGCCGGCCGACGGCGGGCTCGATGGGGATCACGATAATCATCAGCGCACCAGCAATCCCGCAGGTGCCCAGTCCGATCGCAAACGCAATGCGCTTTACCGTCACCGGGTCGACGCCCATCAGCGACAGCGCCATCATGTCCTGATGGACAGCCCGGGTCGCCCGGCCGAAGAACGAGCGATCCAAGAACAGTTGCAGGCCCAATGTCAAAATTCCCGCGACCACAAAGGCGACGAGCAAACGATAGGGTATCGAAAATTGCATACCGGCGACCATGGCGCTAAAGGATTCGCCAATATAGGGCGCATTGACCAATCGATGGTCGACGCCGAACACCATGATCAAGACAACTTCGGTGATGAACAGAAGGCCGAAGAAGAACGCCAGGCCGCGCAGCGCAACGGCGCTGGTTTTTTCGAAGAACTGGTAATAGGCCGAGTAGATCGCCAACCCCAACACGAAAAAGAGCGGGGTTATGATCACGCCGGCCAAAATCGGGTCGATGCCAAAATTAGCATTCAGGATGAAGGTACAAAAGGCGGCGGCGACGATGAAGGTTGGATGGGCGATGTTGACCGTGTCGAGAAGCCCGAAACAGATCGACAGACCGATGGAAAGCGCGGCGAAAAACCCGCCCAACAGGATGCCCGCAATCAAGGCGTTTATGAGCAGTTCAAGGATTACCATGCCGCCTCACGAAGTGGCCTAAATTCAAGGAGGAAGACGGGAGGACGGTCACAGTGGTAACCGTCCTCCAATGACTTCCAGATTGTTAAAACCTTACGGTTTGACTGGTTGATAAGGCCTAACGCAACGAGTTAAACGGCTTGACTTCACCGGTCTTGATGTCCGCCGGGTACATGATCTTGCGTGTCCCGGGCTGTGCGAACTGGTCAAGTTCGTTGTTCTTGATGCCCTGGTATTGAACAGCGATCGTCCGGGTCTCGACCCACTCGCCGTTATCGCCAAATTCCACATCGCCGACGACCGTGCTGAATTTGGTCTTGTGAATGTATTCGGCGATGGCGTCGTGGTCGATCTTACCGACGGCGTTGACCGCCTTGCCGAGTATATCGACATAGGCATAGGCCCACGGGACCAGGTAATAACCCAGTTCATCGGTCTTCAGGTTCTCGTCCTTGACCTTTTTCTGATAGCGCTCGATCAGTTCCTTCGAGCCGGGATAGATATTCATCGTCGGTTCCGGCACGTAGAAGTCATAATTGAGGAAACCGTTCAGATTCGGCCCCAGACCGGACATCAGGCCGGCGTACTGCAAGCCGACCATGCCGCCACCAACGGCCATGGCGTCGGTGCCCACTTCGGCGATCGCGCGCACCAGACCGGCCGAGCCGTTCGGGTAAGAGGCGATATAGAAAATGTCAGGTTTCTTGGCGTTCACCGCTCTTACGATCGGCGTGAAGTCAGCCGTCTTGGGCGGATAGTTTTGGTTGTAGACAATCTCCAGGCCCATCGCCTTGGCGTTCTCGATGGCGCCCTCTTTGAGGTTGCGTGCAAATTCGGCATCCGCCGCGACAAGTGCGATGGTCTTCGGCTTAAACGCTTTGATGGCCTCGAACCAATTAGCCGAGAACCCAACGGCAGGACTAGGACCGGCCGGAAGGATCTGGAAATATTTGTCGTATTTCCATTTGCCGTTGTTGTTCATCCCGAACAGGCCCATGAACACGATGTCGCGATCGATCACAACCGGCATCGCCGGCGCGATCAGGTTGGTGCCGTAACCGCTGACCACGAAATCGACCTTGTCGACGTCGAGCAGTTTGGAGTAGATGCCGGGCACGTTCTTCGGGTTGGTCTGGTCGTCATAGACCACCAACTCGACCGGACGACCGAGGATGCCGCCCTTGGCGTTGATGTCGTCACGCCAGATCTCCATAGCGACCAGCGATTGCTTACCGCCGCCGGCGAGCGCGCCGGTGAGCGCCATACTAAATCCGATCTTGATGGGATCTTTGCTCTGCGCCTGCGCGACCGGCGCAAATGCGGTCGTCAGCACAAATGCCGCCGCAAACAAACCGGCGAGCAGCATCACACGCACTCGGTATTTCATAATTCGGGTCATCGTCAGCCCTCCCTACTGGCTGGTTGATCACGCGGATTCACGCTCCGCTGATCAGCTTAATTCGTTCCAGAAATACTCCCAAGCGATTCTGGTTTTTAATGGAACAGTTCTTGCGTCTGTTTGATCTATAACAACTCAATGCAGCGATTCCGGCTCCTAACGTAGTCAGTTCACGCTGATGTGAGTCGCATGATTACCGATGTGACGGGTTTGGGCAAGTGCGTCGTGCCTATCGGGAAAAATGCCACAGCCGGCCTTTTCTGGGCCTTGCGCGTATCCGGCGCGCAGCCTAGCGTACGAGCTAGGGCCTCCCCGGCGCTATTAATTATACTCTCGACAGGACCGACTTTCGCCATGGCTGAATATTCTCTCGACGGACGCGTCATTATCGTCACCGGCGCCGGGCGCGGCCTCGGGCGCGCGATGACCGAGGCGCTCACCGAAGCCGGCGCCAGCGTTCTGGCCGCCGCTCACATCAGCGACGATTTTTCCGAGCTGGAAGCGTCGTGCGCCGATTATCCCGGCAAACTGCACTGCTTGACCGCCGACATCCGCAAGATCGAGGATTGCGATCTGATTATCGCGACGGCGCTAGAGACCTTCGGCGGCCTGCACGGGCTGGTCAACAATGCCGGGCTCACGTTCACCTATATCTGGCCCGATGCCTATCGTCGCCCGGAGTGGCTCGAGCATCGGCGGTTTCCGCCGTTCTACCTGGTCCCGGACGAGAAAATTCAAAACGTCATCGACACCAATTTCGGCGGTGCCGACCGGCTGGCGCGCCGCGCCGCGCCGATCATGGTCGAACAAGGCTGGGGCCGCATCGTCAACGTTACCACCATGTACCCGACCATGACCCGGCCGGGTTCCTCGCCCTACGGCCCGTCGAAAGCGGCGCTCGAATGCGCCACCGAGATCTGGGCGAAAGACCTCGAGGGCACCGGCGTGACCGTCAATATTCTCAATCCCGGCGCTGGCGCCGCGACCCCCGGCATGGCCGAAGAGATGAAGCAGATGAGCCGCGAGGCGGAAACGCCGATCCTGATCGAGCCCGAGCTCTACAAGGCGCCGATCGTCTGGCTGATGTCGGATGCCACCGACAGCATCAACGGCATGCGCTACGACGCCAAACCGTGGGATGCCTCGAAACCGGCCGCCGAGGAAGGCGAACGGATCGGGTCCCAGGCCGGTGTGCTACTGTACAAGATGCCCGACGACTGATCGCTTCCCCTTCTTTATGACGTCCCAAGCCGCAGCGCCCGCGCGGCCCTATCTTGGGCCGGCGATCCTTCTCACCCTGACCCAAGCGATGATTTCGTGGGCGGTGTTTGCGCCGCCGGTGATCGCCAAACAGGCGCTGCCGGAAATGGGGCTTGACCCGATCTGGATCGGCGCCCAGCCGACGCTGGTGTTTATCGCGGCGATGTTGGTCGGCGTGCTCGCCAGTTCGTGGGTCGCGCGGATCAACCCCATGCGCGCCACCCAACTGTTCGTATCGTTCTGCGTGATCGGACCGGTGTTGATCGCCACCGGATCGATCGTGTTGGTCGCGCTGGGCAGCATGTTCATCGGCGCCGCCCTGGGCCCGGCGACGCCGGCGAGCTCGCACATATTGGGGCGGGTCACCCCGCAGCACCTGCAACCGCTGATTTTCTCGATCCGGCAGACCGGCGTCACCCTCGGCGGCGTCTTGGCCGGGTTCATCACGCCGCTGCTGATGCAGCGTTGGGACTGGCAAACCTCGATGCTGAGCGTTGCTGCGGCCTGCGCGCTCACCGTTGGGCTGGTCGAGATCTGGGTACGCGGATATGGCATCCACGCCGACCCGGCGATCGAGCGGCGCCCCGCGATTCTGGCGCCGGTCCGGCTGGTGCTGTCGGACCCGTCGCTGCGCTGGCTCACTTTGGGAATCGTGCCTCTGGTGATCGCCCAGTACGGCCTGACGACCTTTTTGGTTCTCTATCTGCAAGAAGACATCGAGCTCTCGGTGATCACCGCCGGCTGGATCTTGGGCGCCGCTCAGGCGTCGGGCGGCGTCGGACGCATCTTGTTCGGCGCCATCGCCGGGCGCTACCTGCCGCCGCTTACGGTGCTATTGGGGCTGGCGATCGCCGCCGCCGCGGCGTCCCTGCTGACCGCGACCCTGACCGGCGCCTGGCCGCTGACGCTGATCTATCTGGTCGGACTTCTATTCGGCGCGAGCGCCGCCGGCTGGAACGGTGTTTTCCTCGCCGAAGCGGCACGATTGTCGCCAACCGGGACGATCAGCCGGGTTACCGGCGGTATCGCCTTTTTCATCTTCGGCGGTATCGTGATCGGCCCGGCCGGGTTTGCGCTGCTCATCGAGCAGACCAGCTTCCCAGTCGCTTATATGGTCACGGCGGCCCTGTTGGGCGTCAGCGTCTACGCGTTTGTCAAAACCCGCGCGGTCGCGCAGGCCCAATAAGCCTAACCGCGGTCTGTCGCGTCGCTCTCCAATGCCTCGAACACCGCGGCGAGTTCGTCATCGAGCCGGCCCATTTCGGCAAGCTTGTCGAAATACGCCGCGGCAACCGACGTGACCGGCGCGGGGACACCCAAGCTTTCGGCATGATCGACGATGTAATGCAGATCCTTGTGGACCAGCCGCGCCGGCGCGGTCGGCGGCTGCCATTTCCGTGCCGCCATCAGCGGCGCGCGCAACTCGAACTGGGTCGAGGTGGCGACGCTGGTTTTGACCACGTCGATGATCTGCTGCGGATCGAGACCCGAACGCTTGCCCATCAACAGCGCCTCGGCCGCCACCATGGCGTGGCCGGCGACCAGGGAATTGAGTACGAATTTGAGCTTCATGCCGGTACCGAAGTCGCCGACATAGGGGCATTTGGGCGCCAGCACTTCGAGTACCGAACGAACCTCTTCGCAGGCCGCTTGGTCGCCGCTCATCATGATCACCGCGCGGCCGTTTTCCATCGCCGTCGGCGTTCCGCTGATCGGCGTATCGAGCAATGCGGCGCCGGTGGGATCGAGCGCGGCCTTGACCGCTTCTTTCTGGGCAACGGCGAAGGTGCCCATATCGGCGACGATCAAACCCGCGCGGCCGCCCGCGGCAAGGCCATTGCGACCGAGATAGGCCTCTTCGACCGACTCTTCGCTGGCCAGCGCGACGATGACGAAGTCCGTCAGTTCGGCAAGTTCCCTGGCGTTCGCCACCAGGCCGCCACCGGCATCGGGAAACCACTGGGTGCTCGGCCGGTCGACCGCCAGCACTTCGTAACCCTCGGCGAGCAGCAGCCGCCCGGCCATGCCGCCGATATTACCCAACCCCAGGATACCGACCGTTTCGGTCATTGCTCCATGCCGTTCACACAGCTGCTATATGCGCCGCGCCTGGCCCTCCCAGAAATGTTCGCGGATATCCTTCTTCCGCACCTTGCCGACGGCGCTGCGCGGCAGCTCGTCCCAGAACTCCACCGCTTTCGGCGCCTTCACACTCCCCAGCTCATTCTTGCACAAATCGATGATCTCAGTCTCGTCCGCGCTTGTACCTGGTTTTAATTCTACCACAGCGGTTACCGCTTCGCCCCATTTCTCGTCAGGCGTGCCGACAACGGCGCAATCTTGTACCGCCGGGTGGGTCCAGATCACCTGCTCGACCTCGCTGGGGTAGATGTTGAACCCGCCGGAGATGATCATGTCCTTCTTGCGGTCGACGATATAGACGTAGCCGTCTTCGTCCTTGTGGCCGATGTCGCCGGTGCGGTGCCAGCCGTTGCTGGTGGTGACCTCCGCCGTCGCCTCCGGGTTCTTGAAATAGCCGGCCATCACCAGGCGGCCGCGCACGACGATTTCGCCGCGTTCGCCCGGCGGCAGAATGTTTTCCTCGTCGTCCATGATCTCGACCGGGGTCAGCAGCCCCGGTTGGCCGCAACTGGCGAGCCGGTGCGCCTTGTTGGTCTCGATCGCCTCGACATGGGCAGACGGCGGAAAGAAGGTGCAGATCATCGGCGCTTCGGCCTGACCGTAGGACTGGGTCATCACCGGCCCGAACACATCCATCGCTTCGCGCAGTTTCTCCACCGACATCGGCGCGGCGGCGTAGACGAAATACTCCAGCGAGGAATAGTCGAAGTTGCGCACATCGGGATGCGCCAAAATCACGTAGATCGCGGTCGGCGGCAGAAAAAGATAGGTCACGCCGTGCGTTTCGATGTTCTCCATCAACTGCGGCAGCTGCACGCCGTTCATAATGACGTTGGTGGCGCCGTGGCCCATCAGGCTCAGCGCGACAACGCCGGCGGCGTGGGTCATCGGCGCGGCGCACAGATGGACCGGCGGCTTGTCGGGCGGCATGTGCACCATCATTTCCGCGACCATGGTCTCGAACAGCGCGTTGGTCCACAAGATGCCTTTGGGCTGGCCAGTGGTGCCGCCGGAAGAAAATATGCCGCAAATCTCATCGGGGTCGTCGGGGAACGGCGCCATGGCGCCATCGTGCCCGGCGACGAACTCGGCGAACGATGGCGCATCGGCGCCGGCCCGATCGATGCAAACATAGTTGGCAATGTTGAGACATTCGTCGCGGATCGTCGCCACATTGTCCTCGAACGACGAATGGTAGAAGAGGAACTCGGCCTCGTTGTGGTTGAGGATGTAGCAGTTCTCGCGCACCGCGTTGCGCGCATTGATCGGCACCCAGGCGCCGCCGGCGCGGTAGAGGCCGAGCAGCGCGTCGAACGCGCCCGGATGGTTGGGGCTATAGATCGCCGCCTTCTTGCCGTGGGCGAAACCGGCCGCGTGCATCGCCAACGCGGTGCGGTGGGACATCTCCCGTGCTTCGCGGTAGGTGGTTCGGGCGCCATCCTCGGCGATCATGAAGGCGCGCTCGGGATTGAGCAGCGCACCGCGGTCGAAGAAATCGATTACGCGCATTTATGTTTCTCCACACCTACCGGTGGCGCTTAGCCCCTCTCCCTAAGGGAAAGGGGTTGGGGTGAGGGGAAATAATCGTACCGTTTATTTGATTTCCCAAATGTGGGAGTCCAGTTTGTCCCCTCACCCGGCTCGCTATGGCTCGCCACCCTCTCCCCATGGGAGAGGGTTTATTTTATCCAACGATCAAAGAATTGTTCAAACGACGAGCGCGAGCCTCTACCTCCGACCCAGAATGGTCAAGCACGCCGCGGCTTCCTCGATGCCGTGGAAGCCGCCGCCGTTTTCGGCAATGGCGAAGCGTGCGCCGTCGACTTGACGGGCGCCGGCCTCGCCGCGCAACTGCGTGACCAATTCGTGGATTTGCGCTAACCCGGTGGCGCCGACCGGATGGCCCTTGGATTCGAGTCCGCCCGACGGATTGACGGGAATGCGCCCGCCGAGCCGCGTGTCGCCCGCCATGGTCGTCGGCCCGCCCTCACCGAAGCCGCAGAAGCCAAGGTTCTCGATCTGCTGGATCTCGGCGAACGCAGTGGCGTCGTGCACCTCGGCGACATCCATGTCGTCGGGTCCCAGGCCGGCTTCTTCGTAGGCCAGGTTCGCCGCCAGATGGGTAATGTGCTTATCGACCTCTTCTGGCCTGCGGTCGCTGCCGCTGCGCAAAACCGTGGCCTCGATCTTGACCGCCCGGTCGCGGGCGAAGCGGCCGAGCTCCTCTTCGCGGCATAGAACCGCCGCCGCTGCGCCGTCGGAGATCGGCGAGCACATCGGCAAGGTCAGCGGCCAGCTGATCTTGCGCGCGGTCAGCACTTCGTCGAGCGTTATCGGCTCGCGGTATTGCGACAGCGGATTGTGCTGCGAGTGGTCGTGGTTCTTCGCCGCCACCGCGGCGATCTGCTCCTGTGTGGTGCCGAAGGTCCGCATGTGGAACTTGGCCAGCGCAGCATAGACATCCATGAAGATGCTGCGCTGTCCGGTGTCGTCATCGCCGTTGGGATCGTCGACGCCGGCGCCCAATTCGAGCAGCCGCGCCGTCGCCGCTTCCGCGTTGTGGAC
>CAJICQ010000382.1_pt1 | contig 13814 bp, 10 predicted proteins | sample 9199721 | NCBI WGS metagenome assembly CAJICQ01 (sample SAMEA7708344, study PRJEB35096) | sediment metagenome | biome: marine neritic benthic zone biome [ENVO:01000025]; feature: sediment [ENVO:00002007]; material: shallow marine sediment [ENVO:03000034] sea grass bed [ENVO_01000059] ...
CCGGCTTGGCCCGCGGACGAAAAACCGCCGTGGTCGAGCCCCCGGCGGAGGGGTGCCGGAGTGGTTGAACGGGGCGGTCTCGAAAACCGTTGTGCCCTTAGGGGTACCGAGGGTTCGAATCCCTCTCCCTCCGCCAGATTTGTCCTCAAGAAACACCGTGCGTCAACTGCAGCCCATAGAACAGTGGCGCCTCGCGGTGAAACCTCGCGAGACAGCTCTTTACGAACTGATAACGCCGCCCCGCTAGCTTGGCGGGATGAGCATTTCGGCCAAACCCCAGCCCCGGAACACTGACCGGACCTTTGGTAGTGCTGACGCCTTATCCCGTGCTGGCGAGATGTTGCGCCAGGGCGAACCTGGTAAGTCGGCGGCGCTTTCGCGCGACGTTATCGACCGCCAGCCAGAAAATGCCCACGCTTGGTATCTGCGGGGCCTCGCCTTGCGTGTCATGAAGGATCTTGCCGGGGCGCGAGCGTGTCTTGAGGCCGCGATCTTCAAGGGTCTTACCGACGCCGTGGCGTATCTGGAGTATGCCCGCACGCTCATCCTCCTCGGCGAGAGGGGAGCCGCCGAAGCGCAGTACCGCAAGGCGCTGGCGGCGCAACCGGATCTGACCGCAGCATGCCGTGAACTCGGCAGCCTGTGCTTCGAGGCAGGCCGGCTCGAAGAGGCCGAACAATGGTTCCGCGAGACGGTCCGTCACGATCCCAGTGACGGCATCGGTCGGCGCAATCTTGCTCAAGCCCTGTATCGCCTCGACCGCATCGCCGAGGCGATTACCACGCTGGACGAGGCGGTTGCCCTAGCACCCAACCAACCGGACCTCCAGGTTATGCTGGCGACCCTGCATGATCTGGAAAATGATTCGCCGGCAGCGCAACGCCACGCCGAGGCTGCGCTCACGTTGGATCCTGGCAATCCCTCCACCACGGTGATATTGGCCAAGCTGGCACTTCGCCGCGACGACGCCGCCGGCGCGCTGGACCGGCTCGACGCAATCGACGCCGCCCGGATGTCGGAGGCACAGCAAGTGACCTGCCATACCGGACGTGGCCGGGCCCTCGATCGACTGGGCCGCTACGAAGAAGCGTTCGCGGCGTACCGGCAATCTCGCGAGCGACTGTTTCGTCTGCAAAAAGACATGCCGGCACAGGACTTCGCGACGCGCGCGGCGCGCATGTCAGCGGTGGAAAACGGGCTGAGCCGCGAGCGCTGGGAACGGCTCGCGCTTCGCGACGCCAGCGCGGACGGCACCCCGCAGCCTATCTTCGTGCTTGGCTTCATGCGTTCCGGAACGACGCTGATTGAGCGTATTCTCGGCGCGCATCCGGAAATCGCGCCACTGGGCGAATTGACGCTGATTGCCGATGCCAGCGAAGAACTGACGGCGGGACTGAGCCGCGGGTTCCCGGCCGGCCTATTCTCCTTGGATGCCGGTCACGCACGGGAGATTCTGGAAGCACAGCGACAGCGCTATCTCACCGGCGTACGGAACCGGCTGGGCGATCCGGGCGCGGTCCGGTTCATCGTCGACAAGGCGCCGTTCAACTCCGAACATATCGGCCTCGTTCGTTTGCTCTTTCCCGATGCGCCGATTATCCAAGCGGTGCGTCACCCCCTTGATACCGTGCTATCGAGCTTCTTCGTGAACTTTGCCGAATACCAGCCCTGGTCGTTTTCGCTCGACGCCGCCGCGGCACTGTTTGTGCGCATGCACGATCATCTGACCGCGATGGTGCCGGATCCGGTGGGTGATGTCCTGCCCGTGCGTTACGAAAAGCTTGTCGAAGATCCCGACGCAGTCGTACGCACCATGCTCGATCATGTAGGCGTCGCATGGGACGAAGCCTGCCTGAAATTTCACGAACACGCCGCAGGCGTGCGCACGGCGAGCTATGCTCAAGTCGCGCGCCCACTATACGATTCCTCCGTGTTTCGCTATCGCAACTACCTGCCGTTCATCGATCTCGCGGTGCTTGACAAGCTACGGCCGGCGGTAGAGGCACTCGGTTACGATTATTCGACATAATGTCATGGTGTCGCGGCACCGCATCAAACAACTTCGGTGACCATTGCCTTGGTCCCGATGTGGTACAGGCGCTCAAACTCATCGAGCCGGCGTAAACCAGCTGAATTTGCCGTTTTTTCCGTTAATCGGGATTACCGTGACAGTTTACCAGATGGCGATTACGGCGACAGACGGCTGAATGGCTCCCCGCTTTGAAACCGCGTGGTTCTCGCAAGTGAACAGAAGTTATATAGATCAAAGCCTTATCTGAAGCACCGAAAAGCTCGGTAACGTCTGAATCCCTTTCCCTCCGCCAGATTTTTCCTATCCGTGCGGCCGTCTGCACATTTAACCACGAACGCGGCTCGCAAGCCGCGCCGGCTAACGTGGCGGGCCTACAGCGCGATTTGTTTCAGATAAGTAAACTGTCACCGTAGTTTGCGTAATTTTAATTTGTCACCGTAATTTTGGGTTTGCTCTTTGACAGTCGCGTAGGCCCAGTCGGGCCACGGCGCCGGCACCGCGACTTTGCCGGTTTCGCAGGTGGCGCGGGCGCTTTCCAAGCCTGCCGAGCGAACATCAACTTTAGGCGTCGACACCCTTGGTCTTGAGCAGCTGACGAATACCGCCCAATGAGTTGAGACCGACGATTTCGGGCATCGAGAACTGCACCGAGTAGGCGCCTTCGATCGCCATCACGAGTTCGAGATGCTTTAGCGAATCCCAGGACCGCGTATTGCGCGGGCTGGTTTCATCGTTGATCGATTCGATGGGTTCTTTGAGGAGGTTCGCGAAGAGCGCTTCGAGTTGCATGAGTACTGTCCCTTTCCAGGTTCCCGGGCGCACCGCCTGTTTTCCGCCTTAACAGCCGTGCGCGTTTGTGGAAGATTTTAGAAAATCCGGTCACGCACACCGGCAGGCCAGCGGCTCGGATCAAGACCGTGCTGGCTGAAGCACGCGAGCACCCATCGCTCGATCCCGAGGCCGACACAGCCGGTATTTGCCGGTTCCCCGTCGGGGCATGTGATGTCGAACCGGTCACCGAAGAAATTGCCGTGTAGGTTAAGCGAGCCGCACGCCAAAAGTTTCCGCGAGCCATCCGTCTGGGCAACCGGTATCAGGATCTCGTTCTTGACCTCCTGCGCCTGCTGCCAGAACTTGCGAGCAGCTGAAACCGTCGCAAAGAACGGATCGGTCGCCGTTTGCACGACGGCGTCGAGATCGAAAAACTTGATCAGCTCGTCGACGATTTCGAGGGCTTTCTCCCGGGTCGCCGTATTGAACGCCTCGTTGCCGATGAAGACCAACTCTCGCACGTTGAACTCGTAGAGGCGTTCGAGGCCGCAAATATTGCGCGACTCGTACCGGAATACGCGGCCCATCCAGCTATAGCATTCGCCCTTAGCCAACTTCTTTCCGCGCAATGTCGGGTAGCACGGGAAGCAGGCTGCCGGATTGAGGCACATGCCGTCGACGTGAACATGTTCCTGCGGCGGCAACAGCGCACCTTCCGAGCACGAATTGGCAACGCGAAATTCTTCGATCGCGTCGAAGTCTTCGACCATGTTGCCGATGAAGGTCACCGCGTTCGGATGTGAATCGAAGTATCCGCACTTCTGCAGCGTGTCCGCATCGACGAGGGCCGGGAAATGCCCGTCTATCGCGCCGAGCCGTTCGGCATAAATCTCGCCGGCTTTCTCGTTGACCAAGCGGGCCAATTTTAAAACCGGTCCGGAGTATGCGACCTGGCCCTTTCCATAATCGTGCAGCCAGCCGGCTTCGGCGAGCTTCAGATTGGCATCGATCTCATACTCGCCATCGTCGGTCCGCTCGTTCTCAAGACAGACCTTCACGTCGTAGCCGCTGACCTGCTTTGCCATGGTCTCGAGGAAGCGGGTGGCCTTGTCGCGCACTTCTTCCAAGGGCGCATTATCCTGCAGAATCGCGCGAACGGACGCCATGTCGGGCTCAACCAAAATCCTCTCGAGAAAGGGCGAAACGAATACCGACTCCTTTTCGATATCGCTGGCCAAGTCCGCGTCCACGGTTTTGGGCAGCGGAATAACGATTTCGAGTTGCGAGGGACTAAGATCGTTCATGCGGGACTCCATTACACGCGCTCAGAATTGGTAGTAGAGGAACGTTGAGTATCCCTTAATCGAAGCCACCGCTATTACGAGTACTACTGCAGTTACCGAGGCCCAATTAGGTGTCGCCGTCCACAGTAAGCGGCGCAGAAAAGTCGGTTCCTCCGAGGGCTGGGGATCCGAACTCACCCAATAACTGCGCAGGATTTCCTGGCTATTCGGCAAAACCAGCACGATGGTTCCAAGCAAGAGAATCAATGGCAATGCCCAAGCGAAATCCAAGTGCACAAGGTTCACCGCGCCGGCCCCGCCATAGAAAAGCGACACGCCCCACATGCTCGACAGGATCTGGCCCGCCGTCGCGAGGTCGGGCGCCCGAAAGATTACCAGTGCACTGACGACAACGCTCATCGTCAGCATCCAGGCCACGACCGGAGGCAAGGTCGGCATTTCGAACTCCATCCAACCGCGATTGACGGCCAGCGCGAGACCATGGACGAGACCATAAATGACCATCATCCAGCCCGCTCCGTGCCAGATGCCGGCCACCAAGAACGTCAACGTTACCGGCCACGCAGCCGCGACGAGGTAACGTCGGATCGGGCCGTGACCATTGGCGAGCGCCTTTCGCGTGTTCTTCATGGCGACCGGGGTAAACACGAAGTTGGTGAAGAACCGCGTCATCGTGATGTGCCAGCGCCGCCAGAAATCGGAAATGCTGGTTGCCTTCAACGGTGAGTTGAAATTCAAGGGCAACTTGATTCCGAACAGATACCCCAGACCGACCGCCATATCGGAGTATCCCGAAAAATCGAAGTAAAGCTGGAGCGTATAGGATAGCGATCCAACCCACGCCGTGAGGAAGTCGACGCCACCCCCCGCAGCCACACCAACAAATACCTGGTCCGCATAAGGCGCAATCGTGTCCGCAAACACGACCTTTTTGAAAAGGCCCATGCAGAAGATCGTGATGCCGACCATGACGCGCCAAGACGAGAATGCGCGATCATCGCGATCACCCATCTGGCCGAACATCTCACTTTGCAAAACAAGGGGGCCGGCGGTAACGCAGGGAAAAAAGGTTGCGAACAGGGCGTAGCGGTCGAACGTGGGCCGCTCGGCAGATCCATTATACGCTTCGATGAGGAAGCCAATCTGGATGAAGGTGTAAAATGAGATGCCGACCGGAAGGATCAGGTCAAAATGATTAATCCCGGTTCCGGCAACAGAATTGACGGTATCGATGAAAAAATTCGTGTACTTGAAGTAACCGAGCGCGCCGACGTTGGCCACGACGGCCGTGAGAAGCATTGTTTTGGCCAACAACCGCTTTTCGCGCAGTTCGATTAGTGCATTGGCGATGGAATAGTTGAACACCACCGACGTGGCCAAGACCCCTACCAGGAGCACGCTCCAGTGCGCATAGAACGCCAGCGAGACCGCGGCCAGATAGGGGTAGACAGCGCGCCAGCCGCCAACCCGGTGGATAATCAAGAACCCGAGATAGGCTGCCGGAAAGAATAGGAGCAGAAACTCAAACGAGTTGAAGATCATTTGAACTCACCCTTCCTGGGTCTTGCGCAATTTAATCGATGGAAGCGGATGAAGATCGGGTCGTCCGATCCAAATCCACGTACTGGGTGAGAATTCTCTGCAGACATTGCGGATTCGAGTGTTCGGCGTCGATGTACTGTTCAGCGCGGCAGCCGACTTCGTAAGGGTTGAAACTTCCGATGATGTTCAGCCCGTACTTTTCGGCCAATTCACGCGTCACCGCTTTGACCTGTTCCAGGCCCTCCAAGTAAGGCGAGCCCGCAAGCACATCGTAGTAGATCGGGTTGAACGGGGGATGCGCCAAGAAAACCTCAACGCCCCGATCCCGGAGGAATTCCAGCAATCGATCGATGGCGATCACCCCATCGCGATCGATCGGCGGTGGGTTATCGCGTTGTTGAGCGGCAAACGACAGCGCCTTCTCGCGTGCATAGGCGGAGCTGAAAAGGGCGTCGTGTTGTTTCGACCATTTGATCGAGCCGTCCGCCAGCAGGATGTCCAGCGATTCGAGTTTAACCGAAGTTGTCACGTGCGGCAGGACCGGCGCCGTTCGCCAACGAGTGAAATTCGCCCGAAGCGAGGTCAGCGAGACATTTTCGCGGATGAGCGGTAACGGTATCGTCTTGAGCAACGAGTGGGCCGGCAGGTCAAGCCGCTTGGCCATGTCGCGGTAGTCCGGCATCGCAGGCATCCAGAGGAAATCGGTTCGCTCGTCAACCGGCGTAAACAAGTTGTCGCGAATGGTGATGATCAACTGCTTTGGCAGGCGATTGCTGCTAACGAACATCTCGGTGACCGCCAGCATATCCTCGTAGTAGTCGCGATGGACGTGCGCGTTATAGAAATGCTTTCCGGGAACCAGGCTGGCGTGGCCTTCTTGCCAATGGCTGGCACCCAGAACGGCGACGTCGGGCGTTTCCTTCAGATTGGCGATATGGGCGCGGCGTAGCGCTCGGCTATTGATGTTGAGATCGTAGGTCGCGTAGTTCGAACCGGAGGCCAGGGTCGCGGCAACTCTCTCTACGGCGGCTGCGTTAAAGAGCAGCGGTGCAAACTGTGCATTGCCAAACGAGATGAGGCTGAGGCCGATAATCGAACAGCATAATAAAACAAGGAGATGAAGCAGCGGCTGGGCCTTTTTCTCCGTATTTTCAATCGCATCGCTATCGCCAATTCCGCCGACGGTGTAGGAATCCTTGGCACGCCGACCAGCATTTGCGCGCGGCAGGAATCGTCGATCCTTTACGCTCCTCCCAGCGGCGGCCGATTCAGATTTGGACATTGGCAACCTTCAAAATAAAAAAAACGCTATGTGGAAGGGTAATATCGTATACACGCTAACGATAAATGAATGGCCATTTATCTATCGAAGAAGAGGTCAAATAATTATTAATAATTATTAATATTTACTTTTAAAACTGGTTCTCAAGGAACCTCGCGATCCGACTTTGCGAACCGCCGCCATTCCCGGCTTCAATTGCTCGGCCGCGCATTTAAAGAGGGACTGCGAGAGTGCTGTTCCCGAAAGCCAAGCCGCTGGGCACCATTGTGTCGTGCAAAGGCGCCCGAGAATTGACGATGGACAGGCGAGGGATAGATCGCACACCCCGACGCGCCATTTACTGCTGCAAAGGTGCGTCCAACTGGCCGCCCACCGTCGCGGGGGCGGGACCCTGCCTGAGCATACTAATTAGGTGAATGACGAGCGGTGCTAAGAACATCGGGATCAGGAAAATAGCGACATAGATTGCGAAGTCATTGCCGGCGGCGGTCCCGATAATCGCGTAGGTCAGGCCGACGTTCCGATGAACGCTCAGGATCGATGCCGCGACCGTGAGATTTCGGCCCATTGTCCAGAAAACGGCAACCGTGCCGAAGACCGTCGCGGCGGCGAACCCCAAAGCGATCGCCAGAAATGTCAGCACACGGTCCGGATCGGTTTCGATCTTCTCGGCTACACCGTCCATGATGCCGATGCCAAACGCCAGAAGCGACACCACCGCACCGACGCGCAACACCAGGAAGATCGTCGGTATGTTCGCCTTCGGCAACTTTTTGACGGACCGGTTGATCAGGACTGAAAGGAAAAGCGGCACGAGTAGAAAGATCGCGACGCGCGAACCGTACTGCGACATTGAGATGTCTAAGCCATCGCCTTCGAGGACCTCGCCGAACGTGAAAAGGGCCACCGGCATCAGGAATGTTGACAGGATCATACCATTGATTGGCAGGCTGCCATCGATCTTCAAAAGGTGCGCAACCGTCGGCGCGGCGAAGACGGTGCTCGATACCGCTGTCGCCAGCAGCATAAGGTGCAGATCGGCCGGCAGATCAAGCGCCCAGCCGATAAGGATCACCAGTATGGGAATGAACGCCAACTGCCACAGCATGATGCCCCAGACCGCCGGATCGGGCTTGGTCAGAATTGCCAAGGGCCGGTCCGTTGCCAAAGAGAGCGAGAAGGTCAGCAGCAGAAACAGAGCAGGAAAGACGAAGGGTGCCGCAAATGCCGAAACTTGGGGGAACACGACGCCCGCACCAACCCCCAACGCCAGTATTAGCGGGACGATCACATCGGGGACGTTCCTGAGATAACTTTGCATCGGCCGAGATGTTTACTTTTTGTAAATGGATATTTCTGGATATTGCCGCTCCTGCCTTAATAAAAACTGAATACAGTTAAAATAATGGTCTGTAATAACTCAATAAATTTTTAATAGTTAATTAACGTTAGGTGGCTACTTAATCCCCAGGTTTCTAGAATTTTTGACTAAGGCTAATTAGCATGGGACCTCGACAAATGAGAAATTTCGTACGTCTGGCCGCGCTCGCGATCGCCGCCGCATTATTCAGTCCTGCTTCATCTGTAACTGCAGGTCAGAACTGGGATATGCCTATGGCCTACGCGCCGGGCAATTTCCATTCTCAAACGGCAATGCTGTTTGCTAAGGCAGTGGAACGCGCGACCGATGGTGAGCTTAAGATTGTCGTGCATGCCGGCGGCTCGCTTTTCCCTGGCGGCGAAATCAAGCGGGCTGTGCAAACCGGACAAGCACAGATCGGCGAGCGGCTTATGTCGGCCCTGTCAAATGAGCACCCGATGTTCGGGATCGACGCGGTTCCCTTCCTGGCCACCAGCTTCGACGAGGCTTGGCGCCTCTATCAGTCCTCCAAGCCGGCGATCGAGGAATTGCTGGCGAAACAAAACTTGGTCTTTCTCTATGCAACGCCTTGGCCCCCGCAAGGACTGTATGCGGACCGGCCGATCGCCGCTGTCGAAGACATGCACGGCATGAAGTTCCGTGCCTACAACCCTGCGACGTCGCGGCTCGCACAGTTGATGGGGGCAACGCCCACGCAGATCGAGACCGCGGAGCTCTCGCAAGCGTTAGCGACCGGCGTAGCGAACTCGCTCATCACCTCTGGCGCAACCGGAGTCGATCGGAAGGTCTGGGAGCATTTGTCGCATTTTTACAATCTGCAAGCCTGGCTTCCGAAAAACATGGTGTTTATCAACAAGAAAGCTTGGGATGCGCTCGACGACCGCACGAGATCGCTGGTTCGTGGTGCGGCCGCCATGGCGGAAGCCCACGGCTGGGCCACGTCGGAGCAGCTCGCCGACGGATACCTGGTTACGCTTCGCGAGAACGGTATGACCGTCGAAGCGCCGGGCGAGGAGCTGGCACGCGGGGTCGAGGCAATTGGTCAAACAATGACCCAAGAGTGGCTCGACCAGGCCGGCAACGCCGGCAAAGAGGTCCTTTCCATCTACCGCTCCGACAGACAGTTCGCGAAAAACCGTTGATCGGAGTGATGGAATTTTGGTTTGGATGCGCCGCACCGTTGACGGCGTCTACGCCATCGGAGCTGCGCTTGGTGGACTCTGCCTGCTAGCAATCGTCGTACTTGTCGTGGCCCAGGTGGTCTCACGTTGGATGGCGATTCCCATCGCGGGGGCACCGGAGCTTGCCGGCTACGCCATGGCCAACAGCTTCTTTTTCCCCCTCGCCTACGCCTTTCGCAAGGGCGCGCATATCCGCATATCCCTGTTGATCGACCGCCTAGGCGGCAGCTGGCGTTGGACGGTTGAGTCGATCTGTTTAGGGCTCGGCTTCGCCCTTGCCAGTTGTTTAGCCGTCTTCATGTTTCGGCTGGCACAGGTGTCTTTTCAGATCAGCGACCTCAGTCAAGGCGCCGATGCGACGCCGTTGTGGATACCGCAATCGGGCGTGGCGGTAGGATCTATTCTGCTCGCCGTGGCGTTGGCCGATACGCTGATCGAGCATGTTACCGCTTATCGCCGCAATCCTGCTCGCCATCTGGCCGCGCTGAAGACTTCGTGAGTGGGGCGAGCTGATGACCCTCGTTTATCTCGGCACTCTGTTTGCGCTTTTGGGCGGCGGTGTGTGGATCGGCCTGGCTCTGGTCGGGGTCGGGCTTATTGGCATGGAGTTTTTCACGACGCGACCTGCCGGCGACGCGATGGCGACGACGATATGGAGCTCGCTGTCCAGCTGGCCGCTGGTTGCTTTGCCCCTCTTCATCTGGATGGGAGAGATTCTGACCCGCTCGGATATGTCCTCCCGGCTGTTCAACGGCCTGGCACCGCTCGTCCGCCATCTCCCGGGTGGATTGCTTCACGTCAATGTGGCGGGCTGCACCCTGTTTGCGGCGATCTCCGGGTCGTCAGCCGCCACCGTCTCGACCGTTGGCAAGATCTCCTTGCCCGAACTGAGACGCAGAAACTATCCCGAGGCGATGTCGGTCGGCACGCTTGCCGGTGCCGGCACGCTTGGCCTGTTGATGCCGCCGTCGATCATCCTCATCGTTTACGGGGTGACCATCAATGAATCCATTCCCAAGCTGTTCATCGCGGGGATCGGGCCCGCGATTGCATTAGCGCTGCTTTTCGTTGCCTACGTAATAATTTGGTCGCTCATCAACGGCCGCGACGCCACAGTCCAGCACGCTGACGAAGTATCGCGCGGCGGATTGATCGGAGTGCTTTCTTTACTGCCACTTACGGCTCTGATTGGCGCCGTCCTTGGGTCGATTTACTTTGGATTTCTTACAGCGACCGAAGCGGCCGTCCTCGGCGTTCTTGGCGCTCTTTTGCTGTCTTGTCTCGACGGTACGTTATCGGTCCGCACGTTTGTCGAGGGAATAGAGGGCGCCCTGAAAATGTCCTGCATGATAGCGTTGATACTGGCCGGATCGGCCACCGTCACGTTGTCGATGGGATTCACCGGCATTCCGCGCGGCATCGCGGAGACGATCTCCACGCTCGATCTCACTTCGGGTCAGCTGCTTTTGATGCTCGGGGTGTTCTATATAGTTCTCGGCATGTTCGTCGACGGAATCTCTGCTGTGGTCCTGACGATGGCAGTCATCGAGCCGATGATCCGGCAGGCCGGTATCGATCCGATCTGGTTTGGCGTCTTCCTCGTGATCCTGGTCGAGACGGCTCAGATCACGCCGCCTGTCGGCTTCAATCTGTTCGTCATCCAATCGATGACGAAACACGACATCATCTACATTGCTCGAGCTGCCGCGCCCAATTTCATGCTCATGATTCTGATGCTTTTTCTGGTGTGGATGTTCCCCCAAATAGCCCTCTATTTGCCGACTACACTGTGAGAGCGATCATCTTTGTTTACCGAATATTCGGAGCCTTTCCTCAAACTCAGAAAGAACTAGTCGTCAGAGCGTAAAAAATGGACAGTCTGGCAATCAAAACAGAATCGGCAGGCGCGCCGCAAGCGGCGGGTCCAGCGACTGCGACAGACAATCTGCCCGATCTTCTCGAGGGTGCCGACGTCGGTCTTGCGCTTTTCGACACGAGCTTGGCGCTGATCAGCTGTAATTCTTGCTACGCCGATTTGTTCGGTTATCAGCCCAGCGACGTGCTGCCGGGCACCCTACTCAACGACTTGATCCGCATTAAGCTCGAGCGCAAAAACGCGAACCCCGACGAAATCGAACGACTCATTTCCGTGGTGAAGCAACACCTCAATCCCGGAAAAATACATAGGTTCAATTTTCGAACCTCGAGCGGGCGCGAGTTGGCGATTACGCGTAACTGTCTTGCGAACGGGACGCTGGTTGAAACCGTTCGCGCATTAGACGATCTGGGCGGCGACGGTGAGCGTTTCGGCTCGGGCGTAGAGCAGCTTGCCGATTTAGCGCGAAAGCGAATGACCCACGCGCTCGAGGGCATGGCAGATGGCTTTGCCCTCTACGACGCCGACGACCGCCTGGTCATTTACAACCGGAAGTACATCGACCTCAACCCGCACATCGCCGATCTGATTGCGCCTGGCGCGTCCTTTGAAGAGATGCTGCGCGAAGGCGTGAGGCGCTCCGGCTACAACATCGGAACGATGTCCAGCGAAGAATTTTTCGCCTGGCGTATGAAGCAACACAGCGAACCAGATGCCCCCTATGACGTTCAGCTGGCCGACGGCCGCTGGGTTCGAGTCCACGAGAAACGCACCGATGACGGCGGCGTCGTTGGAATTCGCTCGGACATTACGGAGCTGAAACTTCGCGAAGCCGATATTCTCAAGATGACTCAGGAGTTGCGCGGCAAGAACATTCAATTTGATACGGCTCTGAACTCCATGGTCCAAGGTCTGTGCATGTTCGACGATCAACAGACTCTGCTGGTCGTCAATCGGCAATATCTCGACATGTATGGCTTCGATCCTGAAATCGTGAAATCCGGCATCAAACTGCGCGAGATCATGGAATACAGCGTCTCGATCGGGAACTACACCGACGAAGACGCGGCACGCGCGATCGCGGAGCGGCCCGATCACGCAAAGCTTCGCGAGCGCGCAACCTTGAAGCAACGTCTACGCGACGGGCGTGTGATCGCTGTTATGCATCAACCGATGCCGGACGGTGGCTCGATCGCAACCTATCAGGACATTACTGATCTTGAGCGTCATGAGGAGCGCTTGCGCGAATACACGCAAAAGCTGGAGATTTCGAACCGCGAGCTGCAAGACTTCGCTTACGTCGCATCTCATGATCTGCAGGAGCCGCTCCGTAAGATCGAGGCATTCGGTGACCGCTTGTCAAAGAAATACGCGAACGACTTGCCTGAAGAGGGAAGAGTGTTCGTTGACAGAATGCAGAACGCGGCGAGTCGAATGCGCAATCTGATCAACGATCTGCTCGACTTCTCGCGCATCACAACGAATGCGAAACCGTTCGACCAGACCGATCTGGGAGAGGTCATTGCCGGCGTGATTTCGGACCTGCAAATCGGAATTGAAGAGACCGACGCCGACATCGTCGTCGGTGACTTGCCGACAATCGAAGCCGACGAAACGCAGATGCGGCAGCTTTTGCAGAATCTGATCGGCAACGCCGTCAAATTCTCCAAGCCCGATCGGAAACCGGTCGTCCGTGTCGACGCGGAGCTCATCTCGGCAGCCGAGCCCTCGTCGCAGGGGGAGCTTTGCCGATTGACGATCGCCGACAATGGAATCGGGTTCGATAACAAATACAAGGATCAGATCTTCACGATCTTCCAACGTCTTCACGGTCGAAGCGAATATGAAGGAACCGGGATCGGTCTCGCAACTTGCCGAAAGATTGTTGAACGGCATGGTGGAGATATCGACGCGGATAGTCGTCCGGATGGCGGCACGACATTCACTGTCACGCTGCCGGTTACGCAGAGCTAGGCGAGTATCGGGAGAGTCAATGCGATGAACGAAGCGATAACAATTCTTGTAGCCGACGACGATGCAGATGATCGGTTATTGATCAAGGACGCGTTCGACGAAAACGGGGTGCCCAACCCGCTCGCTTTCGTCAACGATGGCGAAGAATTAATGGACTATTTGCATCGCCGCGGCGCGTACGAGGACCTCAAAGACACGCCATTTCCGGGGCTAATTCTGCTCGATCTGAATATGCCGAAGAAGGATGGCCGCACGGCGCTGGAAGAGATAAAAGCAGATGCAACCTTGCAACGCCTACCTGTTGTCATCCTGACTACGTCCAAGGCCGACGAAGATATCGTGCGCACCTACGGACTTGGCGTGAGCTCTTTCATTACCAAGCCGGTGACATTCGATGGGCTATGCGACGTGGCAAAAACTTTGAGCCACTATTGGTTGGAAATCGTTGCGCTGCCCCCCGAATGCCTAAGC
>CAJICQ010000300.1_pt1 | contig 13755 bp, 14 predicted proteins | sample 9199721 | NCBI WGS metagenome assembly CAJICQ01 (sample SAMEA7708344, study PRJEB35096) | sediment metagenome | biome: marine neritic benthic zone biome [ENVO:01000025]; feature: sediment [ENVO:00002007]; material: shallow marine sediment [ENVO:03000034] sea grass bed [ENVO_01000059] ...
GCAGCCCCCGCGCCGGCCGCGCCTGTCCGAAATGCGGCCAGTTCGCGGTAATCCGCCAGGAGAACTGCGACGTTTGCACATCCTGCGATTATTCGAAGTGTAGTTGAGGTCGGAACTCAGTCCGCCATCACCAAGCGCTTCAACGTGTGCACGGGGCCGTCGGCGATGCCCAGCTCGTCGAGATGGTCGACAGCATCCAACAAATAATCGACGTTGATGCCGCTGCGTCCCTCGCTGTTGCGAATGAAACGCGCCGCCGTCTCGAGCGACAATTTACCGGCATATTGCTCATGGTTATGGGCCGCGGTGTAGGTATGGGCACGTACCTTGCGGCCAGCGATCCGCACCGTCACCCAGCGCGGCATGTACACCCGCGTCACCATCTCGCGGTGAACGAGGTACTCGACGACGGCTTCCGCGTCGGCGGCGCGCACCCGGTAGGCCACCCCCTTGCAGCTGCCGCCATTGTCCAGGCCAAGGACCAAACCCGGCCGGTCACGCGTGCCGCGGTGGACGTGCGAATAGACGCAAAAAGCGCGGTGGAACCCATGCACCACACCAATGTGGCGTTCGGTGTGGGGAAAGTCGGGCCGCCACATCAGCGAGCCATAACCGAACACCCACAGATCGTCTCGGCGGCCATGCGACTTTATGACCGCGCGCACGGTTTGGGCGAACTCCTCGTCGGTCAACGCGTACTGATCGGTGAGGTGGTGCAGGTCGGGTTGGGGTTGGGCCATTGAGAAATGCGGAGCTCTTCGGCCCATTTGTAGGCGGACGGCTGATCTAAGGACTGGTACATAATAGGCGAGCGATCCGGCTCTACCGAGTCGCGTTGCAACATATATATACGATCGAAGGATCAATCGAGCCCATGCGCCGCCGTATCGCCATGCTCGCCGGAGCAACCGCCGTCGCGCTTGCCGTCGGCGTGACCGCCGCGTGGTTCTTTTTCGTCCATCAGACCGAGCGCGCGATCGACCAGTGGGCCGATGCCCAGCGCGCCAATGGCGTCGATGTCAGTTGGCGGAGCCTGCGATTTACCGGCTTCCCCTTGCGCATCGACGCACAACTCAGCGACCCCCAAATGATCGTGCGTCAGCCCACTCGAACGGCGGTCTGGAAGCCGCCGCTGGTGACGTTCAAATTTTCTTCGATCGCCCCTCGGGCCATCGATTTCGTCAGTCCCGGCACGCACGATTTGCACGCTACCTTCGAAGATGCAACGTGGTCGGCAGTGGTTGACGCGGAAACTTTAGAAGGACAGGCGATATTCCCGCCCGGAGATTATCGGCGGATCGAGCAACTCACTGGCCGGTTCGCCGGTGTGCGGATGACACCCAATGCCTGGGCCAACCCGGTCACTGTCGAGCGGGGAACTTTCGAGGCGGCGCGCCGGGCGGCGACCCCGGTCGATCCCCAGGCCGTTCATCCCCAGGGAGTGTCGTTCGAGCTTGAATTTGAGGCGCGCGATATCGGCCTGCCAAAGGATCTGCTGACCGCCAGCGCCTGGGAAATCCTGGGGCCGTTAGTCAGCGAAATATCAACCGAGGTGCAGGTCACAGGTGAATTGGACACTGGATCTGTCGATATTGACGCCGTGAGGACTTGGCGCGATGGCGGCGGCACGGTGGAAATTGCCTCGGTCGAACTACTCTGGGGGCCGCTTCGCATCACCGCCAACGGGACGCTGGCGCTCGACGGCGACCTCCAGCCAGTCGGCTCTTTCGCGACGCAAATCGCCGGTCTCGAGAAATTCGTTAGCGCGATGGAAACCGACGGCCTCTTGTCACCCAGCGACGCCGCTATCGCACGCGTCACCCTGGCCATTGTGACACGCTCGTCGGATGACGGCGGTCCGAACCGGGCCGAAATTCCGATCACCCTGCAGGACCGTATCCTACGGTTGGGGCCGGTCGCGCTGATACAGTTTCCGCCAATTGTCTGGGAGTGACCCGTTGTAGGGACCGACAAACCGGCGGCACGCGTTTGCGTGCGCTATTCGTTATCGTCGTTATCGCCTTCATCGTCGGTGTCGCCGTTCTCGGTGTACTGAAACCGGCCGGCCTGACGGGCCTCGACGACGCCACGGCGAATAGCGCGGGTACGGGTAAAGACTTTTTCGAGCTGCGCGCCGTCGTCCCACCGGATCGCGCGCTGTAAGGCGGTTAGGTCCTCGTTGAAGCGGCCGAGCATTTCCAGCACGGCATCCTTGTTGGTCAAGAACACGTCGCGCCACATCACCGGATTGGAGCCGGCGATGCGGGTAAAATCGCGAAATCCGCCGGCGGAATATTTTATGACCTCGGCGGTGGTCACAACGTCGCCGTCCTCGCGGTTGGCTTGCAACTGACCTTCGAGATCGGCGGCCGTGGCGACAATGGTGTAGGCGATCAAATGGGGCAAATGACTGGTGATCGCCAACACCCGGTCGTGGTGCATCGCGTCCATGATTTCGACGTCGCTGCCAACCCGCCGCCACATCTCGGCAACCCGCTCGACCGCCTGTGCGTCGGTTCCGGTCTCCGGCGTGAGGATGGCCCAGCGATCGCCGAACAATTCGGCAAATCCCGCCTCCGGCCCGGAATGTTCGGTGCCGGCCACCGGATGGCCCGGTACCAGATGGACGCCGGCGGGGAGCTCGGGTTTGACGTCCCGAATAACCATTTCCTTGACCGATCCCACGTCGGTGACGATCGCGCCGGCGGCCAAGTGGGGCGCCATCGCAACCGCGGTTGCGCGGTAGACGCCGACCGGAATGGCCAGAACCACCAGATCGGCGCCGGCGACAGCGCCGCCGAGATCTTCGTGGACGCTATCGACGATCGCCAGCTTCCCGGCGGTTGCCCGCGCGTCGGCGTCGGCGTCGTGGGTGGCGACATGGCGCGCCAGGCCGTGGGCCTTGAGTGCCCGAGCCAGCGACGATCCGATCAGGCCAATGCCGATGATCGCCACACGTTCAAAGAGTTGGGTATCAGTCATTTTTCTCGAGAAATTCCTGCAACGTGTCGCGTACGGCCGCCATTTCGTCGCGGGTGCCAATCGACATGCGCACCCAATCGGGCAGGCCGTAGCCGCCGACGCGCCGGGTCACAATGCCCTTGCTGAAAAGATACTGATAGGCCGCTTCCGCGTTCTTCGGCGTATCGGGGTCGAAGTGGACGATCACGAAGTTGGCGACCGACGGATTGACCGTGAGGCCCAGGGCGGCGATCTCGGCAGAAAACCACGGCAACACGTCGGCGTTGTGGCGGCGCGACTTATCGGTGTGGGCGCGGTCGCCAAGGGCGGCGATCGCGCCGGCGATGGCCGGTGCGCTGACGTTGAAGGGCGGCCGGATGCGATCGAGAATGCCGATGATCTCGCTCGGGCCGTAAGCCCAACCGACGCGCAGGCTGGCGAGCGCGAATATTTTCGAGAATGTGCGGGTCATCACGACATTGTCGTGCGCGCGCGCCAACTCGATGCCGGGCTCGTAATCCGCCTGCGTAACGTATTCGGCATAAGCCGAATCGATCACCAGCAACACGTCACCGGGCAATCCATCGTGCAATCGCGCCAACTCCGAACGGCCGACGAACGTGCCGGTCGGGTTGTTCGGGTTGGCGAGAAAAACGATGCGCGTGCGCTCGCTGACCCGGTCGAGAATGGCGTCGACATCGGCGGTTAGATTGGTCTCAGGCGCCGCTACCGGCATCGCGCCGACGGCGTGGGCGGCAATCGGGTACATCTGAAAGCCGTGCGCGCTGTAGACCACCTCATCGCCGACGCCGGCATAGGCCAGCGCGAGCAGATCGATGATTTGGTCGGAGCCGTTGCCGCAAATGATGCGCTCAGGCTCAAGGTCGTAATGCGCCGCCAGCGCCTTGCGTAGCGATCTGGCATCGATTTCGGGATAGCGCCGCAGGTTGGTGGCGGCGGCGGTGAAGGCTTCGATCGCACGCGCGCTCGCCCCGAACGCGCTTTCGTTCGAGCTGATATTGATAAGTTGGCTGCCTTCCGCCTTGGCCTCGCTGCCGGCATAGGGAGTAACTCTCAAAACGCCTTCTTTTGCTTGCGGTCGCGCCACGCCTGTCGTGCTCCTTCTCTGGCCTTGCGGTCAGCCGCCTGCGGCGACCGGCCGGGCGTATACACCAATCTGATCCACCGACGATGCCGGTAGCGCCCGCCGCACGGCGTCGAGGCGCGGGTCGTCGAGCGCCACATGTCCGAAAACATCGGCCAGGTAGAGATGCCTGCCGGGCCGGCCGGGATCGTCATACGAGATCGCGTGCGCGGGATCCAACCCGTTGTCGGCAAGGACTTTGCGCACGCGGTCGCGGCTGAACGGTTCGTCGCTTTCGAACACGACCAGGCTGCGGTCGTCGCCCGACGCCTCCGCCGTACCGGGAGCAATTATCAGTCCACTCAGTTCCTCGCCCTCGCCGAGGACGAACGGCACGCCGGCGACGACCTGAACCGCGATATCGCCGCTGCGCCCGAACAGCAGAGGCCACCACGGCGTCCGGTCGTCCTGGCGCGGCACCGGCACCAGCCCGACCGATACCTCGCCGGCAGTGACCACGGTGACCACCTGCGCCGGCGTCGAAACCGGCACCAGTTGGATCCCGGCGCCAAATCGTCCGCGTGCCATGCGGTCGCTGGTCACTGCATCGCCGATCGGGCAGTAGGCGACCGTAACACCACCCTGGATCTGGGCGGATGCGGCAATGATTTCGCTCCAAATCCGCACCACGGCGCCGACCGGCAAATTTCCGTCGCTGCGCGCCAGTAACCGCCGCATCAGCAAGGCTTCACGCGCCGGCCGGAATATAGTCGCCCGCTCACTACTTTTCAGCGCCCCGATCTCGACGACCAGGGCCGCGCGCTGCATCAGCAGATCGTGCAGGGCGTCGTCGACGGTATCGATCTCGCGGCGAAGCGCGTCGAGGCTGCGGGGCGCGTCGTTCATCTTTCGTTTCTTCCCGGGAAAAGCGGCCACTTTGTAGTGCGGCGGCGGCGTTTTGGCAAAGAAAACGTTGACACCCGCGCGGCGGCCAAACTAGAGCCTAGTCCGCTAAGTTAGCGGATAACCTAGCGGACAATGGTAGAACGGCGATAACCCATGACTGTCGTTTCCGATTCTGGCGCCGCAAAGGCCGAACCGATCGCGGTCGAACCGTCGGTCACCGATCTGCCGGGGCACGCCATCGTGCTCGGCGAGACGGAGCCGCTCGAGCTCGTCTCGGGCCAGCGGCTGGGTCCGTTTACCGTGGCCTATCAGACCTACGGCACCCTGAACGCCGAGCGTTCGAACGCGGTCCTGGTCTGCCACGCGCTGACCGGCGATCAGTTCGCCGCCGAACCTCATCCGATCACCGGTAAGCCGGGCTGGTGGCACATGGTCGTCGGGCCCGGATTGCCGATCGATACCGACCGGTACTTCGTTATCTGCATCAATGTTCTCGGCGGCTGTATGGGCACCGCCGGGCCGAAGGACATCAATCCGCAAACCGGAAAACGCTTCGGACTGGACTTCCCCTTGATCACCATCACCGACATGGTGGTGGCGCAGAAACTGGTGATCGATCATCTCGGCATCGACAGGCTGTTTTGCGTGACCGGCGGCTCGATGGGCGCCATGCAGGTGCTGGAATGGGCAGCGCGCTATCCCGAGCGCGTGTTCTGCGCCATCCCGATCGCCGGCGCGGCGCGCCATTCGGCGCAAAATATCGCCTTCGACGAGGTTGGCCGGCAGGCGATCATGGCCGACCCCAACTGGCACGGCGGCAATTACTACGACCATGCGGAATCGCCTCACCGGGGCCTCGCGGTGGCGCGCATGGCCGCGCACATCACCTATCTTTCGGATTCTGCGCTGCACCGGAAATTTGGCCGCGAACTTCAGGACCGCGCCAATATCAGCTATGGCTTCGACGCCGATTTTCAGATCGAGAGCTATTTGCGCCACCAGGGGAGCACGTTCGTCGAACGGTTCGACGCCAACTCCTATCTCTACATCACCCGCGCGATGGATTATTTCGACTTGACGGCCGAACACGACGCCATCCTCGCCAATACGTTCAAGGATACGCCCGTAAGATTCTGCCTGATTAGTTTCACCTCGGACTGGCTGTTTCCGACGTCGGAATCGCGGCAGATCGTCCACGCGCTCAATGCCGTTGCCGCATCCGTCAGTTTCGTCGAAATCGAAACCGACGCCGGACACGACGCCTTCCTGCTCGACGAGCCGGAATTTTTCCGCATTTTGTCGGGCTTCCTGGCCGGCGCGGCGGAACTGCATGGCCTGAACGCCCGCGGTCCGAGCCATGGCGGAGCGGCGGCGCCATGAACCGCGTCCAATCGCCGCCACAGATCCAAAGCCGGATCGATCTGCAGCGCGTCGCCGATATGATAGAGCCCGGCAGCCGGGTGCTCGATATCGGCTGCGGCGACGGCGCCTTGCTGGACTATCTGGTCCATTTCAAACAGGTCGACGGCCGCGGCATCGAGCTCAGCCAGGAAGGCGTCAACCGCTCGGTCAGCCTCGGGCTGGCGGTGGTGCAGGGCGACGCGGAAACCGATTTGCACAACTACCCGAGCGATGCCTTCGACTATGTGATCCTGTCGCAGACGCTGCAATCGATCTACGACGTCAGAGGCACCCTGCGCGAGCTGCTGCGGATCGGCCGCCATGCGATCGTAAGTTTTCCCAATCTCGGGTACTGGCGGGTTCGCTTCGACCTGTTGCTGCAGGGGCGCAGCCCGATGTCGGAAAAACTGCCCTACATTTGGTGCGATTCCCCGAACATACGGTTTTGCACATTGACCGACTTCGTCACCCTAGTCGGTGAAATGGGCTTGGTCATCGACCGCATCGTCAGCATCGACCATTCGGGCCGCGCAACGCCGCGCGATACGGTCGGCCGCTGGACCAACTGGCTGGCCGAGGAGGCTATCTATCTGTTGAGTCGCGGGACGCCACCGGAGTCCGCGGCAGCGCCTGCCCAGGAACAGTGACGTAACCGCGCCGGCGCTGACGCTCACCCGCCAGCGTTCCGGCATAAATTTGTTTTGCCGCTTCGACCATGACGACCCCGCCGAGCACACGAAACCAGCGCGCGCCGACTTTTTCCCATGCCGGCGCCGCCGCCAGCCAGAAGCGCCGGCGGGTCGGCGGCAAAAATAGCGCTCGGGTCCCCCGCACCGGTGTGAACATCGATTGCCGCAGCGTTCGATTCAACTGATCGAGCGAGTAGGGGTGGCCGTGGCCGAACGGCGTATCGTCAGCGTGCGCCCAGGGGCCGCGCCGGTTCGGCGTCACGACCAGTAGTCGTCCGCCATCGGCTAGAACGCGCCAGGCTTCGCGCAGCAGGCCATTCACCTGTTCGGTATATTCGAGGCCGTGCACGATCAAGATCCGATCCATCGATAAATCGGGAAACGGCAATGCGCCTTCGTCGGCCAGGCACACGACATTGCTCACGCCGCCGTCGGGCGCCGACCACGCAAGCACACCCATGCGCGCCGGCATGATTGCCGACACGCGCGAGGCTTCGTCACAGAACGGCAGCATGTAGGGCGTGGCGAAACCGATCCCCAGCACGTTCATGCCGGTGGTGTCGGTCCAATAGGTGCGGATCTGGTGGCGCACCAACCGGCAGGTCACCTGGCCCAGGCTCGACGCATAGAAATCCCGAAGATCGACAACATCCGGCCACATGGCCCTAACCTATACCAAATCTCGTTAATACAGAGCCATTTCACCGCCAAAAATTTGTCCGCCGGATAGGCGTGGATTGCGCCGCGCGCCAAACCGGGAGGGCCAATCCGCCGCCATGAAAGGGGTCTGTATTAACGAGAATTGGTATCGCCTTAGTGGCCCGACAAAGGCGCGGCGATGACGTAGCAACAACGGTAGCCTATAGTCCTGGAAAATCGCGAATATAACGCCGGACAGCACATAAGCGGAGATCTGGAACATGAAGCTCATCTATTCGGTGCCGTCACCCTACGCGCGCAAAGCCCGCATGGCCCTTATCGAGGCAAGGCTCGAGGGCCGGGTTGAGAGCGCAGCGATCGACCCCTGGGCCGACCCGCCCGGATTTCGCGACGACAACCCGCTGGGCAAAGTTCCCACGCTGGTTCGCGACGACGGGCCGCCGCTATTTCAGTCCAACGTCGTTTGCGAATATTTAGACGCCATCGCGGGCGCGCAACTTTACCCGGCCGAGGGGCCGGCCCGGTGGACGGCGCTGCGCCAGCTCGCGCTGGCCGACGGCATCCTCGACGCATCGGTCACGGTGCGCATGGAACTGATATTCCATGACCCCGATCAGCTATCGCAGAAATTGGTCGAACGGCAGGAATTGTCAGTCGCGCTGGCCCTCGATGCATTGGAAAGCGAAGCCGATGCGCTCAACGGGCCGGTCACGATCGGTCAGATCGCTGTCGCGTGCGCGCTCGGCTATCGCGACTTCAGGTTCGCCGAAGTCGATTGGCGCACGGCACGACCCAATCTCGCGGGCTGGTTCGCGAACTTCGCCGATCGCGCCTCGATGACGGCGACCGAGCCGGAAGGCTGACCGACTGCGTCATGGAGAAGCTCACCGCGGCACAAATTATCGACCTCTTGTCGATGCAGCCGCACCCCGAAGGCGGCCACTTCGTCGAGACTTTCCGGGATGCCAATAAAACCGGCGACGGCGAGCGCAGTTCCTGCACGGCCATCTACTATCTGCTGAAAGCGGGCGAGACGTCGGCATGGCACCGGGTAACCGACGCCAGCGAAATTTGGCATTGGTATGCTGGCGCGCCGCTGGCGCTGCGCACATCGCCGGACGGTGTACAAGCGTCGGAAGTCCGCCTCGGCGCCGATTTGCCCGCCGGAGAGCGCCCGCAAGCGGTGGTCGAGGCCGGTCACTGGCAATCGGCGGAACCGCTCGGCGCCTGGAGCCTGGTTGGTTGCACGGTATCGCCGGGCTTCGACTTCGCCAGCTTTGAGATGGCGCCGCCCGGCTGGCGCCCCGCCAACGGCTAACGCTGCCTAGATCTAGTAGTACTGGGCGGTGATGAGCGCGTAGACCCCGAAGCCGATCAAGATGGCGGCGGAAATTCGCGTAACCAGTCTTTGATAGCTGCCATCGAGATAGGGCCGTGCCAGATTGGCGGTAGACGCCAAGGCAAACCACCACAGCGCCGAACCTAAAAAAACGCCGGTCACCAGGATCGCCGCGTTGCCGATTGATGCGCCGGCCTCGGTGACGCCGAGCGTCACGAACAAACCGGCGAACGTCAACATCGTGATCGGATTGGTAATCGCTAGCAAAAAAGTGGAAATAAAATCTTGCAGCAAACTTTCTGTGTGAATTTGCCCGACTTTCGGCTGCGCGACGCGGCGCGCGCGAACGAACAATGTCTTGGCCGCAAGTAATAATAGGACGATGCCGCCGATGGTGCGCAAACCGGCCTGATGGTTGTTGATCCATAATTGGATCGCGCTGATCCCGAACGCGGCCACTGCGCCGTAGATTGCGTCGCCGAAGGCCGCGCCCAGACCCGATAACAGGCCGTGCAAGCGGCCTTCAGATAAGGTTCGTTGCACGCACAACACGCCGACCGGCCCCACCGGCGCTGCCAGCACCAGGCCGAATAGAAAGCCGTTTATGAGAATGTAGTCGGTCAAATCAGAGGTATTTCGGCGGTTGGCGTGGGTGCCGCTCCGTACCGCAGGGCGGGCGATGATCTCTTAACAGATTCCGCGGCGATATAAAATTCCGCCGATCAGGGAACAGGTTCAGCGCGAAAAATTTGCTGTGGTGAAACCATAAGGTCCTGGGCTTCGACCAAAGCCAGTTCGTTTTCGTCCCGCCGCGCGGTCTCCTGCAGCAGCGCGTATATCGCGCTCGCCGCATGCGACAATGCCGCCGCCGACTCGCTGCCGCCGCGCACGGCCGCGCAGAACAACGCCGCGCAGCAATCGCCGGCGCCATGGGGTGGCGTCGTAAACGATAGCTTGGGCATTGTCACCAGCCAGGCGCCGGCATCGGTCACCACCGCCATCGCCACCGCGGTGGGGGCCAGCGTTGCGTGCGCGAGACTGGTGATCAGCACGGCAGAAGTCCGGCGCGCCGGCGCAACGAGCCGTTTCGCGGCAGCAACAATTTCATCGAGCGGGGCGCCGGTCAGCGTTTCCGGCGGTTGCTCTACCAATACCGCCAGTTCAAACAAGTTCGGTGTCAGGACATCGGCAGCCGGCGCCGCGCGCTCGCGCATGAACCGCGGGATGTCGGCGTCGACATAGATCGCGCCATCGTCGCCCATTACCGGGTCGCAGCCGTAAATCGCGCCTTCGCTGTTGTTTCGCACCCTGGAGACCGCATCCAAAACCACATCACCCGCCGCGATGTCGCCCAGATAGCCCGACAGCACGGCATCGCAGCGGGCGAGCGCACCGCGGTGGTCGAGTGCGTCGATCACGTCCGCAAGTTCTGCCGCCGGCACCGCGTGGCCGCCGCAGTCGGGATAGCCCGCATGGTTCGACAGCATGACCGTATGCACCGGCCACACGTTATGGCCGAGCCGCTGCAGGGGCAGCACGACAGCGGAATTGCCGACATGGCCGTAGGCGACGTGCGACTGGATCGAAAGAATGTTCAAAACGCGCGCCCTGTCCTTACCGATCGTTTGCCAAACGAGATTTGGTAGCCAATTGGACGCCAATTACAAGATTTTGTTTGACCGACGCGAATCGGCATTGATAACAGAACTCCCGTACGAGCCTGGATGCGGAGCCTATATTCGACGCCTTAAAAGGGTCCGGTGGAAACGCCGGGCCCTTTTTAGTCACCGATTTTCTGGGAAATTCGACGATGCTCGTCCGCACTAAAACTCGCCGGCGGCCGCAAAAAGCAGAAGGCGCCAGGTGCATGGACGCGGAGCCCGTGACGCCTGACGCCTTCTTGGTCCTGCCAGTTTAGGGATTGCTCCCTGCCCTTTTGAGACCTTCGGGTTAATCTCACCGTGGCCGAAACCTCGGCGACACCAACCCTCAACACTCGCAAGCCGCTCCGCTTGGAACCGCCTGGTCGTAGGTGACGCACCCCTGGCCGATACGTCATCCCCGGCTCCTGGCGGCTGCTGGATTTCCGGTTTTTAACCCATCCACCCAGTGGCCCTTACGGAACCTGAACCCGCAGGGGGCTGTCCTTCGCTTCTGCCCGTCTTCCCGGTCCGGTCCGCAAGCGAACCTTTCCTGGTTTCGGGCTACGTCTCGAATTCCCGGCCGGCGAGTGCCCTGGAATTGAAACGCCGTCCCTTCCCCGACCTGCCGGTAGCCTCCGCCGAAGCGGCGATACCTGCCTGCCATGTCCACCCATTCAGCCGGAGCTTTCCGGGTGGCGGCGCCGTCGACCCGAAGGTCTCCGCCGCCAGGAAGAGCCGCCGATGCGACGACCTACCTCCCGCGTCCAGCGGCCCTCCGCGAACTGCCATGACCTCCCGAAGGTGGCCACGGCTGTCCCGCGGATGCCAAGCCTGCCGTCCGCATCAGCGCCAACGTCCGAAGACATGGCTGCCGGTTACGAACCGCCCGCTCGGCACGGGCTCGCCGGAGGCCGTCTGCGTCCGCGGAACGGTTACCCGCCCCGTTGCGCCTAACGGCCCGGCGCAGACGGCCCTTCCGAGGATGGGGCTCCGAAGAGCCGATACCGTCTGCCGACTTAATCTGCCGGGTCTGCATTCCATCGTCCGAAGACTTTGGGTGCTTTTCCGACAGACGACCCTTCCCCTTTACCTTGCCGCCCCCTCGGGGCCGGTTTGGCTCCTTCGGAAAAACCGCGAACGGTCGTTTCGAAGGCGGCGAAAGATCTGCCGTCACGCTTGCGCGTGCAGGCATTATGTTCCGATTGAAAGGCCCTCTAGGGCAACTTGAAAAAACCGATTCCGTGAAGTTTTCTGTGCATAAAATGCGGCACTGAACACAGTTCCTCCACAGGTTTTCCACAGATCCGAGTGCGCAACTTTTACGTATACCGTTTGAAATCAATGGGTTGAGCTGAAAGACCCGCACTAATCCGGGCGCCCCAATTGACGAACACTATTAGCCGGTCTAAATCAATTTTACTTGTCGACACCAACTGGGCTGCCGGTCCGCACTCTTCACCTTCTTCATGGCAACGAGGGACCCGCCGGGCCGTGCCCGGTAGCCTGCATCGGCGTGGGCGGCAGGTAGAGGCTCTGGAGAAAAAGTTCATGGCGACCGAAAACCGTCCCCTATCACCACACTTGCAGGTCTACAAACCGCAGCTCACGTCGGTGCTGTCGATACTGCACCGCATCACCGGCGTCGCCTTGGCGGTTGGCACGCTGTTGTTGGTGTGGTGGCTAATCGCGGCGGCCGCCGGACCGGGCGCGTATGACAGCGCGCAAGCTTTTATCGGTTCGATCCTTGGCCGGCTGTTGCTGTTGGGCTGGACGTTTGCGTTGTTCTACCACTTGGCCAACGGTATCCGGCATTTGCTCTGGGATGCAGGCTGGGGGTTCGAACTGGGCACGGCCTATACGACCGGCTGGCTGGTGGTGATCGCCTCGATCGTTCTCACCATCGTCAGCTGGCTCGGCGGCTACGCTGCCCTTGGAGGTATCTGATATGAGTATGCGATCGCCGCTCGGCCGGGCACGCGGGCTGGGCTCGGCAAAATCGGGAACCCAGCATTGGTTGGCGCAGCGGCTGACCGCGCTGGCGCTGGTGCCGCTGACGATTTGGTTCGTCATCGCGATGGTCGCCGCGACCGGCAGCGACTATGCCAGCGCGCGCGTCTTCATCGGCAACCCGGTGGCAGCGGTTCTACTCATTCTGCTCATTGTCGCCACCTTCCACCATGCCCAGCTGGGACTGCAGGTGGTGATTGAAGATTACGTGCATACGAAGCCGGTAGAAATCGCGCTGTTGCTCGCTGTTAAGGGCGCCGCCATCGTTCTCGCGCTGGCCGCGATTTTCGCCGTGCTCTCGATCGCCTTTGGAGGTGCGTGATGGCGACCAATGGAAGTTACGAAATTATCGACCACGATTATGACGTCGTGGTGATCGGCGCCGGCGGCGCCGGTCTGCGCGCCACCTTCGGGATGGCCAACAACGGCTTGAAAACCGCCTGCATCACCAAGGTCTTCCCGACGCGCTCGCATACGGTGGCCGCCCAGGGCGGCATCTCGGCCGCGCTCGGCAATATGGGCGAGGATGACTGGCGCTGGCACATGTACGACACCGTCAAGGGCGCCGACTGGCTCGGCGACCAGGACGCCATCGAGTACATGGTGCGCGAGGCGATCCCGGCGATCATCGAGCTCGAGCACTACGGCGTGCCGTTCTCGCGCACGCCCGAGGGCAAGATCTACCAGCGCCCGTTCGGCGGCCACATGCGCAACTACGGCGAAGCGCCGGTGCAGCGCGCCTGCGCCGCCGCCGACCGCACCGGCCACGCCATCCTGCATACGCTCTACCAGCAGTCTCTGCGCAACAACGCCGAGTTCTTCGTCGAATACTTCGCCCTCGACCTGATCATGAGCGAGGAAGGCGAGTGCGTCGGGGTGATGGCGCTGAACCTCGAAGACGGCACGATCCACCGGTTCCGCGCCCACCAGACGGTGCTGGCGACCGGCGGTTATGGACGCGCCTATTTCTCCTGCACCTCGGCCCATACCTGCACCGGTGACGGCAACGCGATGGTCTTGCGCGCCGGCCTGCCGCTGCAGGACATGGAGTTCGTGCAGTTCCAC
>CAJICQ010000132.1_pt1 | contig 13674 bp, 13 predicted proteins | sample 9199721 | NCBI WGS metagenome assembly CAJICQ01 (sample SAMEA7708344, study PRJEB35096) | sediment metagenome | biome: marine neritic benthic zone biome [ENVO:01000025]; feature: sediment [ENVO:00002007]; material: shallow marine sediment [ENVO:03000034] sea grass bed [ENVO_01000059] ...
CGACGCCATCCTGGCCGGCTTGTTCGACGATGCCAGTTTGCCGCCGGAAAATGTTCCACCGGTGGTCGAAGTCCTGAACAAGATCGATCTGCTCGGTGACACAGAGCGCAAGCTTCTGGAAAACAAAACGGTGCGCCGCGCCGATATGATCGCGGTATCGGCGCTGACCGGCGAGGGATGCTACGGATTGCTGCAACTCATCGATGCGCAGCTGTCGGTGCACCACACCGTGACCGAAGTCGATATTCCGCTGTCCGATGGCGCCACGTTGGCGTGGCTCTATCAACGCGGTGACGTGCTCGCGCGCGACGACCGCCAGATGACGGCGCATGTTCGCGTTCGCCTGAGCCCAGCCGACCGGGCCCGGCTCGCCCGGCGCCAACTCGACGCAGCCGGAACCAGCTGAACGTGGCGCATCGTACGCCCGGATCGACTGTTGATATCGAAAAAGTATCCCAGTTGCTATGCCAGGTCGCGGCCGATCTAATCCTGCCGCGCCACCGCAAGCTAGCCGACAGCGACATCATCGAAAAAGACCATGGCGAACTGGTCACCGTCGCCGACCTTGAAACGGAGAAATGGCTCACCCGCGAGTTGGCGAGCCTGCTGCCTGGCAGCAGCGTCGTCGGCGAAGAGGCGGCCTACGCCGACCGCAGGGTATTCGACCGCTTGTCGGACGAGGAGCCGGTTTGGGTGATCGACCCGATCGACGGCACCCATAATTTCACCAAGGGACGCGACATCTTCGCCATCATCGTCGCGCTGGTCTATAGCGGCGAAACGGTTGCCGGATGGATTTACGAACCGGTCGACGAGTCCCTGGCGCTCGGCGAGCGAGGTGCCGGCGTGACGGTCGATGCGGAACGCGTCCAGTTTGAAACGGGCGCAGCACCGGCGCGGTGCGACGGTGTCGCGGCACGGCATCTCTTCGACCGGGCCAACCGCGACGAGAGCTTCATCGACGATGTCTTCCGGCCCAATTGCGCCGGTCACGAATACATTCAGATCTTGCGCGGCGAGCGCCGGTTCAGCGCTTACACCAAGCTGATGCCTTGGGATCACGCGGCCGGCAGCCTCATGATCGGCGAAGCCGGCGGCTACAGTGCCTTGCTCGACGACAGCCGCTATGATGTGACGCATCCGGAGGGCAATCTGCTCAACGCCCGCGATGAGGCGTCCTGGCGGCGGGTCCAATCAATCCTGGCTGACGATGAGAGAGGAAAATAAAACGATGGCTGACGGCAGCAAAGTGGCATTCATCGGGCTCGGCGTCATGGGCTATCCCATGGCCGGTCATCTGGCGTCGGGCGGACACGACGTGACGGTTTATAACCGGACCGCCGCGAAGGCCGACGCCTGGGTATCCCAATATGGCGGCAAGTCCGCCCCAACGCCGCGCGCCGCTGCCGAGGGCGCCGACATCGTGTTTGCCTGCGTCGGCAACGACGCCGACGTGCGCAGTATCACCCTGGGCGATGACGGCGCCTTCGACGGCATGGCAGCGGGCGCGATCTTCGTCGATAACACGACGGCGTCAGCCGATCTGGCACGCGAGCTCTATCAGAAAGCCAGCGACCGCGGGTTCGGCTTTCTCGACGCGCCAGTCTCGGGCGGGCAGGCGGGTGCCGAGAACGGCGCGCTCACGGTGATGGTCGGCGGCGATGCCGATGTTTTCGAGCGCGCCAAGCCGGTGATCGATTGCTATGCGCGCGCGTGCGAGCGCATCGGCGAGGCGGGCAGCGGGCAGTTGGCCAAGATGGTCAACCAGATCTGCATCGCCGGCGTGGTGCAGGGGCTGTCGGAGGCGATCAACTTCGGCCTCAAGGCCGACCTCGACATGGCCAAGGTGATCGACGTGATTTCCAAAGGCGCGGCCCAGTCATGGCAGATGGAAAACCGCTGGGAGACCATGGTTGCCGGCAAGTTCGACTACGGTTTCGCGGTCGACTGGATGCGCAAGGATTTGGCGATTTGCCTCGCCGAGGGTGACAAGAACGACGCCCGCCTGCCTGTCATCGCGCTGGTCGACCAGTTCTACGCCCATGTGCAGGCGCGCGGCGGCAACCGGTGGGACACCTCGAGCCTGATTCATCTATTGGCGAACGACTAAAGCAGGGAACCATACGACTTCGCACGCCGACGTCACGCTCCATGCACGACGGATGACAGCCAACGACGAAGGTCATACTTGCTCGTCGAGCAACGCCTTAAGCGCGCCCACACGACGACTTCACTGGCCGTCGCGGACTGCAATGCGATCACGGTTGCCAAGGTAAAATTGAGACCAGGCGGCAAAAAAGCGCGAAATTCCTAATCAGGACAGTACCGAGGCTCGCGCCATCGCAATCGGTTCCACCTCAGCCAGAATATCGGGCAAGACTCGCACAATATGAAACGTCGTATGGGGAACACCGGTGGTTTCGCCCAACCGACCCCGAGACAAGGGACCAATTACCCGTAGCCGTCCATCATAACGACCATCACGGTTCTGGGCGCGGAACATGTCATCCGCGACCAGGCCAAGACCGAGGGGATGGTTTACCAGCAGGCCCCCCGATACCAGATTTTGCAGAAACGGATCACCGGATCGGCTCGGTTTCCTGTCCGGGCCGGTGCAGTTGATGACGGCGTCGAATTCTTCGGTTGTCAGGCCCTGCTGGCCGCGCCGTCTCGTCGTCACCTCGATGCGATTGCCCCGCACCACAGCGCCCACAATCGCAGCCGCGCGCGTGGTCAATCGGCCCGCCTCGATCATCGCCTGAACTTGCGCTTCTGTTTGCGGCGGAAACCTGAACCGGTGTGTCTCATACCAGGGCGCCAAATGACGTAAGAACCGACCCTGTTCCTGTTCTGATAACGCCGGCCAGAGGTGGTGGGCTGCCTCACGCAGCTCATCGACCACCACTTGCCAGTCGCTTCCTGCCGCAATTTGGTTGCGAATATCGCCGCGCAGGGCACGCAGAATGGCGCGGACCGAGTTCGGCTTGCCGTGACGCGCGACGAATTCCGGCACCTCTCGGGCCAACGCCTGCGCAATCGTATCCTCGCGCGGCACACTGCGTTGGCCCTTTGGCAAAAGTCCGCGTCGGGATATCGCGGTGATCTTCGCGCCGGGACGCTGGCGTAGGACCGTAACCGCCACATCGGCCATGGTCAGACCGGTGCCGATGGTCAGTATCCGGGCATTGGACGGAATCTGCGCCAGGCGCTGCAGATCCCAGGGGTCGGAATAGTACGCCTGGTGAGCGGCCACCGCGCCGCCGAGGGCTGGCAGCGAGGCAGGCGGCGCGTTGTTTGTTGTTACAACGAGCAGGTCGCTGGCGAGGTCAGCGTTCCCGGCGAGGCTCACCACGAACCCGTTGCCGTCGACCCGAGCGTCCACCGCCCGATCCTGGATGTGTCGTATCGACGAGCCGGAGGGATTGTCTTGTTGGTGTGCAGCAAGTTCATGGCCGACATAGCGGCCCATCGTGGCGCGGCGGACGAAGGCGCGTCCCAAATCATCGAAACATTCCGGATCATCGGTATAGGCGCCGCTGACCCGGCACCAACTGTCGAAATGCTCGATGTTGTCGGGATACAGTGAATGCTGAATCGTCGGCCCGTTAATGCGATGGTCGGGATCGGTTGTGCCGTAGGCAACGCCGCGCCCCAACTCGGCTGACGGTTCGACCACCGATATATCGAGCGGAACAGCCGATTTCCTGCTGAGATGGACCGCAACCGCCGCGCCAGTATACCCGCCGCCTATAATCCCAATTCTGGGTACCAAGTTTAACCCCTCTCCTTACCCGGCCGCATAACCGCGCAAACGAACTAGCTACCGGATTGAGTTGCCTTGCGTTCAGCTTTTCTTATTTCGTCAATCACGTTTTGCGCAGCAAAGAACAATCTCGATAACTCGTCATTATTATTGATCAGGTTGTCAGTTCGAGAGGTATAGGAACGCATTCCATTAAATGTATAACAACGTTAGTCCGCCTGCCATCATTCCGATCGTGTTACGCCGTTGACACACACGCCGCTTGGCATCAAACCAGGACGAGCCGGAGCCGCCGTAAAGGACAGGCTTAGCTGTCCAGATTATAGCGATGGCGGACAAACGATCTGGGAGCGGGGTCGAGACAATGGACCAGAAAATCGCCGTACTCGCGACGGGGGCCAACGGCAGCTGTATTGCGGCCGACCTCACCCGGGCCGGGCTCGACGTTTCGATGATCGACCAGTGGGCGGCGCACGTCGAGGCGATGCGCGAGAACGGCCTGACGATCACAACTGCGGACGACGAATACAATGTCGCGGTGAAGGCCTATCACCTGTCCGACGTCTGCACGCTCAACGAAAAGTTCGATGTCGTGCTGCTCACCTCGAAGGCCTACGATTCGCGCTGGCTGACCGAGTTCATCAAACCCTATCTCGCCGATGACGGGCTGCTGGTGGCGGTGCAGAACTGCATGACTGCCGAAATGATCGCCGACATCGTCGGGCCTGAGCGCACCGTCGGCTGCGTCGTCGAACTTTCCTCCCAGCTGTTCGAGCCCGCCGAGATAAAGCGTAACACACCGTCAGAGCGGACCTGGTTCGGGGTTGGCGCCTTCGACCCGGCGCACGCCGACCGCGTCGAGGACGCCGCCGAGGTGCTGCGCCACGCCGGCAAGGTCGACATTTCCGACGACGTGATTTCGGCCAAGTGGATGAAGCTGATCGTCAACGCCATGACGATGGCGCTCAAGGCCGTTCTCGGCGCGACCAACGAGCAGGTGTTCAAGCTGGACGGCGCGCGCGAGCTGTTTCTGCGCTCCGGCGAGGAGGCCTTGGCGGCCGGCCAGCTGCTTGGCTACAAGGTGGTGCCGATCTTCGGTCTCACACCCGAGGATGTCGAAAACACCAACAACCTGCTCGAGACCCTGCTCGACAAGATCACCCGCGATGTCGGGCCGACGGCGCTCAACACCGTCCTGCAGGACCACATGAAGGGCCGCTACAGCGAGATCGACATGATCAACGGGCTGATCGCCGAAGAAAGTGCGCGACGCGGCCGGCCGACGCCGGTCAACGACGTACTGGTCGATCTGACCCGCCGCATCCACGCCGGCGAGCTGCAGCCCGATCCGGCCAATATCGATCTGGTTCGCCAGCAATTGGAGCGCTGAGGCAGATCGGCACGCGCCGGGGGCGGGCGATCACCCAGCGGCGGCATGTGGTTGGCAGCGCGCCCTTATAAGCGCTCACCAATATCTACGCTCAGGCGTATGCGGTCGTTCCCGACAGTGTCCGCTGGGGACGGTTTGGGCCAAATTCCGTGCTTCGACAAGAGCGGTCGGACCATTCGCTGCCACGCTACTGAATTCACCGTGCGAGTTGTGACAATGGCAATTTTAGGCTCTACTTGTGGCGCAGGCACTATCGATCAAATCCACTCGGTATGCCTGCGGTGTTAGTCCTTATCGAAAAATTGGGGGAGAGTAATGCGTTACACAATGATTGGTTTAGTTGCGTTGGGAGCCGTGGCGTTCACCGGTGCTGCCGTGGCTGCAGAAGAGACGTGGAATGACGGCGTAATGTTCGTCGAGCAAGAACTTGCTCCTGTCGAAGGTCACAAGGCCGTCAAGATCATCTTCGGTCTGGAACCAGGCAAATGTACTGGTGAAATCACAGCTGTGAGCGAGTGGCTCATCATGCGCGAAGGTACGATGGTGCAGACCTATCCCGGCAAGGGTGACTTTCAACGAGCGAAAGGCGACGAGTGGTATCAGCCCAACGGCACCAAAGTAGTGGTGTGCAACAAGAGTAGCCAAAGGGCTATCCTGGAGGGCGTCCAGTTTCGTCCGATGTGAAACTCCTGGGGCGATCCGTCGTCGTCTGGACCGGCTTATTGGCTGGCGTTAAGTGGCCCCTCGGGGCCATTTTTCGTTCTGGCGCGCGTCCACTTTTCGTGCCTGCGATTATGGTTTCGCGTCACACTGTGTGAAAAAGCCGACATCGTGAAGGTGGATGCGGCACCTCGCCTGCTTATGTCGACGCCTTCGCGCGCTGCCACAGCGCCTCCAGTTCCTCCAGGTCGGCGTCGTCGGGGCGCCGGCCGTCGGCGGCGAGCGCGGCTTCGACGTCGCGAAAGCGCCGTTCGAACTTGGCGTTGGCCGAGCGCAGGGCAGATTCAGGATCAACCTTCAAATGACGCAGCAGGTTCACGCAGGCGAACAAAAGGTCGCCGGCTTCTTCGTTCAGCCGGTCTGAATTGCCGCCGCTATCGATTTCGGCTCTGAGTTCGCCCAATTCCTCCATCACCTTGTCGAGCACCGGCGCGACGTCGGGCCAATCGAAGCCGACCCGCGCGGCCCGCTTCTGTAGTTTTTCGGCCCGCATCAGGGCAGGGAAGGCGGCCGGGACATCGTCCAGGACGCTGTGGGGCCGGCCGTCGTTGGCTGCTTTTTCCGCACGTTCGGCGGCCTTCAGACTCTCCCACGATTCCTTGACCGCGGACGCGGCGTCGGCCTCGCCATCGCCGAACACATGGGGGTGGCGCCGGATCAATTTGTCCGAAATGGCGCCGGCGACGTCATTGAAGACGAATTCGCCGGCTTCCTCGGCCATGCGGGAATGAAACACCACCTGCAGCAATAGATCGCCCAGTTCGTCGCGCAATGCCGCCATGTCCCGGCGGTCGATCGCGTCGGCAACCTCGTAGGCTTCTTCGATGGTGTAGGGCGCGATGGTCTCGAAGGTTTGCTCGACGTCCCACGGACACCCTTCGGTGGGGTGGCGCAGGCGCGCCATGACGTCGATCAGTTTGTCGATATTAGCGGTCGGCATGTGGGTACGGTCCCGGTCGGAGAATGGGACCGGCAGCCTAATCAACGACCAACGCCGAATAAAGGTGTGCGGCGCCCGGCAGGCGCTTTCGCGGTGGAAAACTTTAAAAGACGATCATCCGCGATGTCTTGTTGATGGTCACGGGATCCAGGCCGATGAGACCGCCAACCAGGAAATTATGGCTATAGGCCAAGGCGACGGTGACCCGGCTACCCGATTGGTTGTTCGGCTGCCAGGTCACATCGACATTGAGCGCCGTGGCGGGGACACCGACCGCTTGCGTACGGATATAGGTCTCGACGTCGCCAGCGCTTGCCGGCGACGGGCTCGACGCGCCGTTGACGACGGCATAGCGGGCGCCCTCGGCGGCGGCGTTTTCGATCGTCGAGGACGACCACAGCAGAATGCTCAAGTCGAATAGCCCGATCGTGAGCAAAACCAGAACCGGCAGCGCAAAGCCGAACTCGATCGCCAGGGCGCCGCGGCAGTCACCGCGAAAGCGACGCCACCGGCCGGACAAAGTGTTCCGCCGCGCCGACATGGCTAACGCACCCGCATGCTGCTGTTTGCCGCCAGGGTTATCGACGAGGGAACGCCGGGAAATCCGAACCACAGATCGACCGCCTCGGTGACCTGAACCTCGACGTACATCGGCGCATACTCGCCGTCGCTGCAGGCAATGTTGCAAGCTTGCACGGTTCCGTCGGGGCAGCGGCAAATCTGCGTGGCGGTGACGTTGAGCGAATTATTCACGTCGTCGGCGTCGATGCGAACGGCTTCAGTGATGCCGGCAATATCGCCGGCGGAGCTCAGATCGTAAATGCCGTATTGGGCGCCGGCGCGCGCCGCGCTGGCGATCCGCACTTGCTCGAGGCCAAGGCGGCCGAATTCGACCGCGCCGGCGATCATTGCCGCGGCAACCGGAATAAAGAACGCCAACTCGACGCTCACCGTGCCTTTTGCGGAATGCCGCAGCGCGAAAACCCGAGCGGCAATCGGACAGATTATCTTGTAAAATGATCCAGTCATCTTGGGACAATCTCTATTTGATTGTTGTCGCGTGATTACTCGGCAAGCCAGGCTTGGATCAGCAGGGTGTTGGCCTGGGTCGCCGAGCCGTCGAAGTCACCGAGGTTGGTGTTACCGGTGATCTCCACCTCGTCGGCGATGACCATGCTGGCGTTGGTATCGAACGATGAACCGCCGGCGTACTTCACGTCCGTTGTGGGAAAATAAAGAATGCCCTCGAGATCCATCGTCGCCCCGCCAGTCAAGTTATGGGTGACGTTGGTCGGCGCATTTCGGTCGTGATAGATGAGGATTCCGGCCATTCCGTAATCGTCGGTGGTGCCAGCAACGAGGGTGACGTCGGCGCCGGCGGAGATATCGAACGAGTCGTTGTTGCCGTTATTCTCGGTCATATAGAAATGGACGCCGGTTCCGGTGATCGTCGACTGGCCGCCGAAGGATATGCCTGCGTCATCCATGACATAGAGCCCCGGATTGAAATGGACAGTGCCGTTGGACACGACAGTGATCTTGCCGGTATAGACGCAGGGGTCGAGCGTGATGCTTTCACCAGCGTTTACCTGGATGTTGGAGTTATTGGTGCAACTCGGCTGGTTGGTCGGCTCCTGCAGATGCTCCAACGGGTCGGTAATCGGATTGGCGCCGGTCACCGGCTCGACCGAAACGCAGTCGGCACCGAAGCCGCCGACGGATTTGATGTTGGTCGCCGACAAACACCCGGATCCCGTCTGCGTGAGCGCATCCGGGTCATTGGAATTGTCGAAGATGCCGCAGTCCAGATCGACAACGGCGGCGCCCGAAACCTTGACCGCGCTCTGCGCCGTCTTATTGAGCGCCCAGATGCAGGTGTCGTTGATGTCGCCGACGGCGACCGCCCGCGCCGACACAAAGGCGGTATTGGGCATGAAGAGGTGGGAGAACAGGGTCGGCGTTGGGCGGCGAACGACCACTTCGACCGAATCGCCGGCGCCGGTACGCGGACCCGATTGGGGTGGAATGTTGACCCAGATTTGATCCAGCGTGTCGCTGTAGCCATTGGTTGCCGCATCGATCAGCGCTGCCGGCTCGACCGATGCTTGGGTGCCGCTGCGAATACGTTCCAGGGCGCCGCCAATCGCCGCGGCGTCTGCAATCGATTGCAACTGGCGTTTCTGCGCCTGCCAGCCGGCGACATCGACCGACAGGCCGACCATACCGATAAATACCGGGGCGGCGAGCGCCGTATAAATCAGGACGGCGCCGCGATTTTGGCGCAAGAGTGCACGGGAACACTGTTCGAGAGACGCTTTAACCTGGCTGAGCACGATTCAAATCCTCCATGACCGAATCAATGCTCGCCACTTTATTTATAGCAATTTAATATCCTGTTAATGATCTCAGCGATTTTTTTCGTAATCTTAGTATAGATAGAGTATTTATCTATAAAATCCTCGCTAGTTCCCCCTTTATATTCGGCCAAGAAGCCGGACGCGCAATTATGCGGCACGCGACCACGAAAACGAACGAAACGGCAGATCGCATAAAAATCTTCACCTTGGCGCGCGCGAACGGAACCGATTGTATTTGGCGAATATATAAACGAGCCAAGATGAATCGGGCGGCCCGAGGGTGGTCGCAAAAATAACTCCCCTCGGGGCATCGCTCTTTCCTGGACAGGCGACCCGTCTGCAGCCATTTGCGCTGTAGGATATTTCGGATTTTATAAAAATTTAACGGACAAAAACTATATTAATACTGTAAAAATTGGTTATTACACGTTCATAATAGTAGTATTACTAAGATGAATTGGACGATTAAGAAGTCAATAGCATTTCTTTTCTTCTTTTTCTTTAACTCATCATTAATCTCTTACAGCCATTCTCGATGCGTCGTTTTCGTGTCCAAAGGAGAGTAGTGATGCTTAAGTTAATTACGAAACTGCAAGCCGACGTATCCGGCGCGACCGCCATCGAATATGGCCTGATTGCCGCGCTGGTTTCGGTTGCTTCGATCGGCGCGCTGAGCCTGATGGGCGGTTCGCTCGATACCATGTTCACCGCCGTGTCGGGTCAGCTCGACACCGCCGTCTCGGCGATGCCCAGCACCTAATCGTCAAAGAAGTCATGAAGGCCGGCAGGCTGTCTCAGGAAGGGACCGCCCGCCGGCCTCCGTTCCGTTCATTCAGTAACCGGTACCCGTCATGATGACCGCACACAAGGTTCTGAAGACTTCGGCAGCGGCTGTTCGCAGCCGGTCGCATCGTTTTGCCAAAGTCCATGGCGCCCCGCACAATAGAAAGTTCGCGCAATGAGCGCCCGTCTCGTCATATTGCTGCTGGTGGCGGCAATCGCAGCGGGCGGCGCCGGTCTCGCGGCCAACAGCTGGTTGGCGACGCAACGCGCGGCGATAGAATCGGCAAAAAGCGTAAAGCCGGTCACCGAAAGCAATGAAGTTCGCATTCTCGTCGCCAAGCAGGCGCTGCCTGCGGGGACGCTGATCAAGAAAAACAATCTGCGCTGGCAAGCTTGGCCCAAGTCCGGCCTTTCCGACGCCTATATGAAAGAGGGCGACGTCACGCCGGAGGATCTGATTGGAACCGTCGTACGCGTCGGCGTCGCGACAGGCGAGCCGCTTACCGAAGCGCGCGTCGTGCGGCCCGGCGATCGCGGATTCCTTGCCGCGGTTTTGCGCCCCGGCTATCGGGCGATGACGGTTCCGGTCAACTCGACCAGCGGCATCGCCGGCTTCGTGTTTCCCGGCGACCGCGTCGATCTCGTCTTGTCCCATAAGCTGGAGCGAGAGGGCGAGGACGGCCGCGAACTGCGCGCGTCGGAAACCGTGCTGACCGATATCCGCGTGCTGGCGATCGACCAATCGACTGACGACCAGGCCGAAGAGCCCAGCCCGGCAAAGAACATCACCATCGAAGTCACGCCGAAGCAAGTCGAGATGGTATCGCTGATCACCGATTTGGGCCGCTTATCGCTGAGCCTGCGGAGCCTGCAGGCCGACGAAGGTTCAATCTCGGAAAGCGCGGAAGACGATATCAATCCGGTGCTGGCGCGCCTGATCAACGGCGACGAGCCGGAGCGGGGCAGGGGTCACACCCTCGACAGCGAAGTCAGCCGTCTCTTGGTGTCGCCCAAGTCAAAACGAAATGTTCGCCGCGTGCAGGTCGTACGCGGTGGTGAATCGGCCGTTATCGAGTTTCAACGGTGATGACGATGAATGGCGTGCTCCAACGAATTGCGCCCACACTGGGGCTGATCACAGCAGCAACACTGGCGCTTCTTGCGCTCGCGTTGATCAGCATCGTCAGTCCGCCGGCACTTGCGCAGTCGAGTATTCGCACCCTGACGACGGGCGATGAATCGTTCGAGATCGAGGTCAACAAGGGCGTTCTCGTCCGCTTACCGCAACCGGCGAGCGCCGTCTTCGTGGCCAATCCCGAATTCGCCGACATTGCCGTCAAGTCGCCGACGTTGGTCTACGTTATGGGCAAACGCACCGGGGTCACCTCGTTGTTCGCCGTCGACGGCAGCGACCGCGTGCTCGCCGACGTGACGCTGGTGGTCAGCCACAACCTGTCGGATATCCGGTCTTCATTCCGTACGCTCTTACCTGATACCCAAGTCGAAGCCCTTTCGGTACCTGGCGGCTTGTTGCTCACCGGCCTGGTCAACTCGGCGCGCGAAGCCGAGGAAGCACAGCGCATCGGGGTACGTTTCCTGGCCGAAAACGAGGCGCTGATAAATCAGATCCTTGTGGTCGGCCCGAACCAGGTGAACCTGCGGGTGCGCATCGCCGAAGTGTCGCGCAACGTATTGAAACGCCTCGGCTTCAACTTCGATATTTTGGGCACAGTCGGCAACTTCGCCTTTGGCCTGGCTACCGGAGCCCCGATTGCCAGCATCGTCGGTACGAGCAGCAACCTTGTTACGGCCAGCTTCAGCGGCGGCAACTTGGACGCCAACGCCGTTATCGACGCGTTGGAAGACGAGGGCCTGGTGACCTTGCTCGCTGAACCGAACCTGACCGCCCTGTCGGGCGAGACGGCGAGTTTCCTCGCGGGCGGCGAATTTCCGGTTCCGATCGCCCAGGAAGACAACAGAATTACGGTCGAATTCAAAGAGTTCGGCGTTTCCCTGGCGTTCACGCCGACCATCGTCACCCAAGATCGCATCAGCCTCAAGGTTCTCCCCGAAGTCAGCGCTTTGTCGTCGTCGGGTGCTGTAACGATTAACGGCCTTAACATTCCGGCTCTAACCACCCGGCGCGCCAACACCACCGTCGAACTCGGCAGCGGCCAGAGCTTTGCGATTGCGGGGTTGCTCCAGGCCGACAGCAAACAAACCGTCAACGAGTTTCCTGGCTTGGCCGACATTCCGATCCTCGGTGCGTTGTTTCGCTCGACTGATTTCAACCGCAGTGAAACCGAGCTCGTCATCATCGTAACGCCGTATCTTGTCCGGCCGGTCTCGACGGCTGCGTTTTCCGTGCCGACCGACGGCTTCGAGATCCCCGATGATTACGACCGTATCGTCAAGGGCGAAACGCGCCGGCAGGTGCAAAATCCGACACAACGGACCCCGCAAACAAACGATTTCGATGGCCCGCATGGTCCCGCTGGGTTCGAGTTAGATTAAGGGAGCGACGATGAAATCACGGCATAATCGACGCATGTTCCGGCGCCATCGTCGTCGGCGTTCTACGCTCCTTGTGGCATTAGCGGTCGTCGTCGCCGGCTGTGCGCAGACTGTCGCAGACTGGACACCCGCGGCAACGCCCAATGAGCTTCAGGTAAAATGGGTCACGCACGAACATTCGATTAGCTTTAACAGTCCGGCCAACCTGCTTACCAATCAGGAAGCGCGCAGCCTCGACCGTTTTCTCAGCGACATCGATCTGCGGCCGAGCGACCGCTTGTTTGTCGATGTCGGCCCGCAATCGGGAGAAGTTGTCGCCGACAACCGGGTCGGTGTCATCAATGAGCAACTTCGCCACTATGTGCCGAACGCCCAGGCGCTGGCGATTACCGGCGAGAAGGGGTCGGCTGGAAATATTCGCCTGATCGTCGGGCGCTACGTCGTGCTGCCGCCCAACTGCCCCAATCTTTCCCGGCCCTCATCGTCGAACCCCGGCAACTTCAACGACAGCAATTTCGGCTGTTCGACCCAGCGCAACCTGGGCCTGATGCTTGCCGATCCGGGTGACTTGCTGCGCGGTCGCGCGCTGGGACCGGCCGACGGCGAGGCACTCAGCCGCGGCATCCGCGCCTACCGCGCCGGCGAAGCCAAAAATCCCGTCCTGCCTGAGAGAGATTAATGTCCGCGCCAGCGCTCGATGTCCGCCCGGGAAGTGGCGTTTCGCTCGCGGCGTTTGTCAGCGATGACGACACCGCCACGAAGCTGAACAATATCGCCAACTTCCACTGGCCGGGTGCGGTGATAAATCGCGGCGGCTGCCACGATGCCGGCGCCTATCTGGCATCGTCGCCGTCACCCGATTTGCTGGTGGTCGACCTCGACACCAGCGAAAACCCCTTCGAGGACCTGCAACCGCTGGCCGAATTGTGCGATCCGTCGACTCAGGTGGTCGCATTGGGCGTGATCAACGATCTCGCGCTGTATAAGCAGTTTACCTCTGCCGGTGTGGCCGACTACCTGGTCAAACCGATCAGCGAGGAAGAACTGGAAACCGCGCTGCTCGCGGCAACCTTCAGCGAAACCGAGGCCACCGAATCGGCGCCCGAATCGATGGGCAAGCTGATTGTGACGATCGGCTCGCGCGGCGGCGTCGGCGCCTCGACGGTCGCGCTGAACGGCGCCTGGCTGCTCGCCGAAGAGCAGGGCC
>CAJICQ010000105.1_pt1 | contig 13581 bp, 9 predicted proteins | sample 9199721 | NCBI WGS metagenome assembly CAJICQ01 (sample SAMEA7708344, study PRJEB35096) | sediment metagenome | biome: marine neritic benthic zone biome [ENVO:01000025]; feature: sediment [ENVO:00002007]; material: shallow marine sediment [ENVO:03000034] sea grass bed [ENVO_01000059] ...
ATCGCCGCGACGACGGGCCTGGACGGGCTTTATATCGGCCCGTCGGATCTTTCGATCGCCCATGGCGAAGCGCCGGTGCTCGATCATTTCGACGGCCCCATCGTGCCGCTGATCGCGCGCATCCGCGAGGCCGCCCACGCCGCCGGCAAGGTCGCGGGCTTACATGGCGCCACCGCCAAATACGCCATCCGCATGCTGTCGGCAGGCTTCGATCTGGTGACCCCGACGTCGGATATCCGCCTGGTCGCCGAAGGCTCGGCCCGCATGGTGGCGGAGATTCGCGAAGCGTAAGCGAAAAAAATGGCCGGTCAGAGACTGACCGGCCGAGGGTAGGGAGGATCGAAAATCCGTAAAACGGACGGGGACGGTGCTGCGTTACGGCACCGTCACGGAAGGCTGGAAAAGGCTAGCGTGACGGCAACGAGCACCGAAGCGACAAACAAGGCGGTGATATTCAGTCGGGTCTGACGGGACATCGTGCTTCTCCGCTGCTGGTTAATCGCCCCGGCGCTCGTCTACCGGTAGACTTAACTTAAGGGCGATCGGGGACGGCCACAGTGATCGGCATCACACCGCGGCGATTTTTTTGAGCATTTTCAGATGCACTACTAAACCCTCTCCCACCGGGAGAGGGTGGTTCGCGAAGCGAACCGGGTGAGGGGACAAAAAGTGGGGTTCTAGAAGTCCCGCACTTCGTTGACGATCTTCTCGAGCTTTTCCAGGTCGTTGACCACCAGCGCGTTCTTCTCGCGCTTGACCACCCCTTGCTTGGCCAGATCGCTGAGCACCCGGGCGACGGTCTCGCGCGTGGTGCTGACCCGCGAGGCGATGTCGGCATGAACGGGAATGGGCGATATGCGGGCGCTGTTGGCATCCTCGCCGGCCAGCGCGCGCGCCTCGCGCAAAATTTCCGAGTGCACCCGGTTATGGGCGCCCAAGGTGCTGAGTTCCATGATCCGGTCGGTCGAACTGCGCACGAACTGCGCCAACTCGCGCAGCACCTCGATCGCCATCTCCGGATGGTCGTGCAGCAAATTGATGAAGGTGTCCGGCGAGACTGAGGCCAATAGGGAGTCGCTCAGCGACACCACCGTGGCCGAGCGCGGCCGGCTATCGATGGCCGCCAACTCGCCGAAATAGTTGCCGGCATCCATTTCATGAAAGGCGATCTCGCGCCCCGATAGCGAATGGTTGACCACGCGCACCCGTCCGCTGATCAAAAAATAGACGTCTCGGGAGTCGCTTTCGCGGCCGATGATCTCGTCGTGTGCGCCATAGCGTTGCCAGCGGCACCGCTGTTCGAGCGATTGCCGGGCTGCCGGATCGAGCGACCTCAGGAGAGGTATACCGCTCAAGGTGTGCGACATCTCCGCCATTCTGGGCCTGCCAAACCCGTCCATTCCCCAATTACGTAATCGCTGATCATGGTAGCGCCGCCCTCGGACAAAGGCGAGCGGCAAGGCGGGTCCGACAGGGTCTATTCGGCGCCTTGCGGGCTCGGCTCGGGCACCGGCCTGCCGCCTTTGCGTTCACGCAGGCCGACGCTGATCGACATCATCGGCGGCACCACGGCCAGGGTCAGCACCGCCGACAGCGCCAGACCGCCGACCACCACCGAGCCCAGGCCACGGTACAATTCCGATCCGGCGCCGGGGAACAGCACCAGGGGCAGCATGCCGAACACCGAGGTCAGGGTCGACATGAAGATCGGTCGCACCCGGTTTTGCGTCGCCCGGGTGATCGCCTCGTCGGCCGGCAGGCCGTCGACGCGGATATGCAGCAATGTCTGATGGACCAGCAGAATGGCGTTGTTGACGACAATGCCAATCAAGATGACGAAGCCGAGCATGGTCAGCATGTCGAGCGGCTGGAAGACGGTGGTGTTGAGTAGCGCCAGACCGGCAATGCCGCCGGCCGCAGCGATCGGCACCGACAGCAGGATGATGAGCGGATAGACGAAGCTCTCGAACAGGATCGCCATCACCAGATAGACGATGACGATGGCAAGCAGCAGGTCGAGCACGATCTCGTTCCAGGTTTCGGTCAATTTATCGGCGGTGCCACTGATCCGGAAACGCACCCCATCGGGCAGGCCCGCTTCTTCGAGCGGCGCGATCACCTCTTCCTCGATCAGTTCGATCGCTTGTTGCAGCGGCATCGAATCGGCCGGCGTGACCCGCAGGGTCATGGTGCGCACGCGCTCGGACCGGCGGATCTCGGTTGGCCCGCTGGTCACCTCGATCCGTGCCAGGCTGTCGACGGGTACGACCCGCCCGTCGCTTGTCACCACGGGGAGCGCGCCGATACTCTGGGTCTGGCCGATATTGTCGACCGGTCCCATCAGCGTCAGATCGATGCGTTTGCCGTCGACGGTAATCTCCGACACCCGCAGCCCGTCGTTGAAGGCGTCGATCGACTGTCCCAACGCCTGCGCCGACAAGCCGTTGTCGGCCAGCGCGATGCGGTCCGGGTCGATGCGCACCTCTGGTGCGCCCAGGGTCAGGCTCGGCAGGGGGCGGGTCCGGTGGCCTTCGGTCGGCGGCAGCAACGGCAGTATCTTGAAGAAGGCCTGCTGGCCGACGGCGAAGATGGTATCGAGTTCAGGCCCGACAATGTCGACATCGATGGCGCGACCGCCGCCGACCGAGCGACCGAACAGCGACGGTTGGAACACGAAGGCGAAGGTTCCCGGTTCCTGAAATGCCGCGCCTTGCATCATCGGGATCAAGTCACGCACGCGGCTTGGGTCGACCGAGGTGCCGCCGATGAACGCCCGGCCGTTGAAGGCGACGCGCATGAACCGCTCGAATTTCGGCGGTTCGCCGGGCGCCGACTCCGGGCCGGTTTCGGTGACCCAGTTTTTGCGCGTCCGCTCGGCGATCTGCTCGGTCAGCGCGTTCACTGTATCCAGGTTGTAGCCGGCGGGCGGCTGCACGAAGCCGAAGACAAAATTTCGGTTGCCGGTCGGCAGGTAGTCCAGCTTGGGCAGGAATTGCCACGTCGTTAACACCGCGACGGCGGTTATCAGGCCGACGACGCCCAGGGCCGTCAGTTTCGAGCGCACTACCTGGCGGGTAAATCCAATCCAGAACGCGACAAAGCCGTGGGCGAAATAGTCGACGATGGGGATGCGGAGCATTTTGCTTTGGTCGAAGTCACCGACCAGCAGCCGGTTTGACAGCGCCGGGATCAGGGTAATCGAGACCACCAGGGACAGCAGGACTGCGACCGAGATCGCCACCGCGATGTCGCGGAATAGCTGGCCGACCTCGAGTTCCATCAAGAGGATCGGGATGAACACCATCACCGTGGTGAGCGCCGAGACGAGGACCGCCGGCCAGACTTCGGCGGCGCCTTTATAGGCGGCGTCGGCGCGCGACATGCCGTGTTGGCGCAGCCGGAAAATATTCTCCAGCACAACAATCGCCGCATCGACGACCATGCCGACGGCAAAGGCGATGCCAGCCAGGCTAATGACGTTGAGCGAGCGGCCGAGCGCGGCCATGGCGACGAACGAGCCGATCACCGACACCGGGATCGCCAGCGAAATCACCAGCGTGGGCCGCCAGGAGCGCAAAAACAGCAGCAGTATTGCGGCGGCCAATATGCCGCCGATAACGATATTCTGCTGCACCAGGCGAATCGCCGAATTGATGTAGGTGGTCTCGTCGAACACGTTCTGCACCCGCAGCCCGACGTCTTTCAGCACGCCTTCCGACAGTTCCGCCACAGCCTCGTGGACTTGCGCCATCGTCTCGAGGACGTTGGCCCCTTGGGCGCGGGTCATGTTGAACGCCATCGCCCGTTCGTCGAACCGGTGGGCCACGGCCTGCGCCTTTTTGTAGGACAGATACACCTCGGCGATATCGCCCACGGTAACCCGACCGATCCGGCCGTCGCCGAGATCGACCTCCGACCGCAGCACGATGTCGCGGACTTGCTGCGGCGCGCTGAAATCGCCTTCCGTGCGCACCGTATAGCTGCGCTTGCCTTCGTCGACGTCGCCGCCGGAAATCGAGGCGTTTTCCGCGCGTAACCGGGCCACCACGTCGGGCACCGTCAGGCGGTATTGGGCGAGCCGCTCGGCGTCGACGACGATGCGCATTTCGCGCTCGGTCTCGCCGAAGATGTTGACGCCGGAAATACCGTCGATGCGTTCGATGCGCTCCTGGACGACGTCCTCGAGGAAGTCGCCGTAGGTAATCAAATCGCGCTCATTGCCGGGCTCGCGGGTCAGCAGGAACCAGGCGATGGCGTTATCCTCGGTGCCCGAGGTCTTGAGGAGCGGTTCGTCGGCCTCGAGCGGATAGCCGGTCACGCGGTCGAGCCGGTTGGCGACCAGCAGCAGCGCGCGGTCCATATTCTGGCCAGCGCCGAATTCGAGCGTGACTTCGGCGCGCCCGTTGCGGCTGCGGCTCTCCATCGAGCGCACGCCTTCGAGCCCCTTTAGAACATCCTCTTGGCGGTTGACGATTTCGCGTTCGACTTCGGCTGGCGCCGCGCCCGGCCAGAAGGTTTGGACGATGATGACCGGTTGGCGAACATCGGGCGCCAGTTGTATGGGGATGCGCTGCAGCGCGACGTAGCCGAACAGCAACACCATAAAGACGACCGAGATCACGGCGATCGGGCGATGGATCGACAGCGAGATCAAATTCATCGCGATCAGCCTCCGGCGCGCGCGCCGGCCGCCGGCGCGCCGAGGTCGCCGGTAATGCGCAGGCGCTGGCCGGGCCGCAGGTTCTCGTTGCCGCGCACGACCACCCGGTCGCCTGCTTTCAATCCCGATGTAACGACAAATCGGTTGCCGACCGATTCGGCGATCGTGACCGGCTGCGGCTGGCCGCTGCCGTCGCGTACGACGAAGACCAGAACGTTGCCGCCGCGGCGCACGATGGCGTCCTTCGACACCGTCGTCACGGTTCGCGGTTTACCGATCGGCACGTGCACCGTGACGGTTTGGTTGGTCGCCAGCGGTTTCGTCAAATCGGTAAACTTGGGCTCGAAACGCACCGGGCGGGTGCGGGTGCGCGGGTTTTCATCGGGAATGATCGCGCGTACGGCGGCCACATGTTCGCTTTTGTCGTCGAGCGTCACCCGGATCGAGGTGCCAAGCGCGAGGCCGCCTAACCGGTTGCCGGGAATATCGGCTTCGATCTCGATATCGAGGTCGTTGATCAGGGTCACCACGGGGCTGCCGACGTTCAGATAGGCGCCGACCTCGGTGTGCTTCTCGCTGACGACGCCGGGATAGGGTGCGCGAACTTCGCTGTCCTGCAAGTCGATTTCGGCGCGCTTCAATTGGGCTTCTGCTTGCGCCAGCTCAGCCTGCGTTTCGGCAACCTCTCCCTTTTGCTTTACGACATCCTGGATTGCATCATCGTAGCGCGCTTGCGAAAACGCAGCCGATTTACGAATGCCTTCCAGACGCTTCAAATCGAGTGAACGCTTTTGCAAATCGGCGCGCGCGCCCGCCAGTTTGGCGCTTTGCTGCCTGACCAGCGATGCGTAGCGGTCGCGCTCGAGGGCCAGACGTTCGCGGTCGAGCACGGCGAGAACCGTGCCCCGTTCGACGCGATTGCCCACATCGACCCGCATTTCGTTGACGGCGCCGCCGATGCGCGCGGCGATCGGCCCGAATTCGCCGGCCACCATGCGGCCCAGCACCGGCACGGTCTGCGACAAGGGTTCTTCGATCACCGCATCGACCACGACATTCGCCGGCGGTCCGCTGCCTCCGCCGCCGCCTCTGTTGCTGCCGCCCTGGAAGAACTCGAACAGTTCGTCGCCGTCGAGGCTGCCGCTTTTATCCTTATCGATGGTATCGAAATTGGCCACCACCGGGCCGCGCGCCTCGGTGCGCTCGATCAAGCCGTTATTGTTGGCATCGAGGCCCTTGGCTTGCGGCGACAGCGCGCGCTTTTTCGCCGTTGACTCACTGCTCGCGGCGGCGGCTGGCGACGCAGTTGCGCCGCTGCCCTGGAAAAAGTTGAACAGCTCGTCGCCGTCCAGCGTGCCGCTTTTATCCTTGTCGATGGTGTCGAAATTGGCGTCGGCCGGTCCGCGGGCCTCGCTGCGCTCCAGAACGCCGTTGCCGTTGGCGTCGAGGTTCTGTGCGATCGGCGACAACGGCCGCTTTTGTTGCGCGTTTGCGGCGACGGGCAGACCTACCAAAAGGCCCGCCGCCACTATAATCGCCGCGCTGCGGGTTGGCCAAGTTCCGCGTTTGTACCTATAGTTCAAAACAGTTCTCCGCTGTCGCATCGCCGTCGTGCCGGCAATTCGCCCGATGCCAAGGCTCCGGGGTCGCGAGGGCGAGTAGACAACCCTTCCAAAGACTTCCTGTCAACGACGATGGCGGTCTTCAACCCTCATAGAGCGCTCACAATTTCGCCATTGTTAAGTAGTCGAGAACCCTCCATTGTCACGTTCCAAGTGAGAAGAATCCGTCGATTTGTCCTGATTTTGGGAAGACCGTCCCAATGACGACTTGTCTGTTTACCCATTCCGCGTGCCTCGACCACGATCCGTCGCCCCAACACCCCGAATCGCCGGCGCGGCTCAAGCGGATACTCCAGGTGCTCGATGCGCCCGAATTCGAGGGGTTGGCGCGGCGCGAGGCGCCGCCAGCGACGACGGCGCAAATCGCGGCGATGCACCCGGAACGTTACATCGACAGCATTTTTTCAAAGATACCCGAGACGGGGTATGCGCGTACCGATGCCGATACCATCGTTTCGCCGGGATCAGGCGCGGCGGCGTTGCGCGCGGCCGGCGCGCTCGTCGCCGCGGTCGACGCGGTCATGGCCGGTGCCTGCGGCAACGCTTTTTGCGCGGTTCGCCCGCCCGGCCACCATGCCGAAGCGGAGCAATCGATGGGCTTTTGCTTGTTCAACAATGTCGCCATCGGCGCCGCCCATGCGCGCGACGCCCACGGCTGGGACCGAGTCGCGGTGATGGATTTCGATGTCCATCACGGCAATGGCACGCAGGCGATGTTCTGGGACGAGCCGGACATGTTTTATGCCTCGACCCATCAAGCACCGCTCTATCCCGGGACGGGCGCCCCCACCGAGCGCGGCGCGACCGGCAATATCGTCAATGCGCCCCTGCCGCCGGGGTCCGGATCGGAGGCGTTTCAAGCCGCCATGAGCGCTATCATTTTGCCGGCGCTCCGGGCCTTCGCCCCTGATTTTCTGTTCATTTCGGCAGGATTCGACGCGCACTTGCGCGATCCCTTGGCGCAGTTGGAGTTCACCACCGACGATTACCGTTGGGTGACGGAGAAGCTGTGCGATGTCGCCGACGGCTGTTGCGCCGGCCGCGTGGTCTCGACCCTGGAGGGCGGTTACGATTTGGACGCGCTGGGCGACTCGGTGGCCGTCCACGTGCAGACACTGATGGCGCGATCCGGCAGTTGACGCGGCACCGCGCGCGGATACACTCCGCGGCGACCAAGGGGAGCGCCAAGCATGGCCGACAAGAAAGACACCGCCGAAATCCCGGCCGATATCGCTAAACTCTCGTTCGAGCAGGCGCTCGAGCAGCTCGAGGACATCGTGCGCCAGCTCGAAGGCGGCGAGGGCGCGCTGGAGCAGGCATTGGAGGCCTATGAGCGCGGCGCGCTGTTGAAGCGCCACTGCGAGGCCAAGCTGGTGCAGGCGCAAGCGCGGGTCGAAAAAATATCCCTCGCCGCCGACGGCACGCCGCAAACCGAGCCGGCCGAGGTCGATTGACCGCTTCCGACGCATTATCCGAGGCGTTGCGCACGGCGGCATCAGCCGTCGAGGAAACGTTGACCGGGCTGCTGACGCCGGCGAAGCCAGCGGCGCCCCGGCTCTGGCAGGCGATGCGCTACGCCGCGCTAGCCGGCGGCAAGCGCCTGCGGCCGTTCTTGGTGCTGCAGTCGGCCCAACTGTTCGGCGTGTCGGGCGAGCCCGCGTTGCGAACCGCGGCCGCGGTCGAAATGATCCACGCCTATTCCCTGGCACACGACGATTTGCCGGCCATGGACGATGACGATCTGCGGCGCGGCCAGCCCACGGTTCATCGCCAATTCGACGAGGCGACGGCGATCCTTGCCGGCGACGCCCTGCAGACCCTGGCCTTCGAGGTGCTGGCCGACGCCGCGACCCATGCGTCGGCCGAGGTTCGCGCCGCGCTGGTCGGAGCGCTGGCGCGCGCCAGTGGCGCCGCCGGCATGGCCGGCGGGCAAATGCTCGATCTCAGCGTTGCCGATACCGATTGGGACCAGTCGACCGTGCGGCAGCTCCAGTCGATGAAGACAGCCGCCCTGTTTGCCTGCGCATGCGAATCGGGCGCGATCCTTGGGCAAGCGCCGCCCGACCAACGAGCCGCGCTGCGGAGATTTGGCGTAAATTTTGGCCTTGCCTTTCAAATCACCGATGATCTCATGGATGCGACCGGCGACGCTCGCGACGCTGGCAAGGCGGTGGGCAAGGACGCCGCCCAGGGCAAGGCGACCGTGGTCGCGCTGGAAGGCGTCGACAGGGCCCGAGAAATGGCTGCGCGTTTTTGCCACAATGCTATGGAATCACTTGATTTATATGGCAATAAGGCAGACTTATTACGCGACGTGACACGCAGCGTTACCGACCGGCGCAGGTAAGTGAGGACAGCCCCGCGGGGCTGCAGGGTATAGATCGTTGAGCGACCAATCCAAGACACCGTTACTGGACCTGGTGAATGTGCCAGCCGATCTGCGCGAGTTCTCGCCGGAGCAGTTGAAGCAGGTGGCCGACGAGCTGCGCCAGGAGACCATCGATGCGGTATCGATCACCGGGGGCCATCTCGGCGCCGGTCTCGGCGTGGTCGAGCTTACCGTGGCCTTGCACCATGTATTCGAAACGCCGACGGACCGGTTGATCTGGGACGTCAGCCACCAGGCCTATCCCCACAAGATATTGACCGGACGGCGCGACCGCATCCGCACCCTGCGTCAGGGCGGCGGGCTGTCGGGGTTCACCCGCCGCGTCGAAAGCGAATACGACCCCTTCGGCGCGGCCCATAGTTCGACCTCCATATCGGCCGGCTTGGGCATGGCGGTGGCGCGCGATCTGTCGGGCGGCGCCAGTAACGTCATCAGCGTCATCGGCGATGGCGCGATGAGCGCCGGCATGGCCTATGAGGCGATGAATAATGCCGGCTCGATGGACAGCCGGCTGATCGTCGTGCTGAACGACAACGATATGTCGATTGCGCCGGCGGTCGGCGCCATGAGCGCCTATCTCTCGCGCCTGATCTCGTCGAAGGGTTACCGCTCGTTCCGCAAGGTCGCCAAGCAGATGGCGCACCATTTTCCCAAGAGCTTCGAACAGGCGGCGCGGCGCGCCGAGGAATACGCGCGCGGCTTCGTCACCGGCGGCACGTTGTTCGAGGAGATGGGCTTTTATTACATCGGCCCGATCGACGGTCATAACATTGACCATTTGCTGCCGGTGCTGCGCAATGTGCGCGACAGCAAGCAGGCCGGCCCGGTACTGGTCCATGTGGTGACCCAGAAGGGCAAGGGCTTCGAGTCCGACTTCGGCGCCGGCGAAAAATACCACAGCGTCGCCAAGTTCGACCTGGTCACCGGCGCCCAGGCCAAACCGAAAGCAAAGGCGCCGAGCTACACCGGCGTGTTTGCCGATGCCTTGATCGCCGAAGCAGAAAAGGACGAGCGCGTCGTTGCGATTACCGCGGCGATGCCGTCGGGCACCGGTCTCGATAAGTTCGGCGAACGTTTTCCCGAACGCTGCTTCGATGTCGGCATCGCCGAGCAGCACGCCGTCACCTTTGCCGCCGGCATGGCGACCGAAGGCTACCGGCCGTTCGCGACGATCTATTCGACCTTCCTGCAGCGCGCCTACGACCAGGTGGTGCACGATGTCGCCATTCAGAGCCTGCCGGTGCGGTTCGCCATTGACCGCGCCGGTCTGGTCGGCGCCGATGGCGCCACTCACCATGGCTCGTTCGATATCGCCTATCTGGGCTGCCTGCCGGGCTTCGTCCTGATGGCCGCCGCCGATGAGGCTGAGTTGGTGCACATGGTGGCGACCGCGGTCGCCATCGACGACCGGCCGTCGGCGTTCCGCTATCCGCGCGGCGAGGGCGAAGGGGTCGAGCTGCCGGCCGCCGGCATGGCGCTGGAAATCGGTAAGGGCCGGGTCGTTCGCGAAGGTGCGACGGTGGCGCTGCTGTCCTATGGCGGGCGTTTGGCCGAATGCCTGAAGGCGGCCGATGAACTGGCGGCGCACGGCCTGTCGACGACGGTGGCCGATGCACGGTTCGCCAAGCCGCTCGACGAAGATTTGGTGGCCCGCCTGGCGCGGGAGCACGAAGTCCTGATCACGGTAGAGGAAGGCGCGATCGGCGGCTTTGCCACCCAGGTGATGACCAGTTTGGCGCGCGGCGGTCTGCTCGATAGCGGCCTCAAGTTCCGGCCGCTGACCATTCCGGACCGCTTCATCGACCATGATTCGCCGGCCAATCAGTACGCCCAGGCCGGCCTGGCGGCGCCCGATATCGCCGCGACCGCGCTCTGCGCGCTGGGCCGCGAGGACGAGGTGGTGCCGGCGCGCGCCTAACGCCGACCGAACCCGGAACGCACTAGCGCCGGCCGTCGGCAGGGGGAGTGATGACGGGGAGCGGCCAGAACCTGATCCTGGTTCCCGGACTGATTTGCGACGACGAGGTTTGGGCGCACGCCCAGGCGAACCTTTCCGACGTTGCCGAGTGCCAAATCGTGCCGGCCGACGAGGCCGACACCATGCACGGCCTGGCGAAGGCGGTCCTCGACAATGCCCCTGACACCTTCGCAATCGCCGGTTTTTCGATGGGCGGCTATGTCGCGCTGGAAGTGCTGCGCCAGGCGCCCGAGCGGGTGACCCGGCTGGCCCTGCTGGATACCTCGTCGCGCGGCGACACACCCGAGAAAGCCGCCGGCCGTCATGCCGCGATTGCCGATTGCGAGGAGGGCCGCTTCGACGATCTGCTCGGCCGGTTCGTGCCGGCGTTGCTGCATCCGGACCGGATGTCCGAGCCGCTCGCCGAGCAGGTGCGCGCGATGGGCCATCGGGTCGGCCCGGAACGCTTTGCGCGGCGCCACCGGGCCATGCTGACGCGCACCGACGGGCGCGAACTGCTTGCACCGTGTGGTATCCCAGTGCGGGCGATCGTCGGCCGGTCGGATGCCCTGACCTCAGTCGAAGAACACCAGGAAATCGCCGACCTGGCGCCACGCGGCCGCTTGTCGATTGTCGAGGATTGCGGCCACATGCCGCCGCTGGAGCGGCCGCAAGCGGCGACCGCCCTATTGCGCGATTGGCTGCTTTACGACTGAATAGGCGGCAAACAGGGGAGAGGATCGGGCGATGTCGCACCGTCTCGCCGTCGATATCGGCGGTACCTTCGTCGACGCCATTGTGTTCAATCCCGAAACCGGCGCGTTGCGGCTGGAAAAGGATTTCACCACGCCGGACGATGCCTCGCGCGGCGTGTTGAGCGCCATCGATCGCCTCGATGTCGGCCTGGCCGATGTGGAGACCTTTGTGCATGGCACAACGCTGGGGCTCAACACCGTGCTCGAGCGCAAGGGCGCACCGACCGGCATCATCACCAATGCGGGCTTCGAGGATATCTTCGAGATGGGCCGCTACGACCGCCCGCGCGACAAGATGTACTCGCTGATCTACGACGAACCGCCGGTTTTGATCAAAAAACGCTACCGGGTCGGTGTGCCGTGCCGCCTCGATGCCCAGGGCAACGAATTGATCGCGCTCGACGAGGCAGCCGTGCGCGCCGCCGCCGCCTATCTGATCGAGCAGATGGGCCGTACCTCGATCGCCGTGTGCTACCTGCACGCCTACCGCAACCCGCTACACGAAACGCGTACCAAGGAAATCGTCGAGGAGTTGTATCCCGACGTTCCGGTATCGGTGTCGTCGGACATCGTGCGCGAGTACCGCGAGTACGAACGCACCAGCACGACCGTGGTGAACGCCTACGTCAAGCCGATCTTCCGTACCTACATCACCGGTCTGGAAGACAGTCTCGCCGGCGCCGGCTTCGACGGCGCGTTCTACATCACTCGCTCCGGCGGCGGCGCGCTGGCGGCGCACGATTCCGCCGATACGCCGGTCCACACGATATTTTCCGGCCCGGCCGGCGGCCTGATCGGCACCGTCGCCCTGGCCGAACTGACCGGCCGGCCCGATCTCATCGCCGTCGATATGGGCGGTACTTCGACCGATGCCTGCGTCGTCCACGGCGGCATGCCGGCGCTCAAATACGAAGCCGCGCTGGAGCGCTTGCCGCTGATGATCCCGACCTACGACATCAGCACGATCGGTGCCGGCGGCGGCTCGATCGCGCGCGCCGAAGACGGCCTGCTGCGGGTCGGCCCGCAATCGGCCGGCGCATCGCCGGGACCGGTGTGTTACGGCCGCGGCGGCGACGAGCCGACCTTCACCGATGCGGCGCTGACCATGGGCTACCTCGATCCCGAACAGTTCCTCGGCGGCGAGATGACCCTGGCCGCCGGCGCCGCTGCGGCGGCGGTACGCGACAAGGTGGCCGATCCGCTGGGCCTGGAGGTGGTCGATGCGTGCCGCGGTATCTTCGAGGTGCTGCTGGCGAAAACCGTCAGCGCGGTGCGCGAAATCACCGTTCAGGCCGGCCTCGATCCGCGCGAGTTCGCCATGCTGGCGTTCGGCGGCGCCGGGCCGATGTTCGTGCCCCTGGTTGGCCGCGAGCTTGGCGTCAGGGAAGTGATCGTGCCGCAGGCGCCCTCGGTGTTCTCGGCCTGGGGCATGCTGATGACCGATATCGTCCAGGAATACAGCCAGACGGTTTTGACCCTGCTCGACGATCTCGATATGACGAGCCTGGCCGATGCGACCAAGCAGCTGGAAGCGCAGGCCGAAGCCGGCCTCGCCGAGGGCGGCTTCGTGCCCGAGAGCCGGCTGATCGAGCGTTCCGCCGAGATGCGCTATTTCGGCCAGGAGCACAGCCTGGAAGTCTCGATCGATGGGGTCGTCTCGCTAGATGAACTGCGCGCCCGTTTCGATGAGGCCCACAGCCGCCGCTACGGCCACCAGATGGGCGACCCGGTGCAGCTGGTAAATATTCGCGTGCGCGGCATCGGCCGCGAAAGCAAACCGGAACTGCCGGAGATCGCGCCGCGCGACGGCGCGGATCTCCAACCAAAAGGGACGCGCGACGCCTATTGCTTTGCCGCCGGTGCGAACGTCCCATTCGCGGTCTACCGCCGCGATAATTTGCGCGCCGGCGACGTCATTGCCGGGCCGGCGATCGTCGAAGAGGCGACAACGACAATCATCTTTTTCTCCGATCAGACGGCGACCGTCGACACGTTCGGTCAGATCGTCATCGCCCGGGAGGACCCGTCATGAGCGCGAAAGACGCCCAAGTGCACAGTCCCGAAGGCGCCGCCGCCAGCGCCCGGCGCGACGGCGCGTCGGTCGACGCCGCGACGGTCGAGGTGATCCGCCATTATCTGGTCTCGGCGGCGGCGGAGATGGAGCGCACCCTGGTGCGCACCGCCTATACCACCATCAT
>CAJICQ010000289.1_pt1 | contig 13579 bp, 12 predicted proteins | sample 9199721 | NCBI WGS metagenome assembly CAJICQ01 (sample SAMEA7708344, study PRJEB35096) | sediment metagenome | biome: marine neritic benthic zone biome [ENVO:01000025]; feature: sediment [ENVO:00002007]; material: shallow marine sediment [ENVO:03000034] sea grass bed [ENVO_01000059] ...
CCCATGCCGAACCCGTCGCCCAGTTCGGCCATCGCGCGCTGGGTCGCCGAGACGATGCGGTCGGCCAGGTTGGTGGTCGACGCCGAGCAACTGATCGGATGGCGCGGAATGCCGACCACCCCGCCGTCCTTAAGATGCAAGGTCACACGGCGCAGCGAGCCGGCGTTCTTCGGCACGGTGTGGTCGATCGAATTGAAGACGCCGATATAGGCAGCGGTGCGGGTGCACGCTTCCGACACGTTGAGGCCGCAATTCATCTGATCGGCATTGTCGCGCAGATCGACCTCGATGGTCGCCGCCTCCGGATCGACGGTGACGGTCGAGGTAACGCAAATACCATCGGGCGGTGTTCCCGGAATGGCATCGTGGGTCGACTGCGCACTCGCCGTGCCGCCGGGAACCTCGCGCACCGCGTCGATCATGCGCTTTTCGGAATATTCGAACCACTGATCGGTGAACGCATGCAAGGTCTCCCAGCCGACCTCGCGGCCCAGCGCCAGCAATTCGCGCTCGCCGATCAGCGCCGAGCCGAGCATCGCCAGAAAATCGCCGTACCACTGCTCGGGCACACGGATGCGCATCTGGCACATGCGAATAATATCGTCGATGGTCTGGTAGTCCTTCAGCACCTGCACGGCGGGAAAGATCAGCGCGCCCTCCTCGTACACGTCGCGGGCGGTGCCGTGATAGGTGGTCGGGATCGAATTGCCGATATCGGCCTGGTGCGCCTTGGCCAGCACAGTGAAATGGTGGGTCCCGTCATCGTCGATCACCGGCATGATGATGGTGTGGTCGGCCGGGTGCGAACAGCCGTGATAGGGCGAGTTGTGCAAGAACGCGTCGCCCTTCCTGAGTTCCGGGTGAAACTCCTGCATCGAGGCGGCCATGATGTCGGGGCCCGACAGCACATGGATCGGCAGGCTCTCGGCGACCGCCAGCAACTGATTATCGGCGGTCAGGATGCAGCAGGAAAAATCCTTGGCCCGGTTGAGCACGCCCGAACGGCCGGTACGCAATAGCGTGTTGCCCATCTTCGAGGAAATCCCCTCGCAGCGGTTGGCGAGGATGGCGAGTTGCGCGCCGTCGAGCTGTTTTTGCTTTTTATCGGTCATAACTCCTCCCTCACGGCCGCATCAACAGGCTGCCCGCGGCGGTGCGCTGGAACCTGGTGTCGGCATCGGCAACCACGGTGGTGAACGGCGATTCGATGACCGCCGGCCCGCTGTGTTCGACGTCCGAGGCCATGGTCTCGAAATCGTGCAGCGCCGCCTCGACCTCGCCGATCCCGGAGAAAAACACCTTGCGGCTGCCTGATATTTCACGGTGGGCGCCGGTGCCCAGACGGCCGTCATCGCCGTGGCGCAGGCGGCACCGCGCGGTTGCCGTCCAGCCGACAAACTCGATGATCGAGCCGGGGTCGCGAATGGCGAAGATCTGCTCGTGCATGGCGTGGAACGCCTCGACCAGCGCCGCCAATTGGGTGTCGTCGGTGAACATGTCGTTGGCCAGCGGCACCTCGATCTCCCAGACCTGCGAGGCATAGCGGGCTTCGACGGTGTATTCGATGGCGTGACTGGCCGCGCCCGAGCCGGGACCGTCGATGAATTCCTGGCACTCGGCGCGCAAGCCTTCGAGGACGCGGTTCACTCCCTGGCGGTCGAACTCGTCCGAGGTCGTGAAAAACGTAGCGCGGTACTCGTTGGTCAGATCGGACATCAGCGCGCCGGCAGCGCTCAATCCGGCGCCGGTTTCGGGAATGAGCAAGGTCGGGCACCCAAGCCGCCGCGCGATGAACACCGAATTCAGGCCCGCCGCGCCGCCACCGCCGATCAGCACCGAATCCGCCGGATCGATACCCTGGTTGACCGTGATGTCGGCGATCGCCTGGACCATGTTCTCGGTGGCGACACTGACAATCGCCGCCGCCGCCTCCATCAAAGGCACGTCGAGCGGTTTGGCAACCTTGTCCTCGATCGCCTGCGCCGCCGCCGCAGCGTCGAGCTGCATGGTGCCGCCGAGAAAATAATCGGGATCGACATAGCCCAGCGTCAGGCAGGCGTCGGTCAGGGTCGGCTCGCTGCCACCGGCGGCGTAGCAAACCGGGCCCGGCACCGCGCCGGCGCTTTGCGGGCCGACATGCAGCAGACCGCCGGCATCGACCCAGGCGATCGAGCCGCCGCCGGCGCCGACGCTCTTGATGTCGATCGATGGGAAGCCGGTCATGTGGCCGCGGAACGGCTGGCCGATCCAGGTCTCCTTGGTCAACGGGATGCGGCCCTGCCGCACCAGGCTGACGTCGTAGGTGGTGCCGCCGGTATCGGCGATAATCACGTTCGGAGCGTCGGAATCGAGGCGCGCGTAATGGCGCCCGGCGATCGGCGCCATCGACGGGCCCGAATTGATTGCGTGGATCGGTTTTTGCGCCAGGTCGCCGGCGTCGAGCATGCCGCCCTGCGAGGTCAGCACCAGCGTGCGGCCGGTAAAGCCGGCCTCGGCCAGACGCTCGGTCAACCCGCCGAGATAGCGCCCCATCAAAGGCTTGAGCGAGGCATCGATGGCGGTCGACGACGCGCGCCGGTATTCGCGCAGGGCCGGGTTCAGTTGGTGCGACAGCGAGTACGGCACCCCCGGCAGATGCTCGTCGAGCAGTTCGCCGACGCGCAATTCGTGCGCCGGGTTATAGATCGACCACAAGAGGCAAACCGCCACCGCCTCGACCTCGCGCGCCTGCAGTTCTTCGGCGATGGCGACAACGGCAGCTTCGTCGAGCGGCGTATGCACGCCGCCGGCGCTGTCGATGCGTTCCGGCACCTCGAAGGTGAGTGCGCGCGGCAGGTAGGGTTCGGGATAGGGCGCCACGAAGTTGAACGGCTCGATGCGGCCGCCCTCGCGCAGCACCAGGATATCGGGGTGGCCGGCGGTGGTCAGAAACGCCGTCTTCGCCGTATTGCCGGTGATAATGGCGTTGATGGCGTGGGTGGTGCCGTGGATTAGCATGTCGCCCTGCGCCAGCAGGTCGGCCAACGGCAGATCCATATCTTCGGCGGCGTGGCCGAGCGCGTCGAGCACGCCCTTGACTGGATCGTCCGGCGTGGTCGCCGCCTTGTACATGTGGAGGCCGCCTTGATCGTCTTCGACGATCAGGTCGGTGAAGGTTCCCCCCGTATCGCACGCAAACCGCATTTAGCCGTCACCCTCCCAAAGACTATTATTCCCGGGCTTGTTGACGCCCGCTGCAAACCGGCCAATCCTGTCGGTTTCCCGATCCTGCCGGATTGTAAGGAGAAACCAATGCCCCTGCACCCGCAGGCTCAGGAACTTCTCGATACCCTAACGTCGGCGCCGACGCCACTCAACCAGATGCCGCCGGCCAAGGCGCGCGCGGCCTACAGGAGCTTTATCGAATCGCGAAATTACGACCTCGATCCGGTCGAGCGCGTCGAGGATCGCGAAATCGACGGGCCAAACGGTCCCGTCTCGTTGCGTATCTTCTGGCCGGCCGGCGCGCCGGAGGGTCCGCTGCCGATCTTCATTTTCTATTTTGGCGGCGGCTTCGTGATTGGCAGCGTCGAAAGCCGCGAACCGCAATGTCGCAAGATCGCCAACGAGGCCAGCTGTATTGTGGTTGCGCCGCACTATCGGCAGGCGCCGGAGCACAAATTTCCCGCCGCTCACGACGATGCCTGGGCGGCGGCGCAATGGGTGGCGGCGAACGCAGCGGCGCTCGGCGGTGATCCGGCGCGGCTCGCCGTCGGTGGTGACAGCGCCGGCGGCAACCTCGCCGCGGTGATCGCGCAACGGGCGCACGCAGAAGACGCCTTTGATCCTGTTCTGCAGGTGCTGGTCTATCCGTCGACCGACTTTTTCTTCACCCTCGACCTGCCGTCCTACGCCCTGTTGGACGAGGCTTATTTCCTGACCCGCCAGCAGATCGCCTGGTACCACGAGCAGTTCCTGCCGGACGATGTCGACCGCGGCGATCTGCGCCTCGGGCCTGCACTGGCCAAGGACTTCAGCGGCCTGGCCCCGGCCCTGATCATCACCGCCGAGTTCGATCCCCTGCGCGACGACGGCAAGCACTATGGCGAGCTGCTGCGCGCCGCCGGCGTGGTGGCCGAGTACACCTGTTACGATGGGATGATCCATGGCTTCTTCCATTATGGTAGAACCATCGACGCGGCGACGGCGTCGCTGCAACAGGTGATCGACGCGCTAAAGCGCACCTACACCGGGTAAACGGGAGAGATGGGATGGACGCGCAGGCAGCCGACCACGCCGCTAAAATAATCGCCGACAATCGTCTGGCGAGGGGCCGGCTCGATTTCCTGCCGGAGGACATCCGCCCGCAGAACCTCGACGACGCCTACACCGTTCAGGAGCGGCTCAACGAGATCTTGATCGCGCGCGGGCTTGGCCAGCCGATCGGCTACAAGATCGGCTGCACCACCCCGGTGATGCAGGAATACATGAACATTCACGAACCCTCGTTCGGCGAGGTGTTCGCGCCGACGGTTTACCGCAACAGCGCCGTGCTGCGCTACGGCGACTATAGCGAGCCCGGTGTCGAAGCCGAGATCGCCGCCCAGCTTGGCGCCGATCTGCCGGCGGCGAACGCGCCCTACGACCGCGACAGCGTCGCCGACGCCGTCGCGGCCTGCATGGCTTCGGTCGAGCTGGTCGATGCGCGATACTTCGATTATCGCCAACTCGATACGCCGACCATGGTCGCCGATAATTTTTTCAATGCCGCGTGTGTCCTGGCCGATCCGGTGAGCGATTGGCGCGGCCTCGATCTCGCCGCCGTGCAGGGCCGCATGGATGTGAACGGCGAGGAGTTTGGCCGCGGCGCCGGCTCGCTTATCATGGGACACCCGCTCGAGGCTCTGGCGTGGCTCGCCAACCGGCTGGCGGAGCGGGACCGCGAGCTGAAGGCGGGTGAATTCGTTACCCTGGGATCGGTGGTGACAACCAAATGGGTGTCCCAGGGCGACCTGATCGAGGTCGAGATGTCGGGCCTGGGCGGTGTATCAATCAAGTTCGAGTAACGCGTAACGGGCGGAGAGAAAAAATGAAAAGCTATCAACTGGTCGAGACCAACCAACCCTTGGAAATGGTGGAAACCGAAAACCCCGAGCCGCAGGGCAGCGAAGTTCTGGTCCGCATCACGGCGAGCGGCGTCTGTCATTCCGACCTCTATTTCTGGCAGGGCGGCTACGACATGGGCGGCGGCAAGAAGGTCACGCTGGAGGAACGCGGCATCAAACTGCCGCTCACCATGGGGCACGAACCGCTCGGCGAAGTCGTCGCCATGGGTCCCGATGCCGAGGGCGTCGAGATCGGCGACAGGCGGCTGGTCTTCCCGTGGATCGGTTGCGGCAACTGCCCGCGCTGCGACGAGGGCGCCGACAACGACTGTGTGTCGATGCGTACCCTCGGGGTTCTTTCGCCCGGCGGTTACGCAGACCATGTGCTGGTGCCGCACGCAAAGTACCTGGTCGATTTCGCCGGCATTCCCGAACACTACGCCTGCACCTTGGCCTGCGCCGGCATTACCTCGTACAGCGCGCTCAAGAAGGTTCATCCCCTGTCGGCTGACGACAAGGTGGTGATTATCGGCGCCGGCGGGGTCGGCTTGACCGGTGTCGGCGTCGCCCGCGCCTATCTGCCCGATCATGAGCTGATCGTCGTCGACATTGACGGCGAAAAACTTGCCGCCGCCCGGCAGGCGGGCGCCGATCACACCATCAACTCCAAGGACGAGGACGCGCTGGAGCGGCTCAAGGAGCTGACCGGCAACGGCCCCGGCGCCATCGTCGATTTCGTCGGCAACTCGGAGACCACCAAGCTCGGCTACGACGCGGTGCGCAAGGGCGGGCGCTATATCGGCGTCGGCCTCTATGGCGGCGAGATCACCATCCCGACGCTCACACTGCCGATCCGCAACCTGACCCTGCGTGGCTCCTATGTCGGCCGGCTGGAAGAAATGAAGGAGCTGATCGAGCTGGTGCGCGGTGGCGAGGTGACGCCAATCCCGGTCGAAACGCGGCCGATGTCGCGGGTCACCGAGACCCTGCACGATCTCAACGAGGGCCGCATCCTCGGCCGGGTGGTGTTGGTGCCGTAGGCAACTTTCCCTCATCCTTCGAGACGGGCCTTCGGCCCTCCTCAGGATGAGGATTTGTTGTTTGCCCCCATAAATAAACATCCTCATGCTGAGGAAGCGCGCAGCGCCGTCTCGAAGCATGAGGTGTTGTGCTAGCGGCCCTTCTATGCCGCCGCGATCATCGCGGCGATGTCGCGTTCCAGACTTGGAACCCGCGCCGCCGCTTCGAGCAACTCATGCTCAGGCGCATCGCCGCGCGCGGCGCGCGCACCCTGCTGGCGGGCGATGATCGCCCAGCGCAGGTGCGCCATGACTTCCCAATAGGCGACCGCGTCGGTGTCCACCGGGCGGCCACCCGCCGCCTCGTAAGCAGCATAAAAATCTTCGCGCGCGGCAAGCCCGCCGGCCTCCAGATCGTCGGCCCCGGCGCGCCAGCACGCGGCGCAGAACCACGCGATATCCTCGTGGGGATCGCCCCAGCCGGTGAACTCCCAATCGAGCACGGCGGTCAGCTCGCCGCCATCGACGAGGAAATTACCGCTGCGGAAGTCGCGGTGGACCAGGCTGGTGTGGCGCTGGGGCGGCGCGTGGCGCGCCAGCCAGTCGAGGCCCTCTGTCAGGACGCTTGCATCTGGCACAAGTGCGTCGAGCCAATCCCGGCACTGAGCGATCTGCGACAGCGCCGACGATGTAGCCGGTTGGCCCAGGAAGGATAGCGGCGCGTCGCCGGGCGACAGCGCATGCACCAGCGCCAGCTCGCGGGCCAGCCTCCCCGCCAGCGCCGGCCCGAAACCGTCGCGTGCAGCGGCTGCGACCAGCGCCCGGGCGGCTGCGTTGCCGGCGCACCGCCGCATCACGAAAAACGGCTGGCCGATAACCCCGACGTCTTCGCACAGCCACACCGGTTTCGGAACCGTCACCCCTGCCGCGGCGACCGCTTGCAGAACCGCAAACTCTTCGGCCTTAGGCCGGCTCGCCGGCAACGGTGTCTGGAAATTGGCGCGCAAGACAAGGCGCTGGAGCCCGGCCATCCGGCCGCCTGAAAACTCAACACCGATCGCCCAGTTCTGCTGCACCGCGCCGCCCGGCAACAGCGCCGGCGATTGGATGAATTCAACGAAATCGGCGCCCGTCTGCGCGGCCAGCCAATCAGCGAGCGCTGCGACCGGAAACTCAGCGTGTGACGAAATGTCGGCGCCGTCGGGCACTAATCCCAGCTCCAGAAGCCCATCCCGTCGGCCAAGAGGTTGCGCGCGATGACCATCTTGTGGACCTCCGACGCGCCGTCGACCAGCTTGGCCTGGGGCGCGTAGCGGTACATCCACTCGAGAGGCAGATCCTTCGAATAGCCGCGCGCGCCGTTGAGCTGGATCGCCGTGGCGATCGATTTGTGCAGCAGCTCGGAGACGAAGATCTTCGCCATCGACACTTCCTTGCGCGCCTGATCGCCGCTGTCGAGCTTGGCCGCCGCACGCATGGTCATCAGCCGGCCGATCTCGATGTCCATCGCCGCGTCGGCGAGCATCCATTGCACGCCCTCATGCTCGGCCAGCGTCATGCCGAAATTCTCCCGCGTCCGCACGTAGCCGAGGCATTCCTCGATCGCCCGCTTGGCCATGCCGAGCCAACGCATGCAATGGGTCAGGCGCGCTGTGCCGAGACGTATCTGCACCGCCTTCATGCCCTCGCCGACCGCCATCAGCCGGTTCGCATCGGGAATTTCCAAGCCATCGAACTGAACTTCGCAATGACCGCCATGTTCTTCCGGGCCCATGATCGGGATGCGGCGGACGATCTCCCAGCCGGGATCGTCGCGGTGGAACAGGAAGGTGGTCAGGTTGCGCCGGGGCTCGTCCGACGTGCGCGCCAACAGAATAAAATGCTCGGCGCCCTCGGCGCCGGTGATGAACCATTTGCGACCCTCGACGACCCAGCTGTCGTTGCCCTTGGGCGTCGCTGTGGTCAGCATCGAGGTGGGGTCGGAGCCGGCGCCGGGCGCCGGTTCGGTCATGACGATCGACGAGCGCAGCGTGCCGTCGATGATCGGCTGCAGCCAGCGGTCCTTCTGCTCCTCGGTGGCACAGCGCGCGAGCAGGATCATATTGCCGTCGTCGGGCGCGGCGCAGTTGAAGACGACCGGGCCGAAGCGCGAGCGGCCGGCCTCTTCGTAGAACATCGCCATACCGACGGTATTGAGGCCCAACCCGCCGCGCGCAACCGGCATCTGCGGCGCCCACAGACCGGCCGACTTGGCTTTTTCGCGCAAGACCTGCAGAGGCTCGAGCGCGATGTTTTCGTGCGCGTCGAAGCTCGCCGGGTCGGCTTCCACCGGCATGATTTCGTCGGCGACGAATGTCGCCACGCGCTGGCGCAGGTCCTCTTGGTCTGGCGACAAGGTGAAATCCACGGCGCTCTCTCCTATGCGGTCATTCTTTTGTTCACAGCGTCGACAGCGACAGCCCGCCGTCGACGGTGACGACGGACCCGGTGATGTAGCGCGCCGCCGGCCCGGCCAGCAGCAGCAACACGCCGTCGAGATCGATCGTCTCGCCGAAGCGGCCCAGCGGCACGCGGGTCGCGATGCGCTGCCCGGCCGGGCTTTGCAAAAACTCGCTATTGAGTTCGGTCTGAATGTAACCCGGCGCGATGGCGTTGACGCAGATGCCGTTTTCGGCAAGCTCGAGCGCCATGGTCTCGGTCAGGTTGACCATGCCCGCCTTCGAAATCGAGTAGGCGAGCACCCGCTTGGCCGCCGTGCGAACGCCGATGACCGACGAGATGTTGATGATCCGCCCGGCGGTTTCGTGTTCGACCATGTGGCGGCCGACCTCGCGGGCCATCAACCACGCGCCCTTCAGGTTGGTGTCGAGCACGCTGTCCCATTCGTCCTCTTCCATCTCGATCGTCCGGCCCGCCGACGGGATACCGGCGTTGTTGACCAGGATCGAAATCGGCCCGAGCTCCTCTTCGGCGATGCGGATCGCCTCGGCGACCGAGGCAGCGTCGGTGACGTCGAGCTCGATCGGCAGGGCACGGCCATCGCTGCCGGCGATCTCGTCGGCCAGCGCGGCCAAGCGGTCGACCCGGCGCGCGCCGATGGCAACCTTGGCCCCGGCCTGGGCCAGGGTCTGGGCGAAATGAGCGCCGAGGCCGCTCGAGGCGCCGGTGACCACCGCCACCTGACCGTCCAGATCGAATAAGTTTGCCATCTTTCCCTCTGTTTGCCGGCGGCCCGTGCCGCCATGTTAACTCAGTATGACGAATTTCTGGTCCGTTGTTTGCCGATCGCGAACGGCGCTGTAGAAACTAACCTGTTGGATCATGGGACGAGCCTTTACGAGGAACTTATGAGCGGAATTTCCGTTGCCGAAGCGCAAGACATTATCGACACGAAATTGGTGCCCTGGGTCAAGGAATTAGGCATCCGCGTCGAAGAAACCAGCGAAACCGGCGCGGTTCTGCGCATGCCCTATAGCGACCATATCGACCGCCCCGGCGGCATCGTCTCGGGTCAGGCGATGCTGGCGTTCGCCGACTCAGCGATGGTCGTGGTGATTTCGTCGGCGATCGGCGGCTACCGCGACATGGCGACCGTCGATATGACCACCAGCTTCATGTCGGCCGCCCGCAACACCGATATCATCGGCCGCGGCGAAGTCGTCAAAGCCGGCAACCGCATGGTATTCGCCCAGATCCGGTTGGAAGATGGCGCCACCGGCGCGCCGCTGGCCAACGTCTGGACCACCTGGATGCTGCTCGGCTGAAGGCGCTATCTGTCGGTTATTGCGACAGTATGTCTATGGCGCGATCAGGGCGCGCCGCAGGTCGACCAGCCACAGGCTGATTTCCGGAAAAATGATGACCAGGATCAGCACGATCAGCATGGTCAGCGCGAACGGCGCGGCACCGATGAAGATATCGGCGAGCGATATATCGTCGCGGTCGAGCGAACTCTTGATGACATAGACGGCCAACCCCAGCGGTGGCGTCAACAGGCCGATTTCGGTCGCGACGATCGTCACGATGCCGAACCACACCAGATCGACATTGAACGGCGCCAGCACCACCAGGAACAGCGGCACCGTGATCAGCATGATCGAGACCGAATCGATGATCGTCCCGAGCACCAGCACGACGACCACGTAAATGAACAGCAACAGCGCGAAGCTGGCGTCGATCGACGAAATCCAGGTGCCAAGCTGGGTCGGCAGGCCGGTGACACCGAGCATGCGGCTGTACATACTGGCGGCGATGATGAGGAACAGCAGGGTCGCCGAAATGTGGCCGGTTTCGACGAGAATATCCCACAGACGGCGCCAGGTCAGGGTTCGCCGTACCAACGCGAACAGTAAGGCAACTGACGCACCCGCCGCGCCTGCCTCGGTCGGCGTGTAGATACCGGCATAGATGCCGCCGAGCACCACAAAGATAAGAATGAGGATCGGGATGCCCTTTACGGCCAATTCCTTGCCCGACAGGTGGTGGTCATCGGCGCCGGGAGCGTCGGAGAACGTTTCGGGGATCGCCACGGAATTGGGGAACCCGTAGGCCATGACAGCGATGAGAACGCAATAAGCGGCGGTCAGCACGAGGCCGGGGCCGATGCCGGCGATGAACAGGTCGCCGACCGATTCTTCGGCGATCAGTGCGTAGATGATCAGCAGGATACTCGGCGGGATCAGCATGCCGAGCACCGACGATCCGGCGACGGTACCGACCGCGAACCGGCCCTTGTAGCCATAGCGCAGCATCTCCGGCACCGAAATACGGGAGAATACCGTCGCCGAGGCAATCGACACCCCGGTGATCGCGGCGAAGATGGCGTTAGCCACCACCGTCGCCATGCCCAGGCCGCCGCGAACGCGGTAGAGGAATGAGTGGGCGATATCGTAGGTATCGCGGCCCATGCCGGCGGCACTGACCAGCAGTCCCATCAGCACGAACAAGGGGATAACCCCGAACAGAAAGTTACCGACGGTTTTTGCCGAGGCAATCCATAACAGACTGACAGCGATGTTGATGTTGCCCTTGACCACCCAGACGCCGACGAACGAGATCAGCGCGAGCACGATCGGCACGTACATGCCGATGTAAATCAGCACCAGCATCGCAATAATCGAGACGGCGCCGATTTCCAGGCCGCTCATTTCTGGATCTCGTCGATGACTTCGACCTCGACATCGACGGCCTCTTCATATTCGAGCGGAGGTTTGCCGAACAGAGCGCGAATATTGTCGAGGGCCAGCAGGGCAAACTGGATCGCTAACATCGCGCAACCAATCACAAGAACCAGGCGCTGCGGCCATTCGGGAAAGGTGAAGACACCGGTATTGCCGATGAAATGACCGCCCTCGTAGGCCTGTATCCATTTCGGCCAGCCGCCTTTGATAATGGCGATCATCAACCCGATGCCGGCCAAGCTGAACAGGACCCCCATGGTGTTACCAACCGCGGGAAACCGCCGCAGGATGCTCGAATACAGCACATCCGAGCGGGTCATCCGGCCCACCTTCAAGGTGTGCGTCAGCTGCAGGTAAATGATGATGACGATCGAAATTTCGACGATTTCGGTGACCCCGCTGATCGGGGCGCCGAAGAATTGCCGCAACACGATGTCGGTGGTGACCAGCGCCATCATGACGAAGATCCAACCCGACGCCGCGGCGTTGGCGACGACGACGATCCAGTCGAAGATACGCCGCAAAACGTCGAGAAATTTGAGAATAGCAGTCAAAGAATGTTGGGAGCCGCCTTTCAGCGGCTCCCCTCACCTAATATCCGAGTGATGTGAACATTAAGAATGGAAAACTAGATTACTCGCGGTCCCAGGGACGCACGATCGGCTGGATATTGGCCCGCATCTCATCCATCCAGGCCTTCAAAATCGCCGTTCCCTGCTGACCGGCCCTGTTTCGTTCCCCGGCCCAGTTTGCCCTTGCGGCGGCGGCTATCGCGAAAGCGGTAACTCGCGGTACTGAGTTACGGGACATTTTGTCCTCCCTTATATGTCCCTTAATTGTCTCCCAAGCGGACTTTATAAGCCACCGATACACCGCCAGCAATGACGGCCCCAAGCTCATCGAGATAACGTGACCCACGTCCACAGCTGACAAAAAAAGCGGCGGTGCGCGCTTTAGCTGCCCGTTTCCCCGGTTAGATTGTACAATACGACACCTACTCTACCCAGGGGTCTTGAAACGCGCGCGGACACGGCGATGACGAAGGAAGAAATCAGACACCTCCAGGAACTGATCAACAAGGTCGGCGGACTGCTCGAAACCGACGGCCTCAGCGGGCGCAACACCCGCCGAGCCATCGCCGAGGCGCGCGCACTCGCCGGATTGCCGGCCGGCGAGGAAGCCGATCAGGCGCTGATCGACTGGCTGGAGGCGCAGTCCGATCCGTCGCCGGATCTCCCGACCAGGGGGGTTACCTTCATCGCCCGCGAGGAGGTCGGCGGGCGCGATTTCTACGAACAGCACACCGCCGTTCCCCATTGGCCCGGCGAGGCCAGCGGGATCACCATCGGGGTCGGCTACGACCTGCGCTTCTCCGCAGATATCTTCGACGGCGACTGGGGCGACAAGCTGCCGGACGACGCGCGCGCCGCCCTGCGACCTCACCTCGGCAAGCATGGTAGCGCGGCAGAGGCCAACGCCTTGTCGGCGATCCGCATCCCCTGGACCACGGCCTGGCAGGTGTTCATTGGCCGCAGCCTGCCGCTGCAGGTCGACCGCACGCGCAACACCTACACTGCGTTCGCACAGTTGCCCGGCCTCTGCCGCAGCGTGTTGGTCAGCCTGGTGTTCAACCGCGGCACGCGCCTGGAAGACCAACCGGGCAAGGACACACGGCGCGAGATGCGCGCGATCCGCGATCTCCTCGACCAGGACCGGCTCGACGAGGTGCCCGAGCAGATCATCTCGATGCGGCGCCTGTGGCCGAATTCCCAAGGGTTGCGCGCCCGCCGGCGCCGCGAGGCCGAGCTGTGGCGCGAGGGATTGGCTCAGGGATGACGGCCTAAAGCCGGTCCGCTCGCCGCTCAGTCGTCGAGGGCGCGGACCCGCCGATCGAGCACGATGAGGTACAACAGGACAAACCAGTAGAAGTAGGTTTCCTGCACTTCGGCGGCGCGCGAGAAGAGGAACTGATTGCCGCCCCACAAACCCAATAGCCGCTCTGACCCCATCGCGATTTCGGCCAGCAGCGCGGTCGGCAACCCGATCGCCGGCGGCAGGATTATGGCGAACCAGGTCCGCAGCAATCTCGGCTTGAAATAACCGTAGATCGGTATAACGATCCCGCCAATGACGACCCCGGCCTCAAGGATCTGGCGCGGCTTTTGGTCGAACCAGCTACTGACATTGTGCAGGTTGGTCTCGCCCTGGTCATTGAGCGCTAACCACCCCTCCGGCGTCACCCAGCCCAGATAATGCTGGCCCCAGCTCGCCTCTTCGCCCGCGATGTAGAGGCAGC
>CAJICQ010000393.1_pt1 | contig 13554 bp, 11 predicted proteins | sample 9199721 | NCBI WGS metagenome assembly CAJICQ01 (sample SAMEA7708344, study PRJEB35096) | sediment metagenome | biome: marine neritic benthic zone biome [ENVO:01000025]; feature: sediment [ENVO:00002007]; material: shallow marine sediment [ENVO:03000034] sea grass bed [ENVO_01000059] ...
CAGGCGATGGACCGCCGCATCGGCATCATGGACCGGCACGCCCAACCGCCGCAGCATGTCGGCGGCGGTCGACTTGCCCATGCCGATCGATCCGGTGAGGCCAAGAATGAACACAGGCTCGCCCTCCGGTCCCGCTACAGGCCCGCCAGGACGGCCTGGCGCAGGTCGTCGTCGACCGCGGGCTCGACGCCGAACCAGGCGCGGAAGCCGGGCCGCGCCTGATGCAGCAGCATTCCTAAACCGTCGACAACCCGATTGCCGCGCTGCCGGGCGCGGGCCAGCAGATCGGTTTCCAGCGGCGCGTAGACGATGTCGTTCACGGTGGCATCGCTTGGCAGGTCTGCTAGATCGAGGTCAAGCGGTTGCTGTCCGCTCATCCCGAGCACCGTTGTGTTGACCAAAAGCCCGGCTCCGGCCAAGGCGGCCGCGCGGTCAGCCCAGGCGCAGATGGTGGCGCACTGGTCGAGGCCAGGCAGGCTTTCGGACAACGCGACGGCACGCTCGGCCGTGCGGTTGACCAACCTGATCTCGCCGACACTGCAATCGAGCAGCGCCGTGCACACCGCGCGCGCTGCGCCCCCCGCTCCCAGAACGGCTGCCGGGCGACCGGACCAGCCGGCAGCGACCTGGTCGGGTACGTGATCGCGTAAGTTCTCGATAAAGCCAAACGCGTCGGTGTTCGAGCCGGTTAGTGTCGCATCGTCGGCGACAACGATGGTGTTGATCGCGCCAATTCTTGCCGCCGTATCGTCGATCTTATCGACCAACGCCAGCGCCGCCTCTTTATGGGGGACCGTCAAGTTCACCCCGCGAAAGCCATTCTCCGAGAGTTGCGACAGAGCGGACGGCAATTTTTCCGGCTCGACCGCGATGGCCTCGTAGGAGCCGTTAATATGATACCGCGCCAGCCAATGGCCGTGCAGGCGCGGCGACAGTGAATGGGAAACCGGCCATCCCATAACCCCGGCGCGTAAGACATCGCTCATGAGCGAAGGACACCGTGATTGCGCAGCACGTCGAGCAACGGCAACAGCGGTAAACCGAGGATGGTGAAGAAATCGCCTTCGATTTTGCTGAACAGTTGTGCCCCCAAGCCTTCCAATTTATAGGCCCCCACCGACTGGCAGATTTGATCCCCCATGCGCTCTATATAGCACTCGATGAATGCATCGCTTAGCGGGCGCATATCAAGATGGGCCTGGTCGTTGTAATGCCAAACCAGCGTGCTGTCCTGCACCACACAAACACTGGTTATCAGCGTGTGGCGACGGCCACGCAGCGCGATCAAATGGGCGCGCGCGTGGTCGAGGTCCGGCGGCTTGTCGAACATTTGCCCGCCGCAATCGAGGACTTGATCGGCGCCAATTACCAACGCCTCGCGGTGGCGCCGCGATATCTGCTGCGCCTTCAACTCCGCCAGGGTCTCAGCAATCGCAATCGGCGGTGCGCCCTCGCCGATTAACGAGCGTTTTGCCTCGGCCTCATCGACGTTCGCCGGAACGACCCGATGGGGAACGCCGGCGGCGAGCAGCAGTTGGGCGCGCGACGGGCTGGCCGAGGCCAGGATGACCGGCGGCGCGGCAGGCTGGCTTGCGTCGCTCATTCGAGACGAGCCATCAGTCGTGAGCACCGTCGCCGCGGCCGTCTGTGACCGGTGAACTTTGCCGGGTTTCGACATGGCGGGTTAACTGGCTCAGCACGGCGGCCGCGGTTTCTTCAATCGAGCGGCGGGTGACGTCGATGACCGGCCAGCTTCTCTCGGCAAAATACCGCCGCGCTTCGGTGATTTCCGCGCGCACGCGCGAGGGATCTATATAGGGCGTCTCGCCAGCTTGTTGCAGCAAATCGAGGCGGGCGCGGCGCAGTTCGACCAAGCGCTTGGGATCGTTTGTCAGTCCAATGACGAGTGCATTTTCGATCCGGTCGAGCACATCGGGCAACGGAATTCCTGGCACATAGGGCACATTCGCCGCCTTGACACCGCGGTTCGCCAAATAAAGGCAGGTCGGCGTTTTGGAGGTTCGCGAGACACCCACCAAAACGACATCTGACTGGTCGAACTCCTGGGCCCGTTGGCCGTCATCGTGAGCCAGCGCCCAGTCCATCGCTTCGATGCGCTGGAAATATTCGGCGTCCATTTCGTGCTGTCCGCCGACGCGGTGCAGCGGTTGCGCGTCGAGAAATTTTCCGAACGCCGTGATCACCGGGTCGAGAACAGAGATACATGGCACTTTGAGCCGGCGGCAGCCATCGCGCAATTGATCGCGCAGCGCGTCATCAACGAGGGTGAACATCACCGGTCCGGGCTTTTCCCTGATAGCGTCGAGCACAACCTCCATGGCGTTTTGCGTGCGCGCCATTGGCCAGGCATGTTCGACCGGATTGACATGATCGAACTGAACCAGGCACGCACGCGCAACCGAATGGATCGTCTCGCCCGTCGAATCGGAGACTAAATGCAAATGAAATTCTTGATTATCGGTCGATTCCGGCCCGCTCATCGCCATTTCCCCCTGTTGAAAACCGCCAGATCCGGTGGATAACCCAACCCGCTGTGCACAGGCAAAAAAATTGCTGTTGGAGCAAGGTTATCCATCAACAGGTTCATGCGCATGCGAACTCTATTGTTACGAGCCAGTGGATCAAATAACCGGGTATATTTATCCCCAAACTTGTCCCCAATTCGATTGCTCTGTGGCAGATCAAAAAACAGCATTTGACCAGACGGTTACGTAAAACTTCCACAAATCCCGATCGGCGGCGCGTAAATCCCAGCGACACGGAATAACCCTGCGGAGTATCCAATAACACCGATAATTCAACCGCCCTACTACATCAAAATCCTCTTTATTTATAAATCTTTATTGGGTTTTTGGCCTGGCATTACCGAGCTTGTTACGCATAATGCCGACCCCGGCCGGATAGCCAGACCACCATTGCAACCATCGAAAAAGCTCTTTTTGTGACAAAATCTTTACTCAGCGTATTGGATGGACAGACCGGGGCGAAGCCGCCGTTTTGGTTCATGCGTCAAGCCGGACGCTACCTGCCCGAATATCGCAAAATTCGCAGTAACGTGCCGTCTTTCCTCGACCTGTGCTATGCGCCAGACCTGGCTGCCGAGGTCACAATCCAGCCGGTGCGCCGGTTTCACCCCGATGCTGCGATTCTGTTTTCAGATATTCTGGTGATCCCCGATGCGCTCGGCCAATCGGTTCGCTTTAGCGAAGGCGTGGGCCCCGAGCTCGAACCGGTCACATCGGTCGGCGATTTGGCTAGCCTTTCGGCAACTGACACCAATGCGCATCTGGCGCCGGTATTTGAAACCGTTCGCCGCGTAAAAGCACAACTGCCCGAGGACGTCGCGCTTCTCGGGTTTGCCGGCGCACCCTGGACGGTGGCGACCTACATGGTCGAGGGCGGGACCAGCCGCGATTTCGCGCAGACAAAACTCTGGGCCCGCAAGGATCCCGACGGGTTCGACCGTTTGCTAGCGCTCTTGATCGCCGCCACTAGCGATTACCTGGTCGGCCAGCTCGATGCTGGCGCAGACGCTGTCCAGTTGTTCGATACCTGGGCGGGGGCCGTCCCGGCCGATCAGTTCGATCGCTGTGTTGTCGCGCCGACGCGCCAGATCATCGCCAATGTTCGCGCGGCGAAGCCGGCGGCAAAATTCATTGGGTTTCCGCGTGGCGTCGGTCCGGCGATCGCCTACTATGCCACCGCGACCGGCGTGGACTGCGTAGGCATCGACAGTGCGCTGTCGCCGGCCTATGCAGCAGAAACCTTGCAGCCGGCCTGTGCGGTACAGGGCAATCTCGACCCGATGGCGCTGGTGGCGGGGGGGGCGCCGATGTTCGACGCCGCGGCGGCCATTATCGAAGCGTTAGGCAAAGGTCCGTTTATCTTCAATCTGGGCCACGGGGTGGTGCCGCAAACGCCACCGGAACACGTCGAGGCGTTGGCCGAGTTCGTGCGGTCGGGGGTTCGGCCATGAAGGTCGCGGTCGTGCTTTACAACCTGGGCGGACCGGACACCGCCGACGATGTTCGGCCGTTTTTGTTCAACCTCTTCAACGATCCCATGATTATCGGTGCGCCCGGGCCGATACGCTGGCTCATCGCCAAGCTGATCTCGGCCCGCCGGGCACCGGTTGCGCGTAAGATCTACGAGCATCTCGGCGGCGGCTCGCCGTTACTGGAAAACACCAAAGCGCAGGCAGAGGCCCTCGATGCCGCGCTGGCAGGCGTTGACGGCAACGAGTACAGCGTCTTCGTGGCGATGCGTTATTGGCATCCGATGGCCGATGCGGCGGCGCGCGCGGTTGCGGCCTACGCACCAGATCGGATCGTGCTGTTGCCGCTCTATCCGCAATTTTCGACCACGACGGTCGGGTCGTTTGTGCGGGTCTGGCAGCGCGCCGTGCGGACGGTTGGTTTGGCGCAGCCGACCAAATCGATATGCTGTTATCCCACTGAAGCCGGATTTGTTTCCGCCATCGCCGCGTCGGTGCGGACGGCGTTGCAGGAGATAAACGAAGGCACCGGCGTGCGCGTATTGTTTTCTGCCCACGGCTTGCCAAAAAAAATTGTCGAGCGCGGCGACCCTTATCAATGGCAGGTCGAGCAAACCGCAAAAGCCGTGGTCGATGAATTGGCAATAGCCGAGCTCGACTGGCTGAATTGCTATCAGAGCCGGGTCGGCCCGTTGGAATGGATTGGCCCGGCGACCGAAGATGAAATCCGCCGGGCTGGCGCCGATGGCGTGGCCGTCGTCGTCGTACCGCTGGCGTTTGTGTCCGAACATTCCGAAACGTTGGTCGAGCTGGACATCGAATACCGCCACATTGCCGACGCCGCTGGTGTAGCGGCCTATCACCGCGTGCCGACGGTCGATGTCACCGAACCGTTCATCGCCGGCTTGGCCCGCCTGGTCTCGGTGGCGATGTCCGATACGCCGTCGCCGTGCAGCGGTTCGGGGGGCCGTGTCTGCCCCGCTGAATGGTCGCAATGCCCCTGCGCGAGCGGCGGGAGCGGATAATGGGAGCATTGCTAAACGACTGGAACCCTTGGATAAAAGCGCTGCATGTGATCAGCGTGATCGCCTGGATGGCGGGCCTGCTCTACCTGCCGCGGTTGTTCGTCTACCATGCCGAGGCCGAGCCCGGCTCCGCGCAAAGCGAGACATTCAAGGTCATGGAACGCCGCTTGCTGCGTGCCATCATGAACCCGGCGATGATCGCGGCGTTTGTGTTCGGTGGGCTTATGTTGGCGACGCCGGGTCGCATCGATTGGAGCAGCGGCTGGATTTGGATCAAGCTCGGTGCGGTCGTGGTCTTGACGGTGATGCACCATGTCTTCGGCCGCTGGCGCAAGGATTTTGAAGCCGACGCCAATCGACACACCACGCGGACTTACCGCATGGCCAACGAAGTCCCCACGCTGATGATGATTGTCATCGTCATAATGGCGATCGTCCGGCCTTTTTAAGGGCGCTCGCCATATCTTGAACGATCGAAAGGTTGACTTGGCGCGGTGCAATCACTAATTGGCTATTAGTTAACCGCTTGGGTATAAAACCCGACCCGCGTTTAGCCCTTCCCAATTTGTCGATCTGCGCTGGCACGAGCCGTCGGCAAAGCCACCACTAGAGCGCGTCAGACCGTTTGCACCATAGCGCGGTTATCGATCGGCCCCTCGGCGCGATAGCGACTTTCCCCCACAGCGCTCTTGTTATTTCTCGGTAAAAACAATGGACCTACAAGAACTTAAACAAAAATCTCCCGGCGACCTTCTGGCCTTTGCCGAAGAACTGGAAATCGAAGGTGCGAGCAACCTGCGCATGCAGGACATGATGTTCGGCATCTTGAAGGCGCTCGCCGAAAACGGGGTGCCGATCCATGGCGGCGGCGTCCTCGAAGTCCTGCAAGACGGCTTCGGCTTCCTGCGCTCGCCCGAATCGAATTATTTGCCGGGGCCCGACGATATTTATGTCTCGCCAAGCCAGGTTCGCCGCTTCGCCCTGCGCACCGGCGATACGGTCGAAGGCGAAATTCGCGCGCCCAAGGATGGCGAGCGCTATTTCGCCTTGCTCAAGACCAACAAGGTCAATTTCGACAATGTCGATCAAACCCGCCACCGCATCAATTTCGACAACCTGACCCCGCTCTATCCGGAAGAAAAGATCAACCTGGAAATCGAAAACCCGGACATCAAGGATCCGACGACGCGGGTTATCGATATCGTTGCACCGCTGGGCAAGGGCCAACGCGCCCTGCTCGTGGCACCGCCGCGCACCGGCAAGACGGTGATGATGCAGAATATCGCCAAATCGATCATGGCCAACCATCCGGAAATCTATCTGATGGTGCTGCTGATCGACGAACGGCCCGAAGAAGTGACCGATATGCAGCGTACCGTGCGCGGCGAGGTGATCTCGTCGACCTTCGACGAGCCGGCGTCGCGCCACGTCCAGGTTGCCGAAATGGTTATCGCCAAGGCCAAACGCCTGGTCGAGCACAAGCGCGACGTGGTGATCTTGCTCGATTCGATCACGCGGTTGGCGCGCGCCTATAACACTGTTGTCCCCTCATCGGGCAAGGTGCTGACCGGTGGTGTCGATGCCAACGCGCTGCAGCGGCCCAAGCGGTTTTTCGGCGCCGCGCGGAACATCGAGGAAGGCGGCTCGCTGACCATCATTTCGACCGCCCTCATCGAGACCGGCAGCCGCATGGACGAGGTTATCTTCGAGGAATTCAAGGGCACCGGTAACTCCGAAATCATCCTCGACCGCAAGCTCGCCGACAAGCGCACATGGCCGTCGATCGATATCACCAAGTCGGGCACGCGTAAGGAAGAGCTCTTGGTGGACAAGGACACGCTGTCGAAGATGTGGGTGCTGCGCCGCATCCTCATGCCGATGGGTGTGGTCGACGGCATGGAATTCCTGCTCGACAAGATGAAGCACGCCAAGACCAATAACGACTTCTTCGATTCGATGAATCAGTAGGGCTGAGGCCAGACCGTCACACCCCAAATACCGGCAAGGGGCGTGGCGTACGCCGGCCGAAGTCTGTGTGTGTGGTCCGGTTGCCATCCGTGCCCAGTCGTAGATCACAACCTCCGTTCAGGGCAGTTCGGAGCCACAACCGGTCATTGGCCAACATCTCGCGCGCCCGTGCTGAGGCCATCGCAACCGTCGCGGCCCCATTGATTTCGTTGCCAACCGTACACGATGATCGCGGTTCGAATGCATCCGCCGCTCTCTGTGTTACCAGGGGGTGCGGATGTCGAGAACCGGTCAGGAAGGTCGATATGAAGATCGTGCAATTCCGCGAATATGGCGGCGCCGACGTCCTCGAACTCGTTGACGTGCCGGAACCGGCGCCGGGCCCCGGCGAGATCCTGGTGCGCGCCGAGGCGATCGGTGTCGGCGTGCCCGATATCCTGATGCGCCGCGGCACCTACAGCTGGATTCCGCCGCTGCCGGTGATACCGGGCAACGAACTTGCCGGCACGGTCGAGGCGGTCGGGAGCGCGGGCGAGACGGTGAAGCCCGGCGACCGGGTCTATGTGAACTCGCGGGAGTTGCCGCACCGCGGCGGCGGCTATGCCGAAAAGATAGTCGTGCCGGCTGCTGCCGTCTTCGCAATGCCGGATACCGTCAGTGCCGAGCAGGCGGTCGCGCTGGGTAACTATCAGCTGGCCTGGCTGCTGTTGAACTATGCCAGTGCGCCGGCCGCCGGCGACGCGATCCTGGTGCACGCGGCCGCGGGCGGCGCCGGCAGCGCTCTGGTACAGATGGCGAAACGCCAGGACCTGACGGTCTATGGCGTCGCCGGCTCGCCCGACAAGGCGGCCTATGTGAGTGAACTCGGCGCCGACGCCGCGATCGACCGCAGCGCCGACGATATTGGCGAACGGATCACCGCGCTGACCGATGGCGCCGGCGTGAACGTCATCTACGATGCCGTTGGCGGCGAAGGCTTTGCCGGCAATTTCAGCATGTTGTCGCCGATGGGCATGGTCATCATGTTCGGCCAAATTGCCGGCATGCCCGACCCCGATATTCTCACGCCGATGCGGGCGCATTTTGGCCACTGCGTTGCACTACGTCTGTTCAGCATCCACGTCCTCGATGATCAGCCGGAAATTCGCCGCGGCGCTATGGAACAGGCGATGGCGGCGCTGGCAGCGGGCGAGATTGCGCCGCGTATCCATGCAACCCTGCCTCTCGCCGAGGCGGCCGACGCGCACCGGCTTCTTGAAGGTGGCGGCGTAACCGGAAAGATCATTCTGATCCCGTAGCTTGCGACCTCTTAACCTAGCCCGCCGCCACACGGTGACTCTAAAACGGTATCAGCTATTCCCCAGCAGCGGCCGCACCTTGCGTTCGTAGCCCGCAAGCGCTTCGGTAATCTTGAAGCGCGTCGGGAACGGGAACGAGATGTGCTTTTGCACCAGCGCATCGCGCACGTACTTTTCGATAGGCATGCCCTGGATGACCCCCATGCCGCCGAACAGCTCCACGCCCTGCTCGGTCAGCCGTTGCACCGCTGTGCCGGTGAAGGCCAGCGCCATCAACTCGTAAGGCTGCCAGTCGGCGCTGCCGTCGGCAAACGCTTCGGGATGGTCTTTCGCCCACGCCGCCGTCCAGATCAGCCGCCGCGCGGCTTCGAGGTTGGTCGCCATGTCGGCGAGGAACAGGCCGACCGCCTGGTGCTGGATGATCGGTTTGCCGCCGGCGACGCGCTCTTGCGTGTATTTCAGCGTCTCCTCCAGCGCCGCGCGGCCGACGCCCAGCGTCAGCGCGGCGATCGTCACATGGGTGCCCATATCGGTGCGGCCCGGCGGCGGCGGCCCGAGAATGCGGCCGGGCGGCACGCGCACATCGTCGTAAAAGATTTCCGCATTGTCGCCGACGCGGCGGCCGATCTTCGACATCGGGTGGCGCACCAACCCCTCGGAATCGCCTTCGACGAGGAACGACCTGGGGCCGTCCTCGGTCTGCGCGATGGTGACGATCAGCTTGGCGAGATAGCCAACAGTCTGGAAGTTCTTGGCGCCGTTGATAATCCACGAGCCATCGGGCTGTTCGGTGGCGCGGGTCTTGAGGCGCACGTCGGGGGGCGTTTCGGTGAAGTAGTCGAAGCCGAGATCGGTGTCGGGCTCGTGAACCGCGACGGTGGTGAAATAGGTGTCGTCCTCGACGAAGCGCGGGATGAAATAGTCCCGCTGCTCGTCGGTCATGCGCAGCTCGAACCAGTCGCGCGCGCGTCGCGCCGTCAGCATGTAGTAGTAGGCGGTGCCGATGTCGGCGGCGGCCAGCTCTTCGGCGACGACGCAGGCCGTGAGGTGGTCGGACGCACCGGCGCCGCCGTTCTCTTCCTGCAGTACGAAAGTGCGGAAGCCGAGCTGCGAACCCTTCTTCAGCACCTCCCAGGGAATGCGGTCTTCCCAGTTCGGCCTGGCATCCAGTTCAAGCGCGATCGGCTTGATTTCCCTCTCGGCAAACTCGCGCGCCATCTGCTGGAACGCCCGCTGCTCTTCGTTGAGCCGGATATCGAACATCATCGCCTCACATTTCGATGGATGAACACTGTGCACTCCAGATCAAGGATAGTGGACTCCCGGATCGCTTGGAATGACTTCCCGTTCCGGATATCGAAATTACCCGAACACTCATTCGCCACCACTTCCCCACAAGTCGGCAAGCGCCTTGGCGGCCAAAGCCGCCGCTCTCAATCGGCCTAATAGCGCCTACCGATACCATCTTGGACAACTCGTTTTGCCTGTTGTCTCGTATAATGAGAAAACAGTTTGATTTGACGCGCAAACATTCGCTGGAGGCGGCTTTCTGCAATCGTGGAATGCTGGCGCCAGCCTGTCTGTCCGGCGCTGATCAACACGGAGGCGATGTCATGTCAGTCCCATTGGCCCAGCCGGTTGCCGCCGACCCCGATCGCGACGCTATCATCGAAACGGTGCGGCGTTTTGCCGAAGAGCACGTTGCCCCGCGGACGGCCGAGCTCGACGCGATCGACGATCCGATGGCCTGCTTTTCATGGGACATTGTCGAAGCCGCTGACACGATCGGGCTGCGCACCGTACCGCTGGCTGAGGAGTATGGCGGCATCGGCGCGGACAATGTGACCACGGCGATGGTCATCGAAACGCTTGCCAACGCCGATCAGGGCGTTGCCGTCACCCTGATGCAAAATTACAAGCTGATCCGGATGCTGGAGAAAGCGGGTACGGCCGAGCAGAAGCGACGCTTTTTCGCCAGACTCGTTGAGGACCCGCGCTTTCTTATGGCGATCGGCTCGAGCGAGCCGGATCGCGCATCGGACTACATCATCCCCTTCGAAGACCCTGGCACGCGCTACCAGACGAAGGCCGAACGCGCCGAGGGCGGCTGGCGGATCAACGGCGGCAAGCATTTCATCTCCAACGGTCCGGTCGCCAGCCTCTACTTCGTCTTCGCGCACACCAACCCTGCCGAAGGCCTGAAGCGCGGCAGTACCTGCTTCCTCATCGAACGCGACACACCCGGCTTCACCATCGGGCGAGTGCACGACAAAATGGGCGAGCGGCTGACCACCAACGCCGAGCTTATCTTCACGGACTGTTTCGTGCCCGACGCCAACGTGCTCGGCGACGTCGACGACAGCTATGAGCCGCGTGCCCAGTTCTCGCTGACCGCCGGCGTGTTCGCCACCGCGCTCGTGCTCGGCGTGGCCGAAGCGGCCTACGCGCGTGCGCTCGACTGGACGCGCAACCGCGTACAGGGCGGCAAGCCGATTATCGAACACAGCGCCGTCGCGGTTGATATCGCCGAGATGCGCATGATGCTCGACGCGACGCGGGCCTACGTCTACCAAGCAGCGCGCGCCGCGGACGGCGAGCTGCCGTGGGATCCGATCTACACCGCGCTGCCTAAGGTTTTTGCGGCCAAGACCGCTTGGCACATTGTTACCAAGGCGCTCGAGTTGCACGGCGGCTATGGCTATATGCGCGAGACCGGCATCGAAAAGCTGGTGCGCGATGCCGCGGCATTCTGGCACTCGGACGGTGCCAACAAGTCGCTATTGTTGCGCGCCGCCAGGATAATTCGCGAATCATAACAAGTACTCGCGAGGGGTCGTGGTCGACGGCATGAAAATCTGCTCGACAAGATGAAGCACGCCAAGACCAACAACGACTTCTTCGGTTCGATGAATCAGTAAAACTGAGGTCGGACCGTCACGCCCCGAATGCCGGTAAGGGGGCATCGTGCAAGCCGGCCGACGTCTTTGTCCGTGGTCTGGTTTCCATCCGTGACCGGCCGTAGGTCACAATCTCCGTTCAGGACAATTTGGAGCCATGAACGGAATTTTTACGCTTACTCGGGCAAGCCGGCCTTACGCAGGGCGTCGAGCAGTCGTCGACCGCGCTTATACGGTCCGTCTTCACTATTTCCGTAAACCCTAGCCATAAGGGCAATCGTCAAGTTGGGCTCGAGCTGGCGAGCTCTTTCCAGGGCCTTTTGCGCGTCCTCTTCTCGACCGGCCATCATGTAAACGGCAGAAAGATTCGCGAAAGGCGGGTATTGCACGTTCGGGAACTGGCACGCTTGTTCCAGAAACTCGATGGCCTGTTCAAAGTCACGAAGCTTTAGGTAGGCTGACCCTTTGTAATGCAGCATAGCCCACTTCTGGGGATCGTTCGGGCTCAGACGAATTGCCTTATCTGCATACTCGATGGCTAACTTCGCGTCGCCGTCGTAGACGTGTGCCTCCTCAAGGCCAAGATAACCAAGTGCAAAATTTGGGTTGATCTCCACGCAAGTTTCCAATGCGCGTAGCGCGGCCCGGTGGTCTCCCACCAGCGTATTCAGTCGCCCTAGGGCAAACTGCGCGAAGTAGTCTCGTCGATCGATGGCAAGAGCATGTTTTGCGTCCGCAATACCTTGACGCAAGGTTGCTTCACGATCTTGCGCCCATTCCAGGAAAAGACTTAAGAGCGCGCCATAGGCCAGATAGCCGAAAGCTTGGCCAAAATTCGAATCCAGGTCAGCGGCCTTGCGGATCAGCTTTATGCCGGACTCGAGGGACGCCCGGTCGCTCCGCCAGAACAAAGCATTACCTCGCTGGAACAAATCCCAGGCGCTCAAGTTCTCTGTCGGCTTGCGAAGTGTTCGGTCGTATTCGGAACTAAACAACTCGGGTTCGATAGCAGCCGAGATAGTCTGAGTGATTTCGTCTTGCAGTTCGAAGATGTCTTCGAGGTTGCGGTCGTATCGTTCGGCCCAAAGATGATTGCCGGTTTCAGCCTCAATAAGCTGCGCCGTAATTCGAACCCGATCACCCGCCTTGCGGACACTGCCCTCCAAAACATAGCGAACGCCGAGTTCCCGACCCACCTGCTTTACGTCGATCGCCCGCCCCTTGTAAGCAAAGCTTGAGTTTCGTGCGATCACGAAAAACCAGCCGAACTTCGAGAGCGCTGTAATGATGTCCTCGGTGATGCCGTCGGAGAAATATTCCTGCTCTGGATCACCGGACATGTTTTCGAAGGGCAACACGGCGATGGATGGCTTTTCAGGGACCGGCAAGGCCTTTGTCGAGGCAGAGGCGAGGCTGGCTGATGTCACGCGATAGGCTCGCACTGGCTCAGCAATGTTTTTGACTTTCTGCGGCCCAAGGTCCTCGAAACCGGCGTCGAGTTTGCCCTTCACTTGGTCGAAAACCGTTCCGGAAATACAAATGCCGCCTGGCTCGGCCAATCCTTCAAGCCGCGCGGCAACGTTCACACCGTCGCCCAATATGTCTTCGCCGTCGATCACGATATCGCCCAGGTTGATACCGATGCGGTATCGGATGCGTCGGTCGTCGGGCACTTCAGTTTCGCGCTCAGCCATTCCTGACTGGATCGCGATTGCGCATTTGAGTGCATCAACCACGCTGGCGAACTCGACCAGCAAGCCATCGCCCATGGTCTTGACGATGCGCCCGTCATAACTGGCGATTTGTGGGTCGATGATTGTTTCGCGGTGGCTGCGCTGGCGCGCAATTGTGCCTTCTTCATCGGCGCCGATAAGTCGTGAGTAACCCACCATATCGGCGGCAAGAATGGCGGCGAGTCTGCGCTGAACCCGTTCGTCGGCCATTTAGTGGCTTCTTCCCCTTACGGTAGGGGTAGAAGTTTATGGTGCGCGACCCAGGGAGTCTATCAGCGCAAACTGTGCGCGAGTCGGATCAACCCTGGTCATGGCTGCCTAGCGCAATGTACGACTGCCTTGGCCGCGATATGGGACGCAGCAATCGCAAATGCTGTCGGCAGGGGCAACCGATCGCGCGAATGTCAAATGAGTGCGCTCGGCCAAACTTGCGCCGGCATGGCCTGGTGGCCGGCGGATACTAGTTCTCCGGCGAACCTTGCGCGCAGTCGATACAGACCGGCACCGCCGGGTCGAGCTTGAGCCGTTCGGCGGCAATTTCTTCGCCGCACTTCACGCACCACCCATAGTCGCTGGCGTCGATCCGGGCGAGCGCCGCGTCGATCTTGCGCAGTTCGA
>CAJICQ010000031.1_pt1 | contig 13401 bp, 10 predicted proteins | sample 9199721 | NCBI WGS metagenome assembly CAJICQ01 (sample SAMEA7708344, study PRJEB35096) | sediment metagenome | biome: marine neritic benthic zone biome [ENVO:01000025]; feature: sediment [ENVO:00002007]; material: shallow marine sediment [ENVO:03000034] sea grass bed [ENVO_01000059] ...
CGCTGGCGGCAATCGCTTTGCGATGGCGGCGGTAGAACGCCCCCATTCGTTCGCTGGGCGAAAGCAGAATATTATCGCGCCATTCTTGCGCATCGGAAAACCGCAAACGCGGGTCTTCCGACACGACGCGCGCAATCGAGGTGAGCAGTTTCGCGTTGTAGAATTTGCGGTAGCGCAGGAGCTCGCGCCCCACCGCGTCGCCCTGTTCGCGAACCTTGGTGAGTTTATCGCCGGTGACAGCCTCGAAAAACACCGCGCCGAGCGAATAGAGATCGACGCGGTGATCGAGGTCGTGCATTCCCGCCAACTGCTCGGGCGCGGCGTAGTTGGGCGAGAGGTGCCATTCCTGGTTAGCTTCCGCCGAGCGGTAGATGGCCGAGGCGCCAAAATCAATCAGAACAGCCTTATCGTCCTGATCGATGATTATGTTCAGCGGTTTGATATCGCCATGGATGAGATTCGCGGCATGGACCGTCTCAAGCCCCCGCAACAATCCGTTCAGCCAACGCCCGATGCGTTCTTCGCCCACAATGTGGTCATAGGCAAACAAATCGCCGATCGGCTTGCCGTCGACGAACTCCATGATGATGAAACCGGTGCCGAGCGCTTCGAAATAGCGCAACACCTTGACGATGTTCGGCTGGTCGAACTTGGCCAGAATACGCGCTTCCTCGATAAAGTTGGCGAGGAAATCTTTAAATTGGGTCTCTTTTCCGGGCTGGGCTTCAACGCGGAAATCGGCGCCGCGCTGACACAAGCGAAGGGGAAAGAACTCTTTGATCGCAACCTTCTTATCGAGGTTGGTATCGAGAGCGCTGTAGGTATTGGCGAACCCGCCACTGCCCAGGTGGTCGATGATTTTGTATTCCAGGATTTTAGCATTCCCGGGCAACAAGGACATCGAACGAAGTTCCGGTAGGGCGTTAATTTAGACAGATGCGCTGCCGGTTGCTCATGTCGCAGACGACATAGACAGCGACGCTCTGCTCGTTTTCCTCGGGCCCCGGGATCGTATCGCTCTGTTGGCCCGCAATAACATTGGAAAGCAGGTTCGGCGCGCAGTCCGAGCGGCCATTGGGAAGCCAGCACCAATGAAACACGATCGGCTGGTCGCATTGGTTGGTGACCCGGGCCAGCGTTACGTCGGCGTCGGTAATGCTGTAGCTGGCACAGCCAGAGTCGAGATGCTGCGCGCGTTCGAGGACGGCGTCTTGCGGCAGCTTGGCCGGCGGCGAAGGCGCCGACGCCGCGGAGCCGGACACGCCCGATTGGGGCGCCGAAGTGTTCGTAGCAGACCCGGTCGCCGGCGTTACGGGCGCAATGGTCGTACCGGGCGATCCGTAGCCCTTTGCCGTCGCGAAGCCACCTGTGCCACCGCTCCCCGACGATTGATAGCCATGGGCAACCAAGGACACGAACTGGAATAGAGCCATAAACGGAGCTTGCGCACTATTGTTATATAAACTGAAGTCGATCGTACCGCCGCCGGACGACGAAAACGAGCTGTTCAACTGACCAAACGGCCGCAACACACCATTGAGCGCGGCCGAGCGTTCAATCTCGAGCAAATTTCTGAATGTGTCCTGGGCCAGTTCGACATCGAGTGCGAGGTCGCGCTGGCCTTCGAGCTGCTGGACGTAATCGAACCGCGAGGCGTTGGAATTATTTTCCGCATCGACGCGCGCCATCTCGAAAAACGTGCGGTCGTCTTCCTGCTCGCGCTGGATCGCGTCGTGCGCCCGGGTGGCGTTGCCACTGGCGAGGTTGACGCACTCGCTGAATAGAAACGCCTCGCGTTCGTTGCCGGGTTTGAATCGCCTGATTGCGCGGACGAACTCAATCGAAACATCTTTGATCGCGTAATGGTTATCGCTTGCTTTGTAGTGTTCGACCGTCAGGAAGTAATGCTCGCAATGGCGCCAGATTGCGTTGTTCTTGAGTTGATCGGCCTCGTCGGCGAGCACAGGCGCGCTTGGGATAGCGATGAATGCAATGATCGCAAATAGCGTGGTCGCAAGATGTGATCGCATCACCACCTCCCTCTAAGAACTGGGTACGATACTTTGAGTACCGGGTGGGCCATTCTGTAGGTACTTCTCTTCGTAACGCGACTTAATGGTCTGCTTGAAATCATTATAGTCGCGTCCGACGACAGAAACACGCTCTCCTTCAGCGGTTTCAAATACGTAGGTCTTTTGATCTTCGTACGACGATTGATACGCCAGTTCAAAGTTTTCGTCGATGGTCTCGACCCGGCTCGTCGCGTCGACAACCAAGGAAACTCCGAAACCGACCGCTGCGCCACCAAGCGTCGCCGCATTGCTGCCGCCGCCCCCTTTTGCAATGGCAACCGCACCCAGTATCGCCACCAAGACACCGACACCGCGTCTGATTTCCGCATCGACATAGTCTTTGCGCGCCAGCTGTTCGGCATCGCGCAGATTATTGAACGCATCGCCGAAATTTTGCGTCTCCAATACCGCGTTCATCCAGTTGTCGTTCTGATTGCTCAAATAGGTAAGTTCGGCGGTCTTCGCCCCCATCAGAAAGCTGCGTTTGGAACGGTCGGTTGCTTTCAGCATGACATCCGACAGGTCGGCACTGTCGTAGAAGCTCCAGTAATTGCGCTGGGCTTCGGTGACGACCGCCGTGTTGTCGACTTGTTGCAGCGCGGCCAACACGATCTTGTGGTAGCCTTCAAAGAACTGGTAAGCGTCGTACGTGCCGGCATAATAATTCCACGCAGATAGCGTGGCTTGGGGGACGACGTCTTCGGGCGGCGGCACCCGGCTGAGTTCAAACGTACTGATGTCGAGCTCGAAGAATCTGCCTGGTTTCAGAGCGCCCGACCCCTGAGATTTGTCCTCCAAATCGTCGTTGGGCACCCGAGTTCGCAGCCCATTGAGATAGTCCACGAGTTGTCCGCGTGTGCCGAAACCGTCAGGGTCACGGGCGTAGCGGACCATCGGTCGCGTTAGCGCGACCGCGCCGTCGACGTCGGGATTGAATTGGGGATCGACGCGTACCGAGACGATGGGCGCCAGGCTTTCGCCATGGGTCGTGACGACTTGTCCCTTGGTCGACGGATGGGTGTTGGGATGCACATAGGCGAGAAAATTGATCTCGACGTCGTGCGGCGGCAGTTGGACTTCGAACGGCTCGTAATAGAATCCTCTCGAAAGGTCATATTTCAACGTAACGGGATTGAGGATCAGGGTGTAATCCCCGTCCGCCTTCATCTTGAGGTACTTGGCGAGCTGAAAGGAATAGAACGTGTTCTTCGCCACCATGCCGCTCAGATTAATTTCGGCGCTGAAATAGTCGGCAACCTGCACATCGGAACTTTCAGGGCCGCGACCACGGCCAAGCGGGTTGGCCATGTAAGCGTCCAAAAGTTCCGCTTCCGCGATCGGATTAATGTCACTGACAAACGTCAGTCGAACGACCGGCTGGCCGCGAAATTTACTGGGGTCCGGCCGCGCAAGCTCATCGCCGCCAATATTGTTGGACATCGGGGCGGACAGGTTGACCGTCGTGCAGCCGCCGAGCAGCGCGGCGGCAAAATTGACAAGCAACACGTACCCTCGAATACGCACTCTCTCCTCCTACCCTGCCGACGTGACCATCACTTGGGAAAGGTCAACTATTGTTATTCTTACCAGCCGATTATGGCTTTTATTCTACATTATTTCGCCGCCAAAGCAGCTTGCTCAAATAGATTTTACCGAAGTTGGTTAATCGCACGACCGTCAGGCATGCGCCGATTTGGTGAATCCGCCCGCCCCTGACGCTCAAGACGTCAGCTCCACTCCAGGTAGTTTCCCAACAACTGGATAAACACCAGCTTGGTTTCGCCGATTTGGATCACCGCCTTGTCGGCGATTTCGCATGACTCAAGCAGCGGCCGATCGTCGACGTAGGCAAGGTTCGTCGAGTTTCCCGGAACCAGAAAATAACGGCGGTTTTTGGGGTCGGCCGCCAACACCAAGTGATCGTCCTTCGATATTGCGGTGTCACCGGTATCGATGATGATGTCGTTCTCCGGGCCGCGGCCGATCCGGTTACGCCCAAGATTGACGGCGAAAACCCGACCGCGCTGCGGCCCCTCGGCAAGGATTAATAATCCAGCTGTCAGACCGACATCGATCGCCGCCACCGAGGTCGGCGTATCGATCGACGGCGGGACCGGGTCCGACGTCACCTCGCCAGCGGTCCAGATTTGCGTGTGGTCGCCGTCTGCATTGGCTGTGGTGTCCGGCGCCGACGCAGACGTGGCCGGCGTTTGCGCTATCGGTTCAGGTTCGCCGGCGTCGGCGTCGAATTGGACACGCACTTCATCGGGCGCGAAGCGTTCTTCTGCGCTCATATTGATGACGATGGTCTCGTCGGAATCAACATAGGCGGACACGTCCTGTTGCGTTTGTGGAGGCGTCGCTTTCCGCCTTTTCATAAACCATCTCTTCATCTCAACCGCTCCTTGCGTCTTGTCCGCATCGCCGCATCGTCTGCGATGCGCGTGCGTCCCGGCAAAGGCTAAGGTTCGGCTTTGTAGAGCCGGTTGACCAGGTTATCGAGGCAGTAGTGGCCGCACCGCGTGATGATTCTCTCTTCCATGCTCTGGACAATGTGCATGAGCAGAACAAGAACCGCCGCCATGATCAGCGCCAGCAGTGTCGTATTGAAGGCGACCGCAAGCCGCAACGTCAGGTCGGATAGAAGGTTAGGATCCTGGCTACGGCCGGGTTCGCCGGCAAAATTGAGCGCCAGCGCAATACCAACGACCGTGCCGATAAAACCCAGCGTCGGGATCACCCACATCACATAGCGGATCATCGAGTAGTTAAGCTCCAGATCCTGGTTGCGCAGCTCGATCGAGCTGTTGAGAACAGCGCTCGCGTTCTCGACCGAATTGGTGGTTTGAAATACTGAAATGATGCGCTTGATAAGACTGGGCAAAAACCTGTCTTCGCCCTGTTCGGCGAGCGAGACTTTCTTATAGATCGCCGGCAGCGCCTGCTTCACGAGAACTGTCGACTCGTCCTCGGGCAAATAGCGGTGATACAGCTCCTTGCGCTCGACGCGCGCGGCACGAAACCGCAGCAGCAGTTCACCCAACCCGATCGAGAAAATCAGCCACATCAAGTTTTGCACCGAATACGGATAGGTCGGCCCGCCGCGGTCGAGCAATACTTTGGCAAGCCCGCTCGGCAGAACGGCCGAAAGGATGACAACGATAAGAATGCCGATGACCAAAAAGCCGGCGGCGATAATGAGACGTTTCATTCTTTCACGATCTCGCCGGTCAATGGATTGCGGCGGTAGACGGCTTCGCGGTTTTTCTCCGCCACTTGGCGTATCAGATCGCCGACACAGCGGCGCTCACTGCCGAACAGCACAATATCGTCCTCGCGCACCTCGTGGTACGTCGCCCTTCGCAACTTGTCGCCAACCGCAAGGTAGGTTCCGGACTTGCTTCCCAGGTCGGTGATAACAATCCGCCCCTCGCCAACCTCTATCGTTGCGTGTTCGCGCGAGACCGTCTGATTATCGAGAACGATATCGTTCTTAGCGCTACGACCAATGCGGATGATCATGGGCGGACGAGCTGGTAACCATCTTCGGGGTCGGCAGACGCGCCCGCCTCCGGTTTATCTGGCGATGTTTGGGGCAGCGCAATCTTGGTCAAGCTGCAAAAAATAAAGAGGACACAGTTATCGAAGCGGACTTTCGTTGTTTCCTGACGAGCCTCCCGCTCGAGTTTTTTGGCCAGCCGTTCGCTCTGCCTCGTTTGCCGATCGCGATCCCGCCTCGCGGCCGCCGGGTCTTCCGGTTGACCGGCTCTATCGTCGACGTCTTTTGCCGGCCTTGCCCGTTTTAGTTTGTCCGGCCGCAACAGTTTAATCGTCTCGCCCGCAGCCGGATTTGCACTGGCGGGCGAAATTTCCGGTCCAGCCGACGCGCCCGTTTCGGGCTTGGGTTCCATGACATCGCTCCGGCGCGTTGGAAGCTGTGGGCTCGAGCGGCCCGACGCGCGGTTGGTCGCGACCTTGATAGTCTGGTCGCCGGCCTGCACCGCGCGCGAATCTAAGTTATCCTTATTCGCCGACGGTTCCAGATACGACAGCTTGTTATTGGCATCGCTGACTTCGACGACCGCGGCAACGTCCTCGCGGACGCCAGCCGCGGTTTCTTGCAATTCAGCAGCTCTACGCCGCTGATCGCTAACCTGATCCTCGGATTTGGCCAATGACGCTTCCCGCGCATCTTCGATAAAGGCCTGTTCTTGCGCCGTGAGCGCCTTCTTCGCGATGAACTTTTCCATCGCCATGCGTTCGAACTCCTGGCGCCGCAAGCGATCCTGCTCGGCTTCTCCACCTAATCGCGTCGGTACACTCGAAGGATCAGAAGGCGCACGGTCTGCCTGGCCCGGATCCGCCACCGGGTCCGGCACCGGCTGGGGCGGCAGCGGCGGTGGCACTAATTTTTCTCCCGATGACAACCGCGCGACTTCGGCATCTCTTGAGGTGCCGGTATCGGACCGGTTGCCAACCTCGGCCGCAGGCTCCGCCGCCGCCGTCTCGGCGGCATTTGGTGGCGCGCCTGTCGAAGCGGGAGACAGAGCCGCGATCTCGCGCGAAAAACTGAAACGGTCAGCAAAACTTTTGCCCGATGAGCCAGTCTGATCTGCCGGAGCGGCAGTCTCACCGGACGCCGGCGCACGTTCGCCGTCATCGGGTAGTTCGGTTTCAGATTTTTGCGCCGGATCGGTTACGAGTGGGCGAGAATCTTGGGCTGGCGCAGGCGATTGGTTCGAATTTGCAGGATCGCGCGGCGTTGTTTCGGGCTGACTGGGCTGGCCCAGCGCGGCGGTTGCAGCGGCGAGCAAATCACTGAGGGGTGACGGCGGCGTAGGATTACCTCGCTCGCCCAAAGCGGGCGCCGATGGCGAATTTGGAGGCGACCCCTGCGGGGTCTGAGCATTTTGAGCGCCGGGTGGCGATCCTGCCGTACCGGCCGAGGCGGGCGAATTAGCTAGGCCCGCAGCATTGCCGCGATCGCTTGCGCCCGGCCCCGCGCCAGCCGAACCCGCCGACGCATCGGCACTGGCGGTTCCCGGTTGGCTGGGCCGCGGCTTGGGCTTGGGGACGCCCGAGAATTGGCCACCGCCAGACTGCGGAGATTGGGCAGCGCTGTGACGAGCGCCGCCGGCTTGGCTTGCCGCACCGCGTTCACCGCTCGGTGCCGAATCTACCGCCGCCTTTTGTTGGCCCATGAGGCCCGATTCCGAGACAAACTTGTCGAAAGCCGTCGACCTACCTCGGTTTGCCGACGGCGGCGCGCCCAAGCTCACGGTGCCCAGCGGCTGTTCGTTGGACCCGTTTGGCGCACGCCCTTCACCCTGGCCCGACAAGTTCGGATCTTCGGTAGCCCGGTCGCCATTTTTTGCCGCGCTTGCCGCACCATCGGCGCCGCTATCGCGGCCTGTGCCCGGACCGGATCGATCGGCGGCGCCCGGCTGGCCGTTCCCGCCAGCGCCGCCCGCACCGAAAAGGCGTTCGAGCAACGACCCGACTTGGCTGTTGCCGGTTCCACCACTCGTCGGGGGAGCACCTCCACCGCCAGTTAACGGGCCGTTTTCAGCGCCGCCAGGGGCACCCCCGCCCGCTCGTTCGGCACCCGCGCCTTCGAGATCTTTTAACAGGCGGTCGGCTAATCTTGCCTGCTTGTATTCCGCCAGCCGTTGCTTCCATAGCTGGCGTTCGAAGGCTTTCCTATTGGGATTTTTTTGCGCCGCCGGACTTGGGGTGTAGACCACATGGTGATCGATCTCGTCGTCGGGCACGCGCCCGGCGACACGGGCGAGCCGCTGTTCGATCTCGTCGTCGACGTAAATCTGCGCTGCGTGTTTCTCTTCCTTGCCGAGTGATTCTTGCGTTGGATCGACATTGCCGGGGCTGGTTATGATTTGTTCCGGATCTACGGCGGCGGGGGGCGCGTCCTCGCTGCTCGAGGGGTCGTCCCACTTGTTGCGGCCGAGCGCGCCCGCCGGCGGCGCTTCGCGCTTGAACTTGATCTCCTCCTCGTCGGTCAAGAGATCGTCGAGCGCCTCTTCTTCCTGCGACGCCTGAGTGTCCTTGGTGCTGGTTTGCGCTACCGATGGAGCTACGCAAATCAGCGTGATGGCGAGCGTTATCAGGCCGATACCGACGAAATTCAGGGCGCACCATCGACCAGCCGCCAATAATCGCCCGAATGTAGTGTCAGCACACATTGCGTGCTCCGTGGACCCTCGACGGCGGCATTATACGCGTATTTTAATGCCAGCGCAGACGCAGTTTGAATACTAGGCGCGCCGACGGAAAGACCAAAGCCATGATATAAATGTATTATAATTCAAATGCTTAAGCCCGTCTTGGCAAGGCTAATCGTCGCTATCCCTTCTGCTTCGATCCCGCGCCGGGAACAGCGCAATCGCCAACTGCCCCATCAGATCGTTAAACTGCTCGCTATCGATGCCAGGGACTTGGGCGATCCGGGCCGTCGCCTGGGTCAAAGGGAGATTGCCCGCGCAATAGACGCCGGTCACCATGAACCGTTCGCCCGGCGGTTGCACTTCCAAGGCTTCCGCAGATCCCCGACAGATCGCGTCTGCGTCGACGACGTTGCGTAGATTAAAGGCGATCACGACATGGCGCTTGCGCGGATCTTCCTTCTTCGGATCGGTCGACAGGTTCAGCGTTGGGCCAAAGTTACGGCCCCTCATCGATGCGAGGACCGCGGCATCGAAATCGGCCTTTGGCATGTTGAACGGATCGCCGATGATGACTGTCCGCAGCTCGTTATCACGCGTCGCGATGACGTAAAGCTCCGACACCTGGTAGCTGCGGGAAATGTTTTTATGACCCGATACCGTTACCACGCCGGCACACGCCGCCAGTGTGATCGACGCCGCAACGATCAACATACCGAGCCGCAAATTTCCTAGAAAACGTTTCACGTTCCCAATCCGTCCCTGTCGTGCGTTCCCAATACGATCTGACCATTTCGTACCACGTGAGGTAGGTTAGTCTTCCCACAATTTCCAGTGAGGTGGCCAGCTGGCCTTGTTGTAGATCGGGAGTTGGCGGCGCAGAGCTCTCTTGGCGGAAAACTTCGTCCAGGCGCAACGAGAAAAGGACTCCATCAATGGCAAAGATCCCGAAAGTCTTGTGGGAGCCGATCAACTCCGCATTTCCGGCAAACGTCGTTTCGATCGGCACGCCGATGCCCGACGGCTTCGTCCAAATTAGCCCGCGTGGCAGCGTCATGGTCTATGACGACGAAACGATTGCGTTCTGGGCCCGCGGCCGTGGCCACACTCATGAGAACATGAACGAGGGCGATAAGGTGACGGTGTTCTTTCGCGATCCCGAACTGCGCGCCTCGGGGGTATTGCCGCGCGGCGGCATCGCCCGGTTTTATGGCACCGTAACACGCCATAAAGATGGCCCGATCCGCGAAGCCGTTTGGGAGCGTACGATCGAACCGGAGCGGAATGCCGATCCTGATAAAAAGGGTTATGCCGGGCTCATCGCCATCGAGCGCGCCGAAGATTTGATGCACGAAGCGCTGGCGGCGTAAACAGCGCTCCTCGCCTGCTCAGGCGAATGATCGAGTGCGGCCGCCCGTCAGGCTTCCGCACTCCGCCGGCCGGCATATTGAAACACATACACACCTGTCAGGATCAGCGCGCCGACGATATAGGACTGATAACGCAGATCGGTCGCGGTGCCGAAAACAAATGCGAAAAAGTTTCCGACAGGCATCAGCAGGCAAGCCGCGGAGACAACCCAGAGCACCCGTTCGAATGGCACCTCGCGTCCCGCGCCAAAGCCTTCGAAGAATTTTGCCCAGGCGACAACGCCCAGCAAGCAGGCGATGACGGTAATGCCGATATCGAGCATCGAGCCGATGAGCAGTAGCGGCGTGTAGACAAACATGAACGGCATTATCAGGATCATTGATGCCAATTTAAACGCCTGGTTTCCGGTTTTCACTGGATCCGACTGGGATATCGAACTGGCGGCGAAGGCCGCAAGCGCAACCGGTGGCGTAACCGCGCTGACGACGGCGACCCAGTAGCTGATCATGTGGGCAGCCAGGGTCGGCACGCCGAGATCGGTCAGCGCGCCGACGGCGAAGATCGCCAAGATGACATAGCTCGCGGCAATCGGCAGGCCCATGCCGACGATGTAACCGGCGATGATGACCAGGATGATGGTGATTGGCAGGATGCCGCCGCTGGCCTCGACGAGCAATGAAGCAACCCGGCCCGGCAGGTCGGACTTGGTGGCGGCCGAGAGCAAGATACCCAGCACACCGGCGATGCAACTGACGACCAGCGTGTTGCGGGCGCCCGTCTCCAGCGACACCCAAATCGTGCGAACCATTTCGATAAAGACGTCGCCCAAACCGCGTAACTGCTTAATTTCGTCGGCGATACCTATCATCCGTTCGTTTGCGGACGAGGTATCGACCCGATCGGCGATATCGATCGGCCCGACGACAAGAATCTCACCGATCTTGAGTACGATGAAGGTGAACACCACCCAAAAACCGGCGTCGCCGACACCGATTCCGACGTAGTCTTCGACGAACCAGGAAAATGGCGGGCCAATTTTCATACCGAAGAAGAAGACGAAGGCGCCGACAGCAAACGAAATCGCCAGATAAGGTTTCCAAGATGCCTGCGAGCGCGCCGTCGGGATCGAATCGAGGAGATCGATCAGTTTAAGCATTATGATCAGCAAGATCGTCTTGGCGGCGGCGAGAAAGGGCGAGTCGCCGATGACCAGGAAGAACACCATCGCTGGGATCGGCAACATCAGATGCAACCGCGGGAGAATGTCACTCCATTGCGGCAATTCATCGGCTGGCACGCCGTGCAGACGATCACGTACGGCACGGAAATAAACCATCAGCCCTACTGACAGGTAATACAGGACGGCGGGAATAACCGCGATTTTGACGATTTCGAAGTAGCTGGTTTCGGTTAGCTCGGCGAGCAGGAAGGCGCCCGCGCCCATGATTGGCGGCATATAGGCGCCGCCGGTTGAGGCGGCCGCTTCCACGCCGCCAGCAAATTCGGAGCGGTAGCCGACTCGCTTCATCAGCGGGATGGTGAACGTGCCCGTCGTCATCACGTTGGCCACGCCGCTACCCGAAATCATGCCGAAGAAACCACTGCTGACGACCGCCGCCAAACCTGGTCCGCCGGTTTTGGCGCCCGTCATGCGGTAAGCGGTGTTGATGATCACCGCCCCGAGACCGGTTTTTTCGAGAAAGGCGCCAAGGACGACAAAGATCACGATGAATGTTGCGAAGACATTCGTAATCAAGCCCAGCATGCCCTCCGTCGACGCCATTAGAAATTCCATGACGGTCTCGGCGTCATACCCGGGGTAATTCAAGATCCCGGGCATCAACTCGGCGACAGTCTCGAAGGAGTAGATGAAAAATAGAAACCCTAGCAACGGGATCAACGGCCCGACGATGCGCCGGGCGATCTCGAAGCTCACCGACACCATCACGATCGAATGAATGAACAGGAGCGCCGGAACCGCAGAACCCGATCGTTCGCGCAGTTGCTGAACGTTGTCGATCCACCACAGGACCGCCATGATAATGCCGATCAGATAAAGAATGTCTGAGATCGTGAAACCATGTCCCGGCGACCTGCGAAGACCTTCGAATAGATAAAGGCCGGCGCCCACAATCCCGCCGAAGATACCGACCGACATCACTTCGGTGTCGAAGTAGCGGAACCATTTGACTTCATTTTCGCCGATTTGCCAGTGCACCCAAACAGCCAGCGCACCACACAGCATGACCAAGTTGGCGAACGCGAACATCTCGTCGAGCCAGACGGCCCGGTCGAGAATTGGACGCTGCCGGTTTTTGAACAGCAGCAGCGACATGATGGTCACACCGAGGAAGAATGTGCCGCGAAATATTTCTTCGACCGGCGGACCGAAGAAGGCGATGTGAATGAAAAAGTATGAATAGGCGACCGCAATGATCGAGAAGAGAATCTTCACGATCCCCGCCATTTGGCGCGGCGGCGCCATCTCTTCGGCAATAATGCCGATTTTCATCAAACCGTTGATCGTGCGGTTGGCCATGCTCGATCGCCCTGCGATTGCGTCAGGAAGTGGAAACCATCTAAGCAGATGGGGCGCGAAGAGATCTGGTCTCTTCGCGCCCGACCACTGCGTTACCGGGCAGTGTTCTTAATGGAACCTGGGTTTAATCAGAATCCCTTAACGATATCGTCCCCGACGTCGAAGCCACGTTCTTTCCAGTACTTGGCTGCCGCAGGATGTACCGGGATGCCGACCGACTTCAGGTTTGTAAAGTCGCCATTGAGCGTTTTCCAGTACGCCGCCGTCGCAACTAGCTTCTTCAGGTTCTCCGGCGCTGCGGTAACCTTCAGCATGTCATAGATGGCCTCATCCGAAACGTCCTTGTGCGCCAGCCAGTAGACGTCATACGAGATCGAGCGCGCCGGCGCATCCATGCCGCGCACGTCTTTCTGCACCGGAATGGTAACCGCCGAATAGAATGGGCTCTTCGCGATAACCGCAGCCTGCTCTTCTTCGGTGAGGCTGATGTAACGCACCGGCTTGCTGATCGACAGCTGCGTCAGCGCCGGAATCAAGAACGGCGCACCAGCGGAACAGAATACGTCGATCTGGCGGTCGCCCAGCGCACGCGCGGAATCGGAAAAACCGAGGTTACGCACCTCGATCTGATCCATGATTCCGGCGCCGTCCATGATGTTGATGCAATTGACGTTACTGCCAGTTCCTTTGTTCAGAAGGTTAACGATCTTGCCTTTCATATCCGAGAAGGACTTGATCGGGCTGTCGGCCAACACGGCGACGATCTGCGATTGTTTGCGCACGTTGGCGATGACGCGGAAATCTTTGTTGGCGCCATCCTCTTCGAACAGACCAACGCCATTCCACGCCTGGTAGGCTTGGCCGACATGGCCCCAGGCGGTATCGAACTTGCCAAGCGAGACACGGCGTACGTTGTCGACCGAGCCATTCGACGGCGAATAGTTGAACTTGTACTTACCGGCAAGTTCGGTGTTCAACAGTTGCGCGCCGGCGCTGACCGACGGATGCCAGCCGCCGCCGGCAGGGCCACCGCCGATGCGGTAGCTTTCCTCTGCCTGCGCGGCACCGGCAATTGCCAGCGCGCTACCAGCCACTATTAGTGTGCTAAATAACTTCATTCGTTCCTCCCTGTGTATGTGCCTTGGCGTTACCCGCCATTGCACCGTCGTATCCGAAATTTCATTCGATCAGGCACGCCCCCAAGTGCTCGACCGAACAGGGTGACGATGGCAGTCTCGCC
>CAJICQ010000365.1_pt1 | contig 13161 bp, 9 predicted proteins | sample 9199721 | NCBI WGS metagenome assembly CAJICQ01 (sample SAMEA7708344, study PRJEB35096) | sediment metagenome | biome: marine neritic benthic zone biome [ENVO:01000025]; feature: sediment [ENVO:00002007]; material: shallow marine sediment [ENVO:03000034] sea grass bed [ENVO_01000059] ...
CCTTGATGATCGCCGCGGCGTCGCAAGTCGCCAGACGATCCGACAGGGTTGCATCGTCGAGCGGTGCCGGCAGCACGGTGAGCACATCGTTGCGTGCGGCGAGCGGCGCGCCCAGTGTTGCAGCACAGGCCATCAGCGATGAGACGCCGGGCACCACTTCGACCGGCCAGTGCTCGGCGAGACGCGCGAGCAGGTACATGAACGAGCCGTAGAAGAAGGGGTCGCCCTCGCAAAGCACGCCGACATCCTGTCCGGCGGCGAGGTGCTCGCCGATCTCTCCGGCGGCGCGGTCGTAGACCTCTTGGGCGGGAAACCGGTCGGGCGACATCGGCGTGCGGATGATAATCTCGTGGGCGTCGGTGGGCATGTGCGGCGCGGCGATGCGCCGAGCCAGACTGTCGCCGGTCTCCGGCGCTGGGTAGGCGACGACCGGACAGGCGGCGAGCAGGCGCGCGCCTTTCAGCGTCATCAATTCCGGGTCGCCGGGCCCGACGCCGATGCCGTAGGCGGTACCATGTGAGGCGTCAGCCATTAGCGGTTAGCCATTGCCTTTGTAACGCTCCATTGGGTCACTTGCATCGCCGGCCGCCAGCCGGTGCGCTTGCCGACCGGCTCGGCGTGGCTGACGGCAATGCGTGATAAATCGCCGCTGAAGGTGCCATGAGCGTTCGTCAAGACCTGCTCGCCTTCCAGAGTCACCGCGTTGGCGACCAGCCGCCCGCCCGGTTTGAGCGCCCGCCAGACGGTCTCGACCACGCCCTCGGTCGACAGGCCGCCGCCAAGAAACACGGCGTCGGGCGGCGCCAGGTCGGGCAGCGCGTCAGCGATATCGGCGGTGACGATCTCCAGAAACGGCGTGCCCAGGCGGCTGGCGTTTTCGGCAATGCGCGCGCTGCGCGCCGGATCGCATTCGACCGCGACCGCCGAGGCGCCGCGTCCTTGCGCGTTTTGCGCCGCGCGCAGCCACTCGATGGCGACCGCGCCGCTGCCAGCGCCCAAGTCCCATAAGCGCTGGCCGGGCAGCGGCGCCAGGGCGGCCAGGGTGGCGGCGCGCACGATGCGCTTGGTGAGCTGCCCATCGTGCAGGAACGCCTCGTCGGGCAAGCCCGGCGCATGCGGATAGATTTGCGCATTGGGTTCGGCGATACACTCGACGGCGATGGTGTTGAGATCGGTGATGTCGACCGCCGGCCAGGCGTCGGCGGTGCCGTCGCAGCGGGTTTCGTCGGTGGCGCCCATATTTTGCAGGACCGACATCCGGCTGGGGCCGTAGCCCAACCCGGTGAGCCGGGCTGCGACCTTGGCCGGGGTCGAGCCGTCGTGGCTGAGGATCAGCAGCCGAGCCCCGGGTTGCGCATGATAGGCCAGTAGATCGAGCGGCCGGCCGTGCAGGGTCAGACAGACGCAGCCGTCGAGCGGCCAGGCCAGCCGCGCGGCGGCGAGGCTGAACGCGCCCGGGGCCGGCATAATCGCCATGTCCGCGGGCGCGAAATGGCGCGCCAGGGTGCTGCCGATGCCGTACGCCATGGGGTCGCCGGTCGCCAAAACGACCACCCGTTTGCCGCGGTTGGCGGCGATGGTTTTCATGGTCTCCTCCAGCGGGAAATCCCAGGCCACTTTCTCGCAATGGCCATTCGCGACCAGTCCGAGATGGCGCTCGCCGCCGACCAGAAGCTCGGCGTTCTCGATCACGGCGCGCGCGGCCGGCGGCAATCCCGTGGGCCCTTCGGCGCCCACGCCCAAGACGGTGAGCCACGCGCTCATGGCGTCGATCCCGGCTCGCTCGACAGGGCATTGACCGTCGCCGCGGCGACCGCGCTGCCGCCGCGTCGGCCGGTCAGGGCGATAAAGGGCGCTGGCGCCATTTCGATGACGGCCTGCTTGGCCTCGGCCGCGCCGACATAGCCCACGGGCATGGCGACGATCAGTGCCGGTTTGGGCCACCCGCCGGCGAGCCCTTCCAACAGCCGGAACAGCGCCGTCGGTGCGTTACCAATGACGGCAACGGCGCCCTCGAGCCAAGGGACCCAGAGTTCGACGGCGGCGGCCGAGCGGGTGGTAGAGCTGCGCAGCGCCAGGCCGCGCACGCTGCCCAGATCGAGGGTACAGAGGATCGGGTTATCGGTTGGTAGGGCGCGGCGAATGATGCCGTCGGCGACCATGCGCGAATCGGTCAGAATCGGCGCGCCGGCTGAAAGCGCTTTTCGCCCCGCCAGTGCGGCCCCGTCGGACCAGCGCAGATCGTCGATCGCTGCCGCCTCGCCGCAGGCATGGGCGATGCGCAAGGCAATTGCGTGCATGTCGTCGGGCAGCGCCGTCAGATCCGCTGCGTTGCTTATCGCGGCGAAGGACTCCCGATAGATGGTTTCGGGATCGCGCTGATAGTCGAGTGGCACTTCCGTCATGGTGCTTGGTGTCTTAAGCCACTTGCCGCCGCCTAATCGGCTGTGTCGCTTTTGTCGTCCCGCAAGCTGCGTGGCCCCAGCGGGTGGTCGGCGTGCGGATAGGGGTGATGATGGCCGTGGTCATGATCGCCATGGCTATGGCCGTGCTGATGGTCGCCATGATTGTGGTGATGGTGATCGTGGCCGACTCCGGTCCCGATGCCTTCGACATGGTGGTGATGGCTTTGCTGCGCCAAGCCGACCTCGTCCTCGAAGCCGAGCACCTGTTCGCGGTACTTGCACATCTGACAGTTCATCACGTTGGTGCCGGCGAGGATTTCCTCGACCCGCTCGGCGAAGGTGTCGAGCACCAGCGGATGGTCGTTGAGGTAGGACGCCTTGACGAACTGGATATCGGGATGGGCCGCTGCGACTTCGTCGGTTTGGTCGTAGATGCGGCGCACCAGAATGCCGGTGAAGAGAAAGTAGGGAAAGACGACAATGCGCCGGTAGCCCAGCTTCGCCGCGTGTTCGAGTGCCGGTTTGACCAGCGGAAAGGTGACGCCCGAATACGCGGTTTCGGCCCAGCCGAAGCCGAGGCCCTCCCACAGCATGCGGCAGACCTTGGCGACGTTCGAGTTGGCGTCGGGGTCCGATGCGCCGCGGCCGACCACCATCAACAGCGTGTCGTGGCGCGGCACCGGCCCCTGCGTGGCGTCGGCTTCGACGATCGCAGCGGCGACCCGCTCGCCGGCCGCGCGGATCATCTTCAAATCGATGCCAAGCTCGCGCCCATAGGTGATATCGAGGCCGGGATTCTGCGCCATGTAGGTGTTGAGAACCGACGGAATGTCGTTTTTCGCATGGCCGGCGGCGAACAGCATGCCGGGCACCGCCAGGACGCGTTTGACGCCGCGCGACGCCAATTTGTCGAGGCCTTCGCGGATGATCGGCTGGGCGAACTCGAGAAAACCGTACTCGACGTCGCGCTCGGGAAAGCGTTCGCGCATCGCCTTGGCCACCACCGCAAACTCGGTGACCGCGTTCTCGTCGCGGCTGCCGTGGCCGCACACCATGATGCCGAACTCTTCGCTCATATCTCTCCGCTCCCGTTATCGCCAATAGACCACGGCGGTCATCCAGCGCCAAGGCTTCGACGGTGAGTCACGATTGACCCGGCGCGGCGGTGGATCGCAGGATGCCCACGATGCTTATTGCCGACTTCGGCGCCAGCGGATTGCTGCCGCCCCTCGTCTTGCTGGCCGCACTGTTGATTGACGCTATCGTTGGCGAATTCGGTCCGCTGTTTCGCGTGCTGCCCCATCCGGTGGCGATGATCGGCGCGATTACCGATTGGCTCGATCAAAGGCTCAATCGCGAACGTCGTGCCACGGGTGCGCGGGCCTTGCGCGGCGCGGTCGTGGTGGTGGTGCTGGCCACGACGATGGCGGCGCTCGGTTGGCTGCTGGCCGATATCAGCCGGTCGATTCCCTTTGGCTGGATTATCGAGCTGCTGCTGGTCGTTTTGCTGCTCGCCCAGCGCAGCCTGTTCGACCATGTGCGCGCCGTTGCCCGCGCGCTCGACCGCGATGGCCTCGCCGGTGGCCGTGCCGCGGTGGCTCATATCGTCGGGCGCGATCCCAAGCAGCTCGACGAGCACGGTGTCAGCCGGGCAGCGATCGAAAGCCTCGCTGAAAGTTTTTCCGATGGAGTAATTGCACCGGCCTTCTGGTACCTGCTGCTCGGCCTGCCCGGTTTGTTCGTCTACAAGACGGTCAACACCATGGACAGCATGATCGGCTACCGCACCGAGCGGCACGCCGCGTTTGGCATGGCCACGGCAAAGCTGGACGATGCCCTCAACTACATCCCGGCGCGCATTGCCGGCGCGTTCGTTGTGGCCGCCGCGATGTTCGTGCCCAAGGGGCTGTCCTCGCAGGCGCTCAGCGTGATGCTGCGCGACGGCGGCAAGCACCGCTCTCCCAACGCCGGCTGGCCCGAGGCGGCGATGGCCGGCGCCCTCTCGGTCGCGCTGTCGGGGCCGCGATCCTATGACGGCAAGGTGGAAGACGCGCCGTGGCTGGGCGAGGAGTTCTCCGCCCGCATCGGAACAGCGGAAATCCGCCGCGCGCTCTATCTTTACGTCGTCGCGTGCCTGGTCAACGCCGCGGTGGTCGCCGCGATCATCACTTTTCTGATTGCCTAGCGCGATCACTCAGCCCTCCGCCGCGGCAAGCAGGGCATCGAGATCGAGGTTGGCCTCGAGGTGCCCGGCCAGATCGTCGAGTGTCTGCTCGACCAACGCGTCGTAGGACAACGTGCTCTGGCGACCGTGGCGAATCTTCGACAGGAAATGGTGGCGATAGGCGTCGGCGGCGAACAATCCATGCACGTACGTCCCGGCGATGCGGCCATCGGGCGAAGTCGCGCCGTCGGGACGCGGCTGGCCGTCACCGGCCAATGTTAGAACAGGCCGCGCGGCATCCGGCCCGGTCGTCCGACCCATATGCATCTCATAACCGGCTAACGCGATATCGCCATCGGCGGCGCGGCCGGTCACCGGCGCCAGCGACTTGTCGCCGCCGATGACCGTCTCGACATCAAGCAGGCCCAGGCCCTCGGCGCTGCCGGCCGGTCCTTCGCGGCCGTCCGGGTCGGTAATCGTTCGTCCCAGCATCTGGTAGCCGCCGCAAACGCCCAGCACTTTTGCGCCGCCGCGCGCCGCCGCCAAGATGTCGATATCCCAGCCCTGGCGGCGCAGCTCGGCGAGGTCGGCGAGGGTCGATTTCGAGCCCGGCAGGATGATCAGATCGGCGCCGGCGGGCAGCGGCTCGCCCGGCGCCACCAGGGTGAGCGCGACATCGGGTTCGGCGCGCAGCGGGTCGAGATCGTCGAAATTGGCGATGCGCGGCAAGCGCGGCACGGCGATGCGGATTGCGCCGTTCGCGTTGTTGGATCCCTCGGTTTGCCGCGCCAGCGATGCCGAATCTTCCGCCGGCAGGCGATGCGCGGCCTCGAACCAGGGAACAACGCCAAACGACCGCAGTCCGGTATGGGCGTGGATGTCGGCGTGGGCGTCGTCGAACAGCGACGGATCGCCGCGAAACTTGTTGACGATATAGCCGCAGATGCGCGCCCGCTCGCCAGCGTCGAGCAGTGTCCAGGTGCCGACCAGGCTGGCGATGACGCCGCCGCGCTCGATGTCGCCGACCAGGGTGACGGGCGCACCGGCGGCTTCGGCGAACCCCATATTGGCGATGTCGCCCGACCGCAGGTTGGTCTCGGCCGGGCTGCCGGCGCCCTCGACCAACACCAGATCGGCGTCTTTTTGCAGGCGCTCGAAGCTTTCCAGCACCGCCGGCAGCAGCTGCGGTTTCAAATCGTGGTAGGCCCGCGCATCGGCATTGCCGGTGACGCGGCCGTGGACGACGACCTGGGCACCGACCTCCGACTGCGGCTTGAGCAACACCGGGTTCATGTCGACCGACGGGGCGATGCCGCAGGCGCGCGCCTGCAACGCCTGGGCGCGGCCGATCTCGCCGATCGCGCCGTCGCAACCGGCTGCCGGGGCGGCGTTGTTCGACATGTTCTGCGGCTTGAACGGTCGCACCGCCAGGCCGCGGCGCATGTACGCTCGGCCCAAACCGGCCACCAGCAACGATTTGCCGACGTCCGACCCGGTTCCCTGCAGCATCATCACTGCGGTCATGGCGCGATGTTCTCCACATGGCTCCGCAACACCTCATCCTGAGCTTGTCGAAGGATCGAGTTGTTGCTTGCCTCATGCTTCGACAGGCTCAGCATGAGGATTTGTTGTCTGGTCGTCGGGAGCACTCTCATTCTCTAAAACTCGATGCCGGCTTGCGCTTTGACGTCGTCGCGGAAGTGGTGTTTGACCATGGTCATGTCGGTCACCATGTCGGCGGCCTCGATCAGTTCCGGCTTGGCGTTGCGTCCGGTGACGATGATGTGCAGGTCCGGCCGCCGCGCCTGCAGGGCCGCGACCACGTCTGCGATCGGCAGATGGTCGTAGCGCAGCACGATATTGAGCTCGTCGAGCAGGATCAGATCGTAGGCCGGATCGGCAATCATCTCCTTAGCCGTCGCCCACGCGGCCTCAGCGGCGGCGATGTCGCGCCGGCGGTCCTGGCTGTCCCAGCTAAAGCCCTCGCCCATCACCGCGATGGTGATCTGATCGGCGAATTTCTCCAGCACCGCACGCTCGCCGGTCTCCCACTTGCCCTTGACGAACTGGACGATACCGACCCGCTTGCCATGGCCGAGTGCGCGCATAACGAGGCCCATCGCCGCCGTCGTCTTGCCCTTGCCCTTGCCGGTATGGACCATCAGCAGGCCCTTTTCCTTAGTCTTGCGAGCAAGAATCTTCTCCCGCGCGGCCTTTTGCTTGCGTTTTTTCTCCGCCCAGCGGGCGTCGTCGTCGTGAGTGGTGTCGTTGGGGCTCGTCATGCGGTCTGTTCCAATGGCAATGGTGTCGGGGACTGCCCGGCCAGCTCCGACAGGCGGGCGTGGGCCGAATTGGAGCGCGCCTGCCACAGGCCGCGGTCGATGGCTTCCCGCAGCCGCTCGGCCATTTCGCGTAGCGCCGCCGGGTTGTTGTCTGCAAGGAAGGCGCGCACCTGTTCGTCGTCCAGATAGGCGGCGTAGACCCGGTCGAACTGGTCGTCGCGCACGACGCCGGCGGTGGCGGCAAACGCAAACAGATAGTCCACGGTCGCGGCCATCTCGAAGGCGCCCTTGTAGCCGTGGCGCATGACACCGGCGATCCATTTCGGATTAATCACACGCGCGCGCACGACGCGGGCGATCTCGGCCTCCAGCGTGCGCACCTTGGGTGCGAACGGGCGTGAATGGTCGTTGTGGTAGACCGTTGGCGGCCGGCCCGTTTCATGGGCGACCGCCGCCGCCAGCCCGCCTTCGAACTGGTAGTAGTCGTCGCTGTCGAGCAGATCGTGTTCGCGGTTATCCTGGTTGTGCACCACCGCTTCGACCGCACCGAGACGGCGCGAGAAGGTTTGGTGCGCGGCGACGCCATAAGTATCGGCGGTGCCGGTACCGGCGCCGGCGCCATAGGCGTAGCCGCCCCAGGCGAGGTAGGCGCGGGCCAGATCGGCGCGCTCATGCCAGCCCCGCTCGTCGATCAGCGCCTGCAGGCCGGCGCCATAGGCCCCGGGCTTGGCGCCGAAAATGCGCCAGCTCGCCTGGCGGCGCGCGTCGTTGGGCGCAATGCCGCCGCCGACGAGCGCTGCGGCTTCCGTAGCAATCCGCGCGGCGATCGGATTGTCGCGCTCGGACTCGTCACGCTGGTCGGCGACCGCCTGGACGGCGCTGTCGAACAGGTCGATCAAACCGGGAAAAGCGTCGCGGAAGAACCCGGAAACCCGCAGGGTGACGTCGATGCGCGGCCGGTCGAGCACCGACACCGGCAGCACCTCGAACCCGGTGACCCGGCGCGATGCGCTGTCCCAGGTGGGGCGGGCGCCGATCAGCGCCAGCGCCTGCGCGATATCGTCGCCGCCGGTGCGCATGTTGCTGGTGCCCCAGGCCGACAGCGCCAGCGCGCGCGGCCAGTTTCCGTGCTCCTGGGCATAGGTCTCGGCCAGCAATTGCGCCGATGCCCAGCCGAGCTGCCAGGCTGCCGGGGTCGGCACCGTGCGCGTGTCGACTGAATAGAAGTTCCGGCCGGTGGGCAAGACGTCGGGACGGCCGCGCGACGGCGCGCCGGACGGTCCCGGCTCGACGAAGCGGCCGTCGAGGCCGGTGAGGAGCCCGGTCAGCTCGGCCTCGCCGCACGCCGCGACGGCCGGGCGGATGGTCTCGTCGAGCCGCGCGAGCACGGCGATCGTGTTGGTCCATGCCGTGTCGGGCGCGCCAGTCCCGGCGATCAGGGCGCGCGCGAGCGCTTCCAGCCGCTCCACCGTGTCGCCGGCGGTGCGCCACGACCGAGCGCCTTTCAGGACAACCGGTTTTTCCCCCTGCCACGGTTCGCCAAGATCGCAATCGAGCGGATCGAAGTCGAGGCCGAGATCGTTCGCCAGGGCGCGCAATAGCGAGGCATCGCCGCCGCTGCCCGTACTCCGGGGCAGGCGCACCAGGGCGGCGAGCAGATCGGTCAGTTGGCCGCCGTGGGGCGAGGCGCCGAACACGTGCAAGCCGTCGCGGATCTGCAGCTCCTTGAGTTCGCACAAATAGCCGTCGAGGCGGGTCAACGCGTCGTCGCTTTCCGTATCGCCGTCGAAGCCGAGATCGCGGTCGAGCCCGGACTCGACCGCCAGATCGAGGATTTGCCGGCGCAGTACCGCCAATCGGCGGGGGTCGACGTTGGCCGCCTCGTAATACTCGTCGACCAACGCTTCCAAATCCCGCAATGGCCCGTATGTCTCCGCCCGGGTGAGCGGCGGCGTCAGGTGGTCGATGATGACGGCGGCGGCGCGGCGCTTGGCCTGGGTCCCTTCGCCGGGGTCGTTGACGATGAACGGATAGAGGTGGGGCAGCGGGCCCAGAGCGGCCTCGGGAAAACACTCCGCGCTCAGCGCCACCGCCTTGCCGGGTAGCCATTCCAGATTACCGTGCTTGCCCATATGGACGATGGCGTGCGCGCCGAAGGCCTCGCGCAGCCAGGCGTAGAAAGCGAGATAGCCGTGCGGCGGCACCAGGTCGGGGTCATGGTAACTCGCCACCGGATCGATGTTGTAGCCGCGCGCCGGCTGAACGCCAACGGTGATATTGCCGTAGCGCACCGCCGGGATGGCGAAAGAACCGCACTCGGTATCGCCGGCGCGGAAGAACGGATCGGCCTCGGGCGGCCCCCAGCGTTCGCTCACCTGCTGGCGAACCGTTGTCGGTAGAGCGGCGAAAAACATCTCGTAGTCGGGCAGCGGCAGGGTCTCGCGGATAGCGCGACCAACGATTGTCGCATTGGTCGGGCCGGCGGCGAGGTCGTCGATCAGCGCGCCGCCGTCGGCGGGCAAGCCGGTGATCCGATAACCGGCAGCCAACAGCGCGTTGAGGACGGTGACGGTGGCGGCCGGTGTGTCGAGGCCGACGCCGTTGCCCAGCCGGCCGTCGCGGTTGGGATAGTTGGCCAACACCAGCGCCACGCGGCGTTCGCCGGTGGGTGTGGTTTGCAGATCGGCCCAGGCGGCCGCCAGCTTGGCGGTAAAGGCGAGCCGGTCGGCGACCGGCTGGTAGACGGTGACGTCGGTCTCGGTCGCCGGGTCGCGCCGCGCGCGGCCCTTGAACGAGACCGCCCGCGCCAACACCCGGCCGTCGACCTCCGGCAAGGCGACGTTCATGGCGATGTCACGCGCCGCCAAGCCGTTGGTGCCGGCGCGCCACCCCGCCTCGTCGGAGCCGGCGAACACGACCTGCAGGAGCGGCGCGTCGGTGGCGGCGAACGGGCCGCGATTGGTGTCGCCGCCAGGCGCCGCCAAGGCGAACCCGGTGGTATTGAGGATCACCGCGGGCGGGGCGTCGGCCAGTACCTGCGCCAGGGTCGCCGCGGCGACCGGGTCTTTCAAGCTGCTGGCAAAAACCGGCAAGGGATTGAGGCCGGCTTCCTGCAGCTCGGTTATCAGCCCATTGACGACCGCTAGGTTGGCGGCTTGCACCAGCGCTCGGTAGAACACCAGCGCTGCAATCGGCGAATTCGGTCGCCACTGGCGTTGCAGGTCGGCAAGCGTCGGGGTTGGTGCCCCGGGCCAATAGAGGCCGGCGCGCAGCAACGGTGCCGGTTCGTTCCAATCGGCGTCGTGGCCGGTCAGTGTCGCCGCGCAGGCCAAGAAATTCTCGGCATTGGTGCCGCCGCCATGGACCAGATACTGCCACAGGCGGTGGGCCGCTGGCCCGTCGAGGGTGGTCAAGCCCGCAAGCTCGGCATCGGGCTGGTCGTCGCCGGGCAGAAACGCGACCGGAATGTTTGCCGCCGCGCAGGCCGCGGCGATTTCGTCGACGCCGTAGCTCCAGTACCCGCGCCCACCCAAGAGACGCGCGACCACCAGCTTGGCGTTGGTGACTACCCGGTCGACATACAAGTCCACCGACAGGTTGTGGCCGAGCCGCAGATAGTTGGCCAAGCGCACGCTCGGGGTCGCGGGGTCGATGCCTTCACGCACCGCTTGCGCGGCCGCCAAACACGCGATCTCGGTGTCGGCGGCGCTGAGGACGACGATATCGCCCGGCGTCTGACCAAGGTCGACGGCCTCGCTGCCGTCGTCGACGGCTCCCGGCGTGGCGGCCAGCAGATGCATCGGCTACTGGTCCCGTACAACCCCATCCTTCGACAAGCTCAGGATGAGGAAAAGTGATGAATGCAGCCTCATGCTGAGCCTGTCGAAGCACGAGGCTGCGGTGCTACGAATATCGCTGCGTTCGCTCATGCGCGGAGTGCCGCGGCGATGGCGGCGCGGTCCATGCCGGCGCGGCCGATGACGACGAGTTCGCTGGTGCGGCGCTCGCCGTCGCGCCAGTCGCGGTCGAAATAGTGCTGAAAGCGCGTGCCGACCCCTTGCACCACCAGGCGCCGGGCCTTGCCGGGGACGTCGAGGAACCCCTTGATGCGGAAAATATCGTGCGCAGCCACGGCGGCGGTGAGGCGCGCTTCGATATCTGAAACGTCTGAAATAGCGCCCAACGATACGATAAAGCTATCGAAGTCGTCGTGGTCGTGGTCGTCTTCGAGGTCATGGATGCTGGGCCGCGTCGCGAGATCGCCTTCTGCTGCCGCGGCGAGACCGAGCACCAGCGCCGGGTCGAGTTGGCCGTGGATGGCGTTCACGGTCTTGACCCCGGCACGGCGGTGTTCGGCGATCGCGGTGTCGACATCGCCGGCGCTTTTGTCGCCTGGGCCGTTCAGCAAATCGGCCTTGTTGACGACAATAAGATCGGCGCAGGCGATTTGGTCGACGAAAAGCTCCTCCAGCGGGTTGTCGTGATCGAGCGCGGGATCGGCCGCGCGCGCAGCCGCCACTGCTTGTGGGTCGTCGGCGAAACGGCCGCCGGCGACGGCGGCGGCGTCGATCACCGTGACCACGCCATCGACCGTGGTGCGCGCCTTGACCTCGGGCCAGGCGAACGCCTTGACCAGCGGTTTCGGCAACGCCAGGCCCGAGGTTTCGATGACGATGTGATCCGGCGGGTCGGCACGGTCGAGCAGGGCGGTAATCGTCGGCACGAAATCGTCGGCGACGGTACAGCACAAACAGCCGTTCGACAGTTCGATCACGTCGTCGTCGTCGCATCCCTCGATGCCACAGCCATTGATGATCTCGCGATCGATGCCGAGATCGCCGAATTCGTTGATCACCAGGGCCAGGCGCTGCCCGTTGGCGTGCTCGAGCAGGTGGCGGATCAGGCTGGTCTTGCCGGCGCCGAGAAACCCGGTGATGACGGTGGCGGGAATTTTCCGCATTGCGAATTATCCTTGCTGATTGGGCTGTTTGAGCGTGATCGGCAGGCCAGCGGCGACGAAGTCGACCCGGTCGGCGCGGCCTGCCACTTGTTGGTTGAGCCGGCCGGCGTGGTCGCGGAAGACGCGGCCGAGAGCACTATCGGGCACGATCCCGAGACCGACCTCGTTGGCGACGCACACGACCGGTCCGGGCATATCCGCGAGACGGTCGAGCAGGCCGGCGGTTTCGCCGGCGAGGTCGCGCTCGGCCAGCAGAATATTGCTCAGCCATAGTGTGAGGCAGTCGACGAGGACCGGCTGACCGTCCCCGGCATACGCGGCAAGAGCCTCGCCGAGCGCCAGCGGCGCTTCTTCGTTGTGCCAGCGGTTGCCGCGGCGCGCCCGATGTTCGGCGATGCGTTCGGCCATCTCGCCGTCGCCGGCCTCGGCGGTGGCGATATAGACCGGCAGAACGCCCACAGTTTCGGCATGGCCGAGTACCAAGGCTTCGGCGTGGCGGCTCTTGCCGGAACGCGCGCCGCCGAGCACCAGCGTTAGCGCCGGGAGAAGACCCGAGGTGACACGGTGCCGCATATTGTCGTCTATCAACCGTCGTCCCTCCGCCCGAGGTGCCGGTGTTAATCGGTTGCGCTAAAGAGGTCTCCTGGCTCCGGGTTCCCGGTCGGATGCGCCCTTCCCGGCGGTGATTGCCGCCAGTGGTGTTACGCCCGACCTCGCCGTTACAGTTGCGGGGGCAGCGCCGGCATTGGCGATTTTCCTAGTCAAACGATCGCCGCACCGGACTTCCCTGTTCTAGCGCTGGAGCAACGCTAGCATGGCGGTGTGATCGGGCGCCAGTACGGTTTCTGAAGTGGCGAGCTGATTGACGTGGAAAAGTGCCCACGCACCCTCGGGGTGGCTCTCGGTGGGGCCGAAATGATCGAGCCGCGTGACCGAACAATTGTCGATCTGGCAAGCTAATGCGACTTCGGGGTCGAGACCCAGCGCGTGCCCGATGGCCGCGCGGATCGCGCCGCCATGGCCGACCGCGATGATGTCGCGTCCGGCATGCTGGGCATTGAGCCGCTCGATCACCCCGGCTACCCGTTCCATCAGATCGACGAAGCTTTCGCCGCCGGGCGCCCGGGTGCGCGCGGGCGCCAGCCAGAACAGGTGCTTGGGGTCGAGTTCGGCGTAGACCTCTTCGCGTTTGCGGCCTTGCCATTCGCCGAAATTCTGCTCGGCGAGGTCCTCTTCGACGATCGGCTCGGGCAGGTCCAGACCGGCGGCGCGGATGGCATCGGCGGTTTGGTGGGTGCGCTGCAAGTGACTGGTCACCAACGCACTGTCGGCCGGCAGGAAGCGCGCCAG
>CAJICQ010000292.1_pt1 | contig 13128 bp, 10 predicted proteins | sample 9199721 | NCBI WGS metagenome assembly CAJICQ01 (sample SAMEA7708344, study PRJEB35096) | sediment metagenome | biome: marine neritic benthic zone biome [ENVO:01000025]; feature: sediment [ENVO:00002007]; material: shallow marine sediment [ENVO:03000034] sea grass bed [ENVO_01000059] ...
CTTCGGGGTTGTCCGCCGCGGGAATGCAATTGCACGGACTATCTGTCGTATCGTACTTGCGGTCGTCGATGAGCACGCCACCCCATGAAACGTGCCGCCAGTCGATATTGCCTTCGACGAAGATCTTGTCCCAGCCAGCTACAATTGTCGTGAATATGGCCCGCTTTGCCCGCAAATAATCGGGGGGCGCCGGAATATCCCAGGCAATCAGATGATCGGTTACCACGCCCCAATGATTTCCAATTGGCGGCTTAATACCCAGCAACTTGGAGGCAGCATCGGCAAGTACCAGGTTCAACTGGCGCCCAGGGACGAAGCGCATCAAATCGGCGATGAGCCAGACAATCCGGGGATCTTTTGCTTCGACGATTTCGGCCAGGGCTGTCGTCTGAGCGTCCTGCCAGCTCGATTGCGCCATACTGTCGATAAAGGCCACCTGCACAGCGGCCTGCAACGCCTCGGAAAGCGGGCCTTCCGGTGCTTCTGGCGGTTTGCCGAATTGCTCGATCACGTAGTCCGGCAGCGGTGCCGCTTGCTCGGCCTGCAGAGCCTCGAACCTGAACAGAGAAAGCGTTACCACTGCCGCAATTAAGAAGATGCGGGATCGAAAGCTGATTGCCGATGCCATAGACGGGCCTTTCGCGCTGTCCCCACCAAAAATCATAACCTCCCAGAGGTATCGGCGGGCTCTGAGTAAATAGTCGTCTTGTCCCTAGCAAATATTTCACCCGGCGTTGGGCTTTGATTCTTTTAACACCTGTCCCTATCGAATATTCCATCCGGCGTTCGAATTGATCGCGCGGCGACCTCGAGGCCGATACTTCGAACGCCGATTTGCTAAGGTCGCTTCTCGAATAGCGGCTTGTCGATCGGCCCGATGATCAATTATCTGCTGTTCGAGGCTAATTCCTGCCGTCGGCAGGCACCCTAAATGACGACCGGTTTACCCCGCGAAGGCGGACGTGGGTAGAGTGTTGACGTCCTCTGCTTTGGGGAGAGGACAATATTATTCGGGCACGGGCAGCGGCTGGTCGGTCTCGGGAATGTTCCACGCGCGTTGCACCGCCGGCCGGTCGAGCATGGTCATGTACCAGCGCCGCACGTTGGGATAGTCGTTCAGATCGATTTCCTGCCAGTTGAAGCGCGCGGTCCACGGCCACACCGCCATATCGGCGATCGAATAGTCGTCGACGATATAGTCGCGCCCCGCGAGCCGCCGATCGAGCACGCCGTAGAGGCGCCGTGCTTCTTTTTCGAAGCGTTCCTGGGCGTAGGGCGATTTGCCGGGATTGTACTTGGTGAAATGGTGCACTTGCCCGAACATCGGGCCGACGCCGCCCATCTGCCACATCAGCCACTCGATCGTCCGCCAGTAGACGTCGCGGTCGGCGGTGTTGAGGAACTGGCCGGACTTTTCCGCCAGGTACATCAGGATCGCGCCGGTCTCCATCAGCGCAAACCCGCTATTGTCATGGTCGACGATCGCCGGGATCTTATTGTTGGGGCTGATCTTGAGGAATTCGGGATCGAACTGCTCGTCCTTGCCGATATTGATCGGGATCATTTTGTATTCCAGCCCGGTCTCTTCGAGCATCAACGAGATCTTGCGGCCATTGGGCGTGGTCCAGGTATAGAAGTCGAGCATCGGCTGAACTCTCCTCACAGATTTCTAGCTAAGCATTGCGCCGGGAAGTTTGGCGCACCCTATGTGGCGTCGCGCACAGGGTCAATCGAAGCGCGGGCAAAAGTTCTGTGCGGGGCAAAAGACCGGCTAGCGGCGTTTCCAGACGATGACGTGGGTGCCCGTGCCGCCCGGCGGCGCGCCCGAAAATGTCATTCGTGCGCCTTCGTGGACAACGTCGCGGGCGATGGAATGTCCCTGGATATTGGGGTCGAGGGCGTGTTCCACCGTGTGGAAGACCTTGTCCTCATCGATCTCCCAGGTGCCGGCGTAGTTGACGTAACTCGTAAAGGCTTCGACACGGTCATCATCGCTCGGCCGGTCGACCGGCAGGAACCGGTCCTTGGCACGCACGATCGCCGACATGTGGCCATCATCTGTGTACATGATGGTGCCCTGGGCGTCGCGTCCCATCGGATGGGTGCGCCCGCCGGCGTCGTCCTCGACGTACCATTCCTCGAGAACCCAGGCGCCGAGCATGTCGTCCTTGCTGAGTGGCATATGTATGTTCCCCGCAGCGTATATATCCGACGCGCGGCACGATACGCGCACCGGCATTGATGCGCTAGACTAGATAGATGGCCACCGGCACCGAGCAAGATAAGCCGATCCCCGATGCGACCCAGCCGACGCGTTTGCGCCGCTTGCTGCGATGGTGGCCGGTGGCGGTGCTCGCGGCCGGCCTTGCCAGCTTCTTCGCCAGCGGCGCCGACCATTACCTGATGCTGCAGACCCTGCACGACAACCGCATGGAACTCGTCGCCTTCGTGCACGACTATGGCGCGTTGGCGGTGCTCGCGTTCGTGGGCATTTACATCTCGGCGACCGCATTTGCCGTTCCAGGCACGCTGATATTGACCATCGCCGGCGGTTTTCTGTTCGGCATTTGGTGGGGCACGTTTTGGGCGGTGATCGGCGCGACGATCGGCGCCTCGATACTGTTTCTGGCCGCGCAGACCACCCTCGGCGAGGCTCTGCGAGCGCGCACCGGCAAGATGCTGCAAAAAATGGAGGTGGGCTTCCGCGCCAATGCGTTCAGCTATCTGTTGACGCTGCGCCTGTTGCCGGTGTTCCCGTTCTTTATTGTCAACGTGGTGTCCGGCTTCGTCGGCGTACCTTTGCGCACCTTCGTCTTGGCGACCTTGTTGGGCATCATACCCGGATCGTTCGTCTTCGCCTCGGTCGGCGCCGGCCTCGGTAGTGCATTCGAAATGATGATGGAGCCGACCCTGGCGAGCGCGATCACGCCGGAAATCGTCACCGGGCTGGTCTCGCTTGCGGTTCTGGCGCTCGCGCCCATCGCTTGGAAAAAACTCAAACCCCGCCGCAGGCTATAGCGGTAACCGTAATCTAATCACGAGGAATTCCTGTGCCCCATAATCTGATAGCCCGCGCCCGCCGCGACACCATTTCGGTCGCCGTCGTCACGACCAGCAATATCGCCGCGTGGTTGCGCAAACTGCCGAAGGCGCAACGCGACTGGCTGTCCCAGAGTGGCTTCACCGCGAAGAAGGATTCACACGCGCTGCTGCCGGACGCGCGCGGCGGCGTCGAACGGGCCGTCTTCGTCACCGACGAGACATCCGATCTGTGGTCGTGGAGCCAGCTGGCGGCGGCGCTGCCGAAGGCGAGCTATCGCTTGGAAGGCCGGCTCGCCAAGGCTGTCGCCAACGACGCCGCCTTGGGGTGGGGCCTCTCGGCGTACGAATTCATCAAGTACCGCAAAGCCAAGCTCGACCGGCCGGAGTTGGTGTGGCCGGCCACGGCCGACCGCGCGGCCGTGACCCGCACCCTCGATGCGACGGCACTGGTCCGTGACCTGATCAATACACCGGCCGAAGACATGGGGCCTTCGGAACTGGCGGCCGCCGCGCGGTCGGTCGGCCGCCGCTTCGGCGCGCGCACCCGGGTGATCGCCGGCGACGCCCTGCTCAAGGCCAACTACCCGATGATCCACACGGTCGGCCGCGCCTCGGATGACGCGCCGCGCCTCATCGACACGCGCTGGGGAACTCGCGGTCCCCGGGTGACCCTGGTCGGCAAGGGCGTGTGTTTCGATACCGGCGGGCTCGACCTCAAACCGGCTGCCGGCATGCTGCGGATGAAAAAGGATATGGGCGGCGCTGCTCATGTTCTGGGGCTGGCCTCGATGATCATGGCGGCGAAGCTGCCGGTGCGCCTGCGGGTCTTGATCGGCGCCGTCGAGAACGCCGTCGCCGGCAACGCCTACCGGCCGTGGGACGTGCTCGCCACGCGCAAGGGCATCACCGTGGAAAACGCCAACACCGACGCCGAAGGCCGGCTGGTGATCGGCGACTGCCTGGCCGAAGCCTCGCGCGAGAAACCCGACCTGTTGCTCGACTACGCGACCCTGACCGGCGCGTCGCGGGTCGCTGTGGGCATCGAGATGGCGGCGCTCTACTGCAATAACGACGATCTCGCCCGGGACTTCGAAAAGCACGCCGCGGCGACCGCCGATCCGCTGTGGCGGCTGCCGCTGCACAAACCCTATCGGCAAATGCTCGACAGCAAGGTCGCCGACATCTCCAGCGCCAGCGAGGGCGGTTTCGCCGGCGGCATCACCGCCGCGCTATTTTTGCAGGAATTCGTCGATGACGACATTCCCTGGGCTCATTTCGACATTATGGCGTGGAACATGTCGACCCGGCCCGGCCGGCCTGAGGGCGGCGATGCGCAGGCGATGCGCGCCGCCTTTGCGCTGATTTCCGAGCGTTTCGGGAGGTAACACGCTGGGGTGGCTGGATATAGTTAAAAACTATGGATATTATTAAAAATCATAATTGGTAATTAGGCGACGGACCCGCTAGCTATGGGCGACGTCCAAAATCAACCGTAATACTCAGCGACAGGGAGCGCGCCCATGGTCAAGCCGATTTTGCAAACTTATCCGGTCATCCCCGCCGAAAGCGAGCACGAGCGCGAGAAAATGCGTCCGCTCGGGCGCAACAAGGAGCGCTACCAGGAGACGCTGCAGGGTTGGCACGAGGTCATCAAAGCGTGCGACGACAACGATTTCTGGGGCGTCGCCACCATCGAGCACCATTTCTGGTCGGAAGGCTACGAGGTTGGCCCGGCGCCGGGCATCATGGACGCCTACTGGGCGGCGATCACCAAGAACGTGCGGGTCGGCCAGCTCGGCTACGTGATGAGCGTGCAGAACCCGATTCGCGTCGCCGAAGAGGTGGCGATCATCGACCATCTGACCCAGGGCCGCTGCTTCGTCGGTTTCGCCCGCGGCTACCAGAGCCGCTGGACCAACGTGCTGGGCCAGCATTACGGCACCACGGCGACTAAATCGCCGACCGCGGCGAAGAACAATCAGACGGCGGTCGGCGCCGGCTTTGCCCAGAAGGGCATGCACGTCACCGAAAAGGACGTCAAGAACGACCAGCACAACCGCGAGGTCTTCGAAGAGCAGATCGAGATCGTGCTCAAGGCGTGGACGCAGGATTCGATGAACCACAAGGGCAAGATCTGGCAGATCCCCTATCCCGGCGATACCGGCGTCACCGACTGGCAGCTCGCCCACACCGACGTGACCCAGCGCTTGGGCGCCCTCGACGAGGTCGATGAGAACAACAACGTGGTCAACGTCAGCGTCTGTCCGGCGCCCTACACCGATCCCCATCCGCCGGTCTTCGTGTCGGGCAGCGGCAGCCCCGAGACCATCGAGTATTGCGCCAAGATGGGCTTTATCCCGACCTACTTCACCAATATCGACATTGCCGCGCCGTTGGCCGATCAGTATGCCGACACCGCGCGCGCGGCTGGCTTCAACTGGAAGCCGGGGCAGAACCAGAACCTGGTGCGCTGGTTGCAGATCGCCGAGAGCGAGCAGGCGGCGATCGATGCGGTGATGGCCTACGACTACGACATCTGGAAGAACTTCTACGCCGCCATGGGCCGGCGCAAGCTCGATCCCGAGGACGTCATCGGATCGATGCTCGAGTCCGGGCTCTACGCCATCGGCACGGCGGAATCAGTGCGCGATCAGCTGGTCGCCCAGTGGGAGGCCTTCCCGGCCGAGTACATCACGCTGATCTACCACTACGCGCAGATCCCCAAGGACAAGACGATCGAGAACATCATCGCCTTCAACGAGGTCGTCAAACCGGCGCTCGACGAAATCACGGCGTCGGCCGGCCACGTCGCCGCGGCTGCCGAATAAACTCAGAAGTTCCGTTTACACAAACGGGGGTCGCGTTCGCCGCGGCCCCCGTTTTTTTGGGGGAATGGCCTACTTGGCGAGGCAAGAAACATCACCCCCACCCCAGCCCTCCCCCATCCAGGGGGCTGAGGCTGGACCGTCACGCCAGTGGCGTGGCGTAAGCCAGCCGAAGCGTTTTTTCTGCGTTCCGACTTGCGTCGTGCCACCGGCACGACGGTTCGTCCCGCAGCCCCCTCGATGGGGGAGGATTTAGGTCGGGGTGGATAACTCCGGATTAAGTGAGAAAACTTCGTCCGCTCAATATCCCGCGGCGCGGTCGACGAGGTAGAGCGGCGGTTCGCCGGCGTCGAAGCGGCCGATGTTCTCGGCGACCTGGCGCACCACGCTGCGCGGATCGGTGATGCTGGCGTTGTGCGGCGTGATGGTGATCTGCGTGTGGTCCCAGAAGGGGTGATCGGCGGGTAGCGGCTCCTCGCGGAAGACGTCGAGGGTGGCGTGGGCCACCTGGCCGGAAGCCAGCGCGTCGAGCAGATCGGCGTCGACCACGTGGGCGCCGCGCGCCGCGTTAATCAAATAGGCGCCTTGGGGCAGCCGGGCCAGCGTATCGCGGTTGATGATGTCGGTAGTTTCGGTCGTGAGTGGCAACAGGCACACCAGAATCTCGGTGCGCGCCAGGAACGGTGCCAACCCGTCGGGCCCATCGAAGCAGGTGACACCTTGAAGGTCTTTTGCCGACCGGCTCCAGCCGGCGACCTGAAATCCCAACGCGGTGAGCTTTGCCACGGCGTCGCGGCCCAACTCGCCCAGCCCCATCACGCCGACGGGACGCTCGTCGGCCTGGCGCAGGTCGCGGACCCGGTCGTCCCACACATGATCGTGCTGTTGCGCCGCCAAGGCCGGTTGGTTGCGGTGATAGCGCAGCACATGCAGCAGCACATATTCGCTCATGCCGGACGTCAGATAGGGGTCGACCACCCGGGTTATCGGCACCTCGGGCAGCGTGGGGTCGACGAACAAATGGTCGGCGCCGGCGCCCATCGACAGAATGGCTTTCAGGTTTGGCAGTTTGGCGAGCTCGCCAGCCGGCGGTTTCCAGGCCAGCGCGTAGTCGATCTCGGCCGCCTCGCCGACGTCGGGCCACGTCCGCACCTCGAGCGCGGGAGCGACGCGCCGGAACTCCCGCCGCCACCAGTCGGGGCGCTCGTCGGGCGCGATAATCAGCAGGACCACTGATCGGCACTCGATAAACTGGGGCAATTTCCAACACCCTCATCCTGAGGAGCCCTTTCGCCTCGCCCTTCGAGACGGGCCTCGCGGCCCTCCTCAGGACGAGGCGAAAGGGCGTCTCGAAGGATGAGGGTGACTAAAGCCACATTCATCGCGCTCTATGTGGCAACCACGCCACCCACACCAACCGCCTCGAGGTCGAACGCCGCCGCCATCAGCGCCTTGGTATAGGCCTCTTTCGGTTGGTCGAAGATCTGCGTCGCCGCGCCCTGTTCGACCACCTTGCCGTCGCGCATGACGATCACCTGGTCGGAGATTGCCCGCACCACTTTCAAATCGTGGCTGATGAACAGATAGGCCAGCTTGTGCCTGGCTTGCAGATCGCGCAGCAGGTCGATGATCTGTGCCTGCACCGACCGGTCAAGCGCCGAGGTCGGCTCGTCGAGGACGATGAATTTCGGCTTGAGCACGATGGCGCGGGCGATCGCCACGCGCTGGCGCTGGCCGCCGGAGAACTCGTGCGGGTAGCGGTGCCGGCTCGCCGGGTCGAGTCCCACTTCCTCCATCGCCTGAGAAATCAAGGCATCGCGCTCGGCCGGGGTATCGCCGATCTTGTGAACCTTGAGGCCTTCCTCGATGATCTGCGCGATCGACATGCGCGGGCTGAGGCTGCCGTAAGGGTCCTGGAACACGATTTGCATTTCGCGCCGCAGCGGCCGCAGCGCCTTGGACTGCAGATTGTCGAGATGGCGGCCGTGGAATTCGATCGGACCGTCGGAGGTGATCAAGCGCAGCAGCGCCAGGCCCAGCGTCGTCTTGCCGGAGCCCGATTCGCCGACGACGCCGACGGTCTGGCCCTCGCGGACATCCACCGTAATCCCGTCGACCGCCCGGATATAGTCAGTGGTGCGCCGCAAGAGGCCGGTCTTGATCGGGAACCAGACCTTCAAATTGTCGGTGTGCATGACCCGCGGCGCATCTTCGGCCGGTTGCAGCGCCGCGCCCGACGGTTCGGCCGCTAGCAGATGTTTGGTGTAGGGGTGCGTCGGTGTCTCGAAGATTTGCTGGGTCGGGCCGTGCTCGACGATCTCGCCCTCGTTCATCACGCACACCCGCTGCGCCATCTTCCCGACGATGCCGAGATCATGGGTGATGAACAGCATCGACATGCGGAATTTGGCCTGCAGATCGAGCAACAGTTCGAGGATCTGCGCTTGAATGGTGACGTCGAGCGCGGTGGTCGGCTCATCGGCGATCAAGAGCTTGGGTTCGTTGGCCAGCGCCATCGCGATCATCACCCGCTGGCGCTGGCCGCCGGAGAGTTCGTGGGGATAGGCGGTGAGGCGTTTTTCCGCTTCCGCCAAACCGACTAGGTTGAGCAGCTCCAGCGTGCGCGCCCGCGCGGCGTCGCGGTTCAGTCCCTTGTGGATGAACAGCACCTCGTTTATCTGCTTCTCCACCGTGTGCAACGGATTGAGCGAGGTCATCGGTTCCTGAAAAATGATCGCGATATCGTTGCCGCGGATGGCGCGCAGCCGGTCTTCGGGCGCGCCCATCATCTCTTCGCCCTCGAACTTCACCGAGCCACCGGGGTGGCGCGCCACCGGGTAGGGCAGCAATTGCAGGATTGACAGCGCCGTGACCGACTTGCCCGATCCGGATTCGCCAACCAGTGCCAGCGTCTCGCCCTTGGCGACGTCGAAGCTGACCTGTCTGACCGCCTGAACCCGGCCGCCGGGGGTCGCGAAGTCGACCGATAAATCGTGGATCGATAGCAACGGCTCGGCCATCAGCCCTGGTCTCCGGAAATCTGTTTGCGCGGATCGAAGGCGTCACGCACCGCCTCGCCGATGAAAACCAACAGGCTCAGCATGATCGCGATGGAAAAGAAACCGGTAAGCCCGAGCCAGGGCGCCTGGACATTAACTTTACCCTGTTTCAACATTTCACCCAGCGACGCCGAGCCTGGCGGCAGGCCAAAGCCGAGAAAATCGAGCGAGGTGAGCACCGTTACCGACCCAGCGGTAATAAACGGTAGAAGGGTCAGCGTTGCGACCATGGCATTTGGCAGCACGTGGCGGAACATGATCAGTCGACTGCCCATCCCGAGCGCCCGGGCGGCGCGCACATAATCGAAGTTACGCGCGCGCAGAAATTCCGCGCGCACCACGCCGATCAGCGACATCCAACTGAACAGCAGCAACAAGCCAAGCAACCACCAGAAGTTGGGCTCCACCACCGAGGCGAGGATGATCAGCAGAAACAGTGCCGGTAGCGACGACCAAATTTCGATGAACCGCTGGAACAGCAAATCGATCCAACCGCCGAAATAGCCCTGCACCGCGCCGGCGGTGACGCCGACGATGCTCGACAGGATGGTCAACGTAAAGCCGAACAGGACCGATATGCGGAAGCCGTAGATCAAGCGGGCGGTGACGTCGCGGGCCTGGTCGTCGGTGCCGAGCCAATTCTGTGTCGTCGGCGGCGACGGCGCCGGTGAGGGCAGGTCGGTTACCGCGGTATCGAAGCTGTAGGGAATGAGCGGCCAGATCACCCAGCCTTTTTCCTCGATGAGTTCGACGACGAAGGGGTCGGAGTAGTCGGCCTCGGTTTCGAAATCGCCGCCGAAAGTGGTTTCGGGATAGCTCGCGATTACCGGCGCATAAAAGGCACCGTCGAAGCGCACCAGGAGCGGTTTATCGTTGGCGACGAGTTCGGCGAACAAAGTGAAAAAGAACAACACGAGAAAGATCCACAGCGACCAGTAGCCGCGTTTGTTGGCCCGGAAGTTGGCCAACCGGCGCGCTGTGAGCGGCGAAACACGCCGTCCAAATAGGTTAGGCGCCGATGCGTCAACAGGCGGACTTGTAGCTCTATCGACTGCCGCTGTCGCCATATCAGACCTCGCGGCTCTCGAAATCGATGCGCGGATCGACGAAGACGTACATCAGATCGCCAACCAGACCGAGCAGCAGCCCGAGCAGAGAGAAAAAGAACAGGGTGCCGAACATGACCGGGAAGTCGCGATTGAGTGTTGCTTCGAAGCCGAGCAGTCCCAGACCGTCGAGCGAGAAAATCACTTCGGTCAGCAACGCGCCCGTGAACAGGATACCGATGAAGGCGGATGGAAATCCGGCGATGACGATCAGCATACCGTTGCGAAACACGTGACCGTAGAGAACCTGTTTTTCGGCCAGCCCTTTAGCGCGGGCTGTCACCACATATTGCTGGTTGATCTGATCGAGGAACGAATTTTTGGTCAACATGGTCAGTCCGGCAAAGGAGCCGATCACTAGCGAGACCAGCGGCAGCGTCATATGCCAGAAGTAATCGCCAACCTTGCCGATCAAACTCAGTTCCGACCAGTTGTCGGAGACGATGTCACGCAGCGGAAACCAGTTCCAATAGCTGCCGCCGGCGAAAAGAATGATCAAAAGTATGGCAAACAGGAAACTCGGCACTGCGTTGCCGAATATGATGATGCCACTCGTCCAGATATCGAATCGGCTGCCGTCCTTCACCGCTTTGCGAATACCCAGCGGTATCGAGATCAAATAGATCAAAAGCGTTGTCCACAGGCCGAGGCTGATCGATACCGGCAGTTTGTCGAGCACCAGATCGACAACCTTGCGGTCCTGGAAAAAGCTCTCGCCAAAATCAAACGTGATGTAATTGCCCATCATATTGAAGAACTGAACGTGCAGCGGCTTGTCGAAGCCCACCATTTGCTCGATTTCGGCGATCAACTCTGGCGGCAGGCCACGGGCACCCCGGTACTTGGACTCGAAGCCGCTCGCTTGATCGAGCTGCTGCTGGCTTTCAACGCTGTCTTGACTCAACTCGCTGCCGCCGCCGGTCACGCGGGCCGTGGCGTCCACCGCGGTGCCCTGGATCTGGGCGATGATCTGTTCGACCGGCCCGCCCGGCGCGGTTTGAACGATGGCGAAATTGATGATCATGATCCCGAACAAAGTCGGGATGATGAGCAGCAGCCGGCGAATGATATAGGCAAGCATGGGGCTAACCTAACGGTGTATGCGAATCGGGGCTAGCCACCGTTTGCCGAATTGGCGCGCCGTCCCAGGGCTGCCTCTTTCTCAGGATCGATCCACCAGGCGTTAATGTTGGCTGCCTCGCCTAACAACGGAATTTTTTCCGGTCGCCCGAATTTATCCCAATACGCAACACGGTCGGCGGCCAAGTGGAATTGGGGGATCACATAAAAGCCCCACAACAGCGCACGGTCGAGCGCGCGCGTGCGTTGCACCAGGCTTTCGCGCGTCGGGGCAGAGATAACCAGCTCAATCAGTTCGTCAATCACCGGATCGCTGATACCGACAAAGTTTTGCGAACCGGGTGCTGTTGCTGCCTCGCTGCTCCAGTAATTCCGCTGCTCGTTACCGGGCGACTGCGACTGGCCCCAACCGCTGATAATCATGTCATAGTCGCGCGCTTCGGTTCTTTCCTGGTATTGTGAGGTATCGACCAGCCGTACGTTCGAATCGATGCCGAGACGTTCCAGGTTTCTCTTTAGAGGTAAAGCAACGCGTTCAGATGCTGGACTGACAATAAGAATCTCGAACCGGAAAGGTTTTCCAGTCTCATCGTTGACGAGTTTTCCCTTTTGCACCGTCCAACCGGCTTCGCGCAAAAGCTTAGCCGCCTGACGCAGGTTCGGGCGGATGCCGCGTGCACCGCTACCGTCGGTCTTTGGCGCCTTGAACTCCTGTGTGTAGAGTTCTCCGGGTAACCTGCCCCGGTATCGCTCTAAAATTTCCCGCTCTTCCGCGCCGGCGTCTTTTAGCAAACCACGGCTGCCGAGTTCCGAATTGGCGAAATAACTGTTGGAGCGCGTATAGGCGCTATAGAACAAATTGGCGTTCGACCATTCGAAGTCGAAGGCCATCGACAGGGCCTGGCGTACTCTTCGGTCCAGAAACAGTGGCCGGCGAATATTAAATATAAAGCCTTGCATACCCTGCGTCCGCTCATGGGGAAAATCTTGCTTAATAATAAAACCGTCGCGAACAGCCGGGACATCGAACGCCGTGGCCCATTCCTTGGACGAATTTTCCCGCCAAATATCGGTATTGCCGCCCTTGAAAGCCTCGCGCGCGATGGTTCGGTCGCGGAAATAATCGACACGGATGGTGTCGATATTGTTGAACCCAACCTGGGTAGGATGGTCCTTACCCCAATAGTCGGGTACCCGTTCGAATGTGATCGACCGTCCCGGTTTAACGTCGGAAATTCGATAGGCGCCACTGCCTAGCGGCGGCTCCAAAGTGGTCTTCGAAAAATCCCGGGTTTCCCAGTAGTGCTTCGGCAAGATGGTCAGTTGACCCAGAATAAGAGGTAGCTCTGGGTTGGGCTCGCCGGAAAATGTAAAGCGCACTTTTCGTTCGCCGGTTTGCGCGACGTTGGAGACGCTGCCGTAATAAAATCTATAGAAAGGCCGCCCTTTTTCGCGCAAGGCGTTGAACGTAAAGATTACATCATCGATGGTGACAGGTTTGCCGTCGTGCCATCGGGCGTCGTCCCGCAGTGTGAACTCGACCCAGGATCGGTCGTCTGGCGTTTCGATCGTTTCGCACAGCAGGCAATACAAGGTGAACGCTTCATCGACCGACTGCACCATCAACGAATTGTAGATCAACCAGACCCCGGCCGGAGTACCCTGCAGGATGAACGGATTGAGGCTATCGAACGTACCGAAACCATCGGACACGCGTGTGCCACCTTTCGGCGCATTCGGATTTACGTAGTCGAAATGTTTAAAATCGGGCCCGAATTTCGGCTTGCCGTGCATCGCCAGGGCGTGTGCCGGCCCGCCGGTACCTGCCGCCCATACGGTTGTGGTGGCGGTTAGAACCGCCAGTGCGCTTAGTACAGCCAGTGCGCCGGTCCGTCGCATGCCCCTGCCTCCGTTCACCTGTGTCGTCCTGGCTACAACATGGGGGCAGTGACCCGGTTCGATCAAGCGGTCAGCGGCGATTTTCACAAGCTTGTTAGCGATCGCCGCAATGCCGCC
>CAJICQ010000195.1_pt1 | contig 13087 bp, 9 predicted proteins | sample 9199721 | NCBI WGS metagenome assembly CAJICQ01 (sample SAMEA7708344, study PRJEB35096) | sediment metagenome | biome: marine neritic benthic zone biome [ENVO:01000025]; feature: sediment [ENVO:00002007]; material: shallow marine sediment [ENVO:03000034] sea grass bed [ENVO_01000059] ...
AGGCGATGTTGGTGTCGCCTTTAAGGAACCATAAAAGCTCGTGGATAATCGACTTCAAATGCAGTTTCTTAGTCGTCAGCAGCGGAAAACCGTCTTCCAGATAGAAGCGCATTTGATGGCCGAAAACGCTGAGCGTGCCGGTGCCGGTTCGGTCCTGGCGCTGAATACCATGGGTGCGCACGCGGCGCATGAGGTCTAAATATTGCTGCATTGGCCGAGATTATAATGCCTGGCGAGTCGCCGAAACCTGTGGAGTGCGCCGCGTTCGGGGATAATCACGCAAAACCTTTCAAACCGCCCGAAATCGACCTATATATAGGGCTGCCGGGCTTGCCCGGCTATGGTGATAAACGTCTTTCGCAATAAACGATGCGGACCCGGGGGCGGTACCCGGCGCCTCCACCAATTTCCCGGCCACGCCGGCACGGACTTTGGGGGCGAAATAGGATCGACGCGCGCGTAAAGGTTTGACTTTCACCCGGCATGGTACCGTCGTTATCGGGCCACTACTATAGGTGCCAACGATAATGTTGAGCCCATCGCTGTTGCCGCTTAATAAGCGTCGATAAGCGCGGTTCGGGGGGCACCGGGCAACAGAAGCCCCCCACTTAAATCCGCCTGCGACAAATTATTTTGCCCTTTCCCCCTTGATTCAGAGTCATTTCCGTTGACGTGCGCCGTCCACCACGCTTCCATCACCCGGCTATGAGCGAAAAATCTTTGAGATACGATCGCATGGTCGAAGACGCGTTGCGCGGGGTCGTTCGCGCCACCTTGGAACATACGATCGCGCACGGTTTATCCGGCGACCATCATTTTTATATCACGTTTCGCACCCAAGCCCCGGGTGTCGTCATGCCGGACTTCCTGCGCGAGCGTTATCCCGAAGAGATGACGATCGTCCTGCAGCATCAGTTCTGGGATTTGACGGTCGACGACCAATCTTTCGGCGTCAGCTTGAGCTTCGACAATCAGCTTGCCGAGTTGAGCGTGCCGTTCGCCGCGCTGTCGGCGTTTGTCGACCCGTCGGTCAAGTTTGGGCTCCAGTTCAACGTCGAGGAAACGGCGGGCGGCGGCGGAGATGCGTCGGCGGCGCCGAAGCTAAGCGGACGCGTTCCAGCCGTGCGCGAAACCGGCGACTTGGTTCCCGTCGCCGAAACGGCGGCTGCCGATAACGATTCGGCCAAAGACGACAGCAAGCCGTCGGCTGAAGTGGTCAACCTCGAAACATTTCGCAAAAAGTAACCGGAACCTCGGTTGAGCGCCGATGGCCCGGGAAAACGAATTCGTCGCCCACGTGCACGACCTGTTAGCGCCGCTCGGCGCAGGCGCCGACACGATCCGCATCCGCAGCATGTTCGGCGGATTTGGGGTATTCCTCGGCGATACCATGTTTGCCCTGATTGCCGACGACGTATTGTATTTCAAAGTCGACGATCAAAGCATCGCCGATTTCCAGGAAGTTGGCGCCGAGCCCTTTACCTACCAGCGCGGCGGCAAGGCCCGTCAGATGTCCTATTACACGGCGCCCGACGGCGCGCTCGAGGACACCGAAGCGATATACTCCTGGGCGGAACGGGCGATAGCAGCGGCGCTACGGAACCGCAAACGCTGAGGGGTTCCAGGTCGCCGACCGGCGAGCGCCGATAAACAGACCTGGCTAACGCCATTCGGGCTTTACCTTGCGGCGATCGCAACCATAATGCGCGCCAAATTGAGGAGTTAACGAATCATGACGGGCGACATCCGCATCGAATCCGACACGATGGGCGAGATTGAAGTTCCAGCAGAGAAATACTGGGGCGCCCAGACCCAGCGCAGCTTGGAGAACTTCCCGATCGGCGAGGAGCGGATGCCGCTTTCGCTGGTTCACGCGCTAGCTATTCAAAAACAGGCTTCCGCACGGGCCAATCTGGCGCTGGGTCATCTCGAACAAGAGATCGCCGGGGCGATTGACCAAGCAGCGCAAGAAATAATCGACGGCAAATTCGACGACAACTTTCCCCTGGTGGTCTGGCAAACCGGCTCCGGTACCCAGTCGAACATGAACGCCAATGAGGTTATCGCCAACCGCGCCAACGAAATCCTCGGCGGTCAACGCGGCGACAAATCGCCAGTCCATCCCAACGACCACGTAAACCGCAGCCAGTCGTCCAACGACACCTTTCCCAGCGCCATGCATATCGCCGCGGCGCTCGAGATCGAGGATCGCCTGTTGCCGGCGTTGGCCCACTTGCACGGCGCCCTGGCGGAAAAGGCGGCGGAGTTCGACAGTATTATAAAAATCGGCCGCACCCATACCCAAGACGCCACGCCGTTGACATTGGGCCAGGAATTCTCGGGGTACGCGGCGCAAATACGGGGTGTGATCGACGGCGCGCGCCGCACTTTGCCCGAGCTCTATCAGTTGGCGCAAGGCGGCACAGCCGTCGGCACCGGCCTGAACGCGCCGGTCGGTTTTGCCGAACGGTTTGCCGAAGAGGTCGCCGACATAACCGGCAAGGCGTTCGTCACCATGAGCAACAAGTTTGCCGGGCTGGCCGCCCACGACGCGCTGGTCGCGGCCTCGGGCGCGCTTAATGTCGGCGCCGTGGCGGTGATGAAAATCGCCAACGATATCCGCTTGCTCGGCTCCGGTCCGCGCAGCGGCATTGGCGAATTGACCCTGCCGGCGAACGAGCCGGGGTCTTCGATCATGCCGGGCAAAGTAAACCCCACCCAATGCGAGGCGATTACCATGGTCGCGGCGCAAATCATGGGAAATCACGTCGCGGTCACGGTCGCCGGCAGCAACGGCCATTTCGAGCTGAACGTGTTCAAGCCGGTGATAATTTACAATGTGCTTCATTCGGCCCGGCTTCTGGGCGATGCGGCGCGCAGCTTTGCCGACCGGTGTGTTGCGGGAATCGAAGCCAATACCGGGCATATCAACCGGCTGATGGAGCAATCACTGATGCTGGTGACCGCGCTGAACCCCCATATTGGCTACGATAATGCGGCAAAAGTGGCGAAAAAGGCTTTCGCAGACGGTACTACCCTAAAAGAAGCGGCAATTGCGCTAGGTTTGCTGACTGCTGAGCAGTATGACGAATGGGTTCGGCCGGAGAACATGATCGCACCGAGATGAAATCAGAAATCATAGGTAACCTCTCAAACCAAGCCGTCAGCAAAAAACGGTCTGTGGTGGTTGCTGGTCATCGCACCAGCGTCTCGTTGGAGCCGATATTTTGGGATCAGCTACGCGAGATTGCCGTCCAACGCCGGATATCGGTGAACGAGCTGGTCACTCTAATCGACCAGCAACGCAACGGCAGCCTGTCCAGCGCAATCCGGGTATTCGTGCTCGAGACCGTGCGCAAGTGACGCCGCTTCGCTAACGGCTTTTTATCAGATCGTCCAGCAGATTGCGGAATTGCTCGACCGGTTCCGGTTCCGGCGCCGGCTGACTCTGCGAGCTGCCCGGCTGCGCGGGCGCCGGCTGTTGCTCGGATTCCGGCACCAGCTTGCGCAGGATCGAGCCCGCCGACCGGGCGATGATGTACTGTTGAACCTGGTTCGAGTTGACCAGCCGCGTATTCGGCGCGTCGAGCTGGCCTTTCTGCTCAACGATGACCCCCGGGAACTCCGGATGTTGGGGAAACAACGCCTTGGCTTGCAGATCGATCAGCCAGCGCGGCAGGTCAATGTTGCCGGCAAAATCGATGGTCGCACAGTCCGCGTTAATGCGCTGGCGCGGCAGCGTCGCAACGCCTTTCGAGATATCGAATTGACCGGCGTAATTGGCGATACGCGTGCTGCCGCCTTGCGCCGATATCACCAGGCCGAGGAACCCTTCCAAGCCGTTTAGGTTGTCAAGTTGATTACTGATCCGGCAGACATCGACGCCCTCGGCGACCGCGTTCGTGAACGAAACGCTGCCGTTGCCCGAGAGCCCACCGATCAATTCGCGTTCGCTGCGGCCACGCGACGCGACATCGATTTTGGCGTCCAGCGTACCCGAGGCAAGTCTGACGTTAGACACCGGAAAAAGCAGGTCGAGAACACTCATGACGCCGCGCCCGTCCTGCTGCCCCGCGGCACCGGTAAATTGCGCCGCATCGGCGCCGTCGATGGATAGCGCGTAGCGCAGCGATGGTATTTCGTCGGCCGCCACTTGGCCGGTCATGTTGAAATCCCCGCCATAGGCCCGGCCGGACAGTTCGCTGAGTTGCAGAACGCCATCGGTGAGTTGCACCGAGACCTTTGGTTTATCCACCTTCAAATCGGTGTAGGTGAGTGCCGGTGCAGTAAACGCGATTTCGCCATCGACCTCGCGCAACGCCGAAAAATCGAGCTGCTCATTCGACCAACGCTCGCCGCCTGCCGGCGCTCTGGCGGGTTGGCGGGCCGCGCCCGCTGCGCCGGGCGCGGACGCTGGCGCTGACCGTCGTTGTACCGGCAAGAACCAATCGACGATGATTTCGCTGGTCTTCAGTTGGCCAGCGATGCGCGGGCGCGCACGGTCGAGCGCGACGCTGGCATTGCTCTCGAATGCCACCGGTCCGGCGTTGCCACGTAAATTATCGATGCGCAGGGTCGTCGGATCGAAGGCCAGGTCAGTGGAGAACTTAAGCGGGCCTGGTTCCGCTAACGCCGGCCGGTAATCGGGTGCGAATATACGAACGGCATTGGCGAGGTTCGGGTGTTGGCCTGACACTGCAACGCCGCCGGACATCTGTTCAGTACCAGCGTTGGAAATCTGTCCTTTGACGGCGAACGAACCCGCGCCGACGGTGATGCCGGCGCTGAAAGCGCTTTTCGCCAGGCTGCCCGTGGCCGCGGCGGCGACGTGTAAGGCGCCGGGCGTGCCCGCGCCTTCAAGTGCCTTCCCGTTACCGCCAACGCGGTCCAAAAGCGCCTTGGCGTCGCCATGTCTGAGATCCAAGCTGAGATCGAATTCAGGATTACTTTTAAGCGGCGACACTTTGCCCTTGGTTGCCAGGTCCGCGTCGAGCGCCGCCACTGTCAGATCGATATCGAGTGCGTCGAGATTACCCTTCACCGAGCCCCGCAAGCGGCCCGGACCGACGGTGAATGCCGGCGCAGCGTCAAGCATTTCCAACAACCGGTCAGACTCTTTGGCCTCGATATCGATATTGAGATCGGCTGTCGGCGCCGGGCTCGCCACATCTTTAATCCGCCCCGAGGCCTTGGCCTGGGCGCCGGCGAGACTCTTCACCGATGCATCGCGCAGTTCGACGGTCCCCGCCGCAAGCGTGCCGTCGATATTCAGGCCTTCAATACTCTTGCCGCGATAGGTGAGCGTGCCAGCCTTAAACTGCAAAACGGAATCGAAACTGTCGAGGAACGCCAGACCAGTCTGACCCGCTGGCGCGGCGACCCTACCAGAACGCGGTTGAGCCCCTGACTGCGGTGCGGTGGCGGCACCATCGGGCGCTGGAGCTTTGCCGGTTGCCGGAAGATAGGCGTCGATGTTGAGCTGATCGAGCGACAGACCGATGCCCAGTCCGGGGCGCTCGCGTAACGCTACGGCGATGCCGCCGCGCGCCCGCGACCCATCGACGCCGAGATCGATGTCGGTGACGTTGAACTGCTCGGGCACACCATCCAGTTTGGCGGTCAGCGCCAACTTGCGCAGACGGTCCAGCGGTACTGTCGAGACATCGACGCCGAGCCACGTCAGCAGCCCCCGCAGATCGTCGGCATTGGCCTCGCCTTGGCCGCCAAATGCGGGAACGCCGTCGCGCGCGGTAACGAACCCGAACAGAGACACATCGGCGCTGCCCGGCAATTGGGCGGTCAGTTGCGAGATGGTCAGCTCGCCATCGGCGAGTTGGGCGTTCAGCGCCGCCTGACGAATAACCCCGCCCCGGTAGATGAGCGCTTCTATCCTGGTCTCGATCGTCGCATTGAGCGATGCCGGCAGCGCAAACCCGGTCTTCGCTTCGGCGGCCCCGCCACTGTCGGGCTGACCGGTCTTCTTACCGCCGGCAGGTAGGCCGCTTTTGCGGACGGGCGAACCGTTAGCCTTACGAGACCCTGCGCGAAAATCTGCCAACGCCCGGTCGAGATCGAATTGCCCGACGTTGAGAATCAAGTCGAACGCTGGCGTCTCGCCCAATGCGGCCGTGGCAGCGCCGGCAGCATTAATATCGCCCAACCCGATCGATAGATTGTTTAGCGCGATGGCATTTGAGTCGGCTTCTAAATCACCTTTGATCGCCAACGGCGAAGCGGCCAAAGCACCCGGCAGGGCCTCGCCAGAGACGGCCGCTATTAAGCTGGCAAAATCCTCCGCCTTGCCTTCGATTTCGCCGGCCATGCGGGGTTCGTTGGGAAACCCCGACAGCAAACCGGAAAACGAAAGTTCGGAATCTCCAACGCCGGCGGACACACTAACTGGGATCGCCTGATCGAATTCTAGTTCACCGATCGCGGCATTCAGGCGCGCCGCCATGCCGCGCACCACGAGATCGCCCTCGGCGCGGAACGGTCCCAGCAGCGAGGCAGCGCCGAAGGAGGCGTTGATGTCTTCGACGCGCTCGGTAATGTCGGGACTGCGATAAACAATCGTGCCATCCCGCACCACCAAATCGTTGAGCTGAACCGATGAGGCCGAGCTATCTGGCGCGGCTGCGCCGCTGCGATCGCCCGATCCCGCTACCGCGGCTGGCTGGGGTGGCGAAAATGTCCAGTTATTGGCGCCGTCAGCCAATTGCTCCAATTCGAGTACCGGTTCGACAAGCACCACGCGCTCGATTTCAACGGTGCCGGAAATCAGCGGTCCCAAGGCAACCACGACCTGGGCGGAGTCGAGCCGCAACATGTCGGCCGCCTGCCCACCCTCGATATTCGACACTCGCACGCCGGAAACCTTCACGCCCGGCGTGGGCAACAAGGTGAACGAAAGATCGCCGTCGACGATCAAGTCGCGGCCAGTCGCCGCGCGCACCTGCTCGGAAAGTTTCGTTTTCAGCGGATCGGCGGGAATAAACCGCGGTCCAAAAAACGCCGCCGCGACCAATACGACAAGCAAAACAACAATGCCGATGAGGATCTTGCGCACTTACTGTCCTTTCCCTAAGCGTGCATGGCCCAGCAAGTCATGCGCAAACCCGCGAGCGCTACCGTTTGGTAAGCTAGAGGATGCACAGTGCCAGATCAAACCGATCAGACGTCCAATTGCGACCGCACCCCACAATTCCGCGTGACCAAACGCCGGCGCTTGGACCAACCGGAAATTCATGGCAGCCTGCAATGATGGCAGATAAGGTCCATCACGCCCTACCGCAACATTGTTCTTGGATTCTGGGACTTGTCCTTTGGCTTCTGGCGGCGCTGGCGAGCCCCGGATTGGCCCAAGACCGGCAACCCGAGGACGGCACCGGCCGCCAGCAGCACGGTCTGGCGCAGGCCGAGCGGCACATGGTCGCCGCCGCGCACCCCGAGGCCGTCGCCGCTGGCCTGGAGATCCTGCGCGCCGGCGGCACCGCCGCCGACGCCGCGGTCGCCGTACAATTGGTGCTGAACCTGGTCGAGCCGCAGAGCTCCGGCATCGGCGGCGGCGCTTTTCTGCTCCACTTCGACAGCACCACCAAGGAACTCGCCGCCTACGACGGCCGGGAGACAGCACCCGCAGCAGCGACGGAAAAACTATTTCTGAGAAGCGACGGTACGCCGATGAAGTTCTTCGACGCCGTTGTCGGCGGCCGGTCGGTCGGCGTTCCCGGCACGGTGGCGCTATTGGGCGCAGTGCATCAAGGCCATGGACGTCTGCCGTGGAAGCGCTTGTTTGAACCGGCAATCGCGCTGGCCGAGAACGGTTTCACGGTCACGCCACGCCTCGAAGGATTGTTGCGGGGACCGCGCGGCGAGCGTCTGCGCACCTTTGAGCCGGCCAAGGCTTATTTTTTTCCGCGCGGCCGCGGTTTATGGGCGGCCGAAGTCCGCACCAACAAACCCTTCGCCGAGACCCTGCGCACGATCGCCGACAACGGCCCCGAGGCATTTTATACCGGCGCCATCGCCCGCGACATCGTCGCTACCGTTCAAGGCGCTACCGGCAATCCAGGGTTGCTGGCGGAAACCGATCTGGCATCCTATCAGGTCGTCAAGCGGGCGCCGGTTTGTCACGGCTATCGCGGTCGCCTGGTCTGTGGCATGGGGCCGCCCAGTTCGGGCGCGCTGACCGTCGGGCAAATCCTCGGCATTCTCGAGCATTTCGATTTGCCAAGCCTTGGATCCAATAACTCCGACAGCTGGCATCTGATCGCAGAGGCCAGCAAGCTCGCCTTCGCCGACCGCGCCCGCTACATGGCCGACGCCGACTTCGTGCCGGTCCCGGTCAAAGGCCTGCTAGATCCGGCTTATTTGACACTGCGGGCGCAATCCATTGGCATCGAAACGACGCTGGACACCCCCGTCGCCGCCGGCAATCCGCCGTGGCGCGACGGCTCCCGGTTCGCGCCGGACCGCGCGCGGGGCCGCCCTGGCACCAGCCATATTTCTATCGTCGATAGCGACGGCAACGCAGTGTCGATGACCACCACCATCGAAGGCGCCTTCGGCTCGCAGCTGATGGTGCGCGGCTTCATGCTCAACAACGAGCTCACCGATTTTTCCTTCATGCCCGAAATCGCCGGCCGGCCTGTCGCCAACCGGGTCGAACCCGGCAAGCGCCCGCGCAGTTCGATGGCGCCGACAATGGTGTTCGACGGCGACGGTAACCTCGAGCTGGTTATCGGCTCGCCCGGCGGCAGCCGGATCATCGGCTATGTCGCCCAGACCTTGATCGCGGTTCTCGATTGGGGGCTCGACATCCAAGCGGCGATCGATCTGGGTCACATCGTCAACCGCAACGGCGTAACCGATCTCGAGGCCGGCACCCAAGCGGTTCTATTCCAGCCTGCTTTAACCGTGCGCGGCCACGAAACGCGCCGGCGCGACCTCAACAGCGGCCTGCACGGCATCATGGTGACCAAGGACGGTTTGCTGGGCGGCGCCGACCCGCGCCGCGAGGGCGTCGCACGGGGTGATTAAAAGATCGGGAACTCGCTGGGGCGGTGCGGCCTAGGGCAGCTCAGGCGACAGCTGTCAAAATATGAGCCTGGATCTTGGCGACCACCGGACCGTCGCCATAGCGCTCTGCAATAGCCCGCGTCGCGCGGTCGGTAACTTCGCCAAGCAGGTTTGCATCACGCGCTTCGATTTCATTACGTAACGGTGTGCCCTCGGAGTACGCAAGCGCGGCATGGCGGGCCGTTGGCGCGGCGCTCGTTTCGGTCAAAGTGGTGACCGAAATGCCGTCGAAGCCTGCAGTGGCCAAGTCGTCTTGGACCTTCGCGACCTCGTGGTAGCCGTGCGGCGTTCGAGGTAAGAATTGCGGCGGGTCTTCGGGAAATATGGCTGCTGCCGTCTGCGTCACGATATCGGCGAACTCATTCACGCCGATATGGTCCCAAACACTGAACAGAAACCGGCCGCCCGATTTTAGAACGCGCCGCGCTTCCCGGTAGCCGGCGATGCGATCTGGGAAAAACATCACACCGAACTGGCAAACGACCACATCGAAAGAGCCGTCATCGAACGGCAATTTCAATGCGTCGGCTTGCCGCCAGGTGATACGATCGTCCCGTCCTTGACGGCTTGCCGCATGGTCGAGCATCGGCTGGTTGAGGTCGGTGGCAACATAGCGGCTTGCCGGATCAAGGCGCGGCGCCAGAGCGCGGGTCACAACACCGGTCCCTGCGGCCGTTTCCAGGACATTCCGTGGCGACCGAGCAGCGGCCCGTTCCGCCAGGTCGTCTGCGTAGGCCTCGAAAATCAGTGGCACCAAATGGGTGTCGTAGAGCTCGGGAATCGACCCGGCAAAGACTTCGTCGCTGTCGGCCATCTTGGGTCTCCATTAATCGGGCAAATGCGAGACACGTTTCTCAAAAATCGCTTTAAGTATACATCCTTATCGCATGATCAAGCGCGGCGGCCCAGCCGCGGCAAAATTACGATCGACGCGAACCCCAACACCGCCGCCGCCGTCACCAGGATCACCATGGGAACCGGCGTGCCGTCCTGCACGACGCCGGCCAGTTGGGCAAACACCGCGCCGGTGGTCATCTGCACGAAGCTCACCAGCCCCGAGGCCGAGCCGGCGATGCGCGGGTTGATGCTCACCGCGGCGGCCTGGGCGTTCGGCATGATCATGCCGTTGGCGAACGCCATGCCGGCGCCGGGCAGAAAGATCGCCCACACCGTCCACTCGCCAGCCAGCACGAGGGCCACCATCACAGCGCCAAAGACAACGGCAAGCCCGCTGCCGGCCAAAATCATGCGGTCGACGCCGATGCGCCCGGCAATGCGCGCGGTCAGGAAGGTCCCGACCATGAAACCGCCGGACATGAGCATCAGCAGCAGCCCCAATTCGGTGGTCGGCCGCTCGAGAACGCGGACGACGACAAACGGCGCCGCCCCGATGAAGGCCATGAACATGCCCAAACCGAAGCTCAACTGGCCGACATAGCCGAGAAAGGCGGGGACCCGCAGCAAGGAAACAAAACTTCGCACCATGCCGAGCAGCGACTGGTCGCGGATCGGTTGGGCCAGCGTCTCGGGCACCCGCGGATAAGCCAGGGCAAGCGCGGCCAAGCCGGCGATGGCGGTAAACACGAAGATAGAACGCCACCCCGTCCAGTCGTTGAGGATGCCACCGATCAACGGCGCCACCATCGGCGCCAGCACCAACGCCGTCACCATATAGGCGAGCATTTCGGCCGCCGTTTCGCGATCATAGAGGTCGCGGATGATCGCCCGGCTGAGCACCATGCCGGCGGCGCCGCCAACGGCTTGCACGACGCGGCCCAAAATCAGCATCGAGAGCGATGGCGCGGCCGCACAGATTATGCTGCCGACTAAGAAAATCACCAGGCCGACCACCATCACCGGGCGGCGGCCGAAGCTGTCGGCAGCAGGGCCATAGAACAGCGTCGAAAACGCAATGGCGGCCAGAGAGACCGACAACACCAGCTGCGCCTGACCAGCAGATACCGTGAACGCATCCTGGATCGCCGGCAGAGCGGGCAGAAAAATCTGCATCGCCATCGGCCCCAGCGCGGTGATCGCGGCGAGGACGAGAATGAGCAGTCGAGACGATGCGGGAGCGGGCACGCGCAATCCTGTGTGAAAGCGTCACCGAGACACGGCAGCGCGACGCCTCCGCCGGGTGACCCGGCCTAGTTACCATCCGCGCCGCCGGCACAGAAGCGTCAGTTTTGCAAACGTCTCATGTATAGAGCGCTGGCATTCAGGAAATGAGATTACCGGCTAAGGTGCGAGCGCGCCGTTATCCAAGCTCACCGTGTCGAAAGGAAAGACAACCGAAGGATCGGGTAAGACGGCCTGCTCATCCCGGCCGTCGTAATGCACCCGCGTCAGGAAATCGCGAATGATGTTGAGACGGGCCAAGCGCTTGTCGTCGGCGCGCACGATGATCCACGGCGCCGCTTGGGTGTGGGTGCGCGCCAGCATCTCATTGCGGGCATCGCTGTAAGCCTGCCAATTGATCAGCGCTTCGTCGTCGACCGGGCTCACTTTCCATTGCTTGAGCGGATCGACCCGGCGATCTTCGAGACGGCGCGCCTGTTCGTCACGCGAGATATCGAGATAATACTTGAACAGACGAATGCCGTCGTGCACCAGCATGTGCTCGAATTGGGGCACGGTCTCGAGAAATTCCTCGTACTGCGCCTCCGAGCAATAGCCCATCACCCGCTCGACGCCGGCGCGGTTGTACCAACTGCGGTTGAACAGAACCAATTCCTGGGCCGCCGGCAGGTGCTCGACAAAGCGCTGGAAGTACCAGCTGTGGCGGTCCCGGTCCGACGGTTTGCCGAGCGCGACGACCCGAGTCTCGCGCGGCGAGAGATGCTGCACGATGCGCTTGATTACGCCGTCCTTGCCGGCGGCGTCGCGCCCTTCGAAGATAACCAGGATGCGCTCACCGTGCGTGATGACGTGGCGCTGCAGCTTGACCAGCTCGGTCTGCAGCGCCTGCAGCTCGCGGCGGTAGGCTTTCTTACCGATCGGCAGTACCCCTGGCCCGTCCATGTCATTATTCCGCAGCTACGCCGCCAACGCCTCGGCGCGTTTCATGTTGCTCTTATTATACAGACTATCGGGTTTCTGGCTCAGGCGCTCGGCGACCAGCGCGCGGGCCAGATTGCCGAGGCCGGCGCGGATCGCCGCTTCGACCAGCGTGCGGTGGACGACGTCGCGCTGGGCGTTGCTGCCGCCGAAGCGGTGGGCGATCTCGACGATCGGCACGATCAGGTCGACAGCGGCGTCATAGTCGCTCTGGCCGAACGCATGGATTGCCTTGGATAATGGCAGGCCGACGTCGCCGGTCATCATGGCGTTGGTGCCAGCGGCGTCGAGTTGCGCCTCCATGGTTTTCAGCAGCGTATTCGCGGATTGCTCGCGGCCGGCGCCAACGAACGCCATCATCGCGTGGGCGTCGTTGAAGGCGTAGTAGCCGTCTTCGATGGTGCCTTCCCACACATCGGCCAGTTCGCCCCAGCGCTCGCCCGCATCGACACCGTCGAGGTGGAGCCGCCATAGCAGCGCCGACGCATCGAGCATCTCGAGCACGACGTCGCTGCCCGCCGGCCGCACGCCGGTGTCGTAGATCTCGAGCACGCGCGCGGTTTCGCCCCGGTCGAGATGGTAGAGCGCCAGGTGCCACCAGTTGTGGAAGGCGAACATATTGCCGGGCGCCCAGTCGTCGGTGCGCTCTGTCATCCAGCTAACGCCGTCGTCGAGGCGACCTTGCATTTCCATCACGTGCGCCACCGCGTGGATCGCCCACGGGTCGCGCGGGTTGAGCTCGACGGCGCGCCGGCCGGTGTCCTCGGCCCGGCCGAACTCGTTCATCTCCTCCAGGCCGAAGGCGCGCATGCCGAGCACGTAGCCGAAGCCGGGCACGCTTTCGTCCCAGTGGGGCAGCGCGCGGCCGATGCGGTCGCGCAACATCGACGAGCGGCCGAGATAAAAATCGCCGAGGTGGGCGAATTGCAGCGCCATTAGATCGCGCGGATAG